>Ga0123356_10000128_pt1 | contig 83646 bp, 61 predicted proteins | sample TergutEmb28metaG_2_FD_92546 | JGI IMG/M metagenome (GOLD analysis project Ga0123356, IMG submission 92546) | Embiratermes neotenicus P3 segment gut microbial communities from Petit-Saut dam, French Guiana - Emb289 P3 | ecosystem: Host-associated > Arthropoda: Insects > Digestive system > Gut ...
AATCCTACAAAACATAATAACAGAAAAGCGAAAGATCTTTTCATAAGGCCTCCATAGCATTATAAACAATGCTCAAGCCTTAGTGTTACGGTTGTACTATCGCAGACTTCTGACGGACCAAAGTATTGAATTGCGCCCGGAACAAGGAAGCTGGTTTTTTCTGCCCAAGTATCGCGGTTTTGCGCGAATGTTTTAAATGGCTTGCCGTTTAATTCAACCAATGCTTTTTTTATAACTGGTTTTTTTGAGCCGTGTCTTTGTTCAAGGTTCATCATCATTGTAAGAGGAATACCGCCTGCAATCCATTGCGATGCTGGCGCGATTAGATTTTTCACGCTGGAAAGATAACCTGTAAGACCCGCCGCGATTAAAACAAATGCGCTGTAACCGAGGCTGTAGCAATAGTCTGCATCAAAGTTGGAAGGAAAAGCGCAGCGGCCTTCGTATCCAAAAAAGTGAGCGAGCGCGCTGAACTTGCCGCTGTACTGTTTCTGTTCTTTCATCGCGGCTAATTTTTTTTCTGCCATTCCGATAAGCAGTTTTTCTGTTTCGATTCTTGAAACCTGAACGTTGCCGTGCGGGTCTCGATCCATTAAAAATTGCTGTGCGATATCTGGAGGCAGCGATTGCATAATTCTGTATGATGGTTCTGATATTCTTGAAGACAGCCAATACAATTGATCGATAAAGTTCGTAATTGCCGCAAACTCTTGTGCTTGCGCGGCGATGGTGTCGTTAAGTTCGCCGATTAATTTTTTTATATCGGGGATAAATTCTACAAGACCTTCGGGAATTAAAACGATTCCGAAGTTGTCGCCGTTTGACGCACGTTTTACAATCGATGCGCAAATTTGATCGACAATCTGATTAAGCGACATTGCTTTTTCTTCGATTTCTTCGGAGATAAGGCAAACATTCGGCTGTGTTTGCAATGCACATTCAAGCGCGATGTGGCTTGCAGATCTTCCCATTAATTTAATGAAGTGCCAGTATTTTTTTGCGCTGTTTGTATCACGGCTAAGGTTGCCGATTAATTCTGAATATGTTTTACACGCTGTATCAAAACCGAATGATGTTTCGATATGTTCATTTTTTAAATCGCCGTCTATTGTTTTTGGGCAGCCAATTACCTGAATCGATGTGCCATTGTTTAAAAAATATTCAGCTAAAAGCGCTGCATTGGTGTTGGAATCATCTCCGCCGATTACAACGATTGCGTCAAGCCCAAGTTTTTTTGCAGTTTCAAGCGAGGCTGCAAATTGTTCGGGAGTTTCTATTTTTGTTCTGCCTGAACCGATAATGTCAAAACCGCCTGTGTTACGGTAAGCGTCGATTATTTCATTTGTAAGAGTAATTGTTTTATTTTCGATTAAACCGCTCGGTCCGCCTTTAAAACCGTATAGGGTAGAGGCGGGGTTTCCTTTTTTAAGACCGTCAAACAAACCTGCGATAACATTGTGTCCGCCGGGAGCCTGTCCGCCTGAAAGTATTACGCCGACTTTTATTTCACGATTGGAGTTTTCTATTTTTTTTTCGCCGTCTTTCGCGAATGTGATTATTGGCTTGCCATAAGTTTGTTTAAAAATATCACGCAGTTCGGCTAAATCAGAAATTGCTTCTGTGGGAATGCCTGTTTCTATATCTATATCATCAACTGAACCGCAAAGGCTTTGCGGAAGTTTGGGATTATAATTATAACGTTCTTTTTGCAAAATAGAGATGTTCATAAATTACTCCTTAAGTTAGTGAATCTATTTGCTTTTGTGTCTATTTTTGCGCAGTTTTTTCTTGCGTTTGTGGGTCGCAATTTTCCGCAGTTTACGTTTTCTTCCGCAGGGCACTTAAATCTCCTATGTTGGCGCAAAACGCCTGGATAATGACGGTACAGACCGCTTTAATAAGTATGAAGAAATCGATAAAAATGATCAATAGTGATTGACACCCATTGACATTATTTTAAGATTTTAATATATTCGTTATTGATAAGATTGAGTTTTGTCTCCATCGTCTAGCGGTTAGGACACCGGGTTTTCATCCCGGCAACCGGGGTTCGATTCCCCGTGGAGATGTTTTGTAAAAAAAAGAGACTATTTTTAGTCTCTTTTTTTATAAATTGAAACCCTTGTAAGAATGGATTGTTTATATTAGATAGAGTTATGAAAAGTAAAAAAATTGTAAAAACAGCAGCATTATTAATTATTGGATTTCTAACCCTCCAATCAGCATATTCACAAGTTAGAAACGACATGATTCGCATAAACGGCGGAACTTTTCTAATGGGCAGCCCCGAAGATGAAGGCGGCAGGCATCAAACTGATGAAGGACCTCAGCATCAGGTCACTGTTAGTTCATTTTTTATGTCGAAATTCCCTATAACACAGGCTGAATACGAAGCAATAATGGGAGTAAATCCAAGTCAGCATAGAGGACAGGATTTGCCGGTTGACCGGGTCAGATGGATTGATGCAGTTGAATATTGTAACAGACGAAGCATCGCAGAAGGTTTAACGCCTGTTTATACGATTGATGGAGCAAATGTTACCTGGAACCGTGAAGCAAACGGATACAGGCTGCCAACAGAAGCAGAATGGGAATACGCCTGCAGAGCCGGAACAACAACGCCTTATTATTCAGGAGCTTCCATGGATGATGCAGGATGGCACAGAGATAATTCTTTTGTAACACTTGAAACAGGAGCCAGGCTTAGAACCACATATCCGGTCGGGCAAAAACTGCCGAATGCCTGGGGGCTTTATGATATGCACGGCAATGTGCTTGAATGGTGCTGGGATTGGATGTCTGCTTATACACCGGAACCAAAAAATAACCCCATAGGACCTGCGACAGGATCAAGACGAGTTTACCGCGGAGGCAGTTTCGACTTTCAGCCTGCTTGGTGTCGCAGCGCATACCGCTTCGGGCAGCATCAAAGATTTCAAATGTTTTACACGGGTTTTCGGGTAGCGCGTAATATTCATTAAAATAATTCTCCTTGTTTTGCCTCAATTTGATTTTTTGTTTCATTAGTCTCAGTCTCAGATTTATTCGATTTAATCGATTTGATCGATTTGATCGATTTGATCGATTTGATCGATTTGATCGATTTGATCGATTTGATCGATTTGATCGATTTGATCGATTTGATCGATTTAATCATTGCCAAAAATTCATCTTCGCCGATAATTGGTATTTTAAGCTCATTTGCTTTTTTGTTTTTTGATGAACCGGAAGAAATATCATTGTTAACAAGAAACGAAAGGTCTTTAACAACAGAAGATTTTATCTGCGCTCCTAATGCTTTTGCTTTTTCTTCCGCTTCGCCTCTTTTCATTGTTATTAGTTCGCCTGTAAAACAAAAAGACTTGCCGCGAAGAGGCAGAGATTCTGCAGACGGCGGCAGAGCAATTGAAATAAAACCTGTTTTCAAAACAGCATCCATTTCTTTTGTACATTCTTTTAAGCCGTCTGCGATAACAGCCGCTGTAATTTCACCTAACCCATGAATTGAAGCCAAATCTGATACAGATGCCTGGCGTAATTTTTCAAGTGTGTCAAAACCTGCCAAAGATATTTTTTCCATTGTGGTTTCCGCGATTCCTTCAAAGTCAAACCCGGCGATAAAAACAGCGAGCGAAAGCTCGCGTTTTGTTTGAATGTGGCGGATTACTTTTGCGGCTGATAATTCTCCCATTCTTTCGTATTCAGAAAGTGTTTTTGCCGTAAGTGAATATAATTCATGAATGTGTTTTACATTTTTTTCAAACAATTGACGAATAAGTTTTTCTCCAAGTTCGCGGATATCAAGAACGGATACCCATTTTTCAAGTCTGTGTAAAAGACGTTTTGAACATTGAAGGTTAGGGCAGTAAAGCCTTGTTCCGCCGTCGGTTAATTTACTGTTACATACACCGCAGGTTGTTGGAAAAATTATTTCCTGTGTTTTTTCTGATGATGGAAAAGGAGCGAGCCCTTCGATCTTTGGGATTATTTCTCCGCGTTTTACAACAGAAACAGCGCAGCCAATTTTTAAACCCATCGAACGAATCATGTCCGGATTGTTAAGGTTTGCGCGTTTTACGGTAGTACCGGCGATGCGCACAGGGTCGATAATACCGATTGGCGTATATGTCGCACCTGATTCACTCCATTCAATCTCACGCAAGATACTGAAAGCTGCCTCCAAATCAAACTTAAAAGCGATTTGTTTTTCCGGGCGGGTTTTTCTAAGGTCTGACATATCAATTTCATTGTATTTAATTACAAGTCCGTCTATATCAAAAGGTAGTTTACTTCTTTTTTTTGTGATTTTTTCGCGGTAATCAATAATTTCCTGCGTTTTAGTATATGATTTTGTTTCTGTTGTTAAAAATCCGCGCTGTTCAAGCCAAGTTAGTTTCTGTAATTCTTCAGTAAAAAAATAGTCGTTTTCTGTTGCTGCATCATAAGCCATAAAGGAAAGGTCTTCACAGCCTTCGCCGTCTTTGCGGCGCATAATACCATTGGCGGCATTACGGCAATTTGCTTTAGTTGGATATTTATTTTTCCAAATATCTCCGGTCATTATTACTTCGCCTCTTATGCCGCCCGTAAATGAAATGTCCAGTTTGTGAACAACTCCTTTCATACGCCGCGCATTGGCAGTAATATCATCACCTGTAAAACCGTCTCCGCGAGTGACAGCTTTTAAAAGTAATCCGTTTTTATATTGTAATTCAAGGCTTGCACCGTCTAATTTATATTGAACGATAAATGTTTTTGTTAATCCGTTTGAATGTTTGTTTAAAAGTTTTTCCATCCATATTGTAAATTCCTGCGGGTTTGCAGCTTTGTCCTGGCTTCCCATGGGGATAAGGTGTTTTGCTTTGGGGAAACCGTCGGTATCGTAACCTGTTCCAACTTTTTTTAATACATCATTTTGCGGGTCAAGTGATTTTAATTCATCCCAAAGAAGATCAAATTCTTCGTCAGAGATTTCAGCTTCTCCATCGTAATAAGAAGCCTGGTATTTTAAAATTAATTTTTCCAGCTCATTAATCCGCTCTTGTTTAGAACTCATGAAATAATTATATATTAATAAAACAAGATATTATAGCATTTTTCGTGTTGGTTCGTGTGGTTCGTGGTAGAAATTTACATTAATACCAATTTTCCATTTCCTGGAATCTTTCGCGTACTGTTTGTAAAGAAGCAAGTTCGCGATTTATCGTTCTGGCGTAATTTAAAGTTCCGTTTTCGATTCTGAAAGCCTCATCCTGCCAAAAAGTAACACGTTGTAAATCAATCCATCTAAAACGCCTTTCATTGGCTTTTTCTGCCCAATGAAGCACATCATCCCAGTAAATTAAAGCAGTGCGATAACAGGTTTCGGCTATATCAAGACTTTCAAGGATTTGATCCCTGAAAGGAGCATTGTAAAAATAAGCATGACGTTTGTTCCATTTGTTGCCAAGAAACATATATTGTTCAATCAATTTAATATGCAGATGCATATTAAAAAGGTAGCGGTATTTTTCCCATTGTATTTCATTTTCAATATGTGCAAGAGCGTAAAGAGGGTTAGCAAAAGGAGCTGCTATGGCTCGTTCAAGCCAGTAGATATTTTCCATTGTATCATCAGGAGCCTGGTTAAGATGAACATGAAAGAGCCTGTAATATTGTTCTTTGTATGTTACGTAATAACTATTTACCGGAATTGCTACAGTAAAAAAAATGAGTATAGTAATTATTTTAATGGTTGTTTTCACTATACCTTTAATATCGGCATTTGAGAGACTACGCTCCATATCTGATCGGCGATTTTCTCGACATTTTTAGAGGCATCTATGGTTAAAATTCCGGCTTTTTGATTTTGGTATATTTTTATTAAATTCCTGTATTTTTCCCGTACTTTTTCCTGGAAATCAAGATATTCGTAAATTTCAAGCGAGGAGCGTTCTTTCATACGTTCAATAGCAATGTTGGGGTCAATATCAAGAAAAATGGTTAATTCCGGTATGCCGAATCCTGAATTTAGAATCTGCGGTAATTCATCTCCGCATTCAATACCTTGATAAACAAGTGAAGAAAACACATATCTGTCACATATAACAAGCTCCCCTTTATTAACTCGGCAAATTATGCCTTCCAACCCGTATAAATGCTCATTTCTATCCGCTGCAAAAAGCATGGCAAGTGTCTTAGAATCAATTGATATTTCTTTTTTTAAGGCTTGACGGATTATTTTGCCAATATGCCCTTCTGTAGGTTCAAAAGTTGAAAAAAACTTAATTTTTTTCTGCTGATTATGGTTTTTTATCCTATTGGAGAGCATGGAAAGCTGAGTAGTTGTTCCGCTGCCGTCCCCGCCTTCAAAAACTATGAAATTTGGTATTGTTTTTATTCCATTAATTTCCATTTTTAAAATCTACAGCTCCAATTCTGTGACATTTAGCCTGTAAAAGTATTATAATTATAGAAAGTAATTAATTACAAGGTACAAATTTGTCAATCTTCACTGAAAAAGGCGGGAAAAAGACACTTTCTCGTATTTTTTACATAAAAGTTCTCATTTTTTGCGGTATTATTGGCTTAACTGCTATTGCTATGCAGCCAATACAGACTGCTTTAAGCCGGATTATACTTCAAATACGCACAAATTTTATTGAAAACCTTGAAGACATTACCGGCATGAAAATTCACTATTCATCGATTCGTCCTTCCTTTACAGGTTCAATTGATATTAGAAATCTACAATTTAAAAAAGGCGATGATCCTGTTTTTACAGTAGAACGTTTAAGGATTAGGTTTTCTTTTTTTGAATTAATAATAAGGAAAAATTTCCATATTCACACAGTTCAAATTGAAAAACCTGAATTTATTATTGATGCACAAAGAGACAAGGATACTTTTGATTTACTGTCAAAATTGTTTGAAGGCAGGGATTTTGAAGACACTGAAAAAACTACCATACAATTAATAGCTGAATTCCTTCCGCAAAAGATTGATTATCAGATTCGCCGCGGTTATTTTTTATTTTCAGATAAAGGCGCTGTATATCAAATTGCAGATTTAAATCTAAATATCCAGGAAGAAAACGGAGAAATATATCTTAACGGAAATTTCAGCGCTTTTTATGAAAATTCAGAAATCTTTAACAGTATAATTTCTGTAAAAACAGATGTCAGTTTCAGCGGTTTATGTATTGATAACCTTGAAGAAGGAAAAGCTGATATTAATTTTTCTGCAGTTACATTTTCACAACATGAACAAACAGGCAGAAATACAAGACAGCATGTTTTATTTACCGTTAACCCTTTTAACCTTGCTGTATCTTATGATGAAAGGGTTGTAAATATAAGTAAACCAATGGGAAACACATCCATTGAATATTATCTAAGGTATTTTTTCAATACCGGTATTATAAATGCCAGGGTAAATATGGATGAATTTAAAATTGGAGACATTATTAATTTGTCCAGCCGTTTAAGCGATATTAATCATCTTTTGCATTTACAGCTAACTGGTAATTCATCTTTTCATTATAATACTGCAAATAATAAAATGGCTTATGATGTAGACATAAAAGGCGGAATTACTACTGAAGTTATGTTTGATTTGTTACCTGATACATTTATTCTAAACGCTTTTGGCAATGAAGAAACTGTTTATGTAAGTGATTTTGTTTTAAGTTCTTCTGTTCAAACAGCAAAAGCAGGTTTTTTTCATGGGAAACTCGGGTTTAACGGCAATATAAAATTTAAACCTTTCATGCCTTCAGGAATAATTTTCCTTGAAAATTTTGGATTTACCGGTAATGAAAGTTTAAGTGCTGTTTTAAATGTTTCAAGCAGTATGGATAGAATTAAATTATTTACTGATGTAATAAATATAGCCGGTGCACAGTTTATTAATCTGGATGTACTTTTTTATCTATCTGATATAGATATAGCAATAAACGCTTCATGTATGAATGACGAAAGAGGACAGTTATTTATAGACGCTGTTTATAACAGAAATCAAAATCAATTTGAAGCATCGCTTTCTTTAATTGATATTTCATTTTATGAAATATCAGAAATAGTCCGTCCTTTTATAAACTATATAAGTACTCCGGTAATTGGTCAGGCTTTTTTAAAAGATTCATCGGTTAATGCTGATGTTTTCTTTTCAACTGATTTTAAAAATATTGTATATAATGCACCCAATATTATATATAAAACAGCCAATTATAACGGAGAAATTGCATTATCAGGAACAGATCGTCAATTTACATTAAGTGAAGGAATTATTTTTCTTGATGAAAGTAATCTTTATTTTTCGGCAAATATAAATTTTTCCAATCCAATGGATTTAAACTTTCTGCTTAATGCAAGTTATCACAATATAGCATGGCGTGTAACAGGTCAATTATTGGACAGAAGGACATTAATTATTCATGATCCAAACGGTCTTCATGTTTATGGAAATGTATCGAGTACAGGGGCAATATCCGGTTACATTGAAACTATTGATTTTCCTGTTTTAATAAATGCTCAGACCGTATATCTTAGTTCATACAGCGCTTTACGCTACACCTCGCAGGATTTTTGGACGATAGATATAAATCATTTTTTGGCAATTTACGACGGAGAAGAATCGCTGAGATTTTCCGGAATTGCAGATCATGATGGAGCCAGTTTCAGGAATATATTATACACAGATTCTCTTGGAATCCTTGCAGGAAGTCTTGATTTATCATGGGATAACGATTTTTCGTATGTCGAATTGATTGTAAATATGACAGACGGGCTTGAAGCAGGTGAAAATTACTATATGGAAGGTGTTTATAAAGATAATCAAATTAATGCTTATGCTGTTGTTACGGATTTGCAAGTTAGGAGATTTTTAAAAGAAAGCCGTCCATTGCTGGCTAACGGAGAAATGATATTTTCATGGGATTCCATAAACTTATTTAATATAAATTTAAATATAACATCAATAAAATCAATTAATCAAAATGATCCTTTTTATGCATCTTTTAATATTAATGTTACAAATGATGAATTGTCTGTAAATCATCTTAATATTGAATATCCGGAGATGAAAATAATTTCGCCGGAAATATATATTAACATAAATGAAGGTATTTTAAAAACTAAAACCTCTTTTCATGGTTTTGCAATGGATAATAGGCTGGAGGGTTTAATTGATATAAATGGCAGTTTTAATAAAATAAACACATGGCTTGAAATTGAAAATGCCTTAAATTTATTGGACGGTATAATTACTTTTGAAAATTCAAGGTACGGACATCTTTATAATGCAAATATGGATTTTAATTTTTCTGTCAGGCAGGGAGAGATTTCAATTACAGGCGGTATTAAAGATTTCCTTAGATTTAAAATTGAAAATGACGGTAATTTTATACTTGGTTTATCTTCTCCTTTTCCGATACATGGAACTTTCACCGGTATATACAAAGACGGTATTGTAGACGCAAGCTGCGCCAATATCTATATTGACATGTACGAGTTTTGGAATTTGATGCCGGATATAAAAGATTTTATTGTTACTTCCGGTTTTTTAACAGGAAATATGGACTTCAAAGGTCCTATAGAGAATCCTGAGTTTTATGGAGTTTTAAGAGGGTCAAGTATAACCATTCAAGTTCCAAATTTTGTAAGTGAAAATATACGACCTATGCCATTTACAATAATTGCTGAAGGTAATCAGATGACCTTTGGTCCTATCATTGCAGCAGCAGGAAATGGCGGCGGTATTGTAAACGGTTTTTTTCTTTTTCAAAATTGGATTCCGGTTAATATAATTCTTGATATTAATATCCCAAGGGAAAGTCCAGTTCCTTATGGATTTAATGTATCCGGTTTTTTGGCTGACGGAACAGCATCCGGCAAGTTATTAATTAACATAGATATTGATAATTATATTGAACTTAAAGGAGATCTTTTCACTAATTATGCAGAAATAGGATTTAATACGGATGTAATTAATAATAATGAAAATGAATTAGTTTTAGACCCATTTAATACATACATGGATTTAAATGTTACTACAGGCTCCATGGTAGAATTTACATGGCCTATTGTTAGCCCGATAATTAAGGCTAATGTAGAAATAGGTACTTTAATTCATATTTTTACTGATACGCAGGCAGGACAATTTTCATTAAATAGTGATGTAAGGATTCGATCCGGTGAAATTAATTACTTTGGCAGAAGCTTTTTTATCAGGCAGGCAAATATCCTTTTTAGGGAAAATGAAACTCAATTTAACCCTCGTGTAACAGCAAGAGCGGAAATACGTGAACGTATTGATACAGGGAATGTTACCATATCGATGATTATAGAAAACCAGCCATTACTTAGTTTTGAACCGGGTTTTGAGCCTCGTTTTGAATCAAATCCCAGTTTATCAATGCTTGAAATTTATTCGATTTTAGGTCAAACTTTTTCAAGAAACCCGGGGGAAGAGAATAATGATATGGCTACACGTTTCCTTATTACCTCCACATCGGATTTTTTAACTCAAATAATTGCCAGCTCGGATGTATTTTCACAATTTGTGTTTTTTCGTCAAATTGAGCGCCAAATGAGGGATTTTTTAAGGTTAGATATGTTTAGCGTCAGAACCAGGTTTTTTCATAATGCTTTTATGTCAGGTTTTTCAGGATTTGGGCAAAATTCCATTGATAGTGAAACCGGTGTAGGTAACTATTTAGATAATACAACTGTTTTTATAGGTAAATACATCGGACGAGATATGTTTATTCATGGTATGCTTAGGATGAGATACGATGAAAATAACACTACATTTGGTGGTATGGTTTTTGAACCGGATATCGGTATTGAGCTGCAAAGTCCTTTTGTAAATATAAGGTGGGATTTTTTCCCATATCGCCCGGAAAACTGGTGGTTAAGCGGGAATTCAATTACTCTGAGCTGGAGTATGTCATTTTAGGAGTTTTAATGAAATTTAGAGTATTTGTTTTTTTATTTTTAATAACATCGATTTTGTGTTTTTCACAAGATTTTCAAGATGATGAATGGTATCAAGGTAAACCAATAAGAGATATAATTTTTACCGGGCTTAGAAACGTAACACAAGCAGAACTTGAACCTTTGATGAATCAATATAAGGGACGTAATTTTAATGATGATATTTTCTGGGAAATTCAAGGAAGGCTTTACGCTCTGGAATTTTTCGATCGGATAGAACCTTCTACTGTGCGAGCCAATGCAGCAGGCAGCGAAGTAATCATAAGGTTTAATGTTGTGGAGCGGCCGTCAATAGACAGAATTATTTTTTCAGGAAATTCAGGACTTACCAGAAGAGAATTAAATGATGTTATTATTTCAAGAATTAATGGAATTTTAAATCAATCAAGAGTTCGACTTGACATTGAAGCAATTACAAACAAATATATTGAAAAAGGTTATCCGAATGTTAGCGTAACAGCAACTGAATCCCAGTCAGGTGAATCTTCAGTAACGCTTATTTTTACTATTGTTGAACGCGAACAAATTTCTATTTCAAGAATTGAATTTCAGGGAAATTCAAGATTTTCCAATAATACATTAAGAGGTCAGCTTTCGTTAAAACAAAGGGGTATTATAAATGACGGAGCTTTTCAGGAATCAAAGCTCCTTGCCGACAGAGAATCGATAACAAAATATTATCATGATCGCGGGTTTATCGACGCACGGGTTGTTGATGTTACAAGGACGTTTGAAACGGATTCAAAAAGAACAAATATGATTTTAACCTTCATGATAAGTGAAGGAACAGAATTTAAGTTCGGCGGTGTATCATTTGAAGGTAATATAATATTTTCTACAGACCAGCTTTCAAGGCTTGTATCATCAAGAGTTGGAGATATTGTCAATATGACAAGGCTGGAAATGGATTTGCAGCGTGTCGCCGATTTGTATTTTGAAAACGGATATATATACAATTCCTTTATCAGGACACCTGACAGAAATAACCAGACAAATGTTCTTTCTTTTCAAATTACAATTATAGAAAGAAGCAGAGCTTATATCGAAAATATAATTATCACAGGAAATTCAAAAACTAAAGATGAAGTTATTTTAAGAGAAATCCCAATGGAACCTGGTGATGTTTTTTCCAGAACCAAAATTCTTGATGCAATGCGAAACCTTTATAACCTTCAGTTTTTCTCAGTGGTCATTCCTGACTCTTTACAGGGAAGTGCTGAAAATCTAATGGATTTGGTTTTCACATTTGAAGAGCAGCCAACCACTGATGTCCAATTTGGTTTTTCATTTACCGGAAATACTGATCCTGAATCTTTCCCAATATCAGGACTTTTAAAATGGAATGATCGAAACCTTGCAGGTTCTGGAAATCAATTGGGAATCGACATAAACTCATCTATAATAGATACAACTGCAATTTCAGTAAATTATTTACATAGATGGGTATTTGGACTGCCTTTATCTTTGGGAGTTGATTTTACAACAAGTTTTTCAAAACGTTTTGCGACCATGAATAACAGTGCTCCATGGTTTAACGGTGATGAAAGATACGCATTTCCTGACGGATTCAGCTCATATCAGGAATATATAGAAAATAGAAAAATCCCAACAAGGGATTATTTAATGATGTATGAACAAATTTATTTATCATTAGGTCTTACTTCAGGTTATAGATGGTCTACTTCTAATGGTATTTTTGGATTAAACGGCGGAATGCGTTTTGGTATAACAAGAAATTCTTATGATGATGAATTATACAGACCTTTTGATCCGGTATTAAGAGAAAGGAATAACCAGTGGACACCAAAGAATTCAGTATGGGCTGCAGTATCGCTTGATGATCGTGATATATTCTATGATCCAAGCACCGGTTATTACCTTTATAACAGAAATAGTTTTATGGGTGTCTTACCAAGTGAAAGAGAGCATTATATCCGAAGCGATACAAAAGCTCAATATTATCTTACATTATTTGATAAACCGGTTACTGAAAACTGGAATTTTAAAAGCGTATTGGCATTCCATGTTGGGCTTTCAGCAATAATTGGACAACCTGGCAGATCTTTAAAAATTGAAGATGCTAATAAACTTGCTGTAGACGGTATGTTTATAGGAAGAGGCTGGAATTCAGAATTTGCAAACAAAGGACTTCTTCTTTTGGATACATGGGTAGAAATGCGGTTTCCATTAATAAAAGGAATTCTAGCTTTCGATTTATTTTTTGAAGGTGCAGGTGTAGATACAGAAGAAGGTGATTATTTTAGTACTTTTTCAATAGAAAATATGAGATTTGGTTTTGGCGGAGGATTCAGATTTGCGATACCGCAGTTTCCGATTCGTATAAGTGTAGTAAAGCGATTTAAAGTTATTGACGGACAAATTGATTTACAGCGAGGAGCAATCTTTGCAGGTGATAGAGATTCTAAAGGCGGAGTTGACATTTCGATGTCTTTTGTAATGTCATATTAAATAAAATATAATAGAGGTTTGTATGAGTAAGCGTATTTTAATTTTTTTATTGTCGGGTTTTATTTGCCTTGGCGCTGTTTATGGTCAGCATATTTCCAGAATCGCAGTAGTTGATTTACCAAGAGTCTACACTGAATTTTTCAGGGAATCACAAGCTGTAAGACAATTTGAAGAACGCGCAGCCAGGGTTCAACGTGATATTGAAAGAATGCAGACAGATATTCGAAACCTTAATACAAGGCTTGCAGACGCTATAGCAAGAGACGATCAAAGAGAAATGATCAGACTGGAAACTGAAATTAATACAAGAACAGAAAATCTTAGAGTGTTTTTCCAGGCAAGAACTGCAGAACTTGATGCCGAAAGAAGACGGCTTATGGAATCAGGTTCATTTTTAAATCAGGTACATGATGAAATACGTTATATTGCCGAAAGCGAAGGATTTACGCATGTTTTTGATATAAAAAATACTCCGGGTCTTGTTTGGTATGCCAATTCAACTGATATTACTGACAGATTAATTAATAGTTTGCGTACAAGAAGAAGATAGAAAGTAATATTATGGCGGATAGCTTCAGCAGTCCAATGCTTGAGCAATACAGGCGTATAAAAAACCAACAGGAAGGAAATGTATTATTTTTCCGGCTTGGAGATTTTTATGAAATGTTTGCTCAAGATGCTATTGAAGTATCAGCCCTTTTAAATCTTACGCTTACAAGCCGCAATGGACTTCCAATGTGCGGTATTCCGTATCATGCTTCAAGATCATACATCGCAAGATTATTAAAACTTGGAAAAAAAGTCGCTATATGTGAACAATTGACAGCGCCTTCAAAGAGCAGCAAAATTGTTGAGCGGGATGTAGTGGAAATTATTACTCCCGGTACTACAGTTGATGAAGATTTTCTTGAAAAAGGAAGTTCAAATTATCTTTGCTGCCTTGCTGCAAGCTGTTTACCTTCAAACGATATGGCAATAAACAGTGCAGCTTTACTTTCTTTTTCTTATATTGAAATTTCTACAGGTGATTTTTATTCAACAAGTTTTTCAATAAATGATACAGAAGTGCTTCGGCAGGAGCTTGAACGCCTTCAAATTAAAGAAATGCTGATACAGGAATCACTTTTAGAAGAAGAAAAAAACATTGCCGCAGCTATTTTTGACAGAAGCTCCATTGTTTTAAACCGCTGGGCAGACTGGCTTTTTGATCCTGTTCAGGCAAAATCAAGACTGGAAAAACAATTTGGTCTTGCAAATTTAAAAAGTTTTGGACTTGATGAAAACAGCGCAGAAATAATATCAGCAGGAACGTTACTCGATTATCTTGATAATACATCAAAAAGCATGCTTTCGCATATTAGAACTTTAAAAGTGTACCGTGAAAATGAATATATGGGTATTGATGAATCAAGCCAGAGAAATCTGGAATTACTAAAAAACCTAAGAGACGGTGATGTACGTTTTTCGCTTTTGGAAGTTATGGATGAAACACGCTGTTCAATGGGAAAAAGGCTTTTAAAAAGACGTATTTTGCATCCGCTGCGCAATATTGAAAAAATAAATAACCGCTTATCGCTTGTTGAAGACTTATACAGAGAACAGGGAAAATTAAGCAAACTGCGGGATATATTCGGAAAAACTCCGGATCTTGAACGTCTTTGTTCAAGATTAGCAATGGATAAAGCGCATGGCAGAGATATGCTTGCTATTAAAAACGCTATTATTTGTTTTAACGCGGTAATGGAACTTTACCGCCAAAGTAATCCTTATTTTGAAAATGATGATAATTCAGATAACAGTTCTTTTAATATATTACATGAATTATTTGAATTATTGGAGAAAGGAATAACAGATGAACCTTCAATTTTACTTAATGAAGGTAATCTGATAAAAGACGGTTTTAATAATGAACTGGATAATCTGCGTTTATTAAAAGATAATAACAGGCAAATTCTGGAACAATATCTTGAAGAAGAAAGACAAGAAACAGGAATAACAAGTTTAAAAATCCGCTACAACCGTCTTATTGGTTATTTTTTTGAAGTAAGTAAAACCAATCTAGAAAAAGTTCCTAAACATTTTATTAGAAGACAGGGAATTGTAGGCGGAGAAAGATTTTCGACAGATCGTCTTGCAGAGCTTGAATCAGAAATAAACGGCGCTTCCGATAAAGTGGTAGAACTTGAAAAAACACTATTTTTGGAAATACGGGAAAAAGTTAAAAAAGAATTATTAATTTTATCACGAGCTGCAAGACGGCTTGCGGAAATTGACGCAAATCAATCTATGGCTAAAGCAGCATCCATAAGAGGATGGACACGCCCTGAATTAAGTGACGATAATAAATTTGAAATAATTGACGGGCGGCATCCTGTAGTAGAAGCGCATTTAAGCCGCGGAGATTATATTCCAAATAATATAATACTGGGTACTAACAAAGGTGAAATATCTTTTGCGATGATTACAGGACCTAATATGGCAGGAAAATCCACATACCTGCGCTCTGCCGCTTTAATTTCAATAATGGCGCAAGCAGGCAGCTTTGTTCCTGCTGCAGAAGCGAAAATAGGTATTTGTGACCGTATCTATTGCAGGGTAGGAGCGTCTGATAATCTTGCAAAAGGTGAATCTACATTCCTTGTTGAAATGAATGAAACGGCTTTTATATTAAATACCGCTACTGAAAAAAGCCTTGTTATTATGGACGAAGTAGGAAGGGGAACCGGAACAAATGACGGTCTTTCAATAGCATGGGCGGTGAGCGAGGAATTATTAAACCGAATAGGCTGCAGATCGCTTTTTGCGACTCATTTTCATGAACTTTCACTTTTATCTCATCCAAAACTTGCGAACAGGTCGATGGAAGTTCTTGAAAAAGGCGAAAAAATCATTTTTTTACGTAAACTTAAAGAAGGTCCTGCCGCTGAATCTTATGGTATTCATGTTGCAAAATTAGCGGGACTTTCCAATACTGTGCTTCAAAGAGCGCAGCAAATAATGAATTTATTAAAAGAACGTGATAAAAATTTAAGTAATACTTTTCATAGTGAGAAAAATATTCAGAATATTGAAAAAAATGATAATAAAGAAACAAAAAACAGAATAAAAAAAGAAAATACCGAACCTTCATTATTCGATTAAAATTATTTTTAATTTTTTTATTTTTCAGTCATGCGCTGCGATATATTCACGCCATATATATATATGAAAATCTTAAAAAATATTTTTTTGGGGATAAAAAACATTCTTTTTCCTGATGAATGTGTTATATGTTATGAAAATTTGACAGATTTAAATGAAATTCGTACTGGTATGTGTCTTAGATGCCTTTTATCAATAAAATATGAAAAGGAAAACAGGTGTTATATTTGCGGAAAACCGTTAATTTCGGAGAATGAAATATGCCTTCAATGCAGGACAAATGAAAACCGCATTTATGAACGTATTTGGATGATTTTTCCATACACCGGTAAATACCGTAATCTTCTTGCAGGGTATAAATTCAAAAAAAATCTTATGATAATAAATATTTTTTTATTAATAATAAAAGAGGTTATAGAAAATGAAGTTGTTTTAAAAGATGCTGTAATTGTACCTGTTCCTCCAAGACCGGGAAAAATCAAAAACACAGGATGGGATCAGATAGAATATCTTGTAAGACAGATAGAAAAACAATCAAATATTAAAGTGAACCGCTGTTTAAAACGAATTAAATCCAAAACTCAAAAGCAGTTAAACAGAAATGAACGTAAAAAAAATTTGGAAGGTCGTATTTTAATTAATGGAAAAGCGCCGGAAACAGCGCTTGTAATTGATGATGTAATAACTACAGGTTCTACAATGGAAGTCTGTGCTTTGGCTCTTAAAAAGGCAGGAACAAAAAAAGTATATGGATTATGCCTTTTCTATGATTAAAATTGTAAGTATAATAAATTATGCACTACGATCTGATAATAAAAAACGGAACAATAGTAACTCCCAAAAAATACTTTAAGGGAGATATAACAGTTAAAAACGGTAAAATAGAAAAATGCGGTTTTTCTGAAAAATCCAGTACAGCGGATGAAATTTTTGATGCAAATGGTTTACATGTTCTTCCAGGTATTATAGATGCGCATGTTCATTTCCGTGATCCGGGACTTACGGAAAAAGAAGACTTTGAAACAGGAAGTATAGCCGCGGCAATGGGCGGCATTACTATGATTGCGGATATGCCGAATGTTATTCCGCCTACTTCAACGGTAGAACGTTTTAAAGAAAAAATAAATATCGCATCAGAAAAATCATATATCGATTTTGCTTTATATGCTCTTTTAAATAATGAAAATATTGGCAGGATAAAAGATTTTAAAAAAACGGGAGCTTTAGGTTTTAAAATATTTCTTGGAACTTCTACAGGAGAAATCGCTTCTCCTTCGTTGGTTAATTTGTTGCTGCACATGGAAGAATGTCATGAAAATGACATGAGAATTGGCTTCCATTGCGAAACAAGTGAAATAAACGATTATTACACAAAAATGTTTAAAAACATTGAAATAAACGAAACAGAAAAAGGACTTTTACTTTCTGCGGCAAGACCTGTTTTTTCTGAAGTACTTGCAATACAAACAGCGCTTTGTTATGCACAATATACAAAAGCAAAAATACACATTCACCATATTACATCCGCCGACGGCGCTTTACTTGCCGCCGAAGCAAAACAAAAAGGTATTGATATAACAGCAGAAACCTGTCCTCATTATCTTTTTTTGGATGCAAATGATCATAAACAAAAGGTTTATCCTCCTTTAAGGGATAAAAATCATAAAAAAGAATTATGGAAAGCGATAGATAAAAAAATAATAGATATGGTGGCAAGTGATCATGCTCCGCATACAGAATGTGAAAAATCGCTTCCAATTTGGGATTCACCGGCAGGTCTTTGCGGTGTAGAAACTTCAGTACCGCTTATGTTAAACGAAATTAATAATGGAAACCTAACATTGGAAAAATATGTAAACCTGGCAAGCGAAGCTCCTGCGAAAATTTGGGGTGTATATCCAAGAAAAGGAAATCTAAACCCCGGTGCAGATGCTGATATAACTATTGTTGACATGAAAAAGAAAAAAATAATTTCTGTAAATGAACTTCATTCAAAAAGTAAAACAAGCCCATACGATGGAATGAAAGTAAAAGGAATGCCTGTTGCGACAATTGTAAGAGGTAGCTTTGTTATGAAAGACGGCTGTCTTACCGGTAAAAAAGGGTACGGAGTTTTAATAAAACCTGAATAATTGCGATTATCCGGGAATTTTAACCGACATTAACATACGGTTTAATACAGCCAATGGATCTTCGTACATTTCAAATCTAAAACGTACTTCGTAATTTTTATCGGAGACAACACGTATTGTTTTATTTATACAGTCTCTTACTTCATTTGAACCTATGTCCGGGAAATATTTGGGTTTACGCGGAATAAATGTTAGCTGGCTTCCATTCCTTCGGATTTCTCCCAAGTTACCGGGAAGCGGAACAAGGAAGATAAGATAATCATCTGCTTTTCCGCCGCCAACTGATAATTTATAACCGGATTTAAGCGAATGAATATTCCGCTTTCCAATTCCGGTATTTTGTTCATCTACAAAAAGATTTAAAATTAAAGGACCTGAAGGATTTATTACAACAGGTTTATTTTTATCTATTGCTGTAGGACGATCGTCATAAGGTGTTGTGCGTCTGTTTTGTGATGAAGCGTATTTTGCCAGATCTTTGGAATGATCTACAAATTTTTCACCTTGTGAAGCTCTGCCTGCTCCAGCCGAAGCTCCCGCAGCACGATTAAAATTCGATCCTTTTTTGCGGGTTGCAGCAAATATTATAAGTCCTAAGAGTAATAAAATAAGCAGAATTAATCCAATGATCAGCGGCAGTGAAAGCTGAGAATCACTAGTCTCTGTTAATTGACCCTGAGTATACTGGTTTTGATTATTGGTAGTTGCTCCTGTTGAATCTGATGATGTGGAATCTTGCTGGTCACCGGTTGTTGTATCATCAGTTTGTTGTGATGTTGTATCGGTTACAGTACCAGTTTGATCTTGTTCTGTAGTTGTTGCAGTAGTACCGCTTCCTGCAGGAGGACGTCCTGAAACCGGAACATTTGTTAACGGCTGTCCTGCTGTTACCTGAATAAAATCAATTGTAGCATCTCTTGATTCAAGCCGCCCTCTGGCTTCGCTGACAAGAGTACTTGTATTATTTGAACCGATTGAAACAAGAATTATTTTTTTTGAACGTGCAGGCAGGGTAGATAAGTATTGTTCAGCGAAAGTTAAAGCACTGCCTATATTTTGCCCGCTTTCAATCGGATACTGTAAAAGTATTCTGCCGATAATTGTTTCAACATCACCAACGCCGGAGATACGCCTTGCAACATCAAGTCTTGAAGTTCCTGAAAAAGTAATTAAATGGAATGTATCGCCAACCCTTAAAAACTCAGAAAGAAAAGCTCCGGTTAAATAATTATTAACATTATCATAAGAAGAGCTCATACCTGACGATGTATCCAAAAGTAAAACCAAATCGATAGGGGAACTTTGTCCGTATACGATAAACCCAGCGCATATAATCAATATTAATGCCAGAATAGTCCTTTTCATAATCACCCCTTAAAACACTCAGATTTCAGCTTGCGTTATTTTTTCTACCAAATAAGAGTTCCTTTCTTCATTTATGGCGAACTCAAATTTTTCGCCTTCAGATTTATTAAGTATAGCATTTCCGAACGGAGAAAGATAGGAAATAATATTATTATTTGGGTCAGATTCCCATGGTCCAAGAATGGTAAATACCTCTTGTCTGCCTATTGTTTCATTATTTAGGAATACCTTTGTTCCAAATGAAACCTTGGAAGTATTAACTGATTTTGGATCAAATAACTGAGCTCTTTCGATATCCTCTTTTAACTTGGCTACCTGCGAATTAAGCTGTTCCTGCTTTTCTTTTGCTGCCTTGTATTCGGCATTTTCTCTTAGATCGCCCAAAGAAAGAGCATATTCTATTTCCTTTGAGTTTGCAGGGACCTCTACATCCATGATATGTGAAAGTTGTTTCTTTTTTTCTTCGAACATTGCCATGGTAACCATTAATCCTCTTGAAACCTTTTTTTCAACATCGCCAAGGAACTTAAAGCCAGGATATTTATCAAGAATTCTGGATCGCAGATTCAGTTTATCCTGGGGATCAAGGTCTTTTACGCCGTTTATAAATGTAAATATTCTGATAATCGCTTCTTCATCGGAATTATCGATAAACGTTGTTATTTCACCGTCTTTAAAAAGAACATTGTGTACAAGTTTATTAATTTTACGGTTTTCAACAGTATCCTTATGATTTTTAATATCACGGAAAGTAATATCCAGAATATGAATAAGGGTTATGATTTGTTTTTCTATGTTTATATTTGCAGCTTTAAACCAGCTTTTTTCCCTTGCGTTTTTAAACAGCCATACAACAGCTTCCCGGCTGTCACGATATTGATCAAAACAATCACCGCAAAGAATTGCCAGTTTATCTTCAAAACCGCCTTCTTCCAGTTGTTCTGTAATTAACGGTAACTGAGAATAAGGGAATAATTTGATGTAAACATCCGGCCATTCTGATATATGCGCTTTGATGTTGCTCAAAAGTTCAGTTTTTAATTTTGAATCTTTCATATTTTTAAACATCAAAGGAACATCTTTAATGTTCGAAAAAACATCCTGAAAACTAACAGTTAGAGATGATTTTAAATGAGTGTAATTTTTATTGGAAGAAAGCTCATTAATAAGCAGATAACTTGCCGCTGCATATTCGGCGTTTTGATTAATGGATTCTGTACTTTTACGTGAATCCGAAGCGGAAGCAGAAACTGAAGATAAAAAGTTTGTAAAATATGAAAACATTTCTGTAAAGTATTCAGAATCCGGATCTGCTTTTTTATTGCCGGTATAATCCCTGAAAGCAGAAATTTTATCATAAAAGTTTTTCTGAGCGGCAAATTCACTGTAAAGTTTTTCCGTAACACTGACCTGGCTGTCACGCACAATAAAGACATCACTATTATCAGGATCTATTCCAAAGTCGGGATTTGATTTTAAAATATCACGCGCTCTTGAACTCCATGTTGACCATTCACTTACAGTAAGCAAAGCAGGAGAAAGCTCTGCTTTTATTTTTTTCATATCACAGGCATTGCCGAAACTTTTAATAATTGTTTTTAATGTCCAGATTATATTATCATCTTTGTCTTTGATTTTTTCCCTGATTTCGTCTCTTTTTTTTGTAGCTTTTAAAACCCAGATATGTTCTTTAGAAAGAGTCTGAAGAGCGTCAACTGCCATTTTTAATGACATTGAATGCCCCCGTTTTTTCATAAAATCAATTTTTATTTCGTCACCTGCAATACCTGCAATACGTCCTACACCCCATGTTCTGTGATAAACGAAATTTCCTTTATCAAATGATATATGCTTTTCAAAGTCGGCAATTGCCTGATGTACAGCACGGTAATTCTCGGAAAGGTTTGAAATTCTTATATATTCATCAAGCTGGCTGTGTGCTGCGTATTTCTTTTTGTAACATTCGATTATTTCCCTTCTTGCATGAACATCCTTTTCATCATATTCAAGGATGATTTTTAAAATTTTAATTGCGGTATCGACATTTATGTTTTTATACTTTGCGTAAAGTTCGTTGAGAAGCGACACTGCTTTATCATCACTTACGGCTTTTGCAATTTTTTTCTGAATGTGAAGAAAGAAGTCAATGTCTTCAACGTTTATATTTACAAGTTTTTCCCATATTTCACGGATATTTGCAAAGTTCGCCTTGTTAATATAGCGGTGAAGAGCTTTTTTATAATAATCAATTGTTTCTTCTTTATTATTTTGTTTTTCATAATGTTCAGCAATGGATTTTACAATGTCAGCTTCTTCAAAATCAACTTTTACAAGTCTTTCCCAAACATCAAATATTTTATCATCTTCGTTATCATTTTTATAACAATCAGCAAGAGTGCGAAGAGCGTATTTTGATTCACCGTAATCCAGAATTCTTTCGCATAAGTATTTTACAATGTTCCATTTATGGTTATCTAAAAAGATAGAAACAAGATTTATTATCGCCGAATCATCAATTATCTGACGAGATAAAGCGATCATTCCGGAAAGGTAAAGGGCGATTATGCTGTTTCTTGTGTTTGTTAGATGATCGTCACATGTTTTTTTAAGATCATCCAAAACTTTTTCTTCACGGGCTTTTTTAAGGATTACATCAAGGTCTTTAAACTGGTTAGTTGAATAATTACCGAGACTTGCTCTTGTCCATTTTTCTTCGTTAAGAGTTTCATGTAAATTCTTCAGAAGTGTCTGGGCGTTTTCTGATTGTGTTACTGCAGTTTCACTCATAATTTTAACTCCTCATCAATCTAACCGGCATACATATTATAAATGTCCGGATCGGTAACTTTTATTTTTAATAAGGTTTCTTCTATCAGCGAAGAATCCTCACGGTTAATTTCATAATAATCAATCAGCCAAAAATAATGATTTAAAAGTTTTGGTTTTAAATCATCCTGTTTTGCAGGATTTGATTCATACTCGGCTTCCAGTGAAAAAATCGACTGTTTAAGTCTGCCGGCTTCCATTTGTTTTAACTCTCGTTTAACGGAAAAAACTCCCCATAAATACCCATATACCGGTATCCAATAGGAAATTTGCCCCTCTTTATAACCCAATTCACGGACTTTATCACGAAGTTTCAAAATTAAAGCCGATTCCAAAAACCTTATATCAATCTTTGAAGGATCGATAAAAAATGCTTCTCTAAAAAGTGCTTTGGCAGTTTTAACCTGGGATAATAAAGCGTTTACATCCGCTACTTCCGCAAGTATTTCGGCATCTTCTTTTCTGATACGCAAAGCCTGTTCAAGATAATCAAGGGCTTCATCGTAATTGCCAAGTCCTTTGCAGCAGCGTCCTGTAAAAAGCAATAAACCATAATCATTCTGATTAGACGGATTACTTAATAATCCTTCAAAAAAAAACAACGCTTTGGAATAAACATAAAATCTTATAGCATATTGGCATTGTTCAAAATCAGATTCAGAATTTTTATTTAAATGATCCAAGAAAACATGATACTGCTTAAATTGTGATATAATAAGCGAGCCTTTTTCGAAAGGGTTTTCTATCTCATCAATCCTCCTGGTATTTTCAAGCCACCAATTAACGCATTTAAGCGCATGCTTGATTTCTTCATTTTCAAAGTCTTGTTCTAAAGCCTGTTCCAAAAGCAAACAAGCGGTTATTACATCCGAGGCTTTCAGTTTTTCATAGGCTTTCTTTATAAGCTCTACGCTACCTTGGAGCGAAACCTGTTCATTTTCCATTATTTCTTATATTAGTATACCATTTTTTGACAGTTTGACAATAGTACCCTCGGCATGTATGATATCAATATATTTATTAAGGTAAAAGAATTGAATAAAATCATTATATCTCCGTCAATTTTATCAGCTGATTTCTCGGATTTTGGAAGCGCTGTATCTCAGATCGATGCTTCAGGAGCCGGATGGGTCCACATGGATGTTATGGATGGTTCATTTGTACCGAATATTACATTTGGTCATCATCTTGTGCGGGCTCTTAGAGGCAGAACTAAATCAATTATCGATGTTCATCTAATGGTAGTTCAGCCGGGACGTTTCATAAAAAAATTCGCTGATTGCGGAGCCGATATAATCACATTTCATTATGAATCTGAGGTACATTCGCAAAAATTTTTAACAGAAATCCGAGATTTGGGTATAAAAGCCGGTATTGCCATTGCGCCATCTACGCCTTATATGGTTCTTGAAGATATACTTCCGTATATTGATTTGGCTTTAATTATGACTGTAAATCCCGGTTTTGGCGGGCAGGCTCTAATTCCGGAATGTCTTAAAAAAGTAGAAAAATTGAAAGAAATCAGAGAAAAAGCCGGGTTAAATTTCCGAATTTCTGTTGACGGCGGAATTAATGAACAAACAGCTGAACAAGCCAAAAAAGCGGGTGCTGATACACTGGTAATAGGTTCAGCCTTTTTTTCTCATCAAGATAAAAAATCATTAATTTCCAAACTCCAAAACTAGGTAAAATTATTGGCATTTTAATAAGGAATTCATTATAATATGGTTATGAGGCAAATAAATTACATATTTTGGCCTATTTTATTGGTTTTTTTACTGTTCCCTGCTGTTTTTTCTCTTGGTCAAGGACATGAGCAGGATCAATATATCCGGAGATTTCAAAACGGCGCTCAATTTTATAATATTTCACGTTTTGAAGAAGCAGCTGTGGAATTCCGCAGAGCTCAGGAAATTTCTCAAACCTTAAACGAAAGAGCAGGGGCGCTGTATTGGGTTATTTTAAGTCAGCTTGCATATTCTGATTTTGGTTCTGCCATAAGAGATATGGATGAACTTGAAAGAATAGCTCCGAACTCTACATACGCAAGGGATATGATTTATCATCGTGCAAGGGTTTATCATATGCAGGGATATTATGAAGACGCTATCTTTTTATTTAACCGTTATAATTCTTTAACAACCGATGCCGACCGTGAATCGGCAGATCGAAGAGCAGCGGCTTTTTTCTGGATGGGTGAATGTCTTTATTCGTTAAATCAATTTGATGAAGCGGAAAAGTTTTATGCCTGGGTTATTGGAAGATATCCGGAAAGCCCTAAAATAGAAGCTGCCGCCTACCGGTTGGATCTGATAAAACACAAAAAAATTGAAGCAGAACTTCTAGCCCTTTTGCAATGGAGTCATGAAGAGTCTTTAAGAACAAGTGAAGAGCACCAAAGAATAATAAGAACTTATGAACATACACTTAATTTATTTCAAAGAAGGATGGCGGATAATATTCAATCAGGCAATTTATTACAGGAATTAAATGAACAGCCGGATATTTTTGATATTATTGGTTTTGATGAGCCGTCAAACTTTGATTCAAGGAGCGGGCTTGTTGACAGAGCCATACAGCTGGAAAACGAATTACAAGCTATTATCAGGCAGCTTGAACCTCAATTAGGAGGAACATGGTGAACTTAAAAAAAATATTTTTTTATCTTTTAATTTTCTTTTTAATAAACATTTCTGTATTTGCTGCTGACATTAAAGTAGGAAATATACGTCTTGTTTTAAATGAACGGACAGGCGCTTATGTTTTGTATTATCTTGACGGCAGGCGTTATGAGCAATTATTTAACCGAAGTCAATCAACAAGTTATACTTCGATTTATATTGACGGTAATGTTTCCCGCCTTGGAAGCAGGCCTTTTCGCACTAGATATGAAAATAGAAACGGAATTCCTTCAATTATATTTGAATCTCCGAATTTAAGGGTTACTAAAAGTTTTACATTTATAATGACAGGTAATTCTCAGCAAATAAACGGGGTAATGGTAACATATAATGTTCTTAATATAGGGAATACAAATACCATAGTTGGTTTGCGTATGCTTCTTGATACTAGTTTGGGTGAAGGAAGAGGAAGAATACCGTTTATATCAAACAGCCGTAATATTACAGATGAAACACTTATAAGAGATGCTTCAGGTGAAAGGTATTGGATTTCCCGCGGACCAAAAGTTTCGTTAATGGGAAGTATTAGAAATCCATTGGATAATACGGAAAAAGCGCCTGATTTTATTTATTTTGCAAACTGGAAAAGATTAAATGAAGCTCCATGGATGCTCGATTATTCAGAAGGACGTGCTTTTGGAAATGATTCTGCTGTTTGTTACTTTTATGAACCTGCTTTACTAAGTCCTGGCAGCGATTTTTCCTATTCATTTTTTCTAACTGCTGAAGATGCTGATTGGTATAATATACCGGTTCAAAATGTTATAGAAACGTTATCCGTTAATCCGGTTGAAAGTGAAAGACTGGATATGAATATTTTAATTGAGCTGCAGGAAACATTAAGAAGATTTATTTCAGGACAAATAAACCTTACTGAACAGGAATTATTTGAAATCGAAAGAACAATTGAAAGATACAGGCAGTAATATCAAATATGAAAGCCGATCCTATTTTAAACAAGGCAGCTTTACTTGCAAAAAAACGTTTTTATGAAGAAGCGCTGAAAATATTAAAAGAGGAAGAAGACAGGTACTACGGTTCATTTAAATATTATTATCTTTATGCTGTTATATCTTTATATTCAGGAAGTTTTGCTGAAGCTCATGAATATTTTAATTTAGCAAGAAAAATTAAAATTAAAGATCCGCAAACGATGCTGGGACAGGCTGTTCTTTATCTTAGGCGCATGAATACAGGGCAGGCTGTTGAGTATTATTTAAATGTTCAGGAAATGGAGCCGAAAAACAGAATAGCTAAAAAAGCATTAGCTGTTATACGCAAATATTCCGCGTCTGAAGCATTGTCTGACTGGCTTTCTTTTGACAGATTAAAAAAACTATTTCCTGCGATTCCCTCTGCCGGTATAGAAACAAAAAAGGCTGTTAATACAATTATTGTTTTATCTTTAGTATTGCTTGTCAGTTACGGAGTTCTGACAATTATAAATATTTTACCGAATCCTTTCAGAAACAGAAACCAAAGACCGGCAGCTGATTTTATACTGACACCGCAGGAGAGGGGTAATCCCGTTCAGGTTGACGGTTTTTACAGATATATTCTAACCCGTGATGAAGCTGTTAGTTTATATGATAATGCACTTAATCTTTTTACATCTTACCGTGATGAAGCTGCAAAAATAAATATAAACCGTATTTTAGAATCAAACGCTTCGGAAGGATTAAAAAACAGGGCTCGTCATATTCTGGATAACATGGAAGTTCCGGGTTTTGATAATTTTAACAGAAGAGATAATCCTTCATATTCGGATGTAAAAGATGAAACAATTATTTACAGAGATGTACATGTTATCTGGAGAGGCATGGCTACAAATGTTGAAATTACAAATGAATATACACGTTTTGATTTTCTGGTAGGTTATGATACAAGAAGAACATTGGAAGGTATAGTACCAGTTATTTTTTACAGCCCTGTTGCAATTAATATAGAGCGGCCTTTAGAAGTATTGGGCAGGATAAGACTTATGCCGACATATTCTGAAATAATGCTGGAAGGTGTTGCGATACATCAATCCGGCAGACTGGAAAATTAAAGAGAACTCTTATTGCAATAGTGACTGACACTCTTTAGTATTCAATAAAATCGTAACAGGACCATCATTTGTGTAGTTAACTTTCATACTTGCCTGGAATTCGCCGCTTTCGCAAACAAGGTCGTGTTTTACAATTGCTTTTTTAAAATATTCATAGAGTTGATTTGCTTTTTGAGGCGGAGCTGCTTCATCAAATGACGGGCGTCTTCCTTTTCTGGCATCGCCAAGTAAGGTAAATTGCGAAATCGCAAGTACTCCTGCAGATTTGTCAGTTTCATATAAATCTTTTAATGATAGATTCATTTTTCCATTATTATCTTTAAAAATTCTAAGATAGGCGATTTTTTCGGCAAGCCAATCTGCATCAGATTCATTATCATCATGAGCTATACCAAGATATACTAAAAGTCCCGATTTAATTTCACCTTTTACAACGCCGTCTACACTTACACTGGCGTTTAGTACTCTTTGAACAACAGCTTTCATAAAATAAACCTCATAAAAACTCTGTGTCTCCGTGCCTCCGTGTGAGGTCTTTTTTATTAATTTTATTTTAAATATAAACTTGCATCAAATGCGCGAAGAAGTTTACTCATCGATTCATTATTTATAATTGCTTTTATTATCTGCGAAGCAAGCTCTGCAGAAGGTACAATTTCAAGACCGGGAATTCTTTCTTTATAATTTGAACAGGAAACAGTATCGGCTACAATCAATTTATTTAATAAACCTTCATTGGAAAGAGATTCAAGTTTGTCTACAGCGGGAGCTGAAAAAACAGAATGAACGGAAATAATGTTAATTTCTTTTGGTTTTAACTGAGAAAGAGCGCGGACAAGTTTTTCAACAGAGCCGGCTGTATCGATCATATCATCTACAACCCATAAAACTTTTCCTTCTACGGGTTCTGCAGAAAGGATGTTAATCGATTCTACTGTGTTTGGTTTGGAATAATCGCGCTGTTTGTGAGCGACAACCAAAGGCGCTCCGAATGAATTGGCAAAAACGCGAGCTAGTTTTTCTCCGCCTGCATCAACAGAACAAAATGCCCAATTGGCTCTTACATCATTTTCCAATCGATCCAGTGTTTTTATATAGTTATCACAAAGATATTTTTTTAAAAGGGTTAATGCAGGAATATCATCGATTGCGCATACAGAAGGGTCTAGCATTGTTTTTGATTTGTCTGAATGCAATTGAAATGTAACAATATGGCGGGCTCCCAGACCTGAAAGTGTTTTAAGATGAACCCATAAACCGACAGAACTTCTTCTTGTTGTACGATCAGATCGTGAACAGGAAATAAAAGGTTCAAAGATGATAATTCGTTTTGCCTGGCATCTTATCAATGCGTCTATAGCGTGGTAAAGTTCGACTTTAGCTTCTTCAACATTTATGCCGGCATCATTTCTGGCACTTGAAGAAAAGATGATTACATCCTTGCCTCTTATTGATGAATTAACAGAAACTTCCAATTCACCGTCTGCAAAACAATCGGTATTTAAAAGATCGATACCGTTTATTTGATCTGCGATTTTTGAAAAACTTAGATATTTGGATAAATATTGAATTACTTGGGATGTATAATTGCGCATCGAACGGGTAGCGCATACGACAAATGGATTCATGTATAGTATTTTGTCAGTTTTTCAGCGTTAATACTACTTTACAAATATGTAGTAGTCTATAGACAAAATTAATAAAATATGATAAAATTTTGTTAATTCAGTCATGCGCTGTACACCTGCGCGCCATATAAGAGGGAGGAGATTATTATGGCAAAATCAAATGAATCAGAAAAATCAAGGGTCAGTCCTTTAGCTTCAAGCGAAGAGAGAACTAAAGCCCTGGAAGCGGCCCGGCTTCAAATTGAAAAACAGTTTGGCGCGGGATCATTAATTAAACTGGGAACGTCAGACGGCGCTGCCGGTATCGAGGTAGTACCTTCAGGTTCAATTCTTTTGGATGAAGCGCTTGGCATCGGCGGGTATCCGCGAGGGCGCATTATCGAGATTTACGGTCCTGAATCATCGGGGAAAACCACTTTAGCGCTTCATGCGATAGCAGAAGCTCAAAAACTGGGCGGAAATGCAGCGTTTATCGATGCAGAACATGCCCTTGATCCTGTTTACGCAAAAAATCTTGGGGTTAACATCGATGAACTTTGGGTCAGCCAGCCGGATAACGGCGAGCAGGCGATGGAAATTACAGAAAGCCTTGTCCGATCCGGCGCTGTTGATGTAATCGTAGTAGACTCTGTTGCAGCCCTAACCCCTCAATCAGAAATTGAAGGAGAAATGGGAGATGCTCAAATGGGAGCTCAAGCCCGTCTTATGAGTCAGGCTCTGCGTAAACTTACGGCAACGATTGGTAAGTCAAGGACAATTTTGATTTTTATCAACCAAATCAGAATGAAAATCGGCGTATTTTTCGGCAACCCTGAAACTACAACAGGCGGAAATGCACTTAAATTTTATTCGTCTGTACGTCTTGAAGTGCGTAAAACAGAAACAATCGAAGTCAGTAAGGACACAGATGCAATCGGCAACAGGGTGCGCGTAAAAGTTGTAAAAAACAAGGTTGCGCCTCCTTTCAGAAAAACCGAAATTGAACTTATGTTCGGCAAGGGAATTTCAGCAACAGGAAGTATTCTTGACTGCGCTGTCAAATACGAAATTATTAAAAAAAGCGGTGCTTGGTATTCATACAAAGAAGACAAAATTGGGCAAGGCAGGGACAATGCCCGCGAATACCTGGAACAGCATCCCGATTTTTTAAAAGAGCTTGAAGTTACACTGCGTCAGAAGATTTTTCCGGGAAGGGAATTTCCGCAAGCTAAGGGAGCAGGTGATAAAACCTCCAAAGGTGCAAAAACCGCAAAAGAGGAAGTAAAAACAGAAGAATAGGTTCACTATCAAAAGGCAGAGTGTTCCGGTTTTTTTAGCGGTGCGCTCTGTCTTTTAGATTTCCTGTACTGTGTGTAATTATATTGAAATTAACGGCGATTTTGATTATTATTAACCATAGTATAGGAGTAAATTATGTTGCTTTCAGAATTGGGTGCGCCCATTGAAGATTTATTTAAAAAAATAAATGATACCTGGAGGCGGCTTTGAAGACGCTTCATTTGCACAGCGTATAATCGAACTTGAAGAGAAAACTGCGCAGCCGGGTTTTTGGAATGATCAAGAAACAGTAGAAAAAACAGTCTCGGCTTTAAAAAGTCTTAAAAATAGATACGAACCCTGGAAATCACTTCGTGATGAAATGATAGATCTGCAAACTCTTTTTGAACTTGCTTCCGAAGCAAAAGATGAAAGTGAAAGCTCAGGCATTGAAAATATATTAAACAATTTAATTACCCGATACGAAAAATTAAACATCATCGAATTGATGTCAGGTGAAATGGATAAAAATGCGTGCTTTTTTACAGTTCATTCGGGAGCCGGCGGAACCGAAGCATGTGACTGGTCGCAGATGCTTTACCGTATGTACCTTCGATGGGCTGAACAAAAAGGTTTTACCGTAGAAGAAGTTGACAGGCAGGAAGCGGAAGGCGGAATTAAATCTGCCACTTGCCGAATCGAAGGTGATTACGCTTACGGTTATTTAAAAGGCGAATCCGGTATTCACCGGCTTGTCAGAATAAGCCCTTTTGATTCAAATGCACGAAGGCATACATCGTTTGCTTCTGTTTATTTATTTCCGGTTATTGATGATACAATCGAAGTAGAAATAAAACCTGAAGATTTACGAGTAGATACTTACAGGGCAGGCGGAGCCGGAGGGCAGCATGTCAACAAAACTGACAGTGCTGTACGGTTTACTCATCTTCCTACCGGCATTGTAGTTGCTTGTCAAAATGAACGCAGTCAGATTAAAAACCGCGCAATCGCAATGAGCATTTTAAAAGCGCGGCTTTACGAACACTACAGGCAGGAAAAAGAAAAAGAAAATGCAAAGTTCTCTCAGGAAAAAAAAGATATTTCCTGGGGTAACCAGATAAGATCGTATGTGTTTCAGCCATATACGATGGTAAAAGATTACCGGACAAAGGTTGAAAAAGGAAATATCCAGGCAGTAATGGATGGTGATATCGATCCATTTATTGAAGAATACCTGAAGTTTTCCTGGCGTTCAAATCAGGAGTATAATTGAAAATAAAAATATTAATTTTATTGATATTTTTCGCAAGTTTAAGCGTTCAGTTATACGCAATGGGATTTATTGATTCATCTGAAACCGAGATCTTAACGCAGAATAATGAATGGATTTTATGTATTACCGATTTTGATACAAGTTCACTGCCTGCGGAAAAAATAAATATTTCAAGCGTTGTTACAAGAAAAATGGTAGAAAAAATAAATACAGTAAGTTTTCGCACCCGTGTTTTGCAGGAATATAATTATTACGTAAATTACACATGGTATCAGCAGCGTTTAAATGCTTCAAGATCTCTTTCTGTAAAATTAAATGAAAGATCGAATCAAGTGTATATTGGAGAATCTAACTGGAGGTATCGGCAAAATATAACAAGATTGGATGCAGACATAGAAAGATTAAGATCTGTTTTGCAGGAAATTGAAGATAATACTCCTTTAATTAATAAAGAGCCTGAGTTTAATCTAACCCCTTCTAATCTTAATTTAATATTTCCGCAATCACCGGCTGCAGGAACAGAGTTTAGATTTTGTAACGAGCAAAAAGCTGATGCTTTTCTTAGCGGTTCAATTTCTGATTTTCACGGAAGATATTATTTAACAATAAAACTTTATACTGTTTATACAAGATCGTATGTCTGGGAAGATAATATAATATTTTCTTTAGACGATCTTGATAATGCGTTAGACGAAATAACAAGACGCCTGCTTTCCGTGCTTTCGGGAAACCGTCCCGCTACTTTAGTGATAAGAGCGCAGCCGGATGATACGCTGGTTTTAATTAACAGAACTTTTGCTGCAAGAGGAGAAAGCGAAACGCTGGAATATCCGCCGGGAGTAATTACAGTATCAGCGTCTGCCGCGAATCATGAAAGTCTTACATTCGAAACAGAACTTTTTGACGGTGAACATGTTGAATTTAATATATATTTAAACCCTGTTGAATATGCACAAATAGAAATATTTTCAAACAAAGAAGGAAGCGTATATCATGGAGCATTATATGTGGGTGAAGCTCCGTTAACATTACGTTTACCTGTAAACCAAATAGAATATTTAGAACTTGAAACGATTGATCAATGGAAAAGCAGTATTATTTTTCAAACACCTGACAATTCTGATGTCTCTCAATCTATTTTTTTACAGGCAACAATTCCGCTGCAAAGCGGCAGGGTTGACAGAGACAGACAGTGGTTTTATTGGGTATGGGGCGGAACATGGATTACAGGTATTGGAGCATGGCTTGCATATAATACTTTTGTAAGTGCGGATACCGGTATTAGAATTAATTATGCTCAAACAGGTACGTATGATGAAAATTTATACAATTATAATATGAACATGTCAGATTTATACACAGGTATGCTTGTTGCAGTAGGTGTAGTTTCTGTATACGGTCTTTATCGTTTAGTCAGATATATTCATACATCAAATAAAGGTTCAACACCTATAATAAAAACCGGCGGTAATTAAATGAAATTCGGCGAAAAAATAAAAAACTTTTTTTCAGGAAAAAATAATCAGGATGAAGGATTATTCGACGATTTATGCGATTTACTGATAGAAGGAGATTTCGGACCTGCTCACGCTTATAAAATAACAGATGTTCTCAAAGATCGCTGTAAAAAAGAAGGATTTGATAATTTACTTCAAAAACTCTGTCTCCTTCTGGAAGAAGAACTTAAAAAAGCTGACAAAAATGAAAGTTTTATTTTAAAGGATGAAGAGTTTACTGCCATATTAATATTGGGAGTAAATGGCGTTGGAAAAACTACAACCGCGGCAAAACTTTCATATATGTATAATTATCAATATAATAAAAAAACAATTCTTGCAGCTGCGGATACATTCAGAGCAGCCGCAATTGACCAGTTAAAAATACACGGAGAAAAATTAAATACAAGGGTAATTGCACATAAACAGGGCGGAGATCCTGCGGCTGTTGTTTATGACGCTTTGGAAGCGGCTCTTTCAAGTTCTATAGATGCTGTAATTGCAGATACAGCAGGAAGAATGCATACAAAATCCGCATTGGTAGAAGAACTGCGTAAAATAGACAGAGTAGTAGAATCAAAAGCAGGCAGCGCAAGATATTTAAAATATCTTGTTTTGGATGCAACTACTGGAAGAAACGCATTTACGCAAGCTGAAGTTTTTCATTCTGCAGTTGAATTGGACGGAGTAATTCTAACAAAATATGATTCAACAGCAAAAGGCGGAGTGGTTTTTTCTTTGGCATCTGAATTACAGCTGCCTGTAATATATTTATGTACCGGAGAAAAATATACAGACATAGAGTTATTTGATCCTAAATTATTCGTAAGGAGATTTACCGGAATTGAATAAAAAAAAGATTGTTTTTATTATTTTTCTCGTATTACTTTTATTTGCAGGAATAATTGCTTTGACACAGGAGTTGGATTTTTTATTTGATTTTGAATTTCCCGAAGATAATATAAATATTTCTCAAGAATGGATAAAACAGCCTTCACGATGGTTCCGTTCAAATATCGGAGGAATGGCGCTTGAAGAGATTCATACCCGGTTTATAGCATTACGAAATGAATATGCTCTATCAATTGAATTTATTCAACATGATAATTTACCGGAATTTCTTTCTTCATATTATGAAAATAATTTTCTGATAGAAATCCGCACTCTTTTTAAAAACAGGAATCCTATCCGTACTCAATGGCTGTTTAGAGATATTGAAAAAAACACTCGTGTAAATGCTGTTTTTGTTCAATCAGCAGCTAATAATGAAAGCCAAACAGGAAACAGAACAGGATTTGTAGAAATATTTGATGAAAAAATGATTTTAATTTGTGAATACAGGTTTTATGATGACGGCGGAATCAATAAAATAGATTATGAATATAATGAAGAATTATTAATAAGCGCTTCTGTTCAAAAGTGGGATGACGGTGAAAATTATCAAATATTGTTTACAGATTATTACAGGTATAACCTTTCTTTATCACTTAGATCGATAGAAAGAATATTTTATACAGATATGCTGGCAGGGCTTAATGATCCTGTTCTTATTTCTTTTCCAAGATATGTTATACAGGATAATAACAGCGGATTATTTGTTACAGAAAGACTTAATTTGTATCCTGAGTTTTTTGAAGTTGTTTCTATAGTTGAAAGTTCAAGAATAATATATGATACAGATTCAAGGGGAAGAGTATTAGTTCAAACTTATTTTAATGAATCCGGTATAATTGAATGGGTTATTCGCAATACATGGCAGGATAACCGTATTATTTCCACAGTAAAAATTGAAGGAGATATAACTCAATTGGCAGAATATGAGTATAACGCAGCAGGTGACAGGATATTGGAAAGAAATTATACAAATGGTGTTCTTGAAAGACTTGTGCGAGCCGAAGGAAATACAGAAATAGAAGAACTATTTATGAATAATACTGTAGTACTTAGGGCTATTTGGGAAGACGGCGTAAAAGTCTCTGAAGTAAGGGTAAGAAATTGATTAAATCCTGGATATTATTTGTTGCATCAAGATATATTTTCAAAGGGAGATCAAGTTCACCGATTTTGGCTGTTTTAGGAATAGCCGTTGGTGTTCTTGCATTGATTGTTATTATTTCTGTAATGAATGGATTTCAATTGGGATTTATCGAAAGTATTCTGGAAGTATCTTCGTATCATCTTAGATTGGACAACTTTAATGAAGATGATACTGAAATGCTGCGGGAGTTAATGCTTTCGCTGCCGGGTGTTAAATCTGTAGTTCCATTCAGAGAATTTCAATCACTTGCAAGAGGGAGACGAGCAAACCAGCAAGCTGTATTGGTTAGAGGTTTAAACGAGAATACTCTTGAAATTGACAAAACGATGGGAGAAAAACTTGATTTTGAAGCAGGTTTTTTTGATTTATCCAGTCCTGATAATGTATTACTTGGGGCGGAACTTGCAAGAAGATTAAATAATAGTATAGGAGATGAAATTACATTATATTCGATAACAGGTATTTTATCCTCTGAAGATGAAGGAGGATATAAAAATTTTATAATAACAGGAATATTCAGGACAGGATATTATGAGTATGACTGCAGCTGGGCATTTATTAATTTAGATAGTATAAGTTTTTTGGATGATGATAGTGATTTAAAACTTGGAATTAAACTAACAAATCGTTTTCATGACAGAAACATAAAAGGACAGGCAGAAAAACTGTTTATTAATAATAATATTTCTGATGAAATAAAATTGTCAAGCTGGAGAGATTATAACCGTTCTTTTTTCGGAGCGCTGCGGACAGAAAAACTTTTTATGTTTGTTCTTGTAGGTTTAATTTTTATTGTGGTTGGGTTAAATATTTTTCAAGCACAAAGGAGATCTGTTTTACAAAGACGAGAAGAAATAGGTTTATTACGGGCAGTCGGAGGTAAACAAAATTCTGTTCGTCTTGTTTTTATATTGGATGGAGCAATTATTGGTTTTACAGGTGCAAGTCTTGGAGTTATAGGCGGATTATTTATTGCATTTAATATCCAAAAGTTTTTTTCTTTCGTAGAAACAACTGTAAATATATTTATCGGCATTATTAATAAAATAGCCTTATTTTTCGGAGCAGGTATGACAGAAAACTTCGCTGTTTTTTCACCGGCAGTATTTTACATTAAAGAGATACCTTACCGGATAATTCCTTTAGAAATAGTTATGATTTTTATGTTTGGTTTTCTGTCAGCACTGGTTGCTGCTGCAATTGCTTCAGAAAAAGCTATTAAAATAAAACCTGCAGAGGTGCTTCGTTATGAATAATATTAAAATTGTAAATATAGTTAAAAACTATATTTCCGGCAATGAAACGCTTCATATTTTAAAAGGAATTAATTTTGAAATAGAAGAAGGGAAAACAGCAGCTATAAGCGGACAGAGCGGAAGCGGAAAAAGTACGCTTTTAAACATTATAGGCGGGCTGGATCGCTGTGATGATGGGAATGTATTTATTGGCAGAGACGAAATAACAACGCTTAATGAAAAAGATATTTCAGTTTATAGATCTAAGAAAATCGGTTTTATTTTTCAATTTCATTATTTATTAAAAGATTTTACAGCTTTGGAAAATATTATGCTTCCGGCTTTTATAGCAGGATTAAAGAAAAAAGATGCAATTGAAAGAGCTAAAACACTATTATCTGATTTTAAACTTGAAGACAGGACAAATCATTTTCCTTCACAGCTTTCCGGAGGAGAGAGGCAAAGAGTAGCTGTTGCGCGATCAATGGTTAATGATCCGGCTTTAATTCTTGCAGATGAACCTACAGGAAACCTTGATCCTCAAAACAGTGAAATAGTATCTGAACTTTTGTATGAAGGAGCGCGAAAATGGAATAAAACATTAATAGTTGTAACACATGATAAAAAAGTTGCCGCAAACGCTTCTGTAAAGATGATACTGGAAAACGGAATATTAAAAGAGGAAATACATTGATTAATACTGCTTCTTTTTTTATTGCTATAAGATACTTATGGGGAAGAGCCCGTGAAGGCGTACGTTATTTACGCGGAGCAGCAGCAGGTATAGCAGTAAGTCTTATTCCGATTATTGTAACATTAATTGTAGCGGATGGAATGATAAAAGGCATAACTGACAGGTATTTAGAATTGGGAACAGGACACTTACAAGTTTTTGATCTGAATGCATTTGAAAATATTGATGAAATTTTAGAAAGTGTTAAAGAAATGGATGGAATTAGGGGAGTGTGGCTTGAACAAAGAGGAATGGGAATACTTTCCGGCAGGAATGGAAGAACAGGAGTTACAGTCCGTTCGATAGACCCTTCTTTTTGGGACGATCAAAAAAGCACTCAGCTTTTAAAAATTATAGACGGAGTTCATAAACCGCACTCAGATCGCGATGTAGTGTTAGGTGAAACATTAGCGGAAAATATCGGCGCTCAAGTGGGAGATACTGTAAGGCTGATGACAGTGCGTACAAATGAAGAAGGCAGAATGCTGCCGAGAATGACATCTTTTACGGTAAATGGAATTATTTCCTGCGGTTATAATGAACTTGACGCATTATGGTGTATAACAACTTACGATGGAGGAAATCGTATTTTATCTTCAGATCAATCATCGTCTAGTTTTATTGTAAAAATAGACGATCCTTACAGGAAAGCAGATTTTTATGCATGGGAATTATCAAAAAAATTAGGAAATGATTTTGGTATTTTTTCAGTATATACATGGAAAAATCTTTTACATTCACAATACAGTTCATACGAAACAACAAGGCAGCTTTTATTGTTTATAATGGCTTTAATAGTAATAGTTGCCGCAGTTAACGTATCTTCGGCTACAAGTATGCTTGTTTTAGAGCGCCAAAGAGACATTGCAGTGCTTAAGGTTTCAGGTGCAAGTGTTTTAAACGTAAGTGCAATATTTTTATGGGGAAGTTTTTTAACAGGACTTGCAGGGAGTTTAATAGGAATAACAATTGGACTTATTATAGGAATTAATATTAATACTTTAATTCGTTCACTTGAAAATCTACTTAGTTTTTTTTCCAATTTATTTAATGGAAATGATATTAAAATACTCGACCCTGGTTTTTATCTTGAAACAATTCCAATTATTATCGATTGGCAAGCCGTTTTTATGATAGGTTTTTTCGCAATATTGTGTTCTGTAATAGCTTCTTTGATTCCGGCATACAAAGCAGGAAAGCTAAAACCAATGGAATTAATAAGAAAGACTTAAAATATTTACCTGAATAAAAAATCTTCATTCCAATATTAGTAAGGAGGATAATTTATGGAATTAATAAAAAAAATAAACGATGCGATTAAATTTACAGATATATACAAAGCTAATTCAGACGATATTTTTATACGTGAAATAGAATGTGTCAATTTTCAATTGGAAACGATCTTATGTCCTATCGACGATAATGATAAAATTGCAGGACGTGTCTCACATGGATTTGCAGGATTTTCATCTCAATACGGAGGGCTTTATACATATTATTTTAACGAACTTTTATTCCTTAACGCTTTAGATAAAAGCAGAGCGGAATTAAGTCCTGAAACAATTATGCAAGCTGAATCAATTGCAGAATTCTGGAAGTTGGAAAATACTGCAAAAAAAGTAAACGATGCGTTTATCGCTCAATATGGATTTGAACCTGCGCATAGTTACAAAGCACCGGGGTTGGCTAATTGTGATGTACGGATTGCCGGAACTAACGTGGACTTTGCCAAACTAATAAGGCTTGGCTTGGATGGTTTGGACGAAGAAATCAAGCGTATGTTAGGTGAAAATGGTAAATCATCTTTTTATAAAGCATTACATATGTGGATAGATACTTTGCGCAGTGTGTGTGAGCGATACAGGAAACAAGCAGAAGAAAAAAACACAATACACTTTAACCGTATGGCTGATGTTTTAAAAAATATACAGCATGAAGCGCCAAAAACTTTCCAGGAAGGTCTTCAATTATTTTGGATATACGCATCATGTTCTGATATGATGAATTACGGAAGGCTGGATGATGTGTTAGGTGAATTATTTGTCTGTGATATAGATAATGGTATTATCACAGAAGAAGATGCTGTGCAGCTTGTATTGGGATTGTACAAACATTTAAAAACAATTAATAAAATGCATGATTGCAGGATTATCATCGGCGGAAAAGGTAGGAAGCATACCGAAGAAGCCGACCGCCTTGCCATTGTTTTTATGGAAGCATCCAGACGGTTTAAAGAAACAGTACCGCAATTAACACTGCGTTACTACAAAGGTATGTCGCAAGCCGTATTTCAAAAAGCAATGGAAGTAAACGGTGAAGGCTGCACATTTCCAATAATTTATTCTGATGAAACTAATATTGCGGCAGTAGAAAAAGTATACGGAGTCCCGGCAGAAGAAGCGCAGCAGTATGTTCCTTTTGGCTGCGGTGAATATGTCTTGGTTGGTATGAGTACTGGTACTCCTAACAATGGAATAAATCTTTTAAAAGCGCTGGAAATGACACTTCATAATGGTATTGATAAGTTCCATAATGTATTTTGCGGACTTAAAACAGGTGATATATCATCGTTTAATACATTTGATATTTTATACGAGGCTTATTTAAAACAACTTAAAGAACCTGTTGAATATGCAGCTGTTCATAAAATGTTAAATTACAGTATCGCAGGTCAGCAAGCGCCATACTTGCACCTTAGTTTGCTTATGGATGATTGTTTGAAGCGAGGGAAGCCATTGCTTTCAGGCGGTGTACGGTATTTAAATGCATCCAGCGAAGTTTTTGGGATAATCAGCGCTTCAGATAGTTTTACCGCTATAAAAAAATATGTATATGATGAAAAACTTTTTTCTTTATCTAAAGTTGTTGAAATGCTGGATGTGAATTTCGAAGGGTACGAAAAAGAACGTTTAATGTTTTTAAACGCTCCCAAATACGGTAACGACGATACAGAAGCTGATGCGATGGCTGTCCGTGTTTTTAATGATATATCAGATATGACAATAGCTGCGGGAAAAAAGGCAGGACTCAATCGTTATGCGATGGTAAGTGTGAATAATTCTATGAGCGCAGAATGGGGGTTTTATTGTGAGGCTTCAGCTTGCGGGCGCAAACGAGGTACGGCTCTTTCGAACGGTAACGGTCCGTCTTTAGGCGCAGATAAAAACGGCATAACGGCTTTACTAAACTCAATGGCAAAGTTTGATGCTAGTAAACATGTAGGTGTAATAAATAACATCCGGCTGACTAAACGTTTGTTTACAGAATCATTGGCGCAGATTAAAGTTTTGCTTACCACTTTTTATGAAAATAACGGAGTACAAACCAACATTTGTGTTATAAGTAAAAATGATTTGGAAAACGCAATGCTGGAACCGGAAAAATACCAGAATCTTATTGTACGCATCGGTGGTTTCAGCGCAAGATTTGTAACACTTAATCCTTTTGTGCAGCGTGAAATTATAGACCGGACAACGTATGACGAATAACTCAGAAAAAGAAGGTTTTGTTTTTGATATTCAGCGATTTTCTACTCATGATGGACCGGGAATCCGTACAACTATTTTTCTTAAAGGCTGTAATATGCGCTGCCCTTGGTGTCATAATCCGGAAAGTTTTGCCGCCGCCGAAGGAGGCGAACAATTAAAAACAGTTGATGAAATTATGACAGAGATAATTAAAGATAAAAAATACTATCATTCATCCGGCGGCGGTATTACTTTTTCAGGCGGCGAGCCTACAATGCAGTTCCCTTTCCTTTTAAACTTATTAAATGCCTGTAAAGAAAATGACATTCAAACAGCATTGGAAACAAACGGTCTTTTTCCTGTTACTTATCTGCATGAACTTTTTAAAAAAGTAGATATATTTCTTTTTGACATTAAACATACTGATGATAAAGAACATCTTTTCTGGACAGGTGTTTCAAATACAGAAATATTAGAAAACCTTTCAAAACTTTGTAAGAATAACAGTAAAGTAATACTTCGATGTCCTATAATTCCAGATATTAACAATAATGATACTCATTTTCAAGCTCTAGCAATATTAAAGAAGAAAAATCAAAATATTAAATCGATTGATTTAATGCCTTATCATAACATTGGGTCTGATAAATGGGAAAAATATGGATTGGTTTACAAATTTAAAGAATTACCTTCTGCAAGCGCCGAACAAAAAAACATGTGGCAAAAACGGTTAGACTATTTTTTATCTATTTAAATAAATATTTATAAATAAATATTTTTCTAACAGTAATCTTCCCAGGATTTTATTTCAATTTCAGCTCCGTTGTGCAATGTTTCAAGAGCATCGATAAATTCTTTTGCAACTTTTATATTTGTAAACAATGGAATATCAAAGTCAATTGCCATACGGCGGATTGTATAATCATTTTTTAATTCAAGTTCGGCATTGTTCTTTGGAATATTTATGATTAAATCTATACCGCGGTTTTTTATTAAAGTTGCAATGTTCGGCTCTTTTTTTTCTAAAGGCCAGGCTAAGGCTGTAACAGGAAGTTTTTCGTCTGATAAAAATTTGGCAGTTCCGCGTGATGCATAAAGCTGGTGACCCATGTTAACAAGTTTGCGCGCAGAATCCAAAAAGTCAAGTTTGTCTACCATTGGTCCTGTAGATAATAAAACATTCGCGTTTGCTTTCGGAATTTTGTATCCGACAGAAAGAAGAGCTTTTAAAAGCGCATCAGAAATACTTGAACCTATACATCCAACTTCGCCTGTACTTGCCATTTCAACACCGCTTACAGGGTCTGCTCCATGTAATCTTGAAAAACTAAATTGAGCAGCTTTTACACCGACACAACCTAGCTCTAAAGTTGAAACCATTGATTTTTCTACAGGAACATCCAACATGGCTTTAACTGCAAGTTCTATCATGTTGACACGGCTTACCTTTGAACAGAACGGGAAACTTCGGCTTGAACGTAAATTACATTCTATTACACGAACTTTTCCTCTTTGAGCCAAGAATTGAATATTAAAAGGTCCAGTAATATCAAGAGCTTTTGCAATTTTTTCGGTTATCTGTTTTATTTTACGAAGTGTTTCAATGTATAATCTTTGTGCAGGAAGAACAACGGTTGCATCACCGGAATGAACACCTGCATTTTCGATATGTTCTGTAATAGCGTGAAAAAGTATTTCGCCTTTACGCGCGACAGCGTCAATTTCGATCTCTCTTGCGTTTTCTGCAAACTTGGAAATAACAACAGGGTGTTCAGGGGAAACATCAGTTGCAAGATTAAGAAATTTTTCAAGACTAGTATCATCCCAGGCAACATTCATAGCTGCTCCCGATAATACATAACTTGGTCGTATCAGAACAGGGAAACCAACTGTTTTGGCGAATTCTTTTGCGGTTTTAAGGTCTGTAAGTTCTTTCCATTCGGGCTGTTTTATTTCGAGCTTATCCAAAAGAGCAGAAAATTTATTGCGATCTTCTGCCATGTCGATTGACTGAGGTGTTGTTCCGTATATGTGAGCGCCTGCATCAAAAAGTTTTGTAGCAAGATTATTCGGAGTTTGGCCGCCCATCGATACAATAATACCGTTTGGATTTTCTCTTTCATAAATATCCAAAACACGCTCAAGAGTTAATTCTTCAAAATATAACCTGTCGCACATATCATAATCTGTAGAAACAGTTTCCGGGTTACAGTTTACCATTATCGAATTACGTCCAAGATTTCTTGATGTTTGAACGGCATTAACGCAGCACCAGTCAAACTCAACGCTCGAACCAATTCTGTAAACGCCGGAACCTAAAACCATTACGCCTTGTCCTGATGAACTTACATCATCAAGATTAACTCCTATTTTCGGAGAATTGGCATTGCTGTATGTCATGTATAGGTAATTATTTTTTGCCTGATATTCTGCGGCAAGAGTATCTATTTGTTTTATCGCAGGCAGGATTCGGTATTCTTTTCTGATTGAACGGACTTCCATTTCTGATAAATTAACAAACGAACCTATTTGAGTATCAGAAAAACCAAGCTGTTTTGCTTTTGCAAGTAATTCTGAAGGTATACTAATTTTAGTATTGGAAGTTGATGAACTTTTAAGATTTTTCATCTCTTGTTCTGTTTTCCAAATGTTATAAAGTTTGCTTAAAAACCACTTGTCAATTTTTGTTTGTTTGTAAACTTTATCAACAGTCCAGCCTTCGTTAAATGCACGGTAGATAACATAAATACGCCTGTCTGTAGGTCTTGAAAGTGCGTCACGAAGTCTTGCTTCCATTGAAGCAGTGTTTGAAGGCAAAGAAAAACTAGCGCCGCACAGGCTGTCATCGCCGCAAATACCCGGCGCTCCAATACCTGTCATACGCAGCGCTTTTTGAATTGCCTCTTCAAATGTTCTGGCTATGGACATAGCTTCGCCGACTGATTTCATTTCAGAGCCGATACGAACGTCAACATTTTTAAACTTGGTAAGATCCCATCTTGGAACTTTAACAACAAGATAATCAAGAGCTGGTTCAAAACAGCATTTAGTTACTTTATTAATACGGTTTTCAATTTCCATCATTGAATAACCAAGAGCTATTTTAGCTGCGATAAAAGCTAAAGGATAACCTGTCGCTTTTGATGCGAGCGCGGAACTTCGTGAAAGACGCGCGTTAACTTCGATAATGCGGTAATCTTCAGAGAAAGGGTCGAGAGCAAACTGGATATTACATTCACCAACAATTCCAAGGTGACGTATAACGTCGATGCCGACTCTTCGGAGTTTTCCAAGTTCGGAATCTGATAAAGTTTGCGCAGGGGATACTACAATACTTTCACCTGTGTGTATTCCCAATGGGTCAAAGTTTTCCATGCTGGCGACAGTTATGCAGTTATCGCTTGAATCTCTTACAATTTCAAACTCTATTTCTTTCCATCCGCCTAGCCATTCTTCAATCAAAATTTGCGCAGGAGTATCAATTTCATTCTTTCTTGCAAATACCATTGCGCATCTTTTTAAAAGGTCAGCCTCATTGCGGCAAATGCCGGAGCCCGCTCCTCCAAGTGTAAACGCTACACGCGCCATAACAGGAAAGCCGATTTCGTTGGCGGCTTTTAACGCAGCTTGTGAATCAGTTACTGCAAAGCTGCGGGCAGTAAGAGCACCGATTTCATCAAGGCGGTTTTTAAAAAGCTGGCGATCTTCTGTATCTTCTATCGATTTTACCGGGGTTCCTAAAACACGTACGTTATTTTTTGCAAGAGTTCCTTCTTTTTCCAATGCAACACCGCAATTAAGAGCGGTTTGTCCGCCGAAAGAAAGAAGAAGTGCATCCGGTTTATCTTTTTCGATAACTTTACGCACATATTCGGGTGTGACAGGAAGAAAATATGTAGAGTCTGCCATTCCTTCGCTTGTTTGAATCGTTGCAATGTTCGGATTAATTAATATTGTTTTAATACCTTCTTCACGTAATGCTTTTATTGCCTGAGATCCTGAATAATCAAACTCTCCTGCCTGACCGATTTTTAATCCGCCAGAGCCAAGTATTAAAACTTTATTCGGCAGTTGTTTGCCGGATTTTGTATTAGGTGTCATTTTTTACTTTCCTTTATGTCAGAGATAAAGTTATCAAAAACAAATTCGGTATCACGGGAGCCGGGACAACCTTCGGGGTAGAATTGCACCGCTTTAAATGGTTTATTTTCGCATCTAATTCCTTCTACAGTGCCGTCATTAGCGTTTGTAAACCATTGTTTCCAGTTTGGCGGCAGCGTTTCTGCTCTTACAGCATACCCGTGATTTTGAGATGTAACATAACAGCGGTTTTTGCCTTCGTCAGCATTAGTGTTTTCGTAACTTGGCTGGTTTTGACCTCTGTGTCCGAAATGTAATTTATATGTGTCAGCTCCTGCTGCAAGAGCCATAATTAAGTTTCCTAATCCAACACCAAGTACAGGTTTATTGGAAGAAAGTGCAGTTCGAACTGTATCTATTAATTTTTTATATTCTTTTGGATCTCCGGGTCCGTTTGAAATTAAAAGTCCGTCATAATTAATTTTTTCAATATCAAGATTACATGGTATTCTTATAACTTCCAGCCCGCGATTTAAAAAACAGCGGATAATATTCGCTTTAACACCGCAGTCAATAAGCGCTATTTTTAAACCTGTATTATTTTTAGAAGGAGTATATGTTTTTATTTCATCTGAAAATCCGGATTCATTTGTAAGTTTTATTTTACTAAAAGAAATATCATCAAAGCTCTGTTTATCTTTTTTTTCGATTAAAATTTTCCCGCGCATAGTGCCGCGATCCCTTAAACGAATTGCTAAAGCACGTGTATCTATTCCGTAAATTCCCGGAATATTGCATTTTTCAAGCCATGCTGATAAAGAAAGTTTCATGGAATAGTGACTGGGTTCTTCGCATAAATCAGAAACAATAAGACCGTTTGCCTGAGCTTTTTCAGATTCAAGTAAAACAGGAATTCCATGTTCATCAAAAAAAGGCGCGCCGTTTTTATTAACAGGCACGCCAATGTTACCGGCAATAGGCCAGGTAGAAACAAAAATTTGTCCCTTGCATCCGGGATCGGTTAAAGATTGAATAAGCCCCGACATACCTGTATTGAAAATAACTTCGCCGGCAGCGCTTTTACATTTGCCGAAAGCCCATCCAAGGAATTCACTTCCGTCTTCCAAAACAAGTTTTGCCTGTCGCTGCGCTAAATCAAAATTACTCATTCTAACTCCTATATTTTTTACCACGAACCATCACGAAATAATAATTATAAACGTGAAGCGATCTCATCAATAAAATCCCAAGAATCTAATATTTTTGCAGGCGGCGGATCAGATAATTTTGCTAAATCGCCTGTCATTATTCCATCATCAATTGTTGAAAGCACAGCTTTTTCCAAACGTTGTGCGAAATCGCCAAGGTCGCCAAGATTGTCAAGCTCTGCGCGTTTGGATAGTGCGCCGCTCCATGCAAAAATTAACGCTGCAGGATTTGTGCTTGTTTTTTCACCTTTCTGCCAGCGGTAGTAGTGCTGCTGCACAGTGCCGTGAGCCGCTTCATATTCAAAAACTCCTGAAGGAGAAACAAGCACGCTTGTCATCATCGCAAGACTTCCTGCTGCGCTTGCAATCATATCGCTTTGAACATCACCGTCGTAATTTTTGCATGCCCATAAAAAGCCGCCTTTGCTTTTTACTACACGCGCTACAGCATCATCTATCAATGTGTAAAAATAATCGATGCCTGCAGCGGCGCATTTTTCTTTAAACTCATTTTCATAAATTTCTTCGAATATCGTTTTAAAACGTCCGTCGTAAATCTTGGAAATTGTATCTTTTGTTGAAAACCATAATGGGATTTTTTCGTTTATGGCATAAAGGAAACAGGCTCGTGCAAAACTTTTAATTGATTCATCAAGATTGTGCATTCCCTGAACAATTCCGCTGCTTTTGAAATTTGCTATTTCCATCCGGCGTTCCGTTCCATCAGCTTTTGTATATACTAACTCAACTTTACCGGGACCTTCTATTTCCATTTCAGCCGCTTTATAAACATCGCCGTAAGCATGACGACCAATAACGATAGGAGATTTCCATGTTATAACAGAAGGTTTTATCCGATTCACGGAAATAGGTTTTCGGAATACAGTACCGTCAAGTATTGCTCTTATTGTAGCATTAGGGCTTGGAAGTAAATATTTTAAATTATATTCTTTTTGCCTTGCAGTATTAGCTGTTATGGTGGCGCACTTTACACCCACACCGTATTTTTTAATAGCTTGCGCCGATTGAACTGTAACTTCGTCATTAGTATTATCGCGGTTAGAAAGCCCAAGATCGTAATATTCGGTTTTTAAATCGATAAAAGGAATAAGCAGTTTTTCTTTAATTATTTCCCATAAGACTCTTGTCATTTCATCGCCGTCTATTTCGACAAGCGGCGTTTTCATGTTGATTTTCAGCATAAAAACAGTATAACAATTTTGAAAAATTTAGTAAATGGGTTAATTCTTAATTAATTTAAGCCTGAGGGTATTCAATAAAACAGATAAAGAGCTTAAACTCATAGCCGCAGCGGCAAACATGGGGTTTAAAAGAGGTCCTCCGAAAAGATATAAAAATCCTGCCGCTACAGGAATGCCGAGTATATTGTATCCGAAAGCCCAAAATAGATTTTGTTTTATTATACGAAGGCTTTTTTTGCTTAAATTTATCACAGCAGGAACATCCATAGGATCGTTTCGCATCAGAATAATATCGGCTGCTTCGATAGCTACATCAGTTCCGCTGCCGATTGCTATGCCGATGTCCGCCTGTGCCAGTGCCGGAGCATCATTAATGCCGTCTCCAACCATAGCAACTTTTTTATTGCCGGTTTGAAGATTTTTAATTATTGTTAATTTATCTTGCGGCAATACTTCTGATATTACCCGTTTAATTCCGGCTTCTTTTGCAATAGCATCTGAAGTTTTCCTGTTGTCACCCGTTACCATTACAATGTCTATTCCGGATCTGTAGATTTTTTCTATTGCAGATTTTGTGTTTGTTTTAATTACATCTGCCAGGGCGATAATTCCTGCAATCTTTCCGTAGAGAGCTACAAAAATCGGCGTTTTTCCTTCCAGTGCAAGTCTGTCTGAAACATCATCCAATTTTCCAAGTACGATATTTCTTTTTTGCATTAATCTTTTATTTCCGATTAGTACCGAAACAATATTATTTGAAGATATTATTGGCAGAACGGCATTTGCTTCAATTCCAAATCCCGGTATTGCTTTAAAATCTTTTATATTAATTTCTGAAAGACTTTGACCTAAACCCTGTTTCTCAGCTTCTCGTACAATTGACTGTCCTAAAGGATGTTCGCTGCCTTTTTCTGCGGCTGCGGCAATCTTTAAAAAGTTTTCATTAATTTCTTTTGAATCCTTCCAGTTGCCGACTCCCCATTCGCTGTTTCCAATTATAATATCAGATACTTCGGGTTTACCTTCTGTAATTGTTCCGGTTTTATCGAACACAATTACTTGAGTTTTTCCAGCAGTCTCCAATGATTGTCCGCTTTTAATTAAAATGCCGTTTTCTGCTCCTTTGCCTGTTGCAACTATTACAGCGGTAGGAGTTGCAAGTCCAAGCGCACAAGGACATGAAATGACTAATATACAGATAAATATTGTAAGTGAAAATTCAAGCGCACTTTGATTTTCAGGAAGATTGATAAGCCCTGATGAGGCAGCAGCAAACCATGCGATGCCTGCCAGAAAAGCAATCAATAAAACAACCGGAACAAAATAACTTGATACAACATCTGCTAATTTTGCTATCGGTGCTTTTGAATTTAAAGATTCTTCAACAAGTTTTATTATTTGTGCCAATGCTGTTTGTTTTCCCGTTTTTTCCGCACTTACTTTAATTACTCCGTTACAGTTAAGAGTACCGCAGAAAACAAGATCGCCTGGTTTTTTATCAACGGGGATACTTTCTCCTGTCAGCATTGATTCGTCAATGGACGTATAACCTTCTGTTATAACTCCGTCTACAGGAATTTTCATGCCGGGTTTTATGTAAATAATGTTTCCAGGTACAACTTTTTCAACAGGTACTTCTTTTCCTTTGCCGTCTGCGATAATTATGGCAGTTTTGGGAACAAGCGATAAAAGATTTTTTATTGAATTACCGGTACGTTTTTTTGATGAAGATTCCAAACTTTTTCCAAGAAGTATTAAAGTGATTATTACAGCGGCTGTTTCATAATAAAGAGAATGAGCTGCCATTTTGTTTCCGGTAATTATTTGAAATGTATTATATAAACTGTAAATAATGGCGGCGCAAGTGCCTATTGCTATAAGAGAATCCATAACAGGTTTTCTCTGAAATAATTTTTTAAAACCTGAGGTATAAAAAAAACCGCCTGCTATTACAACAGGTATAGTAAGTATTAATTGTATTAAAGCGTATATTAATGGAGCCTGATTTGGTGAAATAATTTCAGGAAAGGGTAGTATTACAGGAATCATTGGAGCCATTGCAATATATAAAAGCACTGCGCTAAAACAACCTGCAACTATGAGTCTTTTATTTAAATCTTTTTCTTTAACTACCGTACAGCAAGATGACATTTTGTTTCCTTTTTTTTTTATTTTTAACCACGAACCACACGAACCAACACGAAAATTAATTATTTTTTTGTGAAGCTCCTCGGTAAAATACTTAAAACCTCATTTAGTGTTAGTTCTTTGTTTTGCCGCGTAGCAATTTCGCGTAATGTAATATTGTCTTTAAGCGGATTAACACCCGGTATTATCACATAAGGTATTCCTTTTTTTTCTGCCAGCATAAACTGTTTTACTAGCTGTTTTTCCGCGTTTCCTGCCGCATCTAAAAAAACTTCGCAGGTTATACCTTCCTGCCGTAATTTTGCAGCCAGCGCCTGATACTGCCCTGATTTTTCAATATCTATACAAGTTATGGCTGCAGAGCATTTGTTTGATGGCGGCAGTTTATTTAAACTTTCCAAAGCGGCTAAAAGTCTGTCTAACCCGATTGAAGAACCTACGCCGCTTATTGAAGCATCTATTGAAGTATTTTTGGAATATAAACCTGCAAGGTTATCGTACCTTCCGCCTGAACAAATTGAGCCGATTTCCGGCATATCATTTAAAAATGTTTCAAAAACTACACCTGTGTAGTAATCAAGCCCTCGTGTTATCGAAGGAGCTAAAACAAACGGCTCCTTATTTGATGAAGGAACAACGTCGATCATAAATTGATATAACATGGAAAGACGCTGTGATTCTGCGCAAACACCGCCTGATAATTTTGTTATGCAATCAAGGACTTCATTAAAACTTCCCTTTGCTCCGATAAACTCAAGGATTTTTTGAGCGTTTACATCTCCTGATATTCCGCAAAGGTTTTTGTATGTTTCATCTTTACCGATTTTTGAAAGTTTATCCACGGTGCGTAGAATATCTACAGATTTTTCAATTTGTCCAATGTGTGAAAGAAACCTGTTAAAAAGACCGCGATGGTTTACATGGATATTAATATCTAATCCTAAATTTTGAAGAGCACTATGTATTAAAAATAAAATTTCAAAATCAGATGCCGGACTATTACTGCCAATTATATCAAAATCGCATTGAGTAAATTCACGGTAGCGGCCGCGCTGGGTATTTTCGCCTCTCCAAACTTTTCCTATATGATACCTTTTAAAAGGAAATGTAAGTTCATTTTGATGTAATGCAATAAAACGCGCAAACGGAACAGTAAGATCAAATCTAAGAGCTACATCCCTTTCCCCATTATCTTTAAAACGGTATATTTGTTTTTCAGTTTCTCCGCCGCCTTTGCCTAAAAGTATTTCAGCATATTCCATAGCAGGAGTGTCGATTGGAACAAATCCAAAGGATTTAAATGTATTTTCTATATTTTCGATCAAAGAGCGCCTTACAATTTCTGCGTTTGGAAGAAAATCTCTAAAACCTTTTAAGAGCCTTGGTTCAATGTAGTCAGCCATGTTGTAACTATAAATTAAATATGAAACATGAACAAGAGAGTTTAATCAATATAAGAATTTTCTACCACAGAGGACACGGAGTTTCACGGAGTTTTTAGTACGAAAGCTCTTCCTTTCCCCTCCGTGTTTCTCCGTGTACTCCGTGGTTAAATTTTGAGTTATACGTAAAGATAGCGTTTAATTTTCATTGTTGGGGTTTTTTCAAAAGGTTCGTACTTAATTTCTATCCTGCTAAGTTTTGAAAAAGCCGCCAGTTTTTTATTTACCCATGTGCGAAGGTCTTCCATTGCATGTTCAATAACGACGCAGGCGCTTTTGGCAGCTTCGCTCAGTCTTACTAAAGCGATAAGCTCGCCTTTTTGACCTGAATATACAAGAGATTCTTCTACAAGCTGGGAAGAACCTAAAAGCCTTTCAATTTCTTCTGGATATATATTTTCACCGGAAGGACCTAAAATTAATGCTTTAAGCCTTCCTCTTATATGAAGCTGTCCTTTTTTATCAAAATTGCCGAGGTCTCCTGTGCGAAGCCAGCCGTCTGTTGTAATTGTTTCAGCAGTTTTTTCGGTATCATTATAATAACCGAGCATTATATTGGGTCCTGTTACCTGAATTTCACCTTCAGTTGATTCAGAGTTAGTTAGGCACTTTGCTATTCTAAGTTTTACGCCTTTTGGAGGAACAATACCGGATTTTAATGTAAAACACTTTGGCGCATTACCTGCTACCAAAGGAGCGGCTTCTGTAAGACCATAACCAATTGTGTATGGAAACTTAGCGTGGTAAAGAAATTTTTCTACATCTGGAGCCAAAGGAGCGCCGCCAATACCAAAAAATCTGATGCGCCCGCCTAAAGCCTTTTTTAATTTTTTCCCTGCAACCCTTATCGCCAAAGAACGTGTTAAAGGAAATTTGTATAATTTGTTTTTTAAAAGTTTTGGAGCAATACCATTGTTGTAAACTTTTTCTATTAGAAGGGGAACAGAAGTCATTACAGTCGGGCGTATAAGCTCAAGAGCGGGAAGTAATACAGAAGGTGACGGAGGACGATCAAGGTATGCTATGCTGGCTCCGCAAATTACAGGCGCTATAAGACCTAAGCCGCATTCATAAGAGTGAGCAAGAGGTAATACTGAAAGCAATTTGTCTTTCGGAGAAATTGTAATAAAGGAAAAAGATGATCTTGCACTGAAAATAATATTCTTGCTGGAGAGCATAACTCCTTTGCTGTTTCCCTGTGTTCCGCTTGTGTAAATAATACTGGCAAGATCGTTTGGATTATCCTGCAAAGGCAGCGGAAGATTATTTATTGTGTCCAAAGGAAAAAGTTTTTTCTCGCCGTCAATCGAAACTGATATTTCTGTATTGGAATTTGCCATACTATCAATATAAATTAAAGGTATTTTTGAAAATACCGGAAGCAGCTTTTCATTTAAAAAATCGTCGGTTTGTACGGATTCATCTTCAACATTAGCAATTTTTTCCGCCATACTACGGCTGATACATACAGCCCTAACGCCGGAATGTTCGATTAAATATTGAATTTGCTCATTGGAAAAACCGGTAAGTAAAGGGACAGAAACAGCGCCTGCGATTGCAATTCCGAAATAGGCAAGCGGCCATTCCGGGCTATTTTCCGAAAAAAGCATGACTCTATCGCCTTTTTGCACCCCTAGCTTTGTTAAAACCGATGCAATTTGAGCAGAACTGTAACCCATTTGTTTATATGTTACGGATCTGTCAATTTTACCGTCAATTATCATGGAAAAAGCAGTATTATCTTTATATTTCTCAGATACTGAAAGGCACATTTGAGCGAGTGTAGCATTTGCTACAGGATCATCATCAAAGGCTTTTTTAATACTTTTTTTATTCATACTATTTTAGAGTAGTACTAATATGTAAAAGTTGCAAGGAAAATCTTCATTATTTTATGTAAAAATGGTATGATAATACTATGTTTAACAGTATTAGGGGTATTGTAAGCTCAAAAAACATTGATTCTCTGTTTCTTCTTTGCGGTGACATTGAATGGGATATATCGATGCCTGCAAATGATATTCAGGAAATGTCATTAAACAGTGAGTGCAGGATTTTTACCTGGTTATATCACCGTGATGACCAAATGAAAATTTTTGGTTTTTCAAATGAAATACGGCGTAATACTTTTTTGGAATTGTTAAAGGTTGAAGGTATTGGACCAAAAGGCGCTGTAAAAATAATGAGCGGAATAACCCAGACTGATTTGGAACATGCTCTTGAAAACGGCGATTTAAATCGACTTGAAGCAGTACCCGGTCTTGGTAAAAAAACCGCTCAAAAGATGCTTTTATCATTGAAAGGAAAATTGATTCAATCTGCGGAAAGTACAGTAGTTTCATCGCCTTATAATGATCTTGTTGAAGCGCTTGTAGGTATGGGATATGACAAAAAATCCGCAACAGAAGCATTAGTAAAAGCCGCAGCATCTTTAGATGCCGATACAAATATGTCTAATAGTGAAAAGGAAAAAGAATTATTCAAAGATGCAATTATATATTTAAGTGGCGCTTAATGAAAAAATTAAAACTCCGTGTCTCCGTGCCTCCGTGTGAAATATTTGGAGATTATTTATGAAAAATAAAAATGACAGCCTTGTGCGTCCTGAACAACAAAACGGAGAAGACGATAAAGACATCAGCCTGCGCCCGAAATACATGTCCGAATTTATCGGACAAAAAGGGATGAAGGAAAACCTTTCCATTTTTATTTCTACCGCCAAGCAGCGAGGTGAAAGTCTTGATCATCTTTTTTTAATTGGACCTCCGGGATTGGGAAAAACAACTTTGGCGCAGGTTGTTGCCAACGAACTTAATACTGGTTTTGTTCAAACTTCCGCACCTGCTCTTGATAAACCAAAAGATTTAGTAGGGCTTTTAACAAATTTAAAAGAGCGTGATGTTTTTTTTATTGATGAAATACACAGATTAAAACCGGCAATTGAGGAATTGCTATATATCGCTATGGAAGATTACGGAATCGATTGGGTTGTAGGGCAGGGACCTATGGCAAGAACCTTAAGGATTGCCATTAAACCATTCACACTTGTCGGCGCTACTACAAAAGCGGGAGTTGTTTCGAGTCCTCTTATAAGCCGTTTTGGAATACCGTTTAGATTTTCATTTTATGAACAAAATGACATGGAAGCGATTGTAAAACGTTCAGCAGGTATTTTAAATGTAAAAATTAATAATGATGCAGCATCTCTTTTGGCAAAATCTTCAAGAGGAACACCGCGTGTTGTAAACAGATTATTGCGGCGTATGCGTGATTTTGCTCAGTACGCTAAAGAACCTTCGATAACACTGGCTGTAGTCAGTGACGGTTTATCACGTCTTGAAATCGATGAACTTGGACTTGAAAAACAAGACAGGGAAATTTTAAACATCATAATAGAACGTTATAAGGGTGGACCTGTAGGCGCTGAAACTCTGGCTATTTCCATAGGTGAATCTATTGAAACACTTGAAGATTATTATGAACCGTATTTAATACAAGCAGGTCTTTTACAGCGTACTCCACGCGGTAGAATGGTAACAAGTTTGGCGTATGGACATTTGGGACTTAAACCTGTAAATACTGATACTTTATTTAATTGAAAACATAAAACGCGGATTAACGCGAATTAAACAGATTAACGCGGATTAATAAATAAGGAGAAATAAATCAAAACGAACGACTTTTATTTTAATCTTCCTGAAAACTTAATCGCGCAGTTTCCTTCCAAAGAAAGAGGGCAGAGCAGGCTTTTACTTTTAAATCGTATAACAGGCGAAAGAATTCACAGTAATACCGATCAATTACCTGATATTCTATGTGAAAAAAAGTTTTTAAGCCCGTCAGGTGAAAAACCATTATTAGTTTTTAATGATACAAAGGTGCGAAAAGCCCGCCTTACCGGAAAATCAATTGAAACAGGAACAATGGTAGAATTTTTGTTACTTGAATATGACAAAACTTGCAATGAATGGAAAACAATTGTACAACATGCAAAACGTCGGAAACCCGGCAGCCGTTATGAATTTTTTGATAAAAATAAAAATATTATTGCAGAAGCTGTAATAACAAAAGCGCAGGATGAATTTAGATACATACAAATAAAAAATAAAATCGATAATAAACCAATCGACGATGATTTTTTTGATAAATACGGTCATGTTCCGCTGCCGCCTTATATAAAAAGAAAAGACGAAAGTATTGACAGTGAAAGGTATCAGACAATTTATGCAGACAAAACAGGATCTGCTGCAGCGCCAACGGCTGGACTGCATTTTACACAAGAAATTTTAGACAAACTTGATTTATTCGGCATAGAAAGAGTTTTTATAACACTACATGTAGGTTTAGGAACTTTTTTACCTGTTCGTACTGAAAACATAATAGAGCATAAAATGCACAAAGAAACATTTTTTATAAATGAGATGACTGCTAAAAAAATAGAAAACGCAAAAGAGGCGGGACGTAAAATAATAGCAATTGGAACTACAAGTGTACGCACTTTGGAAAGCGCATGGGATAATAATATTAAAAAAATCGTACAAAAAGAAGGGGATACTTCGATTTTTATTTACCCCGGTTATAAGTTTAAGTTGGTAGATGTTATATTTACAAATTTTCACACGCCGGAATCTACACTTTTAATGCTTGTATCCGCCTTTGCAAATAAGGATATAATTCTGGAATGTTATACCGAAGCAGTAAAAGAGCAATATAGATTTTTTAGCTACGGTGATGCAATGCTGATTTATTAACAGGAAACAATGTTTGCGCAGCTTCAAAAGGAATTCTGTCTGTTGTTTCCCATTTAAAATAATCATAACTTGTAGTAAAAGCGGCAATAAAGATACGAAAATACCCGATTGTATATATTGGATTAAAAAATAAAACAGCCAATTTTTCGGATAACGGAATCTTTATATTACGCCAATCAACGATAAGCGGCAAAAGAGTGAAGGCAAAAAGAGAGCCGTATATAAATAAAAATGAAATTACCGCAAGGCGCAAAGCCGGCACAAGACTTACAGCATTACCGAAAAGTGAAAAACAGATAGCGGCAATACCGAATATCATCACCGCCGCAGAAACGCCGAGTAGCGCATAAGCGGGATATGTACTGTATAAAAAATCGTAGTTTTTGCGCAATTTTACTTTTCCTGAAAATGTTTTTTTAACGATTTTTTTATGGTAACGCCGCTGGCATTGAGTATAACCTTTGATCCAGCGCATCCTGCGTTTAAAAGCAGTTTTTGCATCGGTTGCTTCTTCTGTATAAACCCTTGCATAAGAATAATAAAATGTTGTCCAGCCTTTTAAAATAGCATCGGCTGTCATTTCATAGTCCTCAGTAAGACCGCGGTAAGGCCAGCCGTTATTTTCTTTTATTACATCTGTACGCACCATCATACCGGTTCCGATTATTGTGATAGTCATATCTAAAATATTACGGGCGCGGTTTCCAAGTTCGTCTACCTGTGTCCATGTAAGAGCAGTACAGTTTGAAATAATTGATCTAGAATCACAGCGGCGGCTTAGCCAATTTTTTACAAGTTTTTTACCGCAGATGATCTGTTTGCCGCTGCCAAGAGCATTATTCATTTCTTCCACCAGATCGGGTGATGCAAGATTGTCAGCATCTACTATCAAAAATGCTTCGTACTTATCCGGAGTATCGGTTAGTATTTTTTTTAGAATACCGTCAAGAGCATCACCCTTACAGGTTTGACCGCTTATTATAGTCACATAGGTGCGTTCATAGGAAGCGGCGATTTTTATTGTGGGATCGGCATGGTCTGCAACAACGATATGGACATCGAAAAACTCGGGATTATAAGTTTGAGCGGCAAGAGAATCAAGACAATGGCTAATAACAGCACTTTCATTTCTGGCAGGAACAATGACGGCGATTTTATTCATTTTTGGATTATTAAGTCTTTTTTGCTTTCTGAAGGCGGCAAAATAATAGCTGATACGCGGTAAAAATAATGTAAGGGCTGCAATACAAAACCAAAGATAGATTTTCAAAGCCAATTCTGTTGCGTATTCCATATTATTTAATGAGTATACATGTAAGTTAATATAATGTTAAGAGTTTAATGTTTTTTTTTGATAAAAAAAAGCTCTTGCGCAAGAATTAAAAAAATGGTAATATGATAAAAAAATGGAGGTTAATTAATTATGACAGAAAAAATGATTGAACTTGGTTTTAAGGAACCGGAAAAGAAAAAAAGGCTTTTTAGCATTCGTCACTGGGCTCGTAACAATTTAAAAGATGACAATATATACTCTGTAGAAGAAAACGTAGATAACATTAATTTATCGGAAGGAAGTTATTTACATATAATAGCAAGAAACGGAGGCTCTTTTATTTTGGAAGAAGGAGCCACTTTAGTAGCTCCTAATCTTGAAAAATGTAACTCTATAATATTAAAAGCGGGAGCAAAAGCATGGCTTCCTAATCTTCAAAAAACTGAAGAAGGATGGTTTGCCGGCGGCGATATAAATAGAAATGGCATGGTTCTTGTTGAAAAAGGTGCGTTAATATATGCTCCCCGTGCAATATTTAAGCAACAAGCAGGAGACGGAGAGTTCCTTACATAAGGTAATCTCTAAAAACTAAAATAGTTTTTAGAGATTGATGTAATTATATCATTTTGAGAATATTTAATAGAAAGCATTTAATAAAACTTCCGCAACAGCTTTAGCGCCTGAAATATCATTACAGCTTTTTTCATTGTAAGAAAACTTTTTTAAAAGTTCATAATCGTTTTTGAAAAGCCGGTCTAAAATACAGGATAACTCTTTGGGAGAGCCGCATTTTAAACCATATTCATTTTCAACTATATATTGATAATTTTTTTCTTCCTGTCCGGGTATGTGCCCTGTAATTATAACAGGAACGCACATTTTTACAGCTTCTAAAATCATATTGGGACCGGCTTTTGCGATTAAAATATCAGCGTTAGAAAGCCTTGAATCCATATCATGAACATAACCTAACACAGAAACATTTTTTTTGTTTAATAGTTTTTTGTCCAGGTATTCCTTTAGTTTTTTGTTGCTTCCTGTTACAACAGTTAAATTTACATCATATTTTAAAGCTGCAAGTATAAATTTCAATGTTACTTTATCGCGTTTTAAGCTGGGGCTTACCATTAAAACATCAGGAACTGAAATATTTGTTTTCGGTTTTTTATTTATTTTGTTAAATTTTTCATTTATGGGAAAACCGGAATGAAATAATCTTTCTTTTTTAAAACCCTTTTTTAAAAGCGCATTATACATTTTGATTGTAGGCACAAAGGTTATCTTGCATTTTTTATCATGCCAAAGGTGTGAATGTTTAACCAGGTCTATAATGCAAGTGTAAAGCGGAGTATTTAATTTCATTCTTTTTAAACAATTAGTAATACTTCCGACAAAACATGGATGCACCGATAAGATTATATCCGGCTTATAATCATTAATTAATATGCTGAAACGTTTAAATATAGCCTGATAAAGAATAAAATTTGAAAAACCTCTGAAAAACGATGTAAATTCAAAAAACAATTTCCAGAAAAATCTATATCGAGTTGTAAAAGAAATATAACCTTTTTCATCACCGTCGTAACCGGGAAAAAACTCCATAGAATCAAATGCTAAAACATCCGTATTGAGGTTTAACTCTGAAAGAGCATTTTTTATTGCATCTGAGCTGCTTTTGTGCCCTCCGCCTTTTCCGGATGTTAAGATTAGGATTTTATTTTTGGTATTCGTTTTCATTCCTTAAGTTTTAGAAAAAATTATGAAGAGCGGTACTGAGTACTGCAATTAATATACCAATGTAAAAAATCCAGAATACTGTCATGAATATGGATAATGCCAAGCCGATGCTGCCCGTAATTACACCTGCTAATGCAATATGAAATTTATCATGACTTTCATTTAAAACAGTTCGTGCCTTTTTACCTGTTGATATAGCAATAGCGCCTAAAATAATGCCTACAATGAGCCAGCTTGTAACAAGACTTATTATACCCATAACAAGGGAGGCTACAGCTCTGGATTCAGAATCTGCGATTTCAGGTGATGGTTTAAAAACCAGATTATTGTCATTAGACTCTTGAACTATTGAATTTTGCTGCGGTTCAGCTTTATTACCGCAAGAGGAGCAAAAAGCAGCGTCATTTTGAAATTCTTTGCCGCATTTAGAACAATACATATTAATTAACCTCCGTAATTTTTACATTATTATATTTTTGCAAGAAATTTGCAATAGCTTTATCGTAGTCAGCTTCTTGTGAAGATCTGACATGGGAATGTCTGCCTTCCGGGAAAAACTTAAGTTCTTTGTATTTTGAAACACATGAATTAAAAAGTTCCTCACTTTTAGATTTAATACAAAAAATATCTTTTGCACTCCAAATGAATAAAAACGGGATTTCAATATCTTTCATATATTTTTTTGGAGTTTCTTCAAAAAGCCTGACTCTGGCAAGAATAAATGCAAGGAAAAAAACCAAATAAAGCATAGGAAAAGGGCGTTTTTTACGCAATTTAAAATTTTCTTTGAATATTTCGTAAAAACTTAAAAATATTCCGTCAGTAACTATTCTTTTTACTAAATCGCTGCCTTCATTTTTCAGTTTGATATAAGCAAAGACTGCCGCAGCTCCTCCGATGCAAATTCCGTGAAGCGTAAAATCGGTTATGGAATATTTTTTGTTAATAAGTTTTATCCATGAAACTAAATCGCCGCTTTCCTTTATACCCGAAGTTATATATTTTCCGTCACTAAGACCATGCGCCCTGACATCGATTACCAAAATATTGTAACCGTTTTTTTTATAAACATCTGCAAAATAATAAGAGTACAAAAGCGATTCAGTTCTTCCTTGCAGGATTACAGCGCATTTGTCAAAACCGAAATTTATATATTCGCCGTATAAATTAAGTCCGTCATTTATTATATGCAGCTCTTCTGTTTTATCCTTGAATTGCAATGCCCAATTAATTCCTTCAGAAAACATATACATTTGCTGTTCATCTTTTGTATTGGTACATTCTCTTGTTCTTTTCTTCTTTGGGTTGCGGTACATTGTGTTGCAAAAAATTATAATAGGAATTAAAAAGAACATAATAATACCGCTTACAGCCCCAAAAGAGGCTGCGGCAATAGCGGTAATTACCCAGGGGTTTTCCAATGCGAGAATTGATGAAATCATAATTTGCTTACTATGTCATTTATGATTTCTTTTTCAAACTTCAAGTCTGTTATTTCTGTTCCGAAATAGTATGCGCCAAGAAGCCCGGGACCTACGTTTATACCGCACATAGGATATACGTTGCAAATAATTACTTCTTTTGGTTTTATTTTTTCAATAATTTTGGAAGCCAGGATTTCAGCCTGTTTTTTTCTTGCTGAATGAGCGACAAAAATAATCTGTTCGTTTGCAGATTTAATTGTTTTTTCAATATATTCAACTGTAGCTTTGTATGCCTTTTCGTAGCCGCTTACCTTTGTTAAAACTGTAACCATGCCGTCAGGACCAAAATCTCCCATAGGTTTTATCCCTGCTACAGTACCGAAAAATGCCTTAGCGTGAGAAATTCTTCCTTTAGATGCGACCCAAAATAAATCGTCAATGGGACCCATTTGATGAAGTGTCATTTTAATCTTTTCCAGCTTTTGTGCATTTTGCTCCAGTGATAAACCTTCCGCGCGGAACTGACAAGCCTTTACAGTTAAAAGTCCCAGAGCTACCGAATATTTTCTGGAATCTACAATAAATATTTTTCGTTCGGGGTATTTTTCCAATAAAGCTTTTTGTGCGCATGTCATTACATTGTATGTTGCGCTGAGGCTGCTTGATATGCATAGAGCCAAAACGTCTTTTCCTTGCTGCAAAAAAGATTCAAAATATGAAGTAACATCATCAACACTGAGCGCGGCAGTTTTGTATCCGTTTTTATTTGATTTTAATGACGAATAAAAATTGTCAAGCTCTTCATCGCTTAAATCAAGCCTGCCTTCGACATCATCTGCTTCCGGGGTACATAAATAACCTTTAAGGTAACCGTCAACTTCAAAGCGAGTCCTAAGTTCTGGTGACAAATCGCAGGCTATATCAGCAAAAACTGCATAGCTGTACTGTTTTTCTTCATTCATAATTCCTCCTAAATTTTTAAAGTAACTCTGTTTGCAAAGTCCAGGCAATTATTGTTTATTATACTATATCCGCCTTGTCCAAGACATGATTTTGCATACTTTTCAATATCTTCCGCATTTCTAATAAATCTTTTTTCGCTTCTTTTCATCGTGCGTACTTCAGGGATTTTAGCGCCGCAAAAATCCTTCAAAGAAATAGAATTAACAATTACATTTTCTCCTGCTCTGTTTACAGTATAGCCAAATTGAATAACTTCGTCTGCATTAATATATACGCCGTAATGGTGGTGAGAACCTGCATTAATGCGGATAATGTCGCCTTTTTTAGGCGAGATAAAATCATATTTATTGGAAAACTTCTGCGCTTTTTCTCTTTTTAATTTATAAAAAAGCATTAAATATTTATTGCTTATTTCAGCATTTATTTCTTTTAATTTTTCTTTTGTAAGTTCTGTATCTGAATAATCCGATAAATCTATGCTGTTTCCGATCATTACGTGAACTCTCTTAAAAAGTCCGTAATTAAAATCGTTAACAACCGGAATTATCTTTACTCCTGTTTTTACTGCAATCATTATATATCCTTCAGAAAATTTTGAAGGTTCGTATGTAAACTTAAAACCGCCTTCGGGAAACATCAAAATGGGTCTGCCCTTTGCGGTTATTCTTTTGCTTTTTTGAATAAAATCTAGGCTGCGCCCGTCTCTTTCAATAAAAATGCCTCCGGCTATTCTTATTAATAGTTTTAATAATTTACGTTTTTTATTGTACCAATCAATAACCAAAAAGTGTAATCTTTCAAAGAAAAATATAAGAGCGATAACAATACCGTCCATAAAAGATCGATGGTTAGAAATAATTAAAGCGCTGCCGTTTGTCCGTTTAATTTTTTTATTATTGTCCTCATAATAAGTTTTTGTTTTAAATATAAAAAGCTGAAAAAGTAAAAGCTGTATAAGTCCGAAGTAATATATAATTATACTCATAACATCTCTTTTATATAATTGTAAAAGCACTGCGGAGTGCGTAAGTTTTGGTTTTTTTCCAGATTGATTTGAATGTTAAATATACTTTCAATTTCACATATCAATGTAAAATAGTCAAGACTGGTTGCGCCTAAATCAATAAAGAAATCTGAACCAGTTTGTACTTCTGTATCAGTATTTGCTGCAGATTTAAACACTTGTTTAATTAATAACATCGCAGCATCGTCTGTTTTGTCATCTTGTTTATAACAGATGTCTTTAAGATTTCTGCTATTCAATAAAATAACTTCGCCTTCAGTGATTTTTCGTTTTAATAACTCGCGCGAAACTTTAATCGCATTTGGGTTTGCAATTAACTGTCGGGTTACAAAAATCTCTTTTACATTCTGTCCGTAGGTGATTTGCGCTAAAGACTTTTTTAATATTTCTATTTCATTGGAAATTATTGTGTCCGGCAGCTTTTCGTTATATTCCAAAACGATTGAAAGTTTTCCATCCAGTTCTAAAACGCATAGTTTGTTTGCATTTTTAACTTTTAATTCATTTTGAATTGTATCAGGATGTATATTTTCGCCGTTTTCACTGATAAAAAGATCGCTTTTCCGTCCTACAATGTAATGCCGTCTGTTTATTGTTTTTATTATATCATTAGTTTTTATACAGTAAAAACCGCATTGATTTTCTTTAAGTGTGATAATTTTTTTACAAATAGAACTGCCGGATACAACTAAAGTTCCGTCTTCGTTATAAGTGTAATCGGCGCTTATAAAAGGATTCCCTATTGAGCCGTCTGTTCGTTTTTTTATTCTCTTTGAAAGATTTGCTCCTGTAATAGCAGTTTCTGTAGTACCGTAACCGTTAAAAAGCGGATAACCGATGCAGTTAATGATTTTTAAAGCATCGCTTTCTATATAAGCACCGCCTGAAATCATAAACACAGGAGATAATCCGAACGATGCGGCAAGTACTTCTTTAAAAAGTTTTTTTGAAATCCAAACACCTAATGACGGAAAAATATTTTGCAAGGCAAAAGCAAGTTTTATACCTCTTTGAAATTTCTTTTTTCGTACTTCGCTTTCCTGCGAAATCCCATTCATTATTCCTTTGTGTAATTTGTGGAAAAGGATCGGAGGGGCAAAAATATGCGTTACCTTGTGCCTATTTATTGTTCCCCTTATAGTGTCCGGGGAATTGTCTTTGAGAAAAACCATTGTACGTCCGAAAAAAGCAAACCAAAAATAACTTACCATAATTCCAAAGATGTGAAAAAGCGGTAAAATCATAACAACCTTAATTCTTTTTTTGTAGTCATTCATAAGCCAATTATTGGTTTTTATAATATCTTTTGTATTTAATATTTGATTTACAACAGCCTCACCGTCAAATACGCATATCTTTGCTTCAAGACCTGTAAGAGTAGAAGATAAAGCAAATTCATTATCCCAAAATTCATCTGAAATTTGCATATTTTTATTTTCATAAGTGTCAATATTTATAACAGTAAAATCAATATAGTCATTTGAAGATGTTATTACCAGATTAACATTAAGGATTTTTAGGAGTTTTATTCTTAGATCCGCAGGGTAAAACGAATTAACAAGATACGGTTTGTTGCCGCTCATTAAAATTGCCCAAAACGAAATTAAAAAATTTGGCGTATTAACAAGGTCAATAGCAATATATTCACCGGATGTATCAGGATATGTTTGTTTTATAAATGCTGCAAATGATCGTATCTGTAAATCTAACGTTTTGTAGGTTACTGCATCAATTTCTAAATTGACAAGCCTTTCGTATGCAAAAAGGTTTTCATGTGAAAATATTATTTTATATATATCTTTGAATGTTTTATCTGATTTCATTACAGCGTTCAGGTTCTTTTTAATAGTTTTTTTATAATTTTCCATAAAATCTGATAACCCTTTAATATGCTCCGATAATAAAATCAGATTCATGCTGCTTGCCTTCAATAAATGAAAACTCTATATTACTATTTTTTTCAAAATGCACATGAATACTTTTTATATCTTTTTGTTTACAATATTTTCCGCTGAAAATAATAACTGTTGAATATGATCTTAATATTTCTTCGTCTGCCACTGTATCTAAAAGCTGTTCAAAGTTATCTGTTGTAATTAATTTATTTTTTAGAAAACCTGAATACTGTGTAGAGTTTTCTATAACTGTAGTTTTAATGTATGTTTGAAAAATATGCTGCTTTTTAAGGTTTTCAAGTGATTTTACAATATTTTTAAACTCATCGGTAAAAACAAGTGACGAAAGCATAAAAAATGTTTTTGATAAACTTTCAGATTCTGCAACATAAACATTTTGAAGATTCGAAAACCATTTAATTCTTCTAAGTCTTTCGTGTGTTTCCTTGTCATTGGCAAAAATTATCAGGTTTTCTTTTAAAAACTCACCTATCAGCTTTTTTAATTCTTCTTCACTGGGATAATGTTCAGAAGGAACATTAAAAGCAATATCTGCTCCAAGCTGCTCCAGGATAGCTGCATTACCCTCGCCTTTTGTAAATGCAACAATGGCAAAGTCTGTATGTTTACGAAGTTTTAATCTTTCAAATTCTTCTGTCTGGAACAGGTCATCAACTTTCCTTACGGCAATATCGCCGTATTTGGAAAATTCATCCATTATTTCACGCGGCTCATTAGTATGAATATGTACTTTTAATACACTTTTATCCGCCGCTACAACAATCGAATCACCTCTTTTTGAAAGTAAACGGACAAAGAAATCTTTATTTTTTTCTTCGTACATTCTTAAAACAAATTCAGTGCAATAACGGAAAAAAGAAATACTTTTAACAAGGATGGGGATGCGTTTTGGAAGTAATTCGCTTTGTTCACAATTAAAATGAACTAAATCATCATTAAGCGATTTTTTCATTCCGTCAAAAATAAGATAAAATCCCAATGCGCCGCTGTCTACAACGTTATTTTCACGCAGTACATCCATCTGCTTAACAGTTTCTTGAACACATAAAAACATTTCTTCTGTTAAAACATCAAAAAAATCTTTTACGGATGTTTTATCGTTTAATCTAGGCAGAGTTTTTTCAATTCCATCACGCATTACAGTTAACATAGTGCCTTCGGCAGGATGTATAACAGCCCTGTAAGCAATCTCGTAAGCATGCTGTAAAGCGCAGCTAAAAATGCCAATCGTAACAGGTTCATCTTTATTTTTTATATAATCATAAATCCCTAAAAAATATTGCGACAAGATAAAACCGGAGTTTCCTCTTGAACCTAGCAGTATACCGTTTACAAAAGACGAAAAAACATCGTGAAAAGAAAATTCTCCGTTAATTGCAGCAATACCGTTTTTAAACGTTTTTTTCATGTTTGTACCGGTATCGCTGTCAGAAACGGGAAATATATTCAAGTCGTTTAAATAGTTTTTGTTATGCGAAAGACTAGTGAAGCCGCTATGCAGCATTCTACGAAGTAATCCGCCGTCTATTGTATTTTCACAGATCATTTTACTATTTAACGCCGTTATCCTTTTTTACAATTTCAGAATCAGCCAGGTCTTCGCTGTCCGGAACATAGTTACTGTCAAATAACTTTCCTATTGTTTTTGTATCATAACTTTTCGGCATTAAAAAAGCCGCGCAGAAAGCAACAAGGCTCAAAAACGCTACAATAAAAGGAGCGATAAAACCGCCAAGAGGTATGTTATCGTACATGATGCCGTCAGCTCCAATCATTGATGTTGATAAATAAATTTTATCAAGACTTCTTAAAGTTGTAGCAAGAACTCCGGTTGCGATAGCACCGGCTGTTCCGACTACAATGCCTTGCCCGGCAAAATACATTGCGCTGTTTCTTCGCTTGACAACCTTAAGTTCAACAGCAGCAACCTGAGATGGAATCATAAGAACCATCATAAAAAATGCACCTATTGAAAAACTCGATACTGTCGCACCTATTGCGTTAATAACTATACGCGGAACAATCGAATTCGGAAAGAACATTGCCGACCCCATAGAAAAACAAATAATACCCACAGCAAAAGAAAAAAGCGACGCTTGAAGCGCAAAGCGGATACCCTTTCTTTTCATAATTTTATTGTAGAAATAAAGCATGATTGGAACAGGTCCAAATGCAGCAGCATTAAGCAACGCGGCAAAAACAGGAGTAAGCAGTAAAACGCCGGATATTAATTCGTTTTGCATAGTTAAAAATAATTGCAGACCTGTAAAATAAACAAAAGCAACAAGCATCCATGACCAGAATGCTTTGTTTGTAACAACAAATTTTAAGCTGGAAATAATACCGGGTTTTTTCTCCTGGGTATCTTGTTCTGCTTCAGAATTAACCGGATTAACTTCAGTATCTTTTTGTCCTTTTGACATTATCACAGGAATAAACAATGTTAATATAAGAGGGGATGACATTAAAATAAGATGCATAATATTAAGCCCTGTTCCTTTTAAACTGGATAAGATAAGCGGGATAAGCGCATAAGCTAATGCATATTGAACAGTGTCGATAAAGGATTTGAAAAAAGAAACCCTTGCCCGCTGAGAACGGTCTTTACAAATACTTGAAAGTCCGCTGTAAAATGCAACCATGGCTAAAGTATAAGCGGTGAAAAAAACAATCAGTACTGCAAAAAACCAAAATGTATTAAGATGACTGTTCGGTGCTAAAGTCAGCGGAATGCAAAGAGCAACAACGCTGGCTATAAGAGGAACAACCGCAATAAGAATAGGCAGTCTTAAACGCGTATATTTGTTTTTCATTCCATCAAGTTTTGAAGCAAGCGGAACCGTTATAAGCGCGTCAAATATGCGTGATATGGTGAACAATATTCCAAAGATAGCGGTAAAAACGATAGGTTCAAAACTACCGTCCGGCTGTGACCATGCCCAAAGCTCTTTGTTTACTTCTAAATTACGCGGATCTACAGCGCTTGTAAAGTAAGCCATGAGCATTGTAAAAATAATGTTTGGTCCGAAAACACTCAGCGCGTAAAGAAACTCTCTTCTTTTGTTAATTAACATTTTTTCCTCTCTTTTTATATTCTATTTTTAGCCTGATAAGCATGTTTGCCTTGGCTATTTGTTCAAAAAAACTAAATAAATGTTTTCCCAGTATTAACCGCACGACTCTTGCAAATTTTTGACCTTTAAGTTTTCCTTTGGAATGCCATGCCGATGAATAATGATGCATAGCTACAGTATTTTCAGTCATCTTTGTTATTCGAGTCATGTAATTTTGAGGGAAAAAATAATCGGTGGAAAGAAGCTGTGCATTATCAGGCAGCTTTTTTGTTTTTCCATCAAGTTTAATACCGTAAAGCCTTTTAATTACTTCGCTGAAATTAAATACACATAACATATTAGAGCCGAGTTTTTTGCGTGGTGTAAGATACCTGTTGTATACTTCATGCATTATTCTATGCCCTTTTTTCGAAGCCAAAACGGCACAGCCAAACCATAAATCAGTTTCGTAGCCAATTATAAAATCATTTTCAGCAGTCAGTTCGTCAAGAGGTTTAAAAAGTTCAATGTCGGTATCAAGATAAACACCGCCGTGATTTAATAAAACCCAGCTTCTAATAACATCTGCAGCAAGCGGGTAGTTTTTTTGTTCCATAGCAAGTTTTATCCAATCGTTACTTTCACAGTCAAAGTTTTGTTCATTCCACTTAATAATTTCCCATTCGGGATGAAGATGCTTCCAATTTTCAATGAAAAAGGTAAATCTTTCGGGAACCTCTTTGCTCCCAAGCCAAACATAGTGGATTGCCTTTTCAATCATACTTAATATATTCTATCTAATTATCTAAACGAATACAATCCTTTTAAGCAAAGAACGGCTTATTTTATTTATTTTTGTATATTATTAATGTGAAAACCCAGATTATTGTCATGTTTACAGTAGAATCAATTAAGAAATTATGAATATAATTAAGGGAATCTCTAATATAGTGAGGAAATTATGATAAATATCGCAAAAGTATTGAAAAGAGCAATAATAATTACATTAAGCATCATTTTGGTGATTTTTTTGGTTTTATTAATAACACCAATACTTTTTAAAAATCAAATAATGGAAATAGCAAAGACAGAATTAAACAAAATGCTGCTGGCAAAAGTAGATTTTAAAGATTTAAATCTGTCGTTTATCCGTAATTTTCCGAACGCTTATATTGCTTTGGAAGGATTGGAAATTAACGGTATTGATGATTTTGAAGATGAATTACTGGTTTCTTTTGACAGGTTCAGCGTAACTGCGGATATTTTAAGTATTATTAAAATGGATAATATCATTGTTAAATCTGTGCTGCTTGATAGAGCGCGCCTTAACGGACATATATTGGAAGACGGAAGGGCAAACTGGGAAATATTCAGGGTTGATGAAAGCAAAAAAGATGATGAAAAACCAGCCGATGATGTTACAAAGCAAGAAACAGAATTTGATCCGCTTGCGTTAAATATCAGATTAAACAGATTTGAAATTAGAAATATGGAAATTAATTTTCAAGATGATGTAAACAAAATGAAAGCCTCTGTCCAATCGCTGAACTATGTTCTGCGAGGCGATATGACTAAGGAAAATGTAGATTTAAAAATGAATCTTGGAATTGAAGGAATAGATTTTTGGCTTGACGGCATCAAACTGGCTAACAAGGCAGAAGTTGGATTTGTTTCGGAAATTGCAGCAGATCTTAAAAATTTTAGATTTGTAATTAAGGACAACAGGTTTAATTTAAATGATATTATTCTAAAATTTGACGGCTGGGCAGAAATGAAAGATGACGACATTAATGTTGATATAACGTACGCTTCGGAAAGGACAGATTTTAAAAGCCTTCTTTCACTTGTTCCTGCAATATATATGAATGATTTTAAAAATGTAACAACAACTGGAAGCCTTTTATTAAACGGAGATATTAAAGGAACATACAACGAAAATATAATGCCAAGCGCAAATTTGAATCTTAATGTTGATAATGCAATGTTTAAGTATCCCGATCTTCCAAAATCGGTCGATAAAATATTTATTGCTTTAAAGGTTTTTTACGATGGTGCTGTATTTGATCGTACAACTGTAGATTTAAACAGGTTCAGTTTTGAAATGGCAGGCAATCCTTTCAGCGCTGCGCTTCATTTAAAAACACCGGAAAGTGATTTACAGGTTGCAGCCAAGTTTATGGGAAAAATAGATTTTGATTCTGTTAACGATATTATTCCATTAGAAGATACAACTTTAAATGGTTTACTGGAATGTGATATAACGCTTGCAGGAAGATTATCAACAATACAAAAAGAACAGTATGAAGATTTCCAAGCAGACGGACATTTAAAATTAACAGGGTTCGATTTTAAAAGCCCTGATTTTCAGTATGATGTAGAAATTTCAAGTGTGCAACTTGATTTTTCGCCGAAGTTTGTAGAACTTGTTAATTTAGACGCTGTAATAGGAAGCTCTGATATATTTGTGCACGGTACGCTTGAAAACTTTATACCATACATATTTGCAAATGAAACAGTAAAAGGAACTTTAATTTTAAAATCAAAAACAATCAACCTTAATGAATTCATGAGCGATCAGCCCGTGGAAAAAGAAGTAAAAGCCCATGATGAACCTGTACAGCTAACAGTAATTGAAGTTCCTAAAAATATTGACTTTACGATGAATGTTAACATTGATAGGGTAATATTTGACAAATTGGATATTAATAATACGGCAGGTTATTTATTTGTAAGGGACGGCAGGGTAGTTATGCAGAATCTTGGAATGAATCTGCTTGAAGGAAGTATGGTACTTAATGGCGAATACAATACTCAAAATATGAAATCTCCTTTTATAGATTTTGGAATGAATATAAATCAATTTGATATATCTTCTGCAATTTCTTCGTTTTCATTAGTTGAAAACATTTTACCGAATCCGCAGAATTATGCAGGAAAGGTTTCGGCATCATTAACTTTGCACACAATACTTGACAATGATCTTTCACCTGTATTGGAAACTGTAGATTCAAAAGGACAACTGCGGACATATAATCTGGAGTTACGCAATTCCGATCTTTTTGGAAAAATGGCGGATCTTTTACACAATGAAAGGCTGCGTACACCATCCCCGGGAAATATTAATATTGGATATGAAATTAGAAATGGACGTTTATGGATAGAAAATCCGATTGTAATGGTCTTGCAAAGAACAAGGATCGAAATAAGCGGAGATCAAGGTCTAAATAGAACTTTAAATTACAGATTGGATTCTATCATACCGACTTCGGCAATAGGAGCTGGCGCAACTGATCTTTTAAATAGAATACCGGGCGGCTCACTTGTAAATGAAGTAAAACTGGCAGGGCATATACAGGGTACTTTAGCTCATCCGGATATTAATATCAGCCTTGCTGATACTGCAGGCGCTATTACTGATGCAGTAAGAAGTCAGGTAACAGAAAATGTAACACAAAGAGTTGATGAAGCCAGGACTCAGGCTAACGAAGAAATAAATCGTCAAATCGATCAATTAATGGCAGAAGCTCAAAGACAGGCAGACAATATCCGAAGTACAGCAAAACAGGCGGCAGATAGAGTCAGAAGAGAAGCAGATGCTGCGGCAAACAGATTAAATGCCGAAGCTGAAGATAAAAACATTGTAGAAAGAAGGCTGGCTCAAGCCGCTGCGGACAGACTGCGCAGTGAAGGAGAGACTAACGCTCACAAACTGGAACAGGAAGGCGAGAATCAGGCAAAAGCAGTAATGGACGCAGCTCATTCAAGAGCAGAAGAACTGCGCAGAGGTATTTGATCCTTTTTAAAGGAATTTTTAAAAGATTGATTAAAAGTTTTCTTTCTTGTTTTTTCTGAATGCTTCAAGACATTCACGTTTGAAAATAACAACAGAAAGATCTTTTTGTTCGATTTCAGCTTTTAATTTAACGGCGTTTTCCTCAACAAGATTTGGTTTAGCTTCCAGTTCTAAAATGCGTTCTGGTTTTACACCACAGCCGGTTAATAGACCTTTAAGTTTACCGGAAGGCATAATAGTCGGCTGACAGCCTGTCATAGCTACGCTGGAATTATCAAGAATGATTAAAGTCATAGTTGATTTTGCATCTACTGCGTCAATTAAAGCTGTAATGCCGCCATGATAAAATGTAGAATCGCCGATAACTGCAAGTCCGTATTTTAATCCTGCATCGACAGCGCCTTTTGCCATACCAACGCAAGCACCCATGCAAACAATACTTTCGATTGCGTTCCATGGAGGAGCAACACCCAATGAATAACAGCCGATATCGGAATTAATTCCAACATCAGGATGACCAGGGCGAGAGTCAAGTTCTTTTACAGCTTTCATTATAGAATCGTAACTGTCGATATGAGGGCAGCCTTGACAGAGAACCGGAGGTCTGGGAGTTAGAGCGCATGTCTCGATGTTAAGTGATTTTCTTGGAGGAAGACCCAAAACTTTTCGTACATTATCAGGATCAAGTTCTCCTGCCTGAATTACAGGTTTTAAATCCGCACCTGTTAAACCGAAAACTCTTTGTGCTATAAAAGGCTGACCTTCTTCGATTATTAAAACTTCATCCGCTTCATTACAAAGTTTTTGAATTTTCTTCTGCGGCAGCGGATAAGCGCCGATGTGTAAATGCATAGGCGTGTTTTTGCCTTGTTTTTTGCGCATAACTAAAAAGTCTTCCAGGTTTTCGTCGTAGTAATTACCGCCAAGACCGGAAGTAATAATCGCTAAATCAGAACCGGAGTTGTTCGATGAAGTTAATTTATTTACTTTGTTTTGTTCCGACCATTGCTGTAAAAGGTTTTGTTTTTCAAGAAGTCCTAAATAATTTTTACGCGCTAAAGCAGGGATTAAAACCCATTCATTTTTATCTTTTGTTTTTGATACAGGATTTTGCGGTTTTTCTTTTGCAGGGATTACTGCGGCTCGTGAATGAGCAAGGCGTGTTACAAGACGTAAAAGAACAGGAAGGTTAAATTTTTCTGAAACATCAAAAGCCTCACGAACCATGTCGTATGCTTCCTGCTGGTTACGAGGTTCAAGACATGGAACCATTGCAAAATTAGAATAAAAGCGTGAATCCTGTTCGTTTTGGGAACTGTGCATACCGGGGTCATCGGCAATCGCAATAACAAGACCGCCTTTTATTTTTATTAAAGCTGAATTCATAAAAGCATCTGCGGCTACGTTTAAACCGACATGTTTTGTTGTTACAAGTGTACGCCGTCCTGCGAATGAAACTCCCAATGCTGCTTCTAACGCTGTCTTTTCGTTTGCACACCAGCGTGCGACAGGACCGCCGTTTTTATATTCATTTATAAGGTACTGCATTATTTCAGACGATGGAGTTCCCGGGTATCCGTAGGAAGCGCTAACTCCCGCATGAATTGCTCCAAGTGCAACAGCTTCATCACCTAATAACGCTAATTTATTATTATTCATATATTTAAACCTCCAATTTATGCTGTAAAGTATACAAATTTTAAAAATTCTATTCAAGTTATCAAAAATGAAAAATTAAATAACAGATATCTTGACATAATTAAAATGAAATGCGTATATTTAAAAATCCCGGGTTTTTACCTGTTTATTGAAGGTGTTTTATGTTTATTAAAATTTTCTTGCTTGTTTTGTTTTTTGCGGTGACAATCTTTGTCGGATTGTATTTCCGAAAAAGAGCGACAAACGTAAACGATTTCGTATTAGGCGGACGTAATGTTGGTATGTGGCTTACAGCATTCTCTTACGGCGCGACTTATTTTTCTGCCGTTGTATTTGTCGGTTTCGCAGGTCAATTCGGCTGGAGGTTCGGTAGTGCCGCTATATGGATTGGTCTTGGAAATGCGCTTATTGGCTCTCTTATGGCATGGTTCATACTGGGAAGACGTACTCGTGTAATGACCCAACATTTAAAAAGCGCAACAATGCCGCAGTTCTTCGGCGAAAGATATTTATCAACAGCTTTAAAGATCGGAGCGTCGGCTATTGTTTTTATCTTCCTCATTCCATATACAGCTTCATTATACAACGGGCTTGGACGTCTTTTTGAAATGGCATTCGGCGTTCCTTTTGAATTTTGTATAATTGCCGTGGGAATCTTAACTGCAATCTTTGTTGTTGCAGGCGGATACTTCGCAACTGCAGTTAACGATTGTATACAAGGTCTTGTTATGTTATTCGGTATTATGGCTGTAATAATTATTGCTTTAAATAGCCAAGGTGGTTTTGTAGAAGCAACAAAGACACTTTCACAAATTGATGGAACAGCCTCCGCGGAAGGAGCATTTTCTGCTAACCCCGGTGTATTTACATCGCTATTGGGTCCTAACCCTATAAACCTGTTAGGTGTAGTAATTCTTACATCATTGGGCGTATGGGGACTTCCTCAGATGGTTGCTCGTTTTTATTCAATAAAGAGTGAAACAATGATAACCAAAGGCGCGGTTGTTTCTACTGTCTTTGCAGTTTTTGTTGCAGGCGGAAGTTATTTCCTTGGAAGTTTTGGACGCATATTTGCAACCAGTGCAGACGCTACTCTTGCAAGACCGGCAGGCGGTTTTGATTCTATCATCCCCGGTATTCTTGCTAGTTTTAACAGCGAAGCTATAATGGCTCTTATAATCGTACTTGTATTTGCAGCATCGATATCAACATTATCTTCTTTGGTTATGGCTTCATCATCAACTTTAACATTGGACTTTTTAAAAGGTCATGTCATAAAAAATATGAACGACAAAAAACAATTGATTATCATTCGTGCTTTAATTGTTGTATTTATTGCTTTGTCTTCATTCATTGCAATTTCTCAGTATAACAGCAGTATTAATTTTATTGCTCAGCTTATGGGAATTTCCTGGGGTGCTTTAGCAGGTGCATTTTTGGCTCCGTTCCTTTACGGACTTTACTGGAAACGTACGACAAAAACAGCCGTTTGGTGTAACTTTATTTTCAGCACATCGGTGATGATTTTGAATGTTGTTTTGCGAATGCTCAACAAATTTCCGGTTAACTTAAAGATTTTAGAATCACCAATAAACGCCGGGGCATTCTGTATGCTGGCTGGGTTAATAATCGTACCGCTTGTTAGTTTAATTACAAAAGCGCCTGAAAAGGCAGCAGTAGATAATTGCTTCTCTTGTTACGATCAGGAAGTAAGCGTAAAAGTCAAAAACGACTTAGGTTAATTCGTCAAAAGATTTAACACGGAGTCACGGGGACACGGAGTTCACGGAGAAGATTTGAAGTAAAATCTCCGTGCCTTTGTGCCTTCGTGTGAGAAAATTCTGTATAAATTTCTAGTTATTAACCCTTTCGACATATTCCATGGTTTCGGTGTTAACAAGTATTCTTTCGTCTTGTTTAATAAAAAGCGGTACACGCACAGTTAAACCTGTTTCGGTTTTTATAGGTTTTGTAGCTCCTGTCGCTGTATCGCCTTTTATATAGTTTTCACTTTCGGCAACTGTAAATACAACTTTTGTAGGAATTTGAATATCAATAATTTTTCCTTCCCAGATTATAATCTGATAGGAATTACCTTCCTGAAGATATAGTTTTTTATCCGGGTTTTCATTTATGGGTACTTCGTACTGATCAAAAGATTCATTGTCCATAAAATTATAATTATCCTGGTCAGAATATTGATATTGAGCATTGCGGATTTCTACCTGCGCATCTTCAACTTCCTGCTGGGTAGGTATGGTAAGACTGAGTACCGAACCGTCTTTTATACTTTTCATTTTTATTCTGGCAACCGCAGTACCCTTGCCCGGTGTATGAAATTCCCTGTCAACAACCAAATAAGGCTGTCCTTTTTGTAAAAGACAGGTTCCTTTAACTATATCTCCGCCACGAATCATATTTTATCCTCATTTTTATTTTTTCATATAAAGTTTAACAAAAAAAAAGAATATTGAAAAGAGGTTTAAATGCAATTAATCACTAGTAAAATCTTTAAATTACTGGTATTGTTTTATATAGAAATGAATAACGAAAGCGTTTACAGCGAATCAACTGTCTTTGCGTTTAAAAAAACAATATTTTCACCATTTCTGCGCCCTGCGTTTTATAAGGTAATGTATTCTATATTTTATAATTTTTTCTTCAGGCAGCATGTTTCTGCGTTTTTACCGGGAAGAATCCCTGTTACAGAAGTCGATCATCCATTAGATGAAAAGATTCCGTTTCGTCCTTCATGGATTAAGATATATATTGATTTTACTCAATTTTGGATAAGAATGATTTCTTTTTTTATCCGTCATTATAAAAGAAAAGCGCTTGTTCCCATAAAGGATTTTATTTTGTCGATGTCGGATTTATACGCTTTTGCGGCAAAGGTATATACAAAAAATTGTTCCACAACAGACAGGCCGTTTTATATAGGCCGATTTCGTTTTTTTGTAATTCATTTGCTTGACCCGCATTTATACTGTATTCCTAGCCTTCATGTTATGGTAGTTATTCATACTTATCTGCAGTTTACCGTTATAGCAAAAAAACTTGGAGAAGAAAAAAAATTAAAAGAGCAATTGGCAGAAATGAAACAGGGTGCTGCCGCTATAACAAACGCTATTCTTTTTGTAAAACAACACAGCGTTAATTGCATACCTGCAGCTCTTTATGCAATGACACGTTTTAACCCTGAGTTTTTCCCGCCTAAAGAAGCTGAAAAGTTTGCGTGTATGTTACTTTCATCTGCTCCAAAAACTAAAGATGAAAAAAAAATAAAAAATCCTGTACATCCATGTTCCGCTCCGGATATTGAAATTACGGATTCTGATCAAACACTTATAAAGGCGCATATATTGCAATTGTATTATGATTTTTATGAAGATGGAAAAATTGCAAAAAACTGGTATGATCCATTGATGGAATTTCTTAAATCCTGCGATGATGAAAATAATAATATCCATAATTAGATATGGAATTAATTAAAAATCGTATACTTTATCAAAGCGAAGTTTGTATTGTAATAAACAAACTAAAAGGCGAAGCTGCACAAGCTGCCAAAGCAGCGCAAGGTACTAAAGAAAGCATTAGCAATCTGCCAAAAGAACTTGCGAAATTATTAAACATAAAAAGAGATTTAATTCAGCCTGCGCACAGAATCGATGTTCCCGTAACAGGATGTGTTTTATTTGCATTAACAAAACAGACCCAAGTATTTTTGTATAATGCTTTTGCAGATAAAAAAAATAACCCCATCAAAAAAAAGTATTGGGCAATTGTAGAAAAACCGGATGTAATGCCAGCACAAAATGCGCAAATAGTTCACTGGATAGAAACAAATGTAAAAATAAATAAATCTTTTGTATATGATACAGAAAGTAAAAACAGAAAAAAAGCAGTTTTAAATTATAAAATTATCGCAGAAGGTACAAATTATTTATTTTTGGAAGTAGAATTATTTTCCGGCAGGCATCATCAAATAAGAGCACAATTAGCTGCAATTGGTTTGTTTATAAAAGGTGATGTTAAATACGGAGCCAGACGTGGCGAAAAAGAGGGCGGTATAAGACTGCATGCGAGATACTTGTCATTTCCAGATCCATTAAACCCAAACGAAAAAATTACTATCACAGCCGATCCGCCGCAAATAGATAATCTTTGGAAAGAATTCTTAAAATAATTTACCACGGAGTACACGGAGTTTCACGGATAAGATAGTATTTTAGTACCAAAACCTGCGTGTTTTTCCGTGTCCCCTGTGGTTATTAAAATTCAATTAGACCCATTTTAAGTTTTTCATAGACAATTCTTTGAACAGCATCAGCTAATCTTTCACGTGAAAGTGTACCGTCTTGCAGCGCATTTAAAATCGCTTGATGAGTAGTTCTTAAATGTGCAGGCCAAACAAGTATCATGTCAGATCCTGCCGCAATGGAACTTACCGCGGCATCTTCTGGTTTTTGACTTCCTGCGGCTGCCATTATAAAATCATCGCTTATAATAATACCGTCAAAACCAAGTTCATCTCGCAGCCAGTCTTTCATAACTACAGAAGACAAACTTGCAATTTTACTGTCAATAACAGGTGTTAAAGTATGAGCTGCCATTATAGCTCTTGCTCCATTATTAATAAGGAGCGAAAAAGGAGATACCAGTTTATCCAAAGCAGGTTTGTCCCAATTTAATACCGAAGCAGAGTAGTGCGGATCAGTTCCTGCGCTTCCCGGGAAATGCTTTACAACGCAAATAATACCTGCTCTTTCCATCCCTTGAATAAAAGCAAGAGCGGCTTGAAAAGTAAATAAAGGATCGGGACCATAAGAGCGGCTTGCCATGAAAACACGATTTTCATCAATAAGATACTCAGCAACCGGCGCGAAGTTCATATTTATTCCCAAAATATTAATGTCTTGCGCGGATTTAAAACTGTCGTTTTTTATTTTTTCTAAAGCTGTTTCTCTTCCTTCTTCGAGAAAAATATCCCAATATGATACTGCAGCAGGAAGTGTTGTTATATCGCGGCTAAATCTGTTTACACTTCCGCCTTCATGATCAACTGCCATAAAAGGTTTAATACCGGATTTTTCAGAAATTAAAATTGAAATTTCTGCAAGAAAGCTGCGGATTGTACTGTTATTAACGCTTAAATTATACCTGAATAGCATAATTCCGCCGGCAGGAATTTCAGTAAGTAAATCAATAGAATTAAGAGGCAGGGTTTCTCTTCCGTCAACACCGCTTATAAGCACTTGAGCCGCCAGGAGCCTTTCATCCATCAAAGAAACAATTTCTGCAGCCCTCTCTTTTAAAGGATCGATATAGTTTTCTGTTTCGATGTTATTAACCTTAAGATTATCCGGGTTAACCAAATTATTATTTAAACAGGATAATAAATGAAAAACAAAGAGAAAAATCGTTATTTTTACCACGAATCCTATAATTCTCATATTGACTATTTTATACCATTAGTGTAATTTATCAAATAGTTACTATAAAAAAGGAGAAGGAAAATGCTTACTTTTTTTGAAAATGTAGTTTCAACTTTTGGCATACTGAACATGACAATGGGGCAGGGTATTATGATCCTTATCAGCTTGTTGTTTGTTTATCTTGCGACTGTTAAAAAATATGAACCGCTTTTATTACTTCCGCTGGCTTTCGGTATATTGATTGCAAACCTTCCGGTTGTAGGTCTTAATGCCTATCATGAGTATCAGACTGCTTTTAAAGAAATTGGTACTTATGACAGTGAAGGCGTAAAATGGCTGCCGGGTCTTATGAACTTTCTTTACAGCGGTATCCGAATGGTCATTTATCCGCCTCTGGTTTTCCTTTGCCTTGGCACTATGACGGATTTTAGCCCATTAATCGCCTCTCCAAAAAGCGCTATTATCGGTTTGGGCGGTCAGCTTGGTATATTTATTGCATTTGCAGCTTCTTATTTTATTGGAAATTTCTTAAGCCCGTTTATTCCCGGATTTGATGGTTTTAGTTTACCTGATGCAGCAGCTATCGGTATTATAGGAAGTTCAGACGGTCCGACTGCTATTTTTGCGGCGACACGTCTTGCACCCGAATTACTGCCTGCAATAGCAATCGCTGCATTTTCATATATGGCGTTAGTTCCTTTTATTCAACCGCCGATTATGAGGCTTTTAACTACAAAAAAAGAACGTGTTATTGTTATGCCGGAACCTAAAAAAGTTACGCAAAAACAAAAAATACTTTTTCCGATTATTTTAACAATTCTTACTCTTCTTTTAGTTCCTGCGGCAGGCGCTTTAATATCGATGCTTATGCTTGGAAACTTAATAAGGGAAAGCGGTGTAGCAGATCGTTATGTAAAAGCGTTTCAAAATGATCTTTTAAGTATTCTTACATTTTTAGTCGCGTTAAGCATCGGTTCATCTGCAACTGCAGATCGATTTTTAACTCCTCAAACATTGATAATAATTTCGTGCGGTTTACTTGCATTTGCTTTTGGAACAGTGGGCGGCATTCTTACTGCAAAACTTCTTTGTGTAATTACCAAAGGAAAAGTTAACCCGCTTATTGGTAATTCAGGTGTTTCAGCAATGCCGATGGCAGCGCGTATTTCACAAAAACTGGGACAACAGTACAATCCTGATAATCATCTTTTAATGCATGCAATGGGTCCGATTGTTTCAAGTACAATTGGTTCTGCAATTGTTGCAGGTGTTTTTATATCGTACTTCTTGTAGGATTTAACGTTCGGATTTTTTCTCGAAGTGTGAAAACTCTAAACTAAAGCCGGCTCTACCCTGGGAGACACTGCGAAGGCTTGTCATAAAGCCGAACATTTTTTCCATTGGAGCCTGGGCTTTTACTTCGTCTATATCAACTTTTGAGTTCATACTTTGTATTTGTCCGCCTCTTTGCGTTACAAGGCTCATAACTTCACCTACATACTCATGCGGGCAAACAAGATCAACTGCCATGATAGGTTCAAGTAATATTGGATTAGCGTTTGAACAAGCTGCGTCAAATGCCATGCTGGCGCACGCTTCAAAGGCGAATTCAGTTGCGGTTAGTTCTGAATATTGAACATCTATAACAGTAACAGTTATATCAATACATGGATAACCCATTACAATGCCGGAAGAAAATGAACCCGTAATACCTCTTTCAATTGCTTCAAGTATTTCAGCAGGGATTTGTGTTTTTGAAGAAGCAGCATATATATATTTATTGCCGCTTCCGCGTTTTGCAGGTTCTGTACGTAAAGTAATTTTTGCTGTATTTTCTTTTCCTGCTATGATTTTAGAAAAACTTTCGCTGTGTTCGTTTGACTTGCTGATCGATTCACGGTATGTAACCTGCGGGTTTCCAACTTTTGCGCCAAGTTTAAATTCTTTTAATAAACGAGTAACTAGAACATCCAGATGAAGTTCGCCCATGCCGGAAATTATTAATTGTCCTGTTTCTTCATTATCTTTTACAGTAAAAGTAGGATCTTCTTTGCCAAGAATTTCCAAAATGTCTTTTAATTTATCCTGATCGGAAATTGTTTTTGGTTCTATCGAGATGGAAATAACAGGCTCCGGGAATTGCATTTTTTCAAGAAGGACAGGGTATCCTTCGCTGCCTATTGTATCTCCTGTTTGAGCGAGCTTCATGCCGATTATAACGCCGATATCACCTGCTTGCAGGCTGTCTACAGGGTCAGATTTATTTGAATGCATTCTTAATATTCTGTTTGCTCTTTCACGTTTTTTCTTTCCAACATTGTAAACAGAAGTACCTGATTTAAATGAACCGGAATACATTCTTACATAACAAAGACTTCCTGCTTCACGATCATTTTGAATTTTAAAAACTAAGCCAAGCGGCTGACCGTCAGGATCGCAAGGGATACCTATGTCTTCTTCTTTTTTTAAATTATGTCCGATTGCATTTTCTCTTTCCGCAGGAGAAGGAAGATAATCAATTATAGCGTCGATTACAGGTTGTACGCCAAGATTACGCCGGGATGCTCCTGCAAACATCGGAAGAATCTGGCGTTTTAATACAGCTTTACGAAGTTCGCTTCGGATAAGAGAGGCTTCGATTTCATCACCTGTCAGGTATTTTTCTGTTATTAAATCTGATATTCCAGATAATGAATCAATTAATTTTTCCCGCCATAGTTTTGCATTTTCTTCATAGGCTGCGGATATTTCTGATGATTGCATTTCTTCACCGTTATTTATCCAACGCAGTTCTTTCATATTTATTAAATCTATAACACCTTCAAATGAACTTTCTTTTCCTATAGGAATTTGAAGCGCTACGGTATTTATTTTTAATTTATTTTTTACATCATCAAGAACAAAGAAAAAATCAGCTCCTAATCTGTCCATCTTGTTTATAAAACCGACACATGGAACATTGTATTTTTGCGCTTGTCTCCAGACTGTTTCGGTTTGCGGTTCTACACCTCGCACAGCGTCAAAAAGCGTAATTGCTCCGTCTAGGACACGAAGGGATCTTTCTACTTCGGCAGTAAAATCAACATGCCCCGGGGTATCTATAATATTGATTTGATGGTCTTTCCAGTAAGTGGTAGTAGCAGCGCTTTGAATGGTAATTCCGCGTTCTTGCTCCTGTTCCATCCAGTCCATTATCGCTTCGCCGTCATCAACTTCCCCAATTCTATGACTTTTACCTGTATAAAAAAGAATTCTTTCTGTGGTTGTAGTCTTTCCGGCATCAATATGAGCCATTATTCCGATATTACGCATTTTTGACAGCATTTTAATATTTTAAAGAAGATTGAGTATAAGATCAATGGTTTAAAGAAGAATTATTCTTAAAACTCCTAAAGGTGACCTGCAAAAATCCTTGCCAGCTCAGGATGGCAGAAATCTTGACATTACTTTATAGCTCATCCAGCAATTCGTTGTGGTTAATTGTATTATACAAATTATTACTTTATTTTTATATTGTTAAGTGCTGGATAAACTAAAATATCTGTTTTGAAAAGCAGCCATATGTCGCTGTCAAGTTTTTTCGCTGTTCATCTTATGATGATTTTTCTAGCGAACTACATTATTAATAGCATACCATGACAGCTAACGATATTATATAAACATGTATTAAACGAAATGACGTCTACGTGTATTTTCGCTCATACCTTTTAAGAGTTTATTTGTTTTTCTTGTTGATCTTATTTATAACCTAAAAATTAGTTCTATATTAATTATATTATAATAATATTAGTTTATTTATAACTATATTTATATATAGTGTATATTTAACTAACTTACTTGTTTTTATATTTTATTTATATTATAAATAAAATATAAAAGTAAAAAAGGAGATTAATATGGGACAGATGTTTTATGCATGCGCATACAAACCGGACAACAAAATGTGTTGTGTATATGAAGCTGACAAGTTTTATTCAAATTGTTATTCATTCAGCGGTGCGGTAAGCACAATCCATTATCTTTTGAGGCAGGAACCATATCATATTATGTGGGGTGGATTATATTTAATTAATGAAACTTTTATATCAAAATTGTCTAATAATGATTTACTAGGTCTATCAACCTTTTTAAATTCTGATTATTTTAACGAGAATATTAAAAAAAAGGATTATTATGAAAAGATAAAATACATTGATGATAACAGCAAATTATGGAATCATCTTAATGTACTTAATGTATATGAAGAATCATTAGTTTTTTTTGATATAAAAAATACCAAATCTGTAAATTATTCAGGATATTTAATAAATCATACAAAAAAATTAGCAATCGATCTTGACGATTTTTATAAAAAATCAATTTCATTAAGAGCCGGGATTAATATAACAATAGACCCTATTTCTGTATTAACTGAAACAGGAGGAGGTACTCAAATGGCTTTTTTTAACGGAATTACTATTGATACAACTGAAGAATTGGCATGTACATGGTGCGGAGATTTATTGCAAATTATTGATAAACTACCAAATAATTTTGAAATAATTAATTGTGTTTTTTCAGAATTTCATTCGAAGGTTGATTTTTGCTACAAAAATTTTGGTGTTAATGAAAATAACTTTTTATTAAGTGATAAAAATGGCACTCTTTTTACAGGAGTTGTATTAAACGTTTTCGGAAAAAGAGGTATTCCTTGTAATATTGAAATAGAAATTAAAGAAAAAAATATATTATTTAAACCACATGATTCGTTAGACGAAATAATATTTGAATAAATAGGGTATGACTCCCTTCGGTCGCCGTACATTCGTTCTGTAAAGAACGTGGAAGTTATTGTAGACGCCGCTTGTGCGACTTGTGCATAAATGATAATAGTGTATGAAAAATCATACAAATAGTTTTGTTAAAAAATTCAAAATTACTATTGCTAATTTTTCATACTTTTGTTATACTATTATATATGAAAACCGCAATATCTTTACCAGATAAAATATATCTGGAAGCTGAAGAAACAGTTCAAAATATGGGGATTACTCGGAGTGCATTATATTGTAATGCATTAATTGAATACATTAAGAAGAACAATCGTAAATATATAACCCAAAAATTAAATGAAGTATATAATGATGATTATTATAAGGAATTTGAACCTATTTCTGAAGCAGGGCTTGAATCAATAAGGGAAATAACAAAAATTAATTAAGAAAAAAGAATCAAAATTAAAAGACGATTCTGTAATAATTGCTGCTCAATTATATACAATTGATAAAAGCAGATTAAAAGAAAAATATTCAAAAATTACAAAAGAAACGATGGAAGAAGTTGAAATAGGAATTAAATTAGTTTTAGGAATTAACTAGGCTAGCGCGAAATCTCTAATATTTTTATAACTGTTTATCGCTTTTAGAACAGGCGAAACATGCCGCTGTTCAGAAAAACTCTGGATGAACCTGCTTTAGGAGCCATCTTGCTTCAAAAATAAAAATTATTCATAAAACTCCTAAAGGTGACCTGCAAAAATCCTTGCCAGCTCAGGATGGCAGAAATCTCGACATTACTTTATAGCTCATCCAGCAATTCGTTAATGTATACCTATTACTTTTTTCAAAGGCTTGTGCGAAAACCCCCTCCGGCTCCGGTTGGCTGAAATATTCGTATCCGTCAAATTAAGCGGTGACAAAACTTCTTTTGGCAAAATTAAACGAATAATTTTTAAACTTTAAAAATATTCCAAGGCAGGAGTTTACCCCAGTCTTCTGTCGATGTTGCGAAAGGCG
>Ga0123356_10000129_pt1 | contig 83615 bp, 84 predicted proteins | sample TergutEmb28metaG_2_FD_92546 | JGI IMG/M metagenome (GOLD analysis project Ga0123356, IMG submission 92546) | Embiratermes neotenicus P3 segment gut microbial communities from Petit-Saut dam, French Guiana - Emb289 P3 | ecosystem: Host-associated > Arthropoda: Insects > Digestive system > Gut ...
ACTAAAACTCAGCGTGCCATTCTAGAAGCGTGTGGTTTAACAGAAAACGACCTAAAAAACTATCTCACAAACAAATAACTCACTTTTTGTATGTGCACAAAACACCGCAGAATTTAGGTTACACTTTAGGCAATGGCTATGGCTGAAGCAAGGATAATGTTTGTCTATACTGTCATCATAAATATTTAGCTGTAAAAGTTATTTCCAAGCAGTCCCTTAGTGTACTACACGGGCACATTTTCCATCAAATAAACGATGAAAACATTGTGCATAAAAAGACTACTCTCTTTTTAGGTTTTAGTGTAAGGTTCTAAGGAAAAGAAATATTTGTTGGAGTAGTATGCTATTTTGATGTACGTCTATGGAAGGTATGGGAAAAATGGCTCCGACATTAATTTTGAAATGTTCCAATTGTGCTGGTTTGATTCTTGCAGGGTCTACACAAAAAACCAAGTTGTGTCCTTACTGTGGTAAACGTATTACTTTACAAAAGGCGGTGCGTGTTGCTCAAGCTGCAAGTTCTATGGAGGCTTCTGAAATTTTAAAGCAGTTAAAAACTATGAATGCTCAAAATCCTCGCTTGAAATTTTAAGGTGGTTGTTGGATTTTTTGGAGCATTTCACAGGTTTTGCAGAGTTTTTGTGAGGTGGGTTCTCCGCATTTTTTGCAGGTTTTAAAGTCTTCTTTAGTTGTTATTTGTTCTATGGTGGGTCGTAATCGTTGCATGGTGCGGGAGATGGCAAATTTGGTTCCAACGTGTTTTTCTTCTATATAGTTGAGCATTGTTCGTATGTCGTTGCGTAGTGCATCTGAGGCATATGGGCAGGGGGTATCTTGGAAAGGTATTTTTTTTATGTAGGTGTATAGTGCGCTTTCGTTTTCGGGGATTTCACAGAAGGGTTTTATTTTACGTACAAACATTGGATGCGCTTGGTTAGTTATTGGTTTTTCTTTGGATAATCGTGTGGTGTCTCCGCGTAAGATGTTCATGAGTGCTGTTTGGGTTTCGTCGTCTAAAGTGTGGGCGGTGGCAATTTTTGTGGCACCTATTTTTCGAGCTGCAACATTTATGGCTTGTCGTCTTAGAACGCCACAGTAAGCACAGGGGGTTAATTCTGTTTGTCCTTGTGCCTGTATTTTTATGATTAACTCATCAAGGGTTAATCCAAAAAGTTCCTTAAAGGATGTGATGTAGAGTGGAATTTTTAGGGTTTTACAGTTTTTTTCTGCAATATCTAAGGCTTCATCACGGTAACCTTTGATGCCCTCATCTATGGTTATTGCAGTGAGGGTGGTTTGGGGTCTGTGTTTTTGGAGTTTAGCTAAAATGTGTAGCAAACTTAGACTATCTTTTCCACCTGAAACTGCAACTGCTAATTTGTCATCAAATTTGAGCATGTGATGTTTAGTTATAGTTGTTCGAACTTTTGTTTCAATGGATTCGCTAAAGCATTTTCTGCATAGTTTTTGACCTGAATATTTACGATAAAAAAAACTTTCTCGCTTCTTACAAACTGTACAATAATTACTTGTCATTAATATTCAGCATCTTCTTTATTATTTCCTATAAGCTAAATAAATCTATACACTAACACCACTTGAAAATGTGTGGATAAATAATATGTCTCTTAAACCCTATAGTAGATGCGGTGGTGATGCGTACCACGAAATTGTTTATACTGATAAGCATTGGCAGATGCTTCAAGAGTTGCGTGAAAAGGCTGCTTTTTTAATGTCTACGCTGGCAAAATTTCATTTGCCTGCTGTTGTGTATGGAAGTGTTGCACGAGGGGACGTAAAAGTTGGTAGTGATGTTGATGTTTTTGTTGTAGAAGGTGGGGCAGGTGGTGGGGTGCAGAATAGTTTTCTTGTAGAGGCTGCGTTAGAGCAGGCTGGTGTTAGGGTTAATAGTCGGTTTGTGGTGCAGGCTACTCCTTTGTATGCTATGAAGGCTTATCTTGAAATTGATGAGGGGTGTAGTGTTTCTTTTCCTTTGATGGATATGCGTAGGGTTGAGCGTGAGTTTTACTTGTTTGGTGGTGAAATGGGTTTGTTTGAGCTTAAAGAGGGTTTGCGGGTTGTTGGGGTGGATAAGCGGCTTATGTTTATTGAGCCTAATTTGGGGGGGCATGTGGAGAGTAGTATAGTTGGTCGGGAAGCGTTTGTGGCTAAGTTTTTGGGTATTTCTGTTGAAACGGTGTTTGATAGGGTGCGTGCTCTTACAAAGCGGAGTTTGGTGGGTCGAACGGGGGTGTTTCTTAAAAAAGAGTTGGCGCCGCAGGAAACTTTTGAGTTGGCGCTTAAACGGTTGTCGGATTTTAATCCTGCTATACGACGTCGAATAAAAAAAGTTTAGGGGTAGGAGCAGTTAGTTGGCTAGTTTGTGTAGTAGATTAGCTCTTTTTCTTCTAGTATTTGTTGGATTTTGTCTACTGCTTCATAGACTTGTTCTTCTTTCTTTGCGCCTACACAGACGAGTTTGCCTGCGCTAAATATGAGGAAGACTACTTGTGGGTTGTCCATTCTGTAGACTGCTCCTGGGAACTGTTCGGGTTCGTACATGACGCGGTTTAGTTTGTAGATGAGGCTTTCTAGGTCAATTTCGCCGCCTAATTCTGCTGAGGCTACAATGTTTTGGATGTTTACGATTGGTTTTTCTGTAATTTGGATGCCTTCGCTGCGGAGTTCTTTTACTACTTTTTCTACGGCGTTTCGTGATTCTTTTTCTGATTTAGCGCCGGTGCAGACCATTTTGCCGGTGCCAAATATTAGGGTGGCTGTTTTGGGTTTTTTAAGCCTGAAAACTAGACCTGGAAACACGCTTGGGTTGTATTCAGTTTGTGGAAATTTTTCTACAATTTTTTGTAAGTCTATTTTTTGGTTAAGTGAAACGGAGGCTACAATGTTTTGGATGGATATGATTGATTTTCGTTTACTCATGTTGTTCACGTGTTAGTCTATTTAAATAGTATATAAGGGGTATATAAAGCCCCCTTATAAAGGCTGATTTTGTAGCGCTGTTTTTAGAAAAAATGTTGTTTAGTATTTGGATGTCTAAAACATTTATTAGAAATGTTGTTATGGCAAGTGTGGTGTTATGTGTTGTTTTGGTTGTGTTTAGGTGGTGTTAGTGGGTTGTGTATGAGGTTTTTTGATTTTTTTAGTAAAGTTTAAATTGAACTGTTTTGCTTTATCTGCGAAGGTATAAATTATGCCAACTCACGGTTCATTATCTAAAGCAGGAAAAGTCCGCTCTCAAACGCCAAAAATCGTCGCTAAAGAGAGAATAGCGCCAAGCCCAAAAACAAGAAGCAGACGCAACTATGAAAAGCGTGTGATTCTACAGCGCAAACCCGGACAAAACTGGATGTAAACCTACTCATCCATTCTAACTCGTTTTTCAAACTTTAACCATTATTTTATTAGTACAGTTTATTTATCTGCTAACCAACACTGTTTTGGTAACATAATTTGGACAAAGTTGCTCTCCGAGACGTCATCGACACCCTACTTTCCATGCCCTCCCCAACTCATGAGGATGTAAATCGACTAAAAATAAAAGTAGCCGCCAAATACCACCTACCTAAAATGATTTCCAACGCCGACTTAATTGCCATATTAACCCCCAAAGAAAATAGCCAATTATTACCCATACTACAACGCAAAACAACACGCACCATTAGCGGCGTAACAGTCATTGCAACAATGACTGAACCTTACCCTTGCCCCCAACCTGAACCCTGTGCTTACTGCCCCGGCGGACCCACTCAAGGCTCCCCTCAAAGCTACACAGGACATGAACCCGCCGCCATGCGAGGCAGCCAAAACAATTTCGACCCCTACCTACAAGTAAAAAGCCGCATCGAACAACTTACAGCCATCGGACATAAAGTAGACAAAATAGAACTCATCATTATGGGCGGAACCTTCCCAGCAACACCCCCTGAATACCAAACACACTTCATCCAACGCTGTCTTGACGCCATAACAGACAAAACATCTGCCAACTTGGAAGAAGCAAAAACTTTTGCTGAAACAAGCAAAATGCGCAATGTCGGCATAACAGTTGAAAGCCGCCCCGACTGGGCAAAACAACCCCACATTGACGACATGCTCAACATGGGCGTAACACGCATTGAACTTGGCGTACAAAACCCCTGCGACGAAATCTATAAAATAGTTGGCCGAACACACACCGTTGCTGACGTAACCGAAGCAACCCAAATCGCAAAAGACGCCGGCCTAAAAATCGTCTACCACCTAATGCCCGGCATGCCAGGATCTAACCCTAAAAAAGACATCAACACTTTTAAAACAATCTTTTCCGACCAACGATTTAAACCTGACATGATAAAAATCTACCCCTGCCTTGCAATCGACGGCACAAAAGCCTACCAATGGCTACAACAAGGCAAATACCAACCCTACAACACCGAACAAGCCGCTGAAATAATCGCAGAAATTAAAAAATTCATACCCAACTGGGTCCGCATCATGCGAGTACAACGCGACATCCCCGCAAAACTAATCCTAAATGGCGTAAAAAAAAGCAACCTACGCCAAATAGTCCACGAAAAACTAAAAACCCAAAACATAAAATGCCAATGCATCCGATGCCGCGAAGTAGGACACCGCATAGAAACCGACAACATAAAACCTAACCTCAAAAACATAGAAATCCTAACCCAACAATACACAGCATCAAACGGCACAGAATACTTCATCTCAGCCGAAGACCCCAAAAACAACATACTACTAGGATATCTACGCCTCCGCATACCCTCACCAAACGCCCACCGCCCAGAAATCACAAAAACCCCCACAGCCATCATCCGAGAACTACACATCTACGGCCCCCTAGTACCAGTTGGACACCACACAACAAACGCTTGGCAACACAAAGGCTACGGACAACAACTCTTACAAGAAGCAGAAAACATAACAAAAAAAGAAAACCTAAAAAAACTACTCATAATAAGCGCCTTAGGCACAAAACAATACTACATGCGAACAGGCTACCAACACGACGGCCCCTACATGTCAAAACACCTATAACAAAACACACAAACCCAACCCACAACCTACAACCCCCCCGATACATCACCTACCTAACTACCTAACACAACCCATCCACACTCCACACCCAACTAATAACAATAGTTTTCCAATGCTAAAAAAACATAGTTTATTAGGGAGTTCACAGATTGTTGCACTACAACTCACACTATGCGGGAATAGTACAGCTTGGTTAGTACATAGGCTTGCCAAGTCTAGGACTCGGGTTCAAATCCCGGTTCCCGCACCAGCTATCTGAGTATAAAGCCATTCCTCCTTGTTCTGGTTTAAAAACTCTCAAAACCAAAAGCATCATGAAACCCCTAACTCAAAATTTAGTTCTACCCCCAACGGTAATTGATGAGCCTGTGCATAATTATCAACAGCGACTTGACCGATCTCGCCACAACATAGCCTCACTGCCACACAGCGAAATAAGTCTCCAGTTTCTTGATCATCTAAGCGCGCTTGGTCTTTCTGTAGGTAGAGTATCAAAATACGCTTCACATTTACCCACTTTACTGCGCATAATAGGTGATGATGTTAAGGGAATGTCGAAAATTAAAGTGGACAATGCACTCAGTGAAGGTATGTTGTTGCTCCATTAAGATTTCAAAAAAATGTCAAATTTATTTATCGACAATCCCTAAACTTAAAACTCTAACTAAAGCCGATGCAGAACGAATTGTTGCCGCTATAAATGCTAGACCAAATAAAGCCTCAACCAAATCTGATAACAAACTGCTTTTGCGTAAACTGGTGCAATATGCCAAAAAAGGTAGCTGCTCCAAACAAATCTCATAAAGTGAACTTTCATTGAAGTGCAATGGAAAATCCAGTTTGCCCTGCTACTAACCTTTACCTTTTACCCTGCCAACTTTTAAAATGAAAAACCCTTTATCACAATTAATAATTGTTAAATATGTGCAGTACCATTAAAAGTTGAGGCTTATGGCAACTGAAGCAGAGTTTAAGGAACTAAAAGATACTGTGGCAAGTCTTGTAAAAAAAGTTGACAGCATGAGTGAACTGTTAACGAAGCGGTTGATTGAAACGGTGGAACCTTTGCCTGATGAAATTGAAGCTACACAGCAGTATCAAGAGGATAAGAAAAACAAAACAATAGAATTCATACCTTTGGAAAAATTGCAGAGGCAATAATTTTTGTCCTCAAGCACAAAAGTTATTGTTAGTCAAAGAGCAGAAAAACAATTTTTCTGTCTCCCAAAAGATATTCAAGACAGAGTGTTTTGTGCTTTACGTGTTTTACAAAATGAAGGTCTGTATGGAGAACTTGATGTACAAAAACTACAAGGGTCATCTAATCTTTTTCGGATTAGAGTTGGTACATATAGAATTCTTTTTGAACTTTGCTCTAAAAACGTTATCAAAATCTATGCAATATTGCCCCGTAAAACCGCATACAAACTTTAACACAGTAAATTATACGAAAACCCGTTTTCTGGAAAAAATTGGTTTAAAAATCGCTAAAGACGTTTTAGACTACGCATTACATTCAGGCCGAAAAACAATTAAAACCAAAGATATAGAGTTAGCCACTAAAAAATAATAAACAACGGCCTAACATTGTAAAAATTACTGCTATAATTATTGACCATAAAACTTTCAATGAGCAGCTGTGTATGTTAACCTTCTTTTTCATGGCCAACATTTTCTGTTCCTTAGATAAGTTTTCAATTGCATACCATACTCCACTTGAGATATAACTGCTTATTTTTCACAACATACGCTAACACTTCATCAAGTATTTTTCTACTTCAGCGTTCAATAACAAACTATGGCCTTTCTACACCAAATATCATCAACAAAGAGAAAATCATCATAGCAAATTTTTCTTTAAACTTCCTCTTAGGGAATATCGGAAATTAAAGTTAACAGTACCTCAACGTAAACATGTTGATGCTCCATGAGGCTTTATCGACAATCCCTTAGTACAAAAAATAATAAGGTGTTAAGGTTTATTTATTTAGCATAACGTGTTTGATGACTTTGGCGGTAGCGATGTCAAGTAAGAAAAGCTCTCAAGATAATAGTACGGTTCGTATACGTGATAGTACTGCAGAATTTTTAACGTTTGCATACCAAACGGGTGGTGATGGTGTGGAGGTGCGTGTGCAAGATGACACCATTTGGCTCTCACAAAAAAACATGAGCCAATTATTTGTTACAACCTCAGATAACGTTGGTCTTCATTTGAAAAACATTTATGCTGATGAAGAGTTATCAGAGTTGGCAACTGTTGAGGATTTCTCGGTAGTTCAACAAGAGGGTCAACGTGAGGTTCAACGCAAAGTCAAACATTATAATCTTGATGCTATTATTGCTGTGGGGTATCGGGTTAATTCTAGGCGGGCTACGGCTTTTCGTCAGTGGGCTACTGGGGTGTTGCGGGATTATACTTTGAGGGGGTATGTGCTTGATCGGAAGCGTATGGAAAATGGTGTGTTTCTTAATGAGGATTACTTTGAACGTTTACTTGAAGAAATAAGAGAGATACGTCTCTCAGAGCGGCGGTTTTATCAAAAGATTACCGATATTTATGTGATGGCTATGGATTATGATAAAGATTCGTCTGTTACGCAAGAGTTTTTTGCAAAGGTGCAAAATAAGTTGCATTTTGCAGTTCATGGTCATACGGCTGCAGAGTTGATTTATGAGCGTGCGGATGCTGCAAAAGACCATATGGGCCTAACCAATTGGAATAATAGTCCAAGAGGGCGTATTGTAAAAAGTGACGTTAACATCGCCAAGAATTATTTAACTGAGGTAGAGTTGCAAAATCTGGGTTTGTTGGTTAATGCTTATTTGGATTTAGCGGAGCGCCGTGCAAGAGGTCGTGTTCCTATGACTATGGAGAGTTGGGTAGCGCATCTTGATTTAATTTTACAGGCGGATGGTAACGAATTGTTGTCTAATGCGGGACAAATTAGTGCTCAAATAGCTAAAGAACATGCCGAAAGTGAGTTTGAAAAATATCGTATCGTGCAGGATAAATTGTTTGAAAATGATTATGATAAACAATTAAAAATGCTTGAACAGCAAGCAGCCTCTGCTGACACCGAAGACAAATAGATGTGAACCTGTTTCTCCTGATAATGTGATTTGTAAAAGTGTCATGCAGTGCAACCTAAATTTTTATTAGGTTTGTCATGATTAAAAAACGGTTTTTTGTATGTTAATTTTTCCCGTATGTGTCAAAATGAGCCCATATACGAAAAAATAATGCTATACGTCCATCATTTTCACCATACAACTCGTATGTGCACAAAACACTGCAGAATTTAGGTTACACAATCCCTTATTTGCTTCAAATATTGTTCATGTTTGTGTTTTGACTTGAAGTTTCTTCGTTTTTAAATACTACTGTTAGGGCAAAAAATTTTTTAGGGGTTGTTTCTGCATCAAATAATTTTTGTTGTTTATTTGTGTGATGTATTTTCTGTGTACGCTTTCTTGTTGAATTATAGCAACATTAATTCATATTAACGCAAATAAATGTGCAGAAAAGTAGTTTTAGTCTGTGTCTGATGTCAAAGCATGGTGTACTCAACGGTATTAAACTAGTTGGAATAGCAGATACGTGTCAATGTCATTTAATGTTGCTATACTATTCATGGAGGTTTTAACATGTTGTGTTGGTTTTAAAAATGTTTGAGAATGGGGTTGATGATAAAAAGGGGTTGTTGGTAGTTTAGGTTGGTGTTGTGTTTGTTTGGGTGGTTTGGAGGGTGTGCTCGCATTGTTTGCAGTAATTGGTGTTGGTGTTGTTTTCGGTTCCGCATTGGCTGCAGTAGATTCTGTCAATGTTTGGGGGTGGGGTGGTTGTGTATGTTGGGGTGTTGTTGGTTGTTGTGGGGGTGGTGGGTTGTGGTTGGATTTGTTTGTAGCTTTTTGCGGCAAAGATCCATCCTATCCAGTTTATTAAGGGTATGATTGAGCCTATTAGGAAGAGTAGTCCTGTTGTTTTGAATGTTTCAATGTTTGTTTTTTCGCTGAGTTTGTTGAAGGCTTGCCAGTAAAGGATTCCGTTGATTATTCCAAAGATTACTAGTATGCCTATGATTGTTGCGTAAAGTGTTATGATTTGTGTGATTGTTGAGAAATTGTTTTCTATGGGGAGTTGCATTGTAGGGTTTGTTGTTGTAATAAGTGTGGTTGTTGTTATGATGGCAGATATTATGCTGGTTATTATGGCGCCGATGGTTGTGAGTAATAATCCGTATAGAATGTTTCTAAATATTGCCGGTTCTTTGTAATAGTTGGCTAGTTTGTGCATTGCTAAGAGAAATAGAATAAGTGCACTGATGCCTGCTGCGCCCATGATTATGCTGGTGCCTATAAGTGCGCCACCTAAAAATGTAGAAAATAGATCGATGGTTGGGTTGACTAGTATTTGATGAAATAGGGCTGCAAATAAGCCTAAAGCCACTATAATTCCTATTACGGGCAATATGATGTTTATCATACTTGCTGTGTACCCGTATTTTTTAGCTGATTCAAGAGACATGTTTTAACCTCTAATAGTAATTATTATTATGTTTACTAAATAAATCTTTGTAGTGTAACAAATTTACAGTTGCGTTATAGTTATGATGCTAAGGCTGTTATTTTTATTGTTAGAGGTTATTTATGTATTTGAGGGTTCATCGCATAGCAAGAGTTTTGGGGTTTAATGATCATCTTAATCTTCATTTTTTCGCCCAAAATAAATTGCAAAAAGACGATTGTGCAAATTATACAAATTATTTCACTTTATTTTTCCGAAACTGTGCTATGGTATAAACGTCGTCAAGTTGCTGAGCAACTGTTATGTTCATAGTTACGGGTATAAATTGCATTGTCTTGCCCATTGGTTTTGCATTTTTGATTAATTCTTTTGTCTCCTGACTGATGGGTAGGTTTTGCAGTTCAGTTTGAACACTGGTGGAGAAGAAAAATGAAATCCTAAAAAAGCCCTCCCATATTGAAAGCCAAAAGATTGGTTTTACTTTATTTGTTCCTCGCGTCGTTGTCCACTTGTATTCCCCCTTTGTCAGCCACGCTTTGCCGTCATTATAGAATCGCCAGTCCATGAGCGTAATGTCATAGTTTCTCAATTCATTAATGAATTCAGAATAAGTTTCGTAGGCTGCGCCAAGCCCCTCTGCGATAACTTTGTTTGTCGGTTCAATGTTGAAGTCGCGTAATAATTGTTGTTCTTTCAAATCCATTCTATCCTCTGTTTTATAGAAGAATAGGCACCATGTTTTCTACGTCTAAGCTTTGTCTTATATAGGTTTTATCACCTAATACCTGCAGAGTAGTAGATGAGATCTTTCACCTGCTATGTTGTTGCTTAGTAAATAATTGAGTTATAGCTGTTGGAAAGAAATAACAGCCTTATGGTTTTGTATAGTGCGACCTTAAAGTTAAAGGTGGTTGGAGGTTTGGGTTTTGGTTGTTATTTTTTCCATTTGCCTTGAGACCATCGGACAAAGGCTGTGGGGGTTATTTTGACGATGGGTAAGTCTCCCTCTTTCCAGCTGCCTGCTTCTGTTTGATATTCCGGAAATTTTTCTCTAAGCATGGAGTGGGCGTATTGGTATTCTTTGCCTTTCCAAAGGATTTCTGCTTCTCCCTGAATGCGAACACCTCGTATCGTTGACCAGTTATTTTTGTCATAATCATCAAAAACTACCGACACCTGCGGGTTAGCCTCTATCTGTTCAAGTTTAGGCGTGTCGGGGTCAGAGGCGAAATAAATAAAGACACCATCAAAAACTGACCACACTGGACGCACTACGGGTTCACAGTCTTCAGTTGCAGTTGCTAGACGGCAAACTGGTAATTGTTGTACAAAGATTTTATCGGATTTTGTAAGTCTAATTCCCATTTTCATCAACATGACCAGCATGTATTGTTAATGTTAATGTATTCTGACCATAAATAGTCAATATAAACCTTTATGGAAACATCAAGCCATCAAATAGTTCTACAAGGCACTGCCTTGTTTCACTGCTATTTCTGTTAAATCCACTTGGGTAACAGTCTATCAATTGCCAAAAACATTTTCAAACATACCCTCCATTGAGGATACTTGCAGTACAAAATGACATTTTGGAACATACTGTTTTTGTCGTCAGAAAGGTTTAATTTATCTATAGCAATATGATTGGCTAACTTGTTAGCATAAACAGTTAGTGCGTGCGGGATTCCCCAAGCCTGGTATGGGGCAGGCCTGCTAAGTCTGTGGTCGAAAGGCCACGTGGGTTCAAATCCCACATCCCGCGCCAATTTTCCTCTTAAACATTTTACCTATTACTTACCTTCAACTTTTCCGTGCCTCTTAAAATTTCAATTTGAGTTTGGAACTGCGTGAAAATAATGAATTGATTTTTGCTGAAATGATGTGTTGGATAAGGTTGAGGCTTTAAGTGTTTATGCTGGTTTGTCTTCTCTTGTAGTGCTGCTACAAGGGAGACATTGTTAAAAGGAGGGAGAGTTTTTGAAAGTTACAAGAGAGGGTTTTGTTGTTAGGGGGTTTCTTTTGGGGTTGGGTTTTCTATTTGGAGGTTGTTGTTTAGGATTTGTAGTTTTTTTGTTGTTGTGGGTATTGTTGCGATTGTTATTTTTGTTATAGTTTGCGGTTGTTGTTGTTTTGTGTGTATTGCGTTTTTGAGGCATGTGATGGCTAATTCTATGGTTTGGTTAAGGGTCATGTTTTCTTTGTATTGTTCGGTTAGTTGGGTTTGCACGGTTTCTCTTCCTGTGCCTAATGCGATTGCTTTGTAGGCTTTGTAGGTGCCACTTTGATGTGTACAGAAAAGATGAGGTCCCGTTTTGTCAACGCCTCCTATGATTAAAACCGCTCCAAAAGGTCGTCCGCCTCCATGTTGAGTGAATACTTGTTGAGTGTTACTACATTTTTTAGTTATAGTTTCCACATCAACAGGTTCATCATACGTTAATTGGTTACTTTGAGCTTCATGTCGAGCATTTTGAATTAACACTCGCGCATCTGAACCTAAACCTACAATAGCTGCCCCAATATGCTCCTCTATTTGAAAAATTTTTAATGAATGATCTGACTCTTCAAGAGGATCCGTGATTTCTTCTGAAGCTAACACTACCCCTTCAGGACATTTAATACCTAAAATAGTTGCCCCCCTATTAACCAACTCCATAGTGTACTCAACTTGATATAACCGCCCATCAGGCGAAAACACTGTAGCGTTATAATCATACGTTCCCGGTTTTGCAAATGCCGACATACTTTTTACACTCTACCTTTTCTCTGTTATGAAATTACATTAGGCAACTTTAGGTGCATATAAGGTTACGCTACTTAACTCAATATTTGAAAGCACCTAACAATGAATATTACCTTTCATGACAGTAACTCAAACTTGACAACTGATGAAAAACGGGCGGTCATGCCTGTTTACTCTTTTTGATATCTGCAACTGATGTTGATGTTTGCGCTATGAAATCTAGGGCAAATTTGTTTGCGTTTTTTTCTGTACCTTTATGTATTTTATCAACATTTCTGCATCTTAAATGATGATAAAATTCGTGCAGAATAACCAAAGGATTACTTAACAAATCACTATTCAAAACACTTATAGTTTCAGTTTTCGAAGTGTAACAACCATAAGCTAACGCTTTACGCCCCTTAGGCAACCCAACTCTAAGCTTAGGCGTCCTTACATTATACTGCTTAGCAAGCAAACTTAGAGCCTCCTCAGGCTTACCCTCCAAAATAAGCAACACCACCCCAGATTTAAAATCATCCATACACACCTTTAACCTATATACTATTTATTAAGTTACTGCTAAACTACTGTTTAATGCATGACGCTTCACGGTTAGCGTGCCCTTTTTCTAACATATATCAATTTCTGACGGTAACTTTAAATATGAAAAAACGCACAAAGATAACTCATAAAAAATGGAGAAAATAAAAAATTGAAAATCTTTAAAAACAAATCTATACTTTCAACGATGGCAATACTGATGGTACTCTCTTTTGCAGTATCTATGCTGGCAATGCCAAATGCAAACGCACAAACATACACGCCAACAAAGACTTATCCATTTGTTGACGCTGTTCCAATGATCGCTGGTGTCGGACAACCAGTTCTAATTAACTGGGGTTTACTAAACTTTATCGGCACAACTAACGATGGCTTTAACGCAACCGTAGTAATTACTCATCCTAACGGCAAAGTCGAAGAAATCACGGCAAAAACATGGTCTACTGGCTCAATCGGCAGAAAACTGTCCTTTTCAGAACCAGGAAACTATACATTACAATGTGTTTACAAAGAAGAAAATGCTACATTCCGTACATCAGCTACTGGAGCCTGGCAGTATCGACAATTTTTAGCAAGTGAAAGCGAAAACGTTACCTTACAAATAATTGAAGGCTATTGGAAGGCTGATTATCCAGGTCATTCACCCCCATCTGAGTATTGGACTAGACCAGTTGATGCACAACTGCGTGAATGGTGGTCCATTATGGGCAGTTGGGTAGTTAAACCATTAAACTTGTATGCTCCTCATAATGCTGCACCTGAAAGTGCACACGTTTTATGGAGTATGCCAATTGGCGATACAATGGGCGGTTTAGCTGGCGGAGACAACTGGGAGATACCTTTCCAAGGTGGAGATGCTTATGAAGGTAAATTTGCAGACTCTGTCATCATTGCAGGTGTCTTATACTTTAACAGATATCCATCTACAATGTCTGGTGCTTCATACAAACAAACAGTTGTTGCAGTTGACTTACATACAGGCAAAGTGCTCTGGGAACAAGACTTTAACACAGGCCTTACTGGCACTTCTGTTACCAGTGGAAGAATTACACGCGGACAAATACTTACATTCATCAACGAAAACAATCGTGGTGCATGGGCTTATCTTTGGTTTACTAACGGAACAACAATGCATGCAATTGATCCAATTACAGGTGTTCTCAGATACTCAATGACAGGCGTTCCAAGTGGGACTATCTACATTGGTCCAAGTGGTGAACTGCTAAAATACTCAGTTACTAACGTCGGAACAACGTCTGCTCCAAGTTATGTTGTGCGTCAATGGAACTCTACATACATTGTTATGCGTGGAGTAAACCTTGATGTCGGTGGTACAGGCGATGCTTGGGGTCCAAGAACTACTAACAGACAATCGTACAATGCAGCCTTTTACGATCAAGAAGTTGCAATACCTGGTATGACAATTGCGCCGGGAACATTAATTGCGGCATTTCCAGGCGACCGATTAGTCTATTCAACCACTGCTTCAGCAACCAATGGTATATTCCTTACAGGAATTAGCCTTGACCCAGAAAACTTTGGATTCATGCTCTTCAATAGACGCGAGTTTAAAGCGCCTGACGAATGGGAAGGAATGACTCTAGGTGGTATTGGTCAAGCAGGTTGGGCAGCTGTTAGTCAAGAAGACTATAGAGCTGTTTTCTGGACAAAAGAAAACAGAGTAAACTATGTCTTTAACCTAGAAACAGGTAGACTTGCATGGCAATCAGAACCACAAATCTTTGCAGATGCATGGAGTGACACAGTTACCTCTTTCGGTCCAGAAAAAATCTTTGCATACGGTAAACTCTATGAAGCAAGCGTTGGCGGTATCGTATACTGTTATGATGCCAAAGACGGTGAATTACTTTGGACATACGAAGCAACAGACAAATACAACGAATCCTACCACAGAGAAAATTGGTGGCTAGTTCCATTGTTCATCTCAGACGGCAAAATCTACCTTGGTCACATGGTACACTCACCACAAGTGCCCATTTCAAGAGGTGCACCGTTCCTTGCACTAGATGCAGAAACTGGTGAAATTGTTTGGGAGATTAACGGAGCGTTCCGTCAGACTCGTTGGGGTGGACGCGCAATTATAGGCGATAGCATCATTGCAACATATGACTACTATGACCAGCAAATCTATGCAATCGGCAAAGGTCCAAGCGAACTAACAGTTTCAGCACCTAATATTGCTGTTACAGCAGACACAACCGCTTTGATCACTGGAACAGTCATGGACGTTTCACCAGGTACACAAAGTGATAATCTACGACTCCGATTCCCTAATGGTGTTCCAGCAGTCGGCGATGAAAGCCAAAGCGAATGGATGCTCTACCTATACAAACAATTCAGCGCACCAATGGACGTAACAGGCATTGAAATCACAGTGTACGCATATGACGGCGAGAACGTAATACCTATTGGCACAACAGAAAGTGATGCACGCGGTCAATACGCAATAACATGGAAACCAGACCGAGAAGGTACATATGAAATCTGGGCATACTTTGAAGGCACAGCATCATTCTACGGCAACGACGCAAAAACCACAATGGCAGTATCAGCAGCACCAGAGGTAGTAGAACCAGAACCAACACCACCATACGAATGGTACATCGTTGGCATGGGCATTGCAATCATTGCAGTAGTCCTCATAATTGGTCTGTTGATTCTCAAAAAGAAATAAACAACCAACAACAAAACCAAAAACAAACCCTTTTTTCTTTTTTTGTTTAATCTTAAGTATTCGTTATTTTAAGAGATTCCGTCGCATTTCTTGTTGTCTTAACCAAGCACCCTGACTAATCATAATGATTTAGGTGGTCTTTTGTCAGTTTGTATTAGGGTGAAGGGCGTAAGTGTGGGGTGGGTATTGGTTGTGTTATTTGTTCATATTGTTTTTTAGAAGGAAATGGTTTAATACTGGTGCAAAGAGATATGTGGGTTGTTGGTATGTGGGCCGGTCGTCTAGCCTGGTTAGGACATCTGCTTGACGTGCAGAAGGTCGCCGGTCCGAATCCGGTTCGGCCCACCATTATTCTATTTATGTTGTGTTTATGATTGCGATTTTTATTTGGGTTATTTGTTCGTTTTGGCGTAGGTTGTCTATGAATTTTTTTATGAGTTTGCCTTGTCCTCTTAGGATTATTACTTCTAGGCAGTATCCTTGGTGTATGTGGGTGTGTAGGAAGGTTGTGACTAGTCCGCTGTGTAGGTGTTGGGTTTCGAGTAGGCGTTGTCTGTTTGCGTTTTCTTTGTAGATGAGTGTTGCTGTGGCGGTTGTTTCGTTGTTTATGTTTTCTATGTTTGGGTCTTCGGTTAGGTAGTGTCTTAGGGCTTGGCGGGTGATTTCGGATCTGCTGGCGTAGCCTTTTTCTTTTATGGTTTGGTCGATTTGGGTTACTAGTTTGTCGGGGATGGATAGGCTTATTATTGTCATGTTTTTTCTGATTGTTAATATGTGTTTGTCTTGTTAATAAATTTTAATATGTTTTAGGTTTAACGGCCTAATTGTTATTAATAAATTAAATAACTTTAATAATGTTGGTGTGTTAAAACATCCATGAATAGAACTCAAAAAATCTTCCTAACAAGTCTCACCCTAATTACCCTAATCGCCCTAGTTGTTTTCATGGCATACACAGTAACAGATACTCAAAGCGTATCATCAAATGATAAATTAAACATAGTTACTACCATTTACCCTTTAACTTATTTAACGCAACAAATAGGTGGTGACTATGTGAAAGTGACTCAGCTCATACCTAACAATGTTGAAATTCACAGTTGGGAACCCTCCGTTTCACACATAATGGCAGCCGAAGATGCAAACATTATCTTTTATAACGGCGCAGATGCTGATCACTGGTTGGAAGAAGACATTTTACCTGCCTTATCAACCTCAAACAATAACCGAATTATTATTGAAACAACCGCCAACTTACCCCTTATCCCAATCACCGAACCGCATGAGCATAATGGAGACAACCACTCTGCCCATGATCACGGTTTGTATGACCCACACACTTGGTTAAGTCCCTACATGGCAAAACAACAAGCAAAAAACATTTACGATACCCTAATCAGAGTTGACCCTCAGCATGAAAAATATTACACACAAAACTGGCACAAACTAGAGCAACAACTTGAACAATTAGACAACCTCTACCTAAACAGTCTTACCAACAATAACCCAAACAAAAAGGTCATCTTTGTTTCCCATGAAGCATACGGATACTTGGCAGACCGATATGACTTCACACAACATGGCGCAATTGGCCTTTCCGCAGATCAACAACCCAGCATCACAAGTCTAAGCAAACTGATTAACGAAATGAAAGAATACCAAACCTACACCATATACTTTGACCCTGTCTACTCAGACAAATACATACAAACCATAAAAAACGATGTCCAAACCCAAACAGGACAAACCGTCACCATACTAAAACTATACCTACTTCTAGGCCCCATAGACAACTTGGATTACTTGGAACAAATGCAAACAAATCTTGTCAATTTACAAACAAGTTTAGAAACACCCAACAAAAATAAATAATAATCAACACACCACGATGAAAATAGTATGACGACGCAAAATAATCCTGTTTTGGAGATAAAAAACCTCAAAATAACTCGTAACGATGAAACCATAATTGAAGATGCAACGTTTACAATTAACAAAGGCGACTATGTCGGCATAGTTGGACCCAACGGAGGCGGAAAAACCACCCTTCTAAGAGCCATCCTCAACTTTTTACCCTACACCCAAGGCTCCATACAATTATTTGGCCTAGATTCAACTAAATTTTCAGCATGGCAAAAAATCGCATACATCTCCCAACAAGCCACAAACTTTGAAGACCAATTCCCCTTAACTGTACGCGAACTGGTCTCTTTAGGCTGCGTAACAAAAGGCCATTTAGGCAGAAAATTTACCCCTAAAGACTGGAAAAACGTAGATGATACCATTGAATTTATGGGATTAAGCGATGTGGCCAACCGACGAATAGGACAACTATCCGGCGGACAAAAACAACGCATGTTTGTCGCAAAAGCCTTAACCCATAAACCCGAATTAATCCTACTTGACGAACCCATAGTAGGCGTAGACTCAAATGCACAAGAAAAATTTTACAAAAAACTAAGCGACCTAAACCTTAAACACCAAACAACCATACTAATTGTCACCCACGACTTAACCTCCGTATTCTGCCGTATGTCAAAAATATTATGCATCAACAAAAACATCGAACTCGCAAACATCACCCAAGACTTAAACCCAAACCAACTCCTCAAACGAGCCTACGGCGAACATTTCCATTTTGTATTCCACCAACACAACTGCAAAGGAGCATTCACCCCAAATGAGCCTTAACATGCTTCACCTCTTTGAATACCAATTCTTCCAAAACGCCCTCCTAGGCGGCATAATCGTTGCAATAGTCTGCGGCTTAGTAGGCCTCTTTCTAATCCTTAAAAAAGAAGCCATGATAGGCGATGGCCTCTCACACACAGCCTTTGGCGGCATAGCCATAGGCCTCCTACTGGGAATAAACCCTCTAATAACAGCCCTACTTACCTCCATTTTAGCCGTCTTTACAATATCCTATATGAGACGAAAAAAAATCGCCACCTCCGACTCCGCAGTAGCCATAATGCTAGCCCTTGGCTTCTCAACAGGACTAATCATCGTAAGCATAGCTGGAGGCTTCAACATTGAACTATTCAACTACCTATTCGGATCCATACTAACCATAACCCTCTCAGACCTACTTCTAGTATCAGCCCTAAGCACCATTGTCCTAACATTCATCGGATTTTACCGACGAGAACTCCTCTCAATGATATTTGACGAAGAAGACTCAAAAATAAGAGGCATACCCACAAACCGCCTAACAATAATCTTTGACCTCCTCACCGCCATCACAATTGTACTCTCCATCAAAGTAATCGGCACCATCCTCGTAGTAGCCCTCCTAGTAATCCCCGGACTATGCGCCCTAAAACTAAACCTATCCTTCAAAAAAACCCTACTCACAACAATACTCTTCAGCACAATAAGCACCACCACAGGCATAATGGTCTCAGCAATATTTAACATAGTCACCGCAGGCATCATCGTACTAGTACTAGTCACATTCTTCATAATCACCCTCATATACAAAAAACTCGAATAAACACTATGCACGGGTGATGCTTTTGTATACCACACAACACCCAAATACTCCACAACAAAACTTGCAACAACACATTTTTTACATTGCACAACCTATAATGTACAAGCCCTTCAAAGTGTACATAAAAATATGTAACACATCTTCAACAGAACAAAAATTAAATACATTTGCCAACGAAACTAAAAGGATAAATGCCGAAAACAAAAACAAAGTGGAGTAAATGGCTATGACATTTGATGATTCTGAAATCGTCATCTACCAGACTGAAGATGGTCACACAAAAATCGATGTTCACATAGAGAAAGAAACTGTTTGGCTAACACAAGCATAAATGGCTAAACTTTTCCAAACAACAAAACAAAACATAAGCCTCCACATAAACAACGCCCTCAAAGAAGGTGAAATAGACTTACTTCAGTTGTCAAGGAATACTTGACAGCTCAAAGTATTACAATCTTGATGTGATTATTTCGGTTGGTTATCGTGTGAAGTCGCTTCGGGGTACGTAGTTTAGGGGTGGGCTTTGGGCGTTTTGTGTGAGTATCTTGTTAAGGGTTTTTCGATGATGATGATTTGCTGAAGAAGGCGGGTGGGGGGTAATTATTGGCTGGAACTTCGTTCTAGTGAGAAGGTTTTTTTATCGGTAGGTGCTTGATCTTTATGCTACAAGTGTGGACTATGATCCGCGAACGTCGGAGTCTTTAGAGTTTTTTAAAATTGTGCAAAATAAGCTTCATTTTGCAGCACATGGCCATACTGCTGGTGAAATCATTGCTAAACGTGCTAATGCTGAGTTGCCTTTTATGGGTTTAACGGTTTTTTTGGGTGAGCAACCCGTAAGAGGTGAGGTGGGTATTGCAAAGAATTACTTGTCTGAAGTGGAGCTTGCTATGTTGAATCGTATGGTTTCTGCGTTTTTTGATCTTGCTGAATTGCGGGCGATGCAGCATCAACCGATGTATATGCGCGATTGGGTATAGTAGAATTGGACGATTTTGCTAAGCGCTATGGTAAAGGTGTTTTTTTAAATGCAGGGGTGGTTAGTCATCAAGTGGCTCTTGAAAAGGCAATGCTTAGTATGAAAAGTATCGTCAAAAAACTTTAGGTGAGCTATCATTTGTTGAGCGTGATTTTCTTGCAAACATAAAAGATGCGCAAAAGAAACTGGGAGTAAAGGATAAGCGTTCAAAATAGTTCACAAAAGATGGTTGTGGAGTGTTTATCTGAAATTTAAAATCTGCTCACTCCACGTTTTGTTCTGTTAAATTTGTTTTTTAGAAAAGTATATATTATGCAAAAAAAAAAAAATAATCTGTGGAGATGATGATAAATATGAGAAAAATCTTACTCTCTATAGTAGTTGTATTCTTTATAAGCGGTCTATTTATAGCGGTATTTAGTTCGGGTTTAGTTTTAGCAGAGTCAGTTGGGGATTCTTGGAATTCAAAATCTTCAATGCCGCAGGCTAGGGGTGGTTTGGGTGTTGTGGTGGTGGGTGATAAGATTTATGCTGTTGGTGGTAAAACTGTTGAGGGGTTTGTTGGGTCTAATGAGCGGTATGATCCTAAGCTTGATACGTGGGTGACTTTGGAGTCTATGCCTACTGCAAGGGCGTATTTTGCTATAGCTTCCTATCAGAATAAGATTTATTGTGTAGGGGGTCTTAACGCTGCTGGGATCTCGTCGGTAACTGAAGTTTATGATACGGCCTCAGGTAGTTGGAGCACTAAGGCTTCTTTGCCTGTTAAGGGAAAAAATTTACAGGGACACGTAGTGGATGGGAAAATTTTTGTTATAGAGGGCTACAATTTGTTTATGTATGAACCAAACACTGATGTGTGGACTAAAAAAACTAGCATACCTGCTAACTCTTTGGCTGGTTCCGTCTATGTTGCATCGGCTGTTATAGATAGCGATATAGTGGTTACAAGTAAAACAAAAGTTATGATATATGATGCCAACACTGACACGTGGCGTGAAGGCACTAAGCCTCCATCTGAAATTAGCCAAGGAGTTAGTGGCGCAACAACTGGTGTTTGTGCACCTAAAAGAATCTATACCATAGGAGCAATCACTACAAAAGAGGAGTGGTGGCAGCACGGATATAACTCTCAGGGTTCTGAGCGGGAGGGGCAGATTTCGCCGGGTTATGTGACTTCTATAGTGCCTGTTGTGATGGTTTATGATCCTGTAAAGGGCACTTGGTCAAATGTTAATATGGGTATGAATCGTGTAGATTTTGGGGTAGCCGTTATTGATGATATCTTGTATGTGATTGGAGGTTACATGATATTAATTGGAGAAACTAGTGTAACTGTGGACGTGAATGAATTTGTGGCAGGTGTTACTTATTGGGGGGAATATAGGGTGGTGTCTAAACAGTTTGTTGCGCCGGAGTCGGTTGTTGGTGAACCTTGTTCTTGGAATTGGCAGTATGTACCAGTTGGCTACAAGGTTACAACAGCGGGTAATGTTGTATCTCCATCAAACCACTCACCCGGTGAGTCGGCAGGGGTTGAGCTTTCTTTAACTGCACCTATTATAGCAGGTTTAGTGTTAATAGTTGGTATTGCTACAACAGGATTATTTTTCTATTTCCGAAAAAACACCTTAAAAAATGGAACATCTGCCTAAAACACTAATGACCTATCTTTAGATAGGTTTGCTTCGAAAGGTGTTATCGCCCAAGAAATGGGTGATAGGGTGGGAAAGGTGTTTATTTTTTTCTTTCTGTAATTATGGCTCTGCATTTATCTGCATATTGGCAGTATGATAGGCAGGCTGCGTTTTCGTCGGGGCGTTTCCATTCAGCTCCACAACTGGTGCATGTTGTTTGATCTTCATCGCTCCATACTTCAAGCTCGGTACCGCAAACATGGCAGTTAGTATAGGAGGGTTTTGGTTGTAAAAAATCTTTCAAACCTGGACAAGTTTCCGGATTTTTTTGAAGTTTATCATCGGAATTACCATTTAAGCTCAATGCTTTCACCTCCAACCTTTACTTCAATTTCTCGAGTTAACACAGCTTTACCGCAATTTTCTAATGCCTTATTTACTACCCATTTTAAACCTGTACAACAGGGCACTTCCATGTGAATTACCGTGATGCTAACTATATTGTTTAGTTTTACGATTTCTGACAATTTTGCAGCATATGCTTGGGCATCATTAAATTTAGGACACCCTATGATTATCTGCTTTCCACTTGTTAGGGTGTGAAAATTTTTAAGCACCACAGGTGCACAATCAGCAACAAATAAAATGTTTGCATTTTCAAAAAACAGTGCTTTAGACGATATAAGATCTATTTTTATAGGCCATTGAACCTTGTTCTGCAAAGTTTCATTGGATCTTGGTTGAGGAACAGCGGTTTGGTTATTTACTATGTATTTATGTACCTCTTTTTGATCAAACGCCTCAGCTTCACGTTCAATTATAGTGATTGCCCCTTGAGGACAATGCCCTAAACAAGCCCCAAGTCCGTCACAATAAATATCTTTAACAATTTTTGCTTTTCCATCAACAATTTGTAACGCCTGCTCTACACAACTTGGAACACATTGCCCACAACCGTTACATAAATGTTCATTTATATGTACAATTTTTCTCTTTATGCTAATTCCTCCATTTGCCTTCCCATAGGGGAGGGTTGTTAAAGTGGGGTCTGTCCGTTTTTAAAATCGTCATCTTTTTTCAATCAGACTGGGACGGCGACATCATCCCCCATATTAATGCGTTGTCTCCATTAAATAAAGCTATCATTTCCAAAAATTATTTCACCATAAGACTCGTTACTGATTTCTCATTACTTACAAGTTAAACACTTTTGCGATTAATCCCAACCAAACCTCAAAACACATCTTACAAACAAGCACCTAAAACTTCTCAAAACTACAACAACAAGCTTTCAAACCTCCCCGAAACTCAATGTAAAAAGCACGCTCCTTCCCCACCTTCTAATAGTTAACCGAGCGATTCACCCAAAACCTGCACAATACCTACTTTAAAAAACAACTCAAACCCAGTGCTCCGCAAAAACCATAAGCCTATTCAACTCTTTTTGAATTGATGTTGGCGGGATTTTAATCATACCCTATACTGTTGGCGGGCATCCATTAAATAAAAAAGGAGTGCAAGACTACCAAAGAACAATTATGTAGCCTATTTTGTTGTTGTTTTGTATTCTTTAAAGAAGGCCAAAGTTTCTTTTATGGAAGTGATGACTCTTTTTTCTATATCATTTAGAGTTATTATGGGAATGTTTTTGGGGTCTATTTCAAATTGTGTAAATGCTTCCATATTTGGGGCATCAAAAATTGCATATGAGGTATGTCCTGCACGATCGGTCCATACGCCAACAACTTTTATGTCATATTTAGCAGTCAAATTTTCAAGGGTTTCAAGCCACTGTATCATCAAATCCAAGTTTTTAGGATTACCTAAAGGGCAACTTTCAGGCGAATGCCTCATTATTTGTAGAATAAACATATTAGATCTTTAACAAAAAATGTACTTATTGTAATAAACCTTAGGTTGCAGTAGCTACTAAATTATTCTTTAAATGACACTTGTTACTACGTGTGTTACATACTGACGCTTTTTTAAAAAAGGAAAAGAGGGGGTGTTTAGATCTTTTTCTTGTCTAAAACTTCTCTAAAGTTTTTACCGCAACATTCATACAAACCAATGGTTAGTTGGGTACGTTTCCCTTGTTTATCGGGTTTTCCTGCCATTGTCCAGGTTTTTTTTGCGTCTTTAACTTCTTTTCCACAAATTGGGCATTTTGCCATTGATGATTCCTCTAACATATGTTATCGTACGTTTTTATTTAAAAACATTTTTGATTTATAGATCAAAAATTTTAAACTAAGCTCAAAACAGGGTTATTTTACCTGAATTTTTAAAGTGCCGCATGTTGAGCACTTATTTTTTGCTTAAAAAATCTGCTTTGCAGCGGTCAAATAAACCTCAAACAGTTGCTCAGTATAGAGAACCATTACAACTTTTTCTACACTCTGCTCTTTTTCAAGAAAATTTTTCATAACTCTAAAAGCCACTTGACTAGCTTCCTCTGCGGGGTATCTATAGGCACCGGTACTAATTGAGGGAAAAGCAACTGTTTTAAGCCCTTTTGCAACGGCAAGTTTAAGCGAGTTCCTATACGCCTGCTTTAAAAGCTCTGCTTCACCTTGAAGCCCCCCATGCCAAACAGGACCCACCGTATGAATAACCCATTTAGCCCTCAAATTACCCCCCAAAGTTATTACAGCATAACCCGTGGGTAACCCATCAGGCCAAATAGTTGATCTTATCTTTTTACACTCCTCCAAAATTTCACAACCCCCCTTACTATGGATAGCTCCATCTACACCTAAACCACCTAAAAGCGTCGAATTAGCCGCATTAACAACAACATCAACCTCCATATCCGTTATGTCGCCAACAATTAACTGCACAACAGCTGAACCAACTTTAAACTCAAACATTCGCTCTTTCAACCTACCTTTTATCCTATTAACGTAAACACTGACATTAAAGCTGAACCTATAAAATAGGTACCAAACAACAAAAAGACCCCTACACAAAACAGTGTAATTCCATAACGTACCCGTGGAGTCCAAAATTTCTGAGATTTAAAAACTAATAAACCAACAAGAGAATACCACAAAAAATCAATAGACCAATGAACACCTGCAAAAATGCCAAACCCAACAACTCCAAATAGTTGAGCGTTCAAAATTAAAGCCGTACCAATGGTTAACCACCATAAAATAAAACCCGCGTTAACTGCAGTAGTCCAAACACCTGAAAACAAAGAGTCACGCTTCAAACTTGTAATTGAATGATCCTCTTGACGATTACGATTTTTAAATGCTCTAACACCCATAAACAACATCAAAGCACCACCTACAATCCCAACAGTCATCTGCACCCAATTAGGAATCGCAAACTGACTAAGCAAAACATAAATCAGAATCATCAACGGAAACTCTACAATACCATGGCCTAACGCAATTAACGCGCCTGCAATTTTACTTTTAGCTGATTTTTGAAGGGTAATTGCAAATAAAGGACCCGGCATTAAAACACCGCTCAAAGAAATCAACATAACCGAACCTAAAAACACGTAAAAACTTGAAACAAACTCCAAACAACATACCCTCCTATTAATTAGTAAAACATGTTTTGTAAGAGTTATAAATGGTTTACTTGCGGTTAGACATAGTTTCTAATAATATTTTTTGCATTTTTACAATATCTTCACTATCTTTAGCCGTAACATATTGGTCAAGAAAACGTTGGTTTAACTCAAAAAACGTGTGACCCCACGAAAAAATCCCAAGCATCTCCTCTGCTTCAGCTTTAAATCCTGCAATATACAAAGAAGCAGCTAACGCTTCAGCAGTAGTAAGTTTGGTTAATTTCCCAAAATTTACCGGGTTGCTTGCAATTAAAATAGGCAAACATCTACTGGTACCTCTAACATGCTCCCCTAACACTTTCTGAGCCTGCTCCCAACTACAATCCAAAGCCGCTAAACCAAAATTTTCAAGACGTTCCCTATCTGCAGGAGAAAAAGCAATTTCACTGAAAGGATTAAGCACTATAGCCCGTTTAGGCAAAAAACGGATTTTTTTAACAATACGCACAAACCCCCGCCGACTCAACCGTAACGCTGTATTCTTTTTAGGATCATCCTGCGCTGCATGATAAACACTAACCCTAACAGCCAAATCATGATTTGGCGCATCGTTGTTATTGTTGCCTGTCTCCATTTATTGTCGCACCTTTAAATGATCCATAGGATTAACAAATACTTGAGGGATCCACTCCAAAAGATCGGATGCAAGCATGTGAGAACCTATGTTAGATGCTACAAAATCACCACAAGCCCCATTCACAAACGCACCCGCAACAGCTGCCTCAAAAGCATCTGCTTTTTGCGCTAACAACCCCCCCACAATACCTGCAAGTACATCCCCCGTACCCCCAACAGTCATACCCACATTACCCGTAAAATTCAACTTTACCCGCCCAGTAGAACTACAAATAATATCCGGATTACCCTTAACAAGCAAAACAGCCTTTAACTCTTTAGCAGTCTTTTGAATCATAACAATTCTATCTTCAAGACTTTCCGGAAGCTTTTTTCCCGTAAGAATACTATATTCACCACTATGAGGGGTAAGCACTAAAGACGTTTGCAGAGGCCGTTTAAACTGTGCAAACGCCTTCAAACCATCCGCATCCAAAAGCAACGCCTTACCCGCTTTCTCCACCCGCTCAACAAACAATTTTACAAACTCAAAAGTCTCACCCTGCAAACCCAACCCAGGCCCTAACACAACAGCATCCACAGACGCTAAATAAGGCTCCAAATCCACCACATTACCGGGAGTAAGATTATCACCCAAAAGTTTTATTGAAATTAAATCAGGAGACAATGACGAAATAGCCTGAGCTGTTTTCTCAGGAGCAGCCGTATAGACAACATCATTACCCGTTCGCAAAGCCGCCATAGATGCAAGAGCAGGAGCACCACAAAAAACACTACTACCACCCACAACAAGCAAACGCCCAAAATCACCCTTATGCACCCCCAAAACACGCTTCTTACCCACCAAACCAACATCGCCCGGCCCCGAAAACCGCTCAAACTCTAAAGGCAAACCAATATCACAAACAACTAACTCCCCAACAAACCCCATAGCCTTACCCAACCCCACCTTAGACTTATAAAACGTAACCGTCAAATCAGCCTTAACAGCCACATCTAAAACCTCACCCGAATCCGAATCTACCCCTGTAGGCACATCAACAGCAACCTTAAACCCATTCAAAGAATTAATAAACTCAACCATCTGCAAAACAGGCGCCCTCAACACCCCCTTAGAACCCGTACCCAACAAAGCATCCACAACAACATCCGCCTCAACCAACAAAGACATAGAAAAACTATCCGAAACCTCAACAACCTGAACACCCCTACAACAACCCTTAACATATTTTAGAGCATTCCAATTCTGCAATGCAGATGAATGATGAATATCTTTACTTTTTCCAACTAAAACAACCATAACCTGATAACCGCACGCTAAAAGATGACGCGCCGCAACAAACCCATCCCCACCATTCCCACCCAAACCACAAAAGAAAACAACCCTCTTCGCACTTGGAAAACGCCTCTGAATCTCCACAGCAACACACCTACCCGCATTCTCCATAAGCTGCAACAAACTCACACCAAAATACTCCCCATTAACCTCTACAGCACGCATTCCACGACTGGAAATCGAAAGAGACCTATTTCCTGCTTGCATACTTTATACCTATAATATTAAACGGTTTTTACCAAATAAGGTTATCCATCCAACAACACACCGTATACAAAAGCATCAACAAAACACACAAAAACCCAACAACTTACAAAATTCCCCAACCTATACCGAGACATTCTTTAACAAAATTTCCATGACCCACTAGGACAAACACCTTTTTACAAATAACCTAAAAACCTGCCACCCAACTCGACAAAAAAATCACAGTACAACCACATTTAAAAAAAACAATTTCGAAGTACAACGAACCTTATATAATCATACCTCACAAAAAAACTAACAAAACAACTAAAAACAAAAAATATGAGGTTAACAAAATCACCAAACCAAAAAACTTCAAAAACAACCCCAAACACACATCTAAACACCAAAAACAACAACAAAAAAACCTTTTTAGACTTAAAACATCCTACGCACAAACAATTTTACAGACGTAGGATCTGTAAAAACAGTAACTTGTAATGTTTTAGAAGTAAAATAGGTCGTTAACAGTACAAGTTATTCTATTACAGTTCCTTATGCGTGTTTACATAATTTTTGTTTGTACGAAAAACCTTCGAATGGAAAACTTTTACAACAAACAGTTAAATCAACAAAACACTTAACCCATATTTAGCCTTTTATATCTAAATTTACTTGATTTTAGCTGTCTCGGTATATTCTTGTGTCCGAAAAAACGAAACCATGTTTGTAGAGCAACTGTGATATTGTAGACCAGACTGGTTTTCTACAACAATAGTAAACACGTACTGGAACACAAATCTGGCACTTATCGACTGCTTTAAATAAGGTAAAGGGTAATGTTTTATGGGTATAGTTATGTTTAGAAGTAAACAGATTTCTTTGAGGGGTATAAAATTTTTAGTAACTATAGCTTGTATGTTGTTGTTTGTTGTTGGTTGTTTTACTACTATGCCTTTAATGGCAAACTCTACAGAGTTAGCTGAAGATTCTTGGAATACAAAAACGCCGATGTCCAATTATCCATGGGGGAACCCTGAAATTGTTGTTTTGGACGGTAAAATTTACACTATAGGAGGTGGTGATCTTCAGGGTAACACAACAAATTCTGGTTATGTGGAATGCTATGAACCAAAGATCGATACCTGGACCACTTTAACGTCCATGCCTACACCAAGAGCTGATGTTAGCATCGTTGTGTATCAAGGCAAGATTTACTGCATAGGCGGATATGTCTCTAATTCAGGCTCAATACCCATGATTCGCTACACAGATATAGTTGAGGTTTACGATCCCAAAACTGATAGTTGGAGTAAAAAAACATCCGTGCCAATTGAAACCAGGACACCCATACAAGCTTGTGTGGTGCGTGAGCAACTTTTCGTCATAGGCCTAAATGGCGAATTATGTTTATATGACCCAGCTGCTGATAGCTGGAGCCATAAAGCTTCCTTAGTAGTTGAAATACCCTCCAAACAATTGGCACCGTATAAACACGGTTATGCCGTAAATGGACAACTTTTCGTCCTAGTCCAAAAAGGACATCGTTTAGAGATGTATATGTATAATTCTGACGCAGATCTATGGACAAAAAAAGACAATCCACCCATAGAAAATGATGCATATGTAACTACTGTGAAGGGCAGGACTGTTGTGGTGGACAACAAGCTAATAATTCCAGAATGGAATGGGGTTTACCAGAATATTGCCCCATCAAACCAGGATACCACTGGCATAAACAGTGACAAGTATAGTGGTTTAACTATGAGAACCAAGGTTATTGGTGTTACGTGGAAGCTTTGGATTTATAATTCAAAAACGGATAGTTGGAGTGAAGGAAAAACAAGTCCTATGTTTACAAACTCGGGCGACCAAATTTTTGGAGTAACATCGGGTGTTTATGCACCTGTAAAAGTTTATGTTTTTGGATACACCCAACTTGATCTGGATACTGTCCAAGCAGTTACTTGGGTTTATGATCCTGCAAAAAATGTTTGGTCAACCGCAAACGCTCTGCAGATGGACCGGCAGGTGTCTACACAAAGTTTTGACAAGTTGGTTATTGCTGATGACATTTATTATCTGATGGGGAAGGGCGGTCTTAACGAACAATATACTCCAATAGGGTACTCACCTGAGACGGGCCATCTGCTATACAAGTCATCAAGCACTGGTAGAGATCAATCATTAAACATCACTGCCATAGTTACAATAGTTCTGACAATTAGCGTTGTTACTGTATGCTTATTTGGTTATTTCAGAAAAAAACGGAAAACGGGTAAAGGAAAAATGTTTTGATATCGTGAGTGTTTAGTTGTTAGATTAAGAAGTCTTGGAGTCGTAGTTGGCCGCTCTTTTTTGGTGGTATGACTATTTTTTTTAGGTTCTCTATCAAGATGTTTAATCTTTGATCTGTAATTAAATTGGCAAATGCGGTGATCATTTCTTTGTATTTTTCTTCATTTCCTAGTTTTAACATTTTTATGTACTGGGTTCTTTCGGTTCCTAAGAATAATAGTCGGGGATATCCGCTTCTGTTTAGCATGTAATTAAATATCTCTCGACCGACTCTTCCGTTTCCGTCTGTGAAGGGGTGTATCATTTCAAAATGGTAATGAAATAGTGCTGCTTCTTCAAAGGGGTGGTTTTCTTTTTCGATGGCTAAGTAGTAATTGTGTAGGATTTCTTTTAGTTCTGTTTCGATAAGTTCTGCGGGTGTTATGGGTAGATCACAGCCAGCTATTGCTAAGGCATCTATACGTCTGAAATGTCCTGCTGAATTGTAGTCTATGTTGTTCATTATTAGACTGTGGAGATCTTTTATGAAGTCTAAGGTTACTTTTCCTGTGTGTTTGTCTCTACATTTTTTTACTTTTTTAAAATTTTGAACTTCGTTTATTTCTCGTAAAGTTTTGTCGTTTGGGGGTATTTCGTTTACCAGTAAATCGTGTGCTTGGCTAAGTGTTAGAGTGTTGCCTTCTATAGCTGTTGTTCCTTGCACGTATTGTATTTCAAAATTTTGTTCATACACTTGACTTTCGTCGGCTGTTAACAGTTTGGCATATTTTTTGTAGGCGAATCTTGTGGTTTCAAGTAGTCGTAGTTTTTCTTTGTCTAAATAGTTTGTTTTTAGAAAACTTGTGCTTAACTCAACTTCTTTTTCTATTGCTTGAGTCTCTATCTCATAGGCGTATTGTTCTGATAATTTTTGAAGTTCTTCGGTGGTTGGTTTTTGTTGTCCTATGAATTTTCGCACGTTTATTTTTTTGTCATTAACTTTTACATCTTTAACTAGGTAATAGGCGTGTTTGTTGGTGGGTGAAACGCGGTGTTCAAGACGATAGGGAATGTTTGTTTTTGAGGTGGGCACAGTGTTCTCCAACTTCCAATATGGGACCACCTTTATTAATTTTTTTAATTTAAGGGGTCACCAAATATACTTGCACATACTGGACAATTTTAGTAATCAACTATAAAACAATTACACCCAAACACCTAATCAAACACGCTTCTATAGGCCTCTTAAAAATAGTGAATTTGTCTCTGTTTAGAACAGCCCCTAAAAACACAAGTAACCTTTTTGTCAACGGATAAAAATTCAAGTGTAAACCTTCACCAAATCCTTATTGTTATTAACTGTCGGCTCAAGTAGCAGGAGTGTTTTTTCGTTTAGAACTGTGTTTTGTTGATGCTTTTGTATACGGGTTTTGGTTGATAGCTATCACCAGTAAAAATCAAAAATTCTGTAAGGGTATTTTTGAAAGCATAACAAGTAGCCTTGAGGGCAGTTTATTGTTTTGTGGCAGGTATGTTTAAACTTGTTTTTTAGGCAAGTTTGTCTAATTTTGCAAAATTTTTCAAACTTGGGGAAAATATGTCTAACTTGACGTTTTGTTGTTGATTTGCAAAAAAACAGTCAAACGCTGCAGAATATTTGTAACTTAAGGTTCAACGTTTGTACGTGTGACTTGTTTGTTTAAAAAGACTGTTTTTTACGGGTTTTTTGTCAATATGTTTGTTGTTTGTTGTTGTTTTATGTCGAATTGCTGTTTGGGGAATTTTTGCTCGATTTTTTCACCTAAACACAAAATAAAAAACCTCTATAAACACCTAAAATGTGAAAATAGGTGCGGTTTGGTCTTGTTTGACCTGTCCCTAGGGGTCATGTATGGACAATATCGGAGCCTCTTAAAAGTACCGTCGAAAATCTACGTACGAAGGAAAAAGGGGCTTCTTCGAAAACTGTTCGAGGTTTTGGGTCACAAATATCTATGCTTGGGCTAAAAAATCAGAAGTGAGAATCTTTGACAAAAAACATACAAACTTTGGTAGAAACAAATCAGCGAATCTTTGTCTATATGGCGTGGTTATTGTTTTGGTTTGTGGTGTGGGGGGTTGTTTGTTTTTTTGTGGGGGTTATCGGAGATTTGTTGTTGTTGGCTGTGTTTTGTTTTGGGTTGTTTTGTTGTATGTTGTTGTTTGTATTTTTTTGTTGTTGGAGAGTAGAGTGTTGTTCTGTGTTTAACAGGCCCAAATATGCTGTTATTTTGTTTGTTTTTACATATGAGAAATACTGTTGTGTTGTATTGGTTGTATTGGTATTTAATGCCACCAATATTCATCACCAGTACACACCAGTTTTTGGCGGGTTTAGTGCGTATACAAAAGCATCACCCAAACACAATTGCCGCAGTCGTGTTAACAAACATTTTATCCTGCCTAACCCTAAAGATTGTAAAGGTAATAGTTTAATGAGTAAAGACTTTGATAGAGTAAAGCTTCGTCGATGGCGTAAACGTGGATTCTACAGTGAAGCCGCACTGGTAAAGTTACTCAAAAAGAAAGGCTACAACGCCGTAAGAGTCCCCGTAAGCAACCCCAGCCTAAACCCCCTACCCGATGTCATTGCACGCAAAGGCCAACACACATACGCCTTTGAAGTAAAAAACGCCACCTACTACGCCTACTTTCCCAAAGTCCAAATCGACAAACTATTCCAATTCCTAGACCAATTCATACCCACCGACAACAAATACAAACACGCCGTCGCAGCAGCCCACTTGGGAAAAAAATGGCTCTTTAAAGAAATCACCTGGACCGACTGGGAAAAAAACAAAATCCCCGAAAAAGTCCGAATCCTAAAACGCGACCGAGGCAACCTAAACCCCGACAAAACATACCAACAAGAAAACACACCACCACAACCACCCAACACTGACAGGGACACTTAACCATGCAGCAACATCAAGTAAAATCGCAAACAGAGGTGCCAAAATCCCTGCAGATGCGTTAGAAGGCGCATTAGTTACCACCTTACCTTGCAGATAACTAATGTCATAGTTGTTATACCCTTGTTTAAATGGGGCTGTCCACTGCTTGCCCTTTATCTGCTCATTGTACACCTTGTCATGTACGGGCAACCTATCACATGCTGCAGAAGCGCTATTGTTTGAAAAAACTACTGACTTACTAACTACAAGCTTTCTAAATTCTGCTATGACATTAGTGTTAGTAACCCAAACTCCACCACCATCACCCGCTGCTACATTACCCAAAATCATACCCCCCAACAAATCAACCTGACCACTGCTAATGTACACCCCACCACCATTAGTAGCCCTGTTATTTGAAATAACACAAGAATCACCTACCATACTAAACGTATCAAAACTATTACACACCCCACCACCCCATTCACGGGCATTATTGCTATCAAGCATGCCACCATACATAACAAAAATTTTGTCGTTATCTACCCCACCACCCGAAGTAGCTGTATTATTGGCAATCTTGCCACCAAACATCTCAAAAACACCAACATTAAACACCCCACCACCAAGACATTCCGCAATGTTACCCGAAATTTCGCCTCCAAACATGCTAAACGTACCATGATTTTGTACTCCCCCACCACTAGCAAAAGCTTGATTATTGTCGGAAATTTTGCCACTGTTCAAGATAAGTCTACCACCAGCATCAACAAACACCCCTTTACCTATCACACCTGACGCATGAGTCACAATAATACCATCAAGCGTTAACACTCCACCCCCCTCAACAGCAAGAGTTGCATAACCCAAAGTAAGATGACCACTTGCACCAAACAATTTAAAAAAACTAGACCCATCACTTGTTAACGTAATGTTTGCACCGGTAGAAACGTTAAGTGTGGACTCTGTAAGATAAATATCTGCAGTAAACACAACAACTACAGGCTTACCAACCACCCCCACAGCTTGCCTAAGTTCAACCTCATTTTTAACATATACACCAATAACCTCTTCTAAAGAAGAACCATCATCACGGCCTACCGCTAACATACAAGACGATAAAGAAGAAAACAATAGCCCAAACAAAAGAAAAACAACCAATAACCCTCTACAAAAACTGCTAAACTTAAACTGGGCCTTAACACTCACAACCATACAACATCTACCACAAATAAGCATTAACCATTATTTATAAGCCATTTCACTCTTTTTTTACTCAACCTAACACACCAACTTCTAAATCCCAAAAATAATGTCAAAATAAACACATAAAAATGAACCTCATTATTTCTTTCTTCTTTTAACTGCTAAGGCTATGACGGCTGACACAGTCATAATTGCTGTTAGTCCAATTGTTATGAGGGCAATTCGGTTAAGCTCAAAAGTTGTCTGAGTAGTTTTATGGGGAATTGATAGAAACTGTTCAGGGGTTTTAGCCGTATGGTCATAGTCACTTGGTACATATTGCTCATTTATAGCAACTTTAGTAACTGGTGTTGTTCGGGAGTAATGGTTTAAAAGTTCATCAGAAGTGTACCCTCCAATTACATACAAAACATCATCAACCACAGCCACGCCAAAACCGTCTCGAGCGGTAGGCAGAGGTTTGATAGTTGACCAAGTATTACTTATAGGATCATAAACTGAGTTATAAAATGTCAAAGTATCAAAGTCATATCCCGTGCCTATGATATAAATTCTTTGAGGCACATAAACCCCCGAGGTTACAACAGCAAGGGTGCCTCCATGAGGATCTACTTGTCCTTTGTTCCATTGATCATTTTTTGGGTCATAAATCATAACCTTCTGCGCAGTATCTGTATCTGCACCAAAATTGTAGGCGTCAACAACCACTAATTTATTGTCCATCACAACTGTGAGATAGCTTGGTGACCTGTAAAAGTTAGGCATACTAGATTTTTGAATCCATGAATCAGCAGCTATATCATACATAAACAAATCACCGCCATAGGTAAAGAAAATTTGGCCATCTATAGCACAGGGGCGTATTGTTGTTCCTCCCCTACGGGGCATAGACGTTTTAGTACTCCAACGGTTAGTAACTGTATCATAAACCTCAACCGCTAACAACCCGTATTCAGTGCTATATGAGCCTCCTATACAATAAATTTTGTTTTGATATGCGACAATCCCAAAGTTTGTTCGTGGTGTAGGCATAGCTGTCAGAGTAGTCCATGTGTCCGTTTTAGGATCATAACACTCATTAGTACCTACTACTGTACCATCAATTGTGCTACCGCCAATGGCATAAATTTTGCCATCCACTGCAACAACCCCTAACCCACTTCGTGCCTCGCTCATGGGGGCTTTTGTATTCCAAGAATCCTCAACCAATTCTGACGATAAAACAGGATTAACCCCTATTATAAAAAATCCACATATGATGAAGATAAGCAGTATGAGGGACAAGATTTTTCTCATAATCATCAACTATAGATAATTGTTTTTTTTTTTGCATAATATATACTTTTCTTAAAAATAAGTTTTACAGAGCAAAATGTGTGGTGGGCAGGTTTTGTTTTATTGTTTTTGGTTTAGGTGTTCAAATGTTTTGGGGTATGTTTTTAGTTGGTGTATGTGGGCGGGGAGTTGGTTTAGGAAGTTTTGTAGTTGTAGTATGGGGACTATGGGGATGTTGTTGTAGAATTTGGTGTTGTTTTGTGTTAGGGAGAGGATTGTGGGGATGAATTGTGCGTTTTTCCATTTGGTGCATTCGAGTTGTAGTTTGGGGTTTGGGAGTGTTTCTGTTAGGGCTTTTGTGCGGTTTGCTTGGGTGGTTGCGATTTTTTTTAGTGTTAAGGGTGAGATGGTGTGTCCCCAGTGTTTGCAGTCTATGCATATGACTATGGGGTGTTTGCAGCCTATGGCGTCGATTTCCCATTTGCGGTTTGGTGTTTTGAAGTGTACGTTTTTGTAGACTATAAAGTCGTTGTTGTGTAGGGCTATGGCTGTGATTTCTTCGAATTCTTGCCAGCATAGTGTGTTGCTGACGTGTTCGATGTCGGCGCCTAAGGTGACGGCTTTTATGGCTAGTTTTAGTCGGTCATTGGTTGAAACGTTTATTGTTTCGTTGGTTAGGTTGAGTAGGTCTTCGGTTTGTAGTTTTTCCAGTAGGGTGTGTATTGTTTCGGTGGGTAGGTTGGTGTTGTTTTTAATGTGTTTGGTTAATGTTGTGTTTTTTTGGGTTAGTTTTAGAAGTGAGAGTATAAAGTTGCGTTCGATGCTCAAGGTGAAGCCTCTTTAAGTGTATGTTAGAGGGTGTTTGGTATACAAAAGCATCAACCGAACATATTTTTTGTGCTTATGGTTTTTTCTTTTTTTGTAAAGGGTCATACTGATTTCCTAAGCGTTGTATGGTTGTTGTATGTGGTGTTGTTGAAAATAATTCTTTCGTTAGGGGGTGTTTTTTGTTAGGGGGTTTTGTTGGCTTCGTTAGTTGTGGTTGTTTTTTTGGTTGGTGATGGGCGAATTATTGTTGTTTGTGTTAGTTATTTGTTGTTTTGTTGTTTGTTTTTAACTGTTTAGTGTAAAAAATGTTTGTTCGAATTTTTTTCGTTATTGTGAAACGGCAAAGTTGTCTAAAACGTTATATAATCGCGGTTAATTGTGTGCTGTAAGGGAAAAAGTTGTGGTGAGTCGGGTTGTTTGAGGGTTTTGAGGGGGTTGTGATTGAGTTTTGGCGAGGTTTTAAGTGTTTTAGGGTTTGTTTTTCTTTTTTGACGCTATTTTTGTTTATGTTTTGGGTGACAAAAATTGTTTTTGTTTTTTGTAGGGTATGATTATATAAGGTTCGTTTGTTTTCGTTTTATTTTTGGCATTTGAGGTTTTAGATTTTAGTGTTAACTGTGTTTTGTTGATGCTTTTGTATACAAGCATGATCAAACTTTGTTAAAATGCGCCATTTGCCAAGAAAAAAGAGTTAGTAAAAAGGCAGCTGCTTTTTTTGATGCTTACCCGGCGGTTTTTGTTTTCTTTGAAGCCACAGCGTTGCTCGCTTAAACTCTAAAGGCGTGTTTATGCTAAAAAATGAGTGCAACTCGGGATCTATTTGTTTAATAACAGACATTGAAATATACCTCACCCCCCTAAGTTTTTCAACAATTGCCCACAAATCCGCGGTCATCACCCCTTCGTCAATTACGGTTTGTTTTGCGATTTCCAAAACAGTTTTTGTTTGATATACCGCACATAAAGGTTCAATTTCGTTGTCAGGGGTTCGTGAAACAGCAGCTGTTTTGCCCATAGCCAAATCTATTAGAAACTGGGCAAGATTTTTGTTAACAAACGGGGCATCATAGGACAGCAAAAGCGCATATTTACCCTGCGCAGCTTCAAAACCCGCTATAACCTCACCTACAACGTTAGTTGTTTGTTGATTGTCAATTGTGAATTTGACGGTTTTAGGTAAAAATTTAGCATACCTATCTGCACGCTCTTGCGTATTAGTCACAATTATTACTTCATCAACTAGAGCGTTAACGATATCAAAAACGTGTCTAATCAAAACTTTATTGTCTAGAAGCATTGTGCCTTTATCGTCTGGGAAGCCTTTTGAGGTTCCACCTGTAAGTATAACAGCTGAAATGTCTATTGTCAATCTTTTTTTCACAGTCTAAATAACAAGTCACCATAGCCTTAAGGCTGCTGGCTGTAATTGCTATTATAATTATGTGACTTCATTTTTTTCAATTTTAGACGCCATTTCAGCTATTATTTTTGTGAAGAGATGATCAGGTTTATCTTGTGGAAAGAGGAATCTGCCTTCAGCTTCTTTGACGTCACAAAAACATGGCAACACCCCAAGCAGAGGGACTTTATAGTCTTCTTTAACCACTTTGGCTAATTCCGCATCATCATCGTTTTTGTTTGAACTACACGTGACTTTATTTAATACTAAACCCGTTTTCTTTTCAAACATGCTGTAAAAATCAGCTAACATACGTTTAGTTCCATTTACATCTGAACAGTCACCTGTCGTGGTTACAACCACAAAATCCGCAGTTACAATAGCATTTAAAGAAGAATATTGCAAGCCGGGACTAGTGTCAAAAAAGATGTAGTCAAACTTTTGTTCGACAATAAGAAGTTTTCTTAAATCCAATATACGACCAAGAGCACGCATTTCCCATTTACGATCTTTTGTTGTCATATCCTGCATAGCCTGCGTAGAAGGATTTGCCAACCCTGCATAAAACTTACCCGCATTAGGTATTCTTTCACTTAAGTCAATTAAAACCTGACCTATCTCACATTTACCATTTAAATAATCATTTAACCACGTTTCAACTTTCTTACAGTCATGATTTAATATAGCAAAAAGACTTGGCGCTCTAAAATCTAAATCACATATAGCAACTTTTTTACCTTGCTTAACAAAGGTAGCGGCCAAATTAACGGATAAACTAGTTTTTCCCGTTCCACCTTTGTATGAGTGCGTAGCTACAATTTTACCCATAACTTTCAACCTTCCCTCTATCAAGATAAAAACATGTTTTTCGACCTTTACGCATTTTTTTAATATAACCCATAGTTACCAACTGGTTTAGATAAGAACTTTCAACTGCTCTAGCACGATTTGTTTGCTCAGCAATTTCCTCTGCAGTGGCACGACCGGTTCTACATATAACTATAGCTGTTTTTCGTAAGTGATCAGGCATGTTAAGCAATGTCATAACATCAAGAGAATTCTCAGGAACCATTGTATCTCTATGACTAGATTTCTGAACATTAATAACAACATCCATTTTATTGTTGAGCGTTTCAAGGTTCTCCTTGATCTTCTCTAGTAAACTGTATGTTCTTTTCCCTACACCTACTTCTCTGCTCAACCAGTTTCACCGAACTTACTCAATTAATTGTTCATCAAGTATACACGTCAACCTAAATATTAACTCTTCGGAAAAAACAGTCCAACAACAAACAAGAGAAAACAAAAAGATTTTTCAAAAATATACATAACAATAGCAGTCAAATAGGCGGCTTATAGATGACTTTATTGTTAAGAGTTTTTGTCCAAAGCTGAAATTTTTCTGAAGGCTGAAACAACTCATAAAGATTTTTACGCCTAGCTTCCAAAAACTGATTGTCTTGTCCCATAAACTCTGCAGCCGTCAAGAGTCTATGATCACTACGATCTGCACAATCTTTAACAGAAGCAATTTTTTGTTTGAAAAACTCATCTCGAAGAGTGTGATGTTCCAAAATTGTAACTGGCACCGTTTCAACAATAGTTTCAAGATTGTTTACAGCATTTTGTACTAAAGCTTCGTTTAACTGAGAACCCGCAAGATAAAAAGGCGGACCTCCAAGCATAAGTAGAGTGGGACAAGTTTTCAAAATTAGTTGCTGAGTATAATTAGACATGGGCCCTTGGATGTCAGGGGCAAACATGAACCGCTCATCTTGATAGACTATAGTAGTCATTATTACATACCCCCTTGTAGAGTTGTCTTCGCCATGAGGAACCGCTTTAGAACAAAATATTTCAGTGTTACCATACATGAAAACCCGGTCATCTACTTCTTGCACCACTTTAGCATGCTTTGCACCTGTTTTTAGAAACATTTCAGCACGTTCCCGTTGACTAGAGTTAATGTTTTCTTTTGGACTTTTGATAAGTAACGTTTTGTCTTGATAAATTTGACGTGCCGTTTCCATTTTGGCGGTCCAGTTAACTAACCAATCTTCAAAAGAAGGTGTATGATGATCATAATGATAATGACTAAGGGTTATGATTTGAGCTTTATCTGCAGCAGAGGCAATTTTTTCTCGAAGAACCTGTATAGTTTGAAATTCAATTGGATGAGGCGGCAGGTTGAATCGCCAAGGACAAAGAGAAAGACCCGCATCTAAAAGAATGGTAACATCCGGTGTTTGAACAAGAGTACACATCGAACGAACACCAAAGCTCTCCGCTGCTAAAGGTGTAACGTAAATTTGTCTAAGCGGATTCATTTGACGACTCATACCATTCCTCAAATATAGTTTACCAAGGAAGTAATAAAATATGCCGTCTTTGACAATAAACCTTCAAAAAAAGAAAGCCCCAAAAAAAGGAAGAGGCTTGTTTGGAGCTGTTTAGACGATGATTAGTTATTGGAAATCTTGTAACATCTTTTATAAGGTTGATTTTTTCATAAAACTTTATGGAAGCATCATACGCCTATTAATTTACTAATAATAGGATTTGAAGCTAAAGGTGTCTTACAATGTTAGAAACCGCCTCATCAAGTAAAGCAGCAGATCAGTTGCTAAAGGAAATTGCCGATATTGCCGTTGTAGAATTCCTTCCAATTGTTGGACCCGCCAGAGGAAAAGTTTTAAGTGAAGAAACAAAAAAAGCCAAACCAAAACGAGTTCTTGAAATAGGCACCTTCATTGGCTACTCCACAATTCTAATAGCCCGTGAATTGGAAAAAAATTCCCAACTCATAACCATAGAAGAACATTTAACAGAAACAGAAGTAGCAAAAAACAACCTTGCACAAGCCGAACTTGATGTTAACGTACAAATAATCAACGGCGACGCAATTGAAATAATCCCAACCCTAACAGACAAGTTTGACTTTGTCTTTCTTGACGCCGCCAAAGAAGAATACTTTCACTACCTTCAACTAATAGAAGACAAACTTGAAAAAGGCGCCATACTTGTAGCCGACAACGCAGGCAAATTTGCCACCGAAATGAAAGACTACCTAGACTACGTCCGCACATCAAACAAATACCAAAGCCACTACATAAGCATAAGCGACGACGGCCTAGAAATCAGCACCAAACTCTAAAAACATAATAGAAAAAAGGTCTTGCTCGTTAGTTAACCTAAAGGTTTTTAATGATTCAAAAGAGTATATTTGATTGGTGGGCTATGACGATTCTGGCCCCGTAGACAATAGGATGATATGGATCTTGAGTGCGACACACCATTACCTTAATCATCAGATTAAGCCGATAATGGCACGAGCCCACCACCTCTAAGATAAAAACAAAGGAATACGGGGAATAAAATATGGTACATTTAAGTAAAAAAATTGCAGTAGTGTCTATTCTTGTGTTAGTTATGTTAGGAGCACTTTTAGTTGAGTCTTGTGTAGCACCTATAGTGACACCTACTAATCCTAAGGCGGCACCTGAAGTTATCTCCGTAGTGATACATAATAATCCTGTTTGGGAACCTCCAATAACTAACACTAACCCCTATACTGGAGAAGTTATATCTACCCAACCAGGTTACTGGATATACAATGGATCTATAGAAATAACCCTTAAGAACCGTCCTTTCACAGCCTACACTGACGAAAACGGCAACACCATAAACACGTACTATTGCATCTTTTACAAACTCCTTAACTCTAACTTTGGATGGCTAGGTACATCTCCAGGAGGCGGTGTTAGTCTGCCCATTGCAATATACCAATCAGACACTGCCCATACAGTTATACCCTTTAAATATGGTGATGAATCTGGGTGGGGACTTGTTGGTGATGTAAGTTTTCGTATTCAAACTGTAGAGGAAGGGTATTTTATTCATAATCAGATTTATGAGGGTGTGGGAAGTGTATGGACCGAATTCACAATAACTATACCTCAGGGAGATCATACCTCTAGTATTTTAAAACCTACTATAAAACCCACAACGGTTATGCCTTCAACTTCTGATTCTAACATTTTGCCCCCTTCTAATCCTTATAGTTCTTGGCTATCTTATCTTGTCATTATTCTTGTTGCAGTATGCATTATTGTAATTTCTGTAGGGGTTGTTGTATATTTTAATAGGCAACATAGAAAAACTATACCTCTAAATGGTTCGGCAGGGGTTGTTTGTGAGGTGAGTGCAGTATGACTGAGCAGCAAAGTGTTGAGGTTTCTTCTGTTGTGTAGTAGGTTTTAGGTAAGTTGAATGTGTGTATGGTAGATTAAATGGAATAAATAAAAAAAGTATGATGGTTGATTTGTTTATTGTTTTCTTGATTTTGGTGGTTTAAACTGTTTGGTTGCAGTAAGGTTGGTGTTTATTTTAGTATTTTTTGTAGGTCGTTTTCTGGTGTGGTGATGGGTGTGAGGTTGAATTTTTCTGTGAGTGTTTTTAGGATGTTTGGGGATATGAATGCGGGTAGGCTGGGTCCTATGTAAATGTTTTTTATACCTATGGATAGTAGTGTTAGTAGGATGCAGATTGCTTTTTGTTCGTACCATGAGAGTATTAGTGTTAGGGGTAGTTCGTTGATTGTGCAGTTGAAGGTTTTGGATAGGGTGAGGGCGATTTTTATGGCGCTGTAGGTGTCGTTGCATTGGCCTATGTCCATTATTCGTGGTAAGCCGTTAATTTCGCCTATGTTAAGGTCGTTGAAGCGGTATTTTCCGCATGCTAGTGTGAGTATGATGGTGTTTTTGGGGGTTTGTTTTACGAGTTCTGTGTAATAGTTTCGGTTTGGTTTTGTGCCGTCGCAGCCGCCTACGAGCAAAAAGTGTTTGATTGTTCCGGTTTTTATGGCTTTGATTATTTTGTCGGCTATGGATAGTATGGTGTCTTTTGCAAAGCCGGTGGTTAGGGTGTTGCCGCCGTTGATGCCGGTTGTTTTGTGGGGTTCTTTGTAGCCGCCAAGTTCTATGGCTTTATTGATTAAGGGGGTAAAATCTTTATCATCATCTATGTGGGTTATGTTTGGATAGGATACTGTGGATGTTGTGAAGATTTTGTTGGTGTAGGTTGGTTTTGGGGGCATGAGGCAGTTTGTTGTAAATAGTATGGGTGCGGGTATGTTTTCGAATTCGGTTTGTTGGTTTTGCCATGCGGTGCCAAAGTTGCCTTTGAGGTGGGGGTATTTTTTTAGTTCGGGGTAGCTGTGTGCGGGGAGCATTTCGCTGTGAGTGTAAATGTTAACGCCTTTGCCTTCGGTTTGTTTTAAGAGCAGTTCTAGGTCATGTAGGTCGTGGCCGGAAATTATTATGAAGGGTCCGGGTTCGATGGTGTAGCTTACGTTTGTAGGGGTGGGTTTTCCGTAGGTGTTGGTGTTGGCGGTGTCTAGTAGTTCCATGCATTTCAAGTTGACGTCGCCTAGCTCCATTATGAGTTCAAATAGTTTGTTAGGGGTTTGTTCTTCGGTGCCAAGGGCTGTTAGGGCTTTGTAGAAAAAGCTGTTAACGTCATCATTGTTGCTGTAGCCTAAAACTTGTGCGTGGTGGGCATAAGCTGCCATGCCGCGCAGGCCAAATAGTAGAAGAGATTTTAGGGAACGTATATCTTCATTGTTAGCGTTCCAGAGTTGCGTCATATCATATCGGTCAGTATTTTTCAAACCAGTTGAAAGACAATTGTTATGGTTGCTGTCTAGTTGTACGAGTTTTGCTTTTTCTGTTTTGATAAGTTCAATTTGTTGACGTATGGTTTCGTCATTAAAGTTTACATTTGTTACTGTAGTAAACAGACTGTCAATTACGTTTTTATGAGTGCTTTTAGAGGGGGCTGTTGTTGTTTTATTAATGATTTTTGCAAGTTCTATTAATTCGCCGGTTAGTGTGTCTTGAAGGTTTGCGGTGAGGGCTTTTTTGCCACATACACCGTTAACTGTGCAACCGGTTCCTTTTGCGGTCTGTTCACATTGAAAACAAAACATTGACATTACATATTTTCCTCCTTCTTTTTTCTTTTTAGGGCTAGTTTTTTAAAATTTTGCCATCTGTAGAGATGACTATGATTTGGCAGGGTATTGTTTTTCCACAGTTTTGGAGTGCGGTTTTTACAGCGTTTTTAATACCATTGCAGCAGGGAACTTCTATTTGTGTAACTGTAACGGTTTTTATGTCATTTGTTTTTAGAATGGTGGTTAGTTTTTTGGAGTAGTCTTCTTCGTCAAGTTTTGGGCAACCGATTAGGGTTATCTTGTTTTTCATGTATGCGTTATGGAAGTTGCCGTAGGCGTAGGCTGTGCAGTCGGCTGCTACAAGTAAATTTGCATTGTTAAAGTATGATGCGTTTGGGGGTACAAGTTTAATTTGTATAGGCCATTGGTTTAGGTGGGTTTCTGTTGATGGTGTTGGGGTTTGGTTTGGGTTTATTGTTTCGGTGGGGTTTTCGTGTTTGATTGCGTGTGCTTGTGTGCTGGGGCAGTTGCAGTCTGTAGGTGGGGGCGGGTTGTTTTTTTGGTTGTTTTTTACGGCTGTTTTGTTGTATTCTGTTGCTTCTCTTTCTTCAAAGGTGATTGCGCCGGTGGGGCATACGGGTAGGCAGTTTCCAAGGCCGTCGCAGTAATCGTCACGTACTAGTTTTGCTTTTCCGTTAACTATGGCGAGTGCTCCTTCGTGGCAGGCGGATATGCACAAGCTGCAGCCGGTGCATTTTTCATTGTTGATTTTGATAATTTTTCTAATCATGTTGTGTTCCTTCTTTGGCTGGTTAATGTGTCTTTTTCTGCGATATAAACAATACGTATAAAAACAACGTGCGTGTTATAAAAACAACAAAGGTGAGGTTTTGAAAAAAATCTTTGAAACAGCAAAAAACAACCCCCTACTACAAGGAATCGCCTTCAGCGACTTTGAACAAATGATGACTTGCCTATCAGCAAAAACAACCACCTACAAAAAAGACGACACCATCCTACTAACCGGCAACACCATAAACTTTGTAGGCATAATCCTATCAGGCAGCATAAAAACCCTAAAAGAAGACCCAAACGGCCAAACCACCCTCCTAACCCAACAAAACGCCCCCGAACTCTTCGGCGAAACATACGCCTGCGCCGGAATCGACCACAGCCCCATCACCATACAAGCAACAGAAAACAACACAGAAATCCTCCTCATAGACTACAAACGAATCAACACCTCCTGCACCTCAGCCTGCCCCTACCACAGAAGACTAATCAAAAACATGCTAAAAATAATCGCCACAAAAAACATTATCCTAAACCAAAAAATCGAAATACTCACCAAACGCACAACCAGAGAAAAACTAGTCACATACCTAAACACACAAAAAGGCCCAACAAAAAAATTCACCATACCCTACAACCGAAAAGAACTAGCCCAACACCTCTGCGTAGACAGAAGCGCCATGTCAAATGAACTATGCAAAATGAGAAACGAAGGACTAATAAAATTCAACAAAAACACATTCGAAATAATACAGCAACCCTAAAAATAAAAGAAAACAGGGAAATATTATTAGCGATCTTTTGCAGGCGTTTCCCATAACTGCATTTTTTCTTTCTTCATTTCAGTACGCTTACGTTGAAGAAATTTGTAAACAGATTTGTGTTCACACCCTTCAATAATCATTTGAACCGCATGCCTAGCTGCATCAGCCTCTTCATAACTACCGATAATACCTATAGTATGACCATAGACAGTAATATTTGCCTCAGTTAACTCCTCAATTAAACGTCGAGTCTTACCCTCAGCACCAATAATACGCCCTTTTATACGCTTAATATCCGAATCTGAACGCCCAAAAACAAGACGCAAATCAACTAGATCAAACACATCATCTTCATTTCGAATTAACCTAAAAGCCACTTCAGGCGCAAAACCCCGACCAATTGCGGTAACAAGATCTTTAGCACGCAAAAGCATAGAGGGATCAGTTTGCTCTTCAGTTAACACAATAGCGATACCACCGTCCTGGCTATCTACTTCAAGTTTAATTTTCAAACGGGTTTCAAGGTAAGTCTTTGTTTTACCTTCAGGACCTACTAATATACCTATACGATCTCTTGGAATTCGAACGAAAGAGTCAAGATTTGGCATGTTTCTTTCCAACAACCTGCTTATGCAATTCTTCAATAGGAATAACATCTACACTTAACTTATTAAAGAACCTATTTAGATTATTCAAATCTCTCATCAACATAAACTCAGCCATAGGATGCTCAATAGAAACCGATTGAGACATATCAATAATAAGCGGCTTACCCTTCCACATCAAAACATTATACTCACTCAAATCACCATGAACTAATCTGGCCTTTTGATAAAGCCGCCTCAAATTAGTAACCAACAACCTGTACACCTGCACAGGATTTTCAGGAAGGCACTCTTTAAGAGAAGGCGCACTTTTACCATCTTTACCTATAAACTCCATAACTAAAACATTACTCTTAACCACCAAAGGCTTAGGCACATTAACCTTTGCCTGACAAGCCTCCTCTAAATTACGAAACTCCTTTTGAGCCCACACCGCAAAAAGAGAACGCGTATCACGCTTAACATTTTTAAAACGAGGATCACCCTCAATATACTTAAGAATCCCCTTCTTAAACTCTGCCGAGGAAGTTAAATAAATTTTCACCGCCAAATCTTTATCTTCCCTAGTTTTACCCCAATAAACCCGCGCTTCCTTACCACTACTAACCACCCCATTAACCTCATGAAGCACACCCGTTTTAAGCAAATTAAACACAACAAGACGCGTAACCTGATCAAAAACTTCCTCAACAGTAGCACGCTCATTTGCCCTATCGCGATTCAACATTTTATCTCTACGTTCTAAACGCTTTTCATTATGCTCCAAACGCTCATGAGCTTTACGTGTCATAGTAGTCTACCCGATAACAGTATCCGAGTATTTAAAAACATTTAAACAAAAAACAATTAATGCGCCCAATTGGGACAACCATTGCATGGAATTCTATCATAAGCACTTGCCGATCAAAAGGATTTACAAAATTAGTGCAAATATCCAACCAAGGCAATAATGAGGTTGAATAGAGTGACACATGACACAAGTCTTATGATGAATGATTTCTGTAAATGATACACATGGAAAAGCTGGGATATATTTATTTAGATGTACGTGTTAAGCGTTGGCTATAATGGAGAAAAAATAAAAATGAAAGTGTTTAAAACTAAAAATCTATACACAACTTTTGCAATACTTATGATACTATCATTTACTATATCAATGCTTACAGTACAAAATGCAAACGCACAAAGTAGAGATACTAAAACGTATCCATTTGCTGACGTAGCACCAAAAACAGTCGGTGTGGGGCAACCTGCTCTAATTAGTGCTGGTTTGATGGCCCCTTTAAATAATAATAATGATGGCTGGAACATGACTATTTACGTCACTGATCCTGACGGTAAAGTTGAAACTTTTCAGCGTAAAACTTTTGCCACAGGCTCAGTAGGCTTCTACTATGCTCCAACAAAAGAAGGAAACTATACAATATACGCTACCTTTGAACGTACAGAATACCGTGGCGCTTGGTATGCATCAAGTGAAAGCGATAATGCCACATTAACCGTATTAGCAGACTTTTGGTATCCAAGTCATCCAGGTCATAAGCTTCCAACAGAATATTGGACAAGACCAATTGATGGACAACTACGCGAATGGTACCTAATTGCAGGAAGCTGGGTATATAAACCAAAAAATCTGTATGCACCATATAATGATGCACCTAAAACTGCACACATTTTGTGGAGTATGCCAATTGGCGACACCCTAGGTGGTCTATCAGGCGGAGAAGCTGGCGCCGTTGGATTCCAAGATGGAGATGGATACGAAGGTAAATTCTTAAACTCTATTACTATCTGTGGAATTTTGTATTATAACAGATACGTAGCGGCTTCACCACAACAAACAATTGTTGCAGTTGATTTACACACAGGAAAAACACTCTGGGAACGATCATACTCCTTTGGAGGCAGCAGAGTTGCACATGGACAAATTCTTGTATGGGATTTTGCCAGTAGCCATGGAGCATGGTCATACGTCTGGATGGTTAGCGGTAGTACATGGTATGGTCTTGATGCTGCGACTGGTGATCTTAAATATAACATGACTAATGTTCCAAGCGGAACTATTTATCGTGGTTCAAACGGTGAAATGCTAAAATACCGTATGTATAACTATGGAACTGCAGCTAATCCAAATTGGTATTTGCAGCAATGGAACTCTACATTTGTTGTGAATAATGGTACTCGCATAGGTACAGCTGATGCTTGGGGTGCTAACGTTCAAGGCAGATCATATGATGCAACACGTTTAGGTTTTGACCGTAACGTGTCAATTGCAGGGTTAACATTTGTGCCTGGTCAGGCCAACAATCCCAGCGCTGGAGCTACAGTTACACCAATAATGGCATATGCCGAAGATAGAGTAATTTTTGGCAACGTTTCAAGAGCAGGCGTAACTCTTACAGTGCTTAGTCTTGATGAAGAAAATCTAGGATATACATTGTGTAACAGAAGAACATGGGATTCACCGGCTGAATGGCAAGATGTTAGTGTAACCGGCAGTCAATCAGGTTGGGCAGGTTTTAGTAAAGAATACAAAGTAGCTGTTTATTGGACAAAGGAAAACAGAGTTAACTATGCTTTTAGCACAGAAACAGGCAGACTTTTATGGCAAACAGAACCACAAAGCTATGCAGATGCATGGGGTGGAGTTTCTACTTCCAGAGATGTTCCGGAAAAAATCATTGTAAACAACAAGCTTATTGAAGCAAGCGTTGCAGGTATTGTATACTGCTATGACGTAGAGACAGGTAAATTGCTTTGGACACATGAAGCAACAGCAAAAACTACTGATTATCAAGTTATGACAGGAAACTGGTGGTTAATTCCAGTAATTGCTACTGATGATATAGTCTATTTTGGTCACCATGAACACTCTGCTGCAACACCTAAAAAGAGAGGTGCACCATTCTTTGCACTTGACATAGAGACTGGTGAACTTGTTTGGGAAATTGAGGGTGCATTCCGTCAGACTCGTTGGGGTGGTCCCGCAGTCATTGGCGATAGCATCATTGCAACAATGGACACCTATGATCAACAAATCTACGCAATAGGTAAGGGTCCAAGTGAATTAACAGTTTCAGCATCTAACGTTATAACCACTTCTTGGCAGCCAATTAAAGTTTCAGGAACAGTCATGGACGTCTCACCCGGCACACAGCAAGACAATCTAAAACTCCGATTCCCCAATGGTGTACCCGCAGTCGGCGATGAAAGCCAAAGCGAATGGATGCTCTACCTCTACAAACAATTCGAACAACCAATGACCGTAAAAGGCATAGAAATTACAGTGTACGCATTTGATGGTGAAAATGTAATAGATATCGGAAAAACAACAAGCGACTCACGGGGCACATATGCAATAGACTGGATTCCAGAAAAAGAAGGCAAATACGACATATGGGCATACTTTGAAGGCACAGAAGCATTCTTTGGCGACGACGCAAAAACAGAAGTATCCGTATACGCACCAGCGCCCACACCAGAACCAGAACCAACACCACCATACGAATGGTACATCATCGGCATGGGCATCGCAATCATTGCAGCAATCGCTATACACCTACTCATAACTCTTAAAAAGAAATAAAAACCAACCCTCTTTTCTTTTTTTACTTTTTTTACTTTATTTGGGTGTTAAGAGAAACCAAACCTTATTCTGTAACTGTGCCTCATATAAGAAAGATATGGAATACCGTAGGCGGGTATATGACGACCTCTAATGAAAAAGATGTAAAATTCAAATTTAATCCTGTTTACTTAGTACCTATACTTGCAAGTATGTTTTTTGGTCTTGGCTGTGCTTGGATTCTAAGGCCTCAACAAGGACCTTATGCACCTGTATTACCCCCTGTCACCCCCTTTCCTGATGACACCATGTCAGGACCATTGGGTAACGCAATTTTTTTTGTTATCCTAGTTGCGATAAGTGCCACAGTATTCTATTTCTTACTTAAACAAAATAAAGTAAAATTCATAAAAATAGCCATTTTATCAGTTATGACTCTTGCCACACTGTTACTCTCCATAATTTACCTCTCAACACTTTTAGCAAACACCCCCTTTTACAGTCTCCCCTTAATAGGCGCATTAACTATAGGGATAACAATACTGTTTGACTTAGCCATATTCAAATACACTAAAGCCCAAAACATAGCAGTCATAGCGTTAGGCGGCGCCTTTGGAGCTCTATTTAGCTTTCTACTACCCCCATACAGCGCCATAGCCATACTAATTTTTCTTGCAATCTATGACATATTTGCTGTTTACCGTGGACCTGTAGGAAAAATTGCTCAAAACGGAATAGACCAACTAAGCGGACTAAGCTACTCCTTCAAAGACATACAAATGGGATTAGGCGATTTATTCTTCTACACCGTACTAGTGGGTATAATGTTTTTCAACTTTCCAAACAGCATACTACCCACAATCATGTCCATCATTGGCATCTGCATAGGCTCAATAATCACATTTTACATGCTTGACAAAAAAGGAATCTTTCCAGGACTACCCTTCCCCATCGCCATAGGACTACCCCTCGGCTTTATCACAGCCCTACTCATCTAAAAACAAACAAAAGTTTAGTTGAACCTAAAGAATATACTGTTCAACATAAACGGTAGGCACACCCATACGAGCAGCAGTTTCAGCTACCGATAAACCACTGCTAATAAATCGTTTAACAACAACCCCCATATCTTCACCAACTTCAATAATATGACGATCGGGGTCATAGAAACGAATAGCACGTTGCCCCCAAGGATGTTCATACAACAAATGAACATAACATATATCCCCTCGTTGACTTAACAGATTACAGAAAGAGTCAATATCTCTTGTTTCAAAACACAACTCTCCAGCATTATTTCCAAAAAGGATGTTATCTTCACTTTTTTGAATAAACCCTTTCCAAGTGTCAAGAGTTTGAAGAGCTATTCCACCCGTTAAAGTTACATTTGCACCCAAATCCGATTCAACCTTAAGACCAAGAACCTCTTTGTAAAACCGTTTGGACACCTCAATATCCTTAACAGAAATCAATACACCCAAATATTTCATTTTACACATCTCAACTTTTTACTAACTTTGGGTTAACCCCACATTGGGGTAATGTTCTACAAAGATGTCACGGATTTGTTCAGGTTTCTCAATAACATGCATACCCGTCATTTGCTCAAGTTTACGTACTTGCTCAGCTTCTTCTTTGCGTACCTGAATTTTTATGGTTTTACCGTTAGGTATTACTGTTTCAACAACACTTTCTTTATAATCCGTGGGCAAAACATAGACTTCCCCAAACGCTTTCAAACTCATAATAACCGAGTTAGTGATTAGGGTATCTCCAATACTGTTAACAATTTTAGCAACTGTATTAGAACTCGTTGGAGCAACAAGCATGAAATCATATTTCCCACTTTGTAACCAAGACGCCAAAAACGGTGCATTAGCATTCATTTCAACTCTAAAATTAGTAAACTCTTGCTTCAAAATTTCAAACTGTTTATAAAACCTAAGCATAGTCTCACCATTCTTAGAAACAAACACATGAATATCCACTTTTGAAGCATACTGCTCCTTAAGCTCAAGCATCACCTTGACAATCTCAACAATTTTATCGCCACCACCAGTTATACCCCAAGCAACTTTATGCTTTTTTTGTGTCTTACTCAATTACTTTCACCTATACTATAATACCCCTACATTCTTTTAACTGTTTCATCTTAATTTTAAATATACAAACCATTTACATCCATAGATAATGTCGGATAGGCTACAAAAATCAAATATTAAATAAAAATATTCAAAAATTTTAAATAAAAAAATAAAAATTAAAGAAAGAAGAGTTGTTTGAGGTTATTCTTTTTCAAAGTATTCTTCTGGTTTTGGTGGAACTGCTGGTAGTCCTTTGCGTTCGCGGATTTCTTTGATTATTTCTTCTTGTAGTTGTTCTGGAATTGGTGCCCAACGGCTGAATTGCGTTGCCCAGAATGCGCGTCCTTCGGTTGAGCTTCTAAGTTCGTCTGCGATACCAAAGCTTTCAGATACGGGCATTTCTGCTTTGACTGTTATCATGTCTTCTTCGGAGGGCATGTCTATGATTTTGCCGCGTCGTTTGTTTACAGTTGCTAGGACGCTGCTGACGAAGTCTGAGGGGACTTTGCATTCAAAGCTTATGAGGGGTTCAAGTAGTTTGGGTTTGCTTAGTAGAATAACGCAGTATATGGGTCTCCAAGTCATGGGAATGGCTTGTGCTGGGCCTCTGTGGACGGGGTCTTCGTGTAGGGTGATGTCTTCTAGGTTGATTTTTAGGCCGTGTGCTGGTTCTCTTGTGAGGGGGGAGGTTTGTACTGCTTCGCGGAAGCCTGTTTTTATGTGGTCGATGATTTCTTCTACGTATTGTCGTCCACGGATGCGGTTGACTAGGATGTTGCATTCTTCAATTGCGACTGCGCCTTTTGCTTCGTCGGGTGACCAGCCTAGACCTTTGAGGACTTTGGCTCTTTCGTCTTTGTTTTGTAAGTCAGTAATTTTTTCTAATTTTATTGCTTCTATGATTTCTTCATCGAGTTTTTCGATGGTTATCCAGAGTTTGTTGTGTTTGTTGGGGCTTTTACCCATAACTGATGGACCGGTGTAGTCGTGGTGGATGGTTTCTCTGTAGATGACAATGGGTTTGCTGAGTTTGACTTTGAGGCCTGCTTCTTGCATTCGGTAAGCTGTGATTTCAAGGTGAAGTTCACCCATGCCTGAGAGGAGAAATTCGCCTGATTCTTTATTCATGACAAAGCGTATGCAGGGGTCTTCGGTTGTGAGTTTATGCATTACTTTGTCAAAGAGGGGCAGGTCTTTAACGTTTTCTGGTTCAACAGCTACAGTAACTACTGGGTCAGACACATAGGTTAAGCCTTCAAAGCTGTGAATTTCACAATTTGCCTCGCCTATGGTTTCGCCAATACGCATAGCAGGTAAACCTGAGACTGCGCCAATGTTGCCTGCGGGTACACAGTCAACAATAACACGATCAGTTGCCATGCTCATGAAAACTTGTTGAATGGTGCCTTTGCGTTGTGAACCAACTAGTTGTACTTCTTTACCTTTAGTGATGGCGCCACTGAAAATTCTGCCAATGGCAACAGTACCGCTGTGTGGATCTACATCAATTGTTGAAATACACATAAGTAGAGGAGCCTTAGGATCAACTTTTGCCATGCCAACACCAACGGGTGAATCTGCATCGCCTGGCCAAATCTTTGTTTGACGATATGGCTGAGCGACTAGGGGGCTTGGCAAGTGTTTGCAAAACATGTTAAGAATTGGTTCGGGTAGAGGTGCTTTCTTGCTTAATGCACCTACTTTCTCGTTAACCTCATCAGGATCACCAGTATATGCGTCGATGATGTCTTGGAAGCTAATTTGTTTTTGTCTCATATAATCAAGGCTTAAGCCCCACTTGTGAAGGGCTGAACCAAAAGCAACAGTATCTTCAATTTTAATTTTCCAAGTTTCTTTATATTCTGGTGGAGCGTGTTTCTCAATTAGATTGTTAATTTTTGTAAGAACCTTTGCAAATTTTTTCTGAATTTCTTGTGGAGATAACTTTATTTCTTTGATTAATCGGTCAACTTTATTGATAAATAAAAGTGGTTTAACTCTTTCTTTTAGTGCTTGCATGAGGACGGTTTCTGTTTGAGTCATTGGGCCTTCTACAGCATCAACAACTACAAGTGCACCATCAACAGCTCTTAAACTTCGGGTAACTGCGCTTGAAAAGTCAATGTGCCCTGGAGTATCTATAAGGTTAATCAAATGTTCTGTATTCTCATATGTGTGAACCAAACTGACGTTTGAAGCAAATATCGTAACGCCTCGTTGTTTCTCAAGAATGTAACTATCAAGGAACCGTTTTTGGCCAGCAGCATCTGCACTGATAATGCCTGCATGTGCCAAAAGACTATCCGACAAAGTTGTTTTACCATGATCAACATGAGCAATAATGCTGGTATTACGGATGATTTTTGGGTTCTCCATCAACTTAGTAATTTCATCATTTTGTCTAAAACGTGCCATCTTATTCATTCTCCACTTTAGCATTTATAATATCATTGTTAGTTTTATTTGAATACACCATATTTATAAACATTTTACGCATATGGAAATCTCTCAATAATAGAGTAAACAACATGGACATTGAATTTGTAGCCTATTAACTTTATGGCAATAAACTATAAACCTCAGCGAAAAACACGCATAATCAAAAAACAAACCAAATCACGATAAGTCTAACCTAAACCTTCCACCAACTTCAACCAACTTGTGAACCTTTTTGGTTTTAGATGTATGTTGTTCTTACAGGTTTAAGTAGCATTTAAAAGATTAAATGTAACATAGTTTATTTACTAAAGGAAGCTTGTTTATGCCTACTTTCCAGACTGTTCGTGGAATGCGAGATTTACTTGACAAAGAAGCCCAAACCTTCACTTATACCATGTCTAATGCTCAAAAGGTTGCTTTGCTTTTTGGGTTTAAAAAAGTGTTTACCCCTCATGTTGAATCTTTAGAATTGTTAAGTGCAAAATCAGGCGATGAAATACGTCAGAGAATGTTTATATTTGAGGATTTAGGCGGACGAAAAGTTGCTTTGCGTCCAGAGTTTACTGCCTCCATTGCACGTTTATCCACATCAACCCTAAAAAATGAGCCTAAACCATTAAAACTATTCTCAGTAGGCACTGTTTATAGGTACGATGAACCTCAACGTGGCAGATACCGAGAATTTTGGCAATCAAACTTTGAATTAATAGGCTCAAACAAGCCTGAAGCCGACACAGAAATCATACTACTCACAAATCAGCTCATGCAAACCCTTCAACTACAAGATTACGTTTTCAAAATTGGACACATAGGCATCATTCGAGGCATCCTAAGTCAAGATGGGGTAGATGAAAAAACTCAAAATGCCATATTACAACGTATGGACAAAAAAGAGTATGAATTAGCCCTCAAACTTGTTGATTCAGAAAAATGTCGCCATACACTGCAAAGTTTAATTGACCTTAAAGGTGATAACTGGCGTGGTATTATTGATCAAATTAAGGTTTTAGTAGCTGATTATGAGCAAGCGAAGGTTGCAACAGAGAACCTCTTAGAAATACTCTTGTTAGTTACATCAAGCACAGAGATTTCTTTAACTGTTGAACCTGCTTTTGCTAGGGGACTTGAATATTATACTGGACTTATTTTTGAGGTCTATATCCCACAGCTTGAAATTGCTCTTGGAGGGGGAGGTAGATATGATCGTTTAATTGAAGCCTTTGGAGGGGAAGCTACCCCAGCAGTTGGTTGTGCTCATGGAATTGACCGCATAGCAATTGCTCTGCAAACTCAAAACGCAAACTATTCCATGTCTTTGGGGCGAAAAGTTGTGGTAATTCCCATTACCGATTCAGTAAAAGTTGATGCGTTAAAGATTGCCCAGTTGTTGCGGGTGCAGGGGGTTTCTGCAGAGTTTGAGCTTATGGGTCGTAAAATGGGTAAAGCTTTAGAGGATGCAGATAAGCGTGGTCTGGATTACGCGGTTATTGTTGGTGAACGTGAGCTTAAAGAGGAAACTGTGGTTATTAAAGATCTTAAAAAGCGTGAACAAGTAACTGTGCCTCTATCAGAGTTATTTGAAAAGATCAAAAACTAAAAATATAATAAGGGTAGCATAAGCCAAAAGCTTATTTTTATTTGTTGCTTTTAGAGTCGTTTGATGTAGCGGTTTACTTCCCATTCGGTTACTTGTAGGCGGTAGGCGTCCCATTCGCGGCGTTTTTCTTTTAAAAAGTTTTCAAAGGCTGTTTCGCCTAGGGTTTCTTTCATAAGCTCGCTTGTTGCAAGTTCGTCTAGGGCTTCTTTTAGGGATTCTGGCAGGGAGACTATGCCGCGTTCTTTGCGTTCTTCATAGCTCATGTGGTAAACGTTTAGTTCCACGGGTTCTCCTGGGTCGGTTTTGTTTTTAATACCGTCAAGACCTGTGGCTAGTAGTACTGCAAATTGTAAGTATGGGTTGCCTGCGCCGTCTGGACAGCGGATTTCACATCTTGCAGCGCTTTTTCTGCCGCCAAAGTTTGGTACACGGATAAGTGGGCTGCGGTTTTTGTGTGCCCATGCAATATAGACAGGGGCTTCATATCCGGGAACTAGGCGTTTGAAGCTATTTGGCCAACTGTTAAGTATGGCACACATTTTGCGTCCGTGTGCGAGCTGTCCGCCGATAAAGTTGCGTGCAATCTCTGAGAGGTAGCCTTGTTTTTCGTCTTTTTCGGAGAAGAACATGTTTATTGTGCCATCGAGGTTCCATAGGCTTTGGTGGATGTGCATGCCACTGCCGTTTATGCCTTGGAAGGGTTTTGGCATGTATGTTGTTAGGTATCCGGCTCTTGCGGCGACGACTTTTCCACACATTTTTAGGGTGATAGCTCGGTCGGCTGTTTCTAGGGCTTCGCCGTATTTGAAGTCAATTTCGTTTTGACCTAGGGCGCTTTCGTGGTGGCTGATTTCGATGTCTATACCAAAGGCTTCGGCGGTGTCGGCTATTTCACGTCTTAAATCATCAGTTAAGTCGCCTGGATGGAAATCAAAGTACCCCGATAAGTCTATGGGAGTGGGTAAACCGCCGTTTTCAGATTCTTTTACTATAAAAAATTCAAGCTCAGGTGCACACATGAATTTATAACCCCCTTGACAGGCTTTTTCGATTGTTTTTTCAAGGATGTAGCGGGGGTCAGCATCGTAGCGTTTGTTTTGTGGAGTATAGATGTCGCAGAGAAGTCTACAAGAAGATTTTTCTTTGGGCCTCCAAGGCAAGATTGCAAAAGTTGTTGGATCAGGATATAAAACCATATCAGATTCTTCAACAGGTCCATAGCCTGTAATTGAAGAACCATCAAATGACTGCCCATTCTCAAAAATACTTTCAATATTTTTTGAACTCACCGCAAGATTCTTTAACATACCATTAATGTCAGTAAACTGCAACCTAACAAATTTTATGTCATTTTCACGGATAGTTTTTACAACATTAGTTACATTTTCTTTCCAAACAACATCATTGAAATTTTTCATTTAATTGCCTTCTACTCTGCTTGTAAATTTTATCTTCTTCTATTTTTATGTGTTATGGCTACAGTTTTAAGGTAAACTGTTAGAGGAAGGTTAATAGTGTGTTATGTTTTGCGTTCTCGGCGTAGAAAGTCGCCTATATCTAATACGTTTGCTACAGCGGGCATATTTTTGTCAGTTTGGGGTTGTTGTTGTGTTAATTCAGTTAAAACTCTGCCAAATCCAAGGCATTCTCCAAATTCGTTAAATATTAAAACGTGACAGTTTCGTTGAATTCTGCCATAGGTTTGTACTATGCCTTTCTTAAAAATGTCGCGTCCACAGATAAATAACCATCCTGCTTTTTGGTCAACTATTATTTTGTTAGCTTTCTGAGTTGCAATTATTGAGAGTAAATTAAAGCTTGGGAAAAACTTGTTTGCTCGAATTTTACCTAAAAAGATTCCTGCATAAAAAAAGTCGCCTTTAACCAGTAGCGGTTTAATTTGGTTGTTTAGCAAGAAAATGCGTCCATCCCGTTCAACTAGGAGGTTTTCGTTAAAGGTGAGTTTTACGCCAAATTGCAATGCAAAATCTACAACTGCTTTAATTTTCATGTTGAGGGGCACCTCACAAGTTTACATACAAAGAAGCCCTGTGTTTGGTCAGGCCAGAACCTGCGGCAATGTACAATTGAGGGGTCTAATTGTTTTCCAAAAACGTTAGTTAACCCCAAAGTGCCCGGACAGTTAATTTCAGCTATCTGCAGATTTAATCGATGTATGGCCCAGTCTATGTTTAACTCGTTTTCTTCAGGTTCTAAAGAGCAAGTTGAGTAAACAATTTCTCCGTTCTCTGTTAGGCATTCGGCGGCTTTCATCAATATTTCTCGTTGCACCCTAGCGTTACGTTCAACATCTGTTAGGGTGCGATTTTGAAACCATCTAGGATCCGAAGCAAAATTTCCACTACAGGGGGCATCAACAAGGATACGATCAAATTTTAAACCCATTTTTGGACTGTTGCGTGCGTCAAGTTGATAAACAATAGTGTTTCTAACATGGCATCGTTCTAAATGGTTAGACAGCGCCGTTAACCGTTGTTTACTTATATCTAACGCAACTATACTGCCCGTGTTATCCATATCATTTGCCAACTGGACTGTTTTTCCACCCGGCGCAGCTGAAGCATCAAGCACCCGCTTACCTTTAAGATTGGAAAATAAGGTTACAGGAACCTGCGCGGCGGCCTCTTGAATAGAATACAACCCAAGCAAATACTCCGCGGTAGCACCCGCTGAAACCTTGGAATTACAAACCCAGTAACCTTGAGGCAAAAAACTAATCTTTTCCAAAGTTAAACCCAAACTCAAAAGACGCAAAACCAAAGCTTGCTGATTTCCATTATTAATAGTATGATTGAAACGTATGGCTTGTCGTAACTCTACGGGGCGATACTTCCAACCTAACTGCTCGTAACGGCTCACAAAAAACTCTTTTCCCGACATCACCTTAAAAAGAAAAAACGAAAAATAAAAACCTTCCACAAAAAATAATCAAGCCGTCTAATGCCGTAAATCCTAAAAAGCACCGTGCATGATATAATAGGAGGAAGTTTTCTTGAAACGCATAGAAGCTCGTATTAAAACAATGTTTGGCGAAATTGTCATAAAAAGCGATAGCCCCCAAGAACTCTTAAATATGCTGGAAACTGTCCCAGAAAATTTTGTAGAAAAAATATCTGATTTTGTTTCAGATCGTCTAACACTTTCAGGGGCACAACTAAAAGGTATTGTTGAATCAACCACCGAAGGTCCAGTTATTGTAACTCGAGAAAACTTAACACACTATGAAGCCGTAGGCCTAATTCTCTACGCGTCCGAAGAACATAAAAACACAGCGGCTCAAGTACAAAAACTGTTAGAATCCAGCAACATCAAAAGCATGGTTCCCGCACGCCTAAACGAAATGACCAAACGAGGACAAGTCTTCAAACCCGACCCAAACAAACCCGAATTTAAACTAACCATACAAGGCGAAAAATGGATTGAAGACGAAGTGTTAAAGACTCTTAAAGAAAAAACAGGTTAAAAACAAAAAATATTTATAAAAAAATAAAAAGCTAGACTATGCAAAAACGAGTTTTAAAGTACATTAACACATAAAAATTCAACAAACAACAACTATAAATACAACATAAAGCAAACAATCATTATTGATGTTGAATATTATGCGTTACAAAGAAGGATTTAACAAATTTTTGTTTTGTTTGGTGTTGTTATTATGTTTAGTGATGTTTATGGGTTGTTTTGTTGGTTTAGTAAATGCTCAGACATTTGGTTCAACTATTACTATTATGCCGGATGGTAGTGTTGGGCGAACTGATCTGATTCAGCGGAACGGAGATGTTTATACTTTAAAAGGAGATATTTTTGGCACAATATCGGTTAAAAAAGATGGCATTACAATTGATGGTGCCGGATATGCAATTAAAGGAACGGGAAACGGAATAGATTTACGAAAGAATTCTATGGCCATTCCGCCTGCGCATAGTAATGTTGTGGTGAAGAATGTTCGTTTTTGTGATAATAGTCTCATTTTTACTTCTGCGTGTAGTAACAGTTTCATCAACTACACGTCGATTGAATCGGTATTACTGAAGAATTAAACACTAATTTTGTGGGTTTTTGGTGTGGTGTGTCCTTTTGTGGGGACAAAGACCACGCCAGCTTTGGTTATTTTTAGTTGGACGTGTTTGTTTGTGGGGTGCGGGTGTGATGTCAAGATTATTTACTCAATGATGACATCCATGGTGGCATGATGTGGTCATGTCACGGCATTAATCGGGTTGAAAGAGTTTTTATTTGTTTTCTTTGTTAGATGGGTTGTTGTGGGTGGGATTTGAATTGTTTGGTAAAGCTGTTTAAGTTGTCTTGTAGTAACAATGGGTGTGCTCCAAAAATAGGAGAGGTTGGTTTCTGAGAAATCAACAAACCCATTTAAACTATGGCAGAATTAACTATTTTTGTTGTAGACTGTTTTTGTTTTTGCTTTTTTAAACGATAAAAAAACAAACCAACAACAACAGCAATAGCAACCGCTCCTGCGATAGGTAAAAGATAAGACTGCTCACCACCAGTCATAGGTTCGACAAACACGTCTTCTTCCTCGACAAATACGTCATGACCTTCACCACTTAACGCTGTATTCAAAGAAAACTCTACAGATTTACCCATTTCAAAAGCAACCGTACTATACACACCCCCACCCTTATTAACAGCAGTATTATCCAAAATACGACTACCCCCGGAATTCACGGATAAGTCACCCTTATTGTAAACTCCACCCCCATTCTCCATAGCAGCATTATTGGAAATTATTCCATCCCAGCCACCAACACCTCCATACATATAGAAAATGCCCTCATTGTACACTCCACCACCATAATCAGCAGCATTACCAGAAATCACTCCTCCATAAAAGTCAAATTCGCCACCACGCTCAACATACACCCCACGACCAGTAGCACCCTTTGCATGTGTCACAACAATACCTCCATAAAGCTTCAAATACCCACCCGACCTTACAATAATAGTGTCCATACCATCAGCTCCAACCAGAGAAACACCACCATCCTCATACGATACCAAGACAATTCCTTTGCCATCAGAGATTTCAAGAGGATTTTTCAAAAAAATGCTCTCCATAACATAAATTATGCACCCATCACTACCTGAAGTGTCAATAGCCTTTCTAAGGGCTGTCTCAGTTTTAACCTGAACATCTACATCCAACCATACACCACTAACTTCGGAAGTAAAAGGTGAAGAAAATAATGTTATTATGAAGAGTAAAGAAATGAAGGTTAAAGTTTTTTTACTGAGAAATTGCTGCTGATTAAATTTAGGTTTAACAAACACGGCCATACAAATACGTCCTCTTTAATTTGATAAATGTATTATTGTTGTTATTATTTTTTTTGCCATATTTCTCATGAAAACATTTTTTATTTTCGTGGTTCTTCCAGCATCGGCGCAGCCGATGGTGTGGTCTTCCATGAAAACATTTGTTGGGTTTCATAGTTTGTCTATCATCGGCTCGCCGATGGCGTATTTTTCTATGTTTACTAATTTTTGGTTGATAAAGAAAAAGAGGGTTGTGTTGTGTAGTATTGCTGTGTTCTATTTGAAGATCATTTGTCATTATTGTTGCTGCGGGTTGTTTTTCAGTGTTAGAATACGCGAATTGCATCAAAATATACATCTCCTACGGCGTTCCAGTCGTTAACGACAACTATGGTGATATATTTAAAATTGGACACATAGCCCAAAACGAGGTCATCTGCGCCAGATTGGTTCTGAGGGTGGGTACAATAGTTTGTGTCTGCAATTGTTGTCCAGTTGATTTTGTCGTTAGATACTTTGACTATTAAATGGGTTCCAGTTGTTGCTGTGTATCCATACATTTTAATAGTGCCACTTAATGAAGTGCCAGGATTGTTTATGTTATGCATGTTCGCATATATTACTGCATAGTCATAATAGAGTGGACTGTACCAGTAGCCCGAATGCAAATAAACGTACTTTTTGTCAACCAAAGCGCCCGTTATGCTCTTAGAATCGACGACACTTCCGTATCTTATGAATTCAGAAGTTGCGCTTAGAGCGTAGCCTTTTACATCATATCGAACTCGATTTATCCAAAGGTTGGTATCGCATGTAGAGCAATAGTGTGTAGCGTGACCTTTACAAGAAAAACACATGATGCAACATGAAGATGATGATGGATTATGTGCTTGGTCGTTACAACCGAACAGGTGTGATAGTTCATGCTGGACAAGATTAATAATGGGTCCATATTGGATGGCGTATCCTACACGTATTACCGCACCACTACCATGACCGTCTCCTTTACCGTCATAGTCCCAGCCATATCCAACACCAGGGTTGCCACCACTTTCAAGTTGATTTGTCAATAGTATTACTATGTCACAACCTGAATTTTTTACAAAATTTTCGTTCAATAAGGCGCTTAACAAAGATGAGTACTTTGTTAGGTGATTGGGTGAATTCCATGTGTCATTATAGGCATGCATGTTAAACGTAATGTCGTAATTGTCATCCAAATTGGCTGAGCCATCGGCTAGAACTAACGTAGCCCAATTGTACAGGTTGGATGCAGGCATATTCATAGGGTTCAGTTTGCTCCAGAAGTCTCGGGCTTCTTCATCAATAACCACCATTACTTTTACGTTTGCTTTTGCGCGTGAGCTTTGTCTGCCTTCGTTTTCCTCTTCTTGAGGGGAGGGCTGTTTAGGTGTAACGTATTCTGGGATGTGTGCAAATCTGGCTATGTCTTCTAAGGTAAAATTTTCTGCTCCAGGTAGGGGTGGTGGCGGGGGACAACTACGTCCTTCACCGTATGCATTGCATCCGAAATGGTTGTCATTGTGGGTGTGTTCTTCAGTGCAGTATTCGTCTAAGCAGTTTTCGTTGTTGTTTTGTAGCGGGTTTTCGGCTATGGCGGTTTGGATTGGTTGCATTATGCCTGTGCCTAATAAAACTAAAACAGCACAGACCGTCATGCTGAGTATTAATTTCTTTTTAAACACGTTCATAAAATTTCATCCTTTATTTTTTTACACTATTTTGTGTGTCTGTATATTGTTACCAGATGTTTATATTAGTTTCTTAAAATCACCCTTCTATAGACATACATTTAAATACAGCGTAATACTTGTAGAGCCAAATTCTAAAAAAACACATCTTATAAAAACCAAAAAACTATCTAAACCAAACTATAAAGAAAACAAAATCTCACAGCCACAAACCCTACGAACACACACCACCAAAAACACAACTACTTAAAACAGAACCCTCACAACCCCCTCTTCTAAAAACTTTAGAGATAAATTACTGATTCAATCAGCAGTATATGGGAGACTATAAAGCCAAATTTGGAGGTTTTGGTGTGGTGTGTCAGCTTTTTTGGGCTGGCAAAGACCACGTTAACTCACAGATTATTTTTAGTTGAATGTGCTGGTGGGGGTGTGGGTGTGTTTTTATTTTCGTGTGGGTGGGTTTTCTTTGTAGTATGCGCCTGCTAGAAATATTAGGGTTAGGATGTAGGGTTCTAGGTGGTTGATTGTGTGTTTTGCTTGTTTGATGTTTTTTGTTACGTTTTTTAGTATGTCTGTGTTGGTTTCGTGGTCGTAAAAGTCTTTTTCTATGTTGTTTAGGTGTTCGAGGATTAGGTTTTTTATTTTTTCGTCGCTGTCGGCTAGTTCGTTTATGCCTTCGCTTATTTGTAGGGCTTCTACTGTTGGGTTGTAGACGGTTGTTGCTTGGGTGTTTTCGGGTTTGAGTTTGAACATTTGGTTTATCCCTTGTAATGTTGTTTGTGGTTGAGGTATTTTTGTGTTTGTTTGTTGTTATTGCAAGTTTTTCAGGGGAAGTTGTGGTGTTTCTTGTGGAAAACTTTTAAATACCCCTGGCGCCCTCAACTATTTTGTAATATTATTACGTTTCAGGTTTCCTCATTCCGCGCCTAAACCTATGGTTTATCCCCTGCGGGGGACGTATGGAGTGTCATACTATTTATGCCCCACCACCATTCTTTAAAACAATACACCCTATATCTACAACGTAGAGAGTCTGCAAAAAAATATGCACTATCCCTACTTAGTGATCTTGCACTATATGATTTAGAAGAACACGAACAAATAAACACCCTGCTGCAACCAACTGATTTCTCCAACGCCTTAACAAATCAGTACCCAAACGTAGACGCAGACACAATACTACCCGAGTTGCCCCCTGATTCTTTAGAAAAAGGCTTAGTCTTAAAAGACCGCTACGGCAGAGGCGCCCTGCAGCAAGACGACAAACCCAACAAAACCTTAACCGTAGATCAATGGCGCGAACAATTTCGCCTACAACTCTATCAAACCACTAAACGAGGGGTAACCATGTGACAGAAAAAGCCGCCGTCATGAGTCAAGACGACTCTTTACTCTCACGCATAAACGCCATAGAAATCGCTCAACTTTTAACCTACAAAGAACACATCCAAACAAACTTACTAGACCGCATTGACAAAATCGAAAAAACCCAAACAACCCAAACCACGCAACTTGAAGAAATAAACCTGCAATTAACCAAACACATATCCGTCCAAGAATCTTTGACAAACCATTACAAGGCACTCTTAACAGGCGTCTTTGGCGTCATAGGCGGCGCAATCATCACCTACCTCCTCCAAACACTCTAGGTTTTCACAGGTGAACAAACAAATGTTTTCCCCCCCAAAACCTACTCAACAAACCCAACTCTTCCCCACCCAAAAAAAAGAGTTGGAAAACACAAAAGAAACAATATTTATAGAAAACACTGTTAAACCCCGACGTCAAAGTCTTTATCGCGGTGGCGCCAAATGCTTCCGTGTCCCCTCTGTGGAACAAACTAACCTAAACGGTGGCATTGTTCCGGCAAACACAAAGCCTCTTCCCGTTAGTGTGGTTGACAAAAATAAGCCTACAGATTTTATACGCAAAGCCCGAACTAGAGCGTTAATTAATGGTTTATTAGATTTTAAAAGTTTAAACCAAGTTGCAGTAGAATTAGGTGTTGCCCGCGTTACCTTACTACGCGACTTCCACAGGTGGGCTAAAAAACATAACATGGCGTTTGTTGAAACAGAATGGATGGAACGCTACCAAAAAATGAAAAAAACCAATGAAGTGGTATCGTTTAACGCTTTAACAAACATCTATAGACAATTAATTGCAATCCAAGCCAAAGTGAATGTTAATGTTACAAACCAAATCCTTAGCATTAACCGAGCCGCTTCAGACACTGAACTTGCAAAACAACTTGCCATGTACCAAAAACTCGTTTACGGAACAGTTGCAACAGAAACAGTTGTTGAAGTGGAAAATTTTCGAGCTCTCAATTCTGCACAATAAGTACATCCCTTGGAAACCTACGCCTAAACAGTGCGAATTTTTGTTGCGTGATGAGCTGGAGGTTTTGTTTGGAGGTGCAGCAGGTGGGGGAAAGACAGCCGGTACTGCTATGGCAGCCTTGCAGTATGTGGGGGAGCCTAATTATCGGGCTTTAATTCTTAGACGGCAGTTAACCGACGCCAAACTTTCAGGGGGCATCAGTGAGGTTTTGGATGATTGGTTGACTAATACGGATGCTAAAAAGGTGGGGGATGCATGGTATTTTCCCTCAGGCGCTATTGTGCAACTGGGGTATCTAAAGTCGCCTCAGGATATGTACCGCTACGACAGTAGCAGGTTTGATGCAGAATTCTTTGAGGAATTAACCCATTTTCTTGAACTGCAGTATCGTTACATGATTGCCCGTGTTAGGCGGGCTCGTAACAGCAACATTCCTCCAAGAGTGTGGAGCACCACAAATCCCGGGGGAAAAGGGCATCATTGGGTAAAAGCCAAATTCATTGATCACAATCATGACCCAACCTGTAAATTTGTCCCTGCCCGTCTAAAAGACAACCCCTACATAGACCAAAAAACCTACATTTCAAGTTTAAACAAACTTGACCCCATAACCCGAGCACAAAAACTAGACGGCAACTGGATAGTATCCTTAGCTGACTCATTGTTTAAACGTGAAAAAGTCCAAATAATTCCCCAGTTACCTCAAGGTTTAAAGTTTGTGCGGTACTGGGACAAAGCCTCAACTGTGCCGAAAAAGAATAATCAAGACCCTGACTACACGGTGGGGGTAAAGCTTGCTGAACAACAAGGCATATACTTTTTTGTTGATGTGGTGCGGGTGCGCAGAACTAGTGCGGATGTTCAGGCCTTAATTGCGCAAGTTGCGCAATTAGATGGGGTGGCAACTAAAATTTATATGGAGCAAGAACCCGGCAGTTCAGGGGTTGATGTCATCAACTATTACGCCCGAGAAGTGTTAAAGGGGTATAGTTTTTATGGGGTAAAAACGACGGGGTCAAAAACTGATAGGGCTGCGCCTTTGTCTGCTGCCTGGGATAATGGCAATGTTCGTTTGCTTTTAGCGTCGTGGAATACGGAATTTCTTGATGAGTTGGAGCTTTTTCCACAGGGTGCACATGATGATCAGGTGGATGCGGCGTCAGGTGCGTTTGAGCAAATACGCATCAAAACCGCAGCCCCCCCAGTATTCAAAATACACTAACAACAAAAACAATAAAAATTAAAAGTTTGGTTGAGGAAAAAAAGTTTGTCTGTGACTCGGTTTGGTGCAAAAGTTACTAAGGATGGGGGGTTAATTCTGCATCCTTCCTTAGCGGTAGTAGGGGATATGGGTGATGTGCGGGGTCAGGATGTTTCAGCTGACACGGATGCGGGGTTTGGGCAGCCCATATCGGATAGTGAACTCTCGTTTGCTGCTTGCCGTGAACCCGTTGCTCATTTTTTGACTTATGGGGTAGCAGCTGATGTGACTGATAAATGGTTCTACGTTGATGACTTAGACACCAAAAACCCCGATGTCGAATTAGATAATAATGTGCAGATGGCTTTAGATGAGATAGATTTTCGCGAAGTGTTAACCGAAGCCTTAATCCAAGCTCGCATTTACCGCAAAAGCCTAATTGTCTGCGCCTTTGATGATGCCAAAGACGTTTCCGAACTAAAGCAGCCAAGAAAGGAAGGCGCCAAGCTTTTACAGTTTGAAACCTACCCTAAAACTGAGAATAGCCAAAAACTCTTTCCTTACTCTGTGGACAAAAAAGATGACGACGTCAAAAGCTTACGGTATGGTAAACCTGTACTTTACCGTATAGACCGAGGTGGGGGGAACGTGCTTTTAGTGCATTTTTCACGTTGCATTGAGGTGGATAACAAGTTTTCTGTTTTAGCGCCCATCTTTGATGATTTAGTCTGTGGACGCAATATACGTTGGGGAGCTGCTCAGTGGCTCTACCGCACAGGTGGTGGTTTTCCTGTTTTGGGTTTTCCACGGGGGACTCCCTTGGAAGATTTGGAAAAGTATTGTGCCTCAGGGGCTTTTAACGATTTGATGAATCGTAGTTACATTACTTTAGCGCAGAACAGTAAAGACGAAAACGACGGCATGACCATAGATTTTAAAGGCGCCGCCAACACCACCCTAAACCCTGTCCCCTTCCTAAAAAGTAACATTGAACAAATCAGCATCGCAACCGGTATCCCTCAAGCAAAACTTGTAGGTGCCCAAGCAGGCGCCCTAACAGGCAGCAACGTAAACATGCAAGACTACTTTAAAGTCATAAGCCGCATACAAAACGGTCTGCCCACAAAAATTGCTAAACAAGTAATCCTCTGGCTAGCTGAGAGCGGCCAAATCACCCGCCTAAAAACCATAGCTCAAACAGATAGTTTAACCAGGCAGTTTATTAAAAAATTCCACAGAGGCGACTATCGTAAAAAAATTGTGCAACACTTTGCCATAGTTTGGAACAGTGCTTTTGAGCATTCAGAAATAGATAAAGCAAAAATTGAACTCGACAACGTCCGCAGCAACCAAGGAAAACTAGACTATATGACTATAGACGAAGTTCGAGCAAGCGAAGACCTAGACCCCTTGCCAAATAAAGAAGGCGAAAAACTAAAACGTTCAAGTTTAAACGAACTCTTCACTACCCCACCTTCTTCCTCAAACACCAAAGAAAACAGTAGTACACCTGAGCAGCAGTTGCAACAAGCCGACAAATTCCTACTAGTCGACTTAACCCCCAAACCCCCTCAACCACCAGCTTTTCACTCCGACGATGCAACTTAGCAGCCTAATTGGCGCCATACGCTTAATCCAAATGGGGGATAAGCGTTGGATTCCACAGCAGTTGCGCGGGTATAGTTTTTTTAGTAAACTTGATGAGTGGGGTTTTCAGTCAAGTGAACACCAAAACATGTGCATTACATGTGAGGACTTTAATGGCCAAGTTTTTGCAGGCGATGAACTACGCCGCACTTTTCCCTATTTAACTGTGGAATCTAAAAACACAATTTCCCCCAATGTGCATCCCAACTGCAAATGCACCCTACAAAGAGAAAATTAAATGTACGTATAACCTAAAGGAGAAAAAAATTGTATGTCAACAACACCAACGTCAGAGTATAAAGTTGTCTTTGATATTGCCACTTTGGATAAGGCTGTGGTTAGTGAAGATGATGATACGTTAACTATGTCTGCTGTTATTGCTTCGGAGATAGTGCACAAGTACGCTGGAGGTATGGCGTATAAGCCTGGGGATGAGCTGGAAAAAATGGTTTATACTGCTAGTCGTATTGGCAGTGTGCCTATAAAAGTGTTGGAGCATCCGGGGTTTGAAACAGATTTTTTGCTTTTAAAACACAACGATGTCCACGGCAAAGCGGGTAATTTTCAGTTTGTAAAAGATCTTCTTGACCCTAAAACCAAACGGCCTAACAGACGTGGAGTAAGGGCTGATATTACCTGGTTTAAAGACGTCACCCCTCCAATTGTTATCACTAAACTTAAGGATGGCACCCTGCGTGATGTTTCCATAGGGTTTGTTTGTGAAATGGAGTGGACTGAGGGAGTGTTTAATGGTGAAAAATATGATTATGTGCAACGTAATATTTTCTTAAATCATGTTGCTGCTCCTGTGGATGCAGGTCGGTGTCCGGGCCCCATATGTGGCATAGGCGCAGACAAACAAAACTCAACCACAAATATGGTTATGGTTGACAGACAAGTCTTAGAATCTTGCCCCGTATGTAATCACATGAAAGAGGTAGGGTGGCAAACCGCAGGCCAACGCCTCTACGACACCTACGGCCCCAACGTCTTAGAAGTTATAGACACAGGCAAACTCCCCCCAACACCACCATCCCAACCAACTATAGCTCCAACTGTTGACTCTGTGGAACAAAAAACCGAGGATCCGCAGGTAAATAGTGATGCAGAGTTTAGAAAAGTGGTAAAAGAATTTCACAAAACCTTCCCTACTTCTTGATCACATCTTCTTTTTGTTTGTTTGTGATGAGCTCTCGCTCTGTATGAGCGTTCACTTTTCGTAGCGTGTTTAGTGACGAAACAAAACATGCTTAAACCCTTTAAGTGAAAAATTATGTTAGAAAAAAGTGAACTTTTAAAAAAACTAGCAGACGCTGGCATCACTGAAGCTGACTTGCAAACCTTGTTGCCGCCAGTGCAGACTGATGCAGATCTTCAAAGTAAAAACGAAAGACTGCAACTTGAAATAGACAAACTTAAAAACCAACAAAAAATAGCTGTTGATATTGCAAATAAAGCCATAACTGATCAAAAAATCCGTGATGAAGCTGAAAGACAAACGCTCATTGCAGAGCTGGTAGTTGACAGTGATGGTCAATGGACTCAAACTGAACTTGACAAACTCTCCACCCGTGAATTAAACCTAGTCAAAATCACCTTAACCAAACGCACCGACGCCACCTTTGCCTCGATTGCTGCTTATAACGATGAACAAAAACGCATGAACGCTCCAAAACTTACCGCCTTTGGGGTAGACTTAAACGCTGTTTCTGCTGGAGGTGCAAAATAGTGTCCTCTACTACTGTTACTGAAACTGCGCAGCAAAAGCCCTTTAATGGTATAGTTAAAGATTCTATTGGTTTGCATGTGCAGTCTAAAAACGTGGAAGGCACCCCCTTACCTGGTTACACGGTAATTGTTGGCACCACCGATGCAGATGCAAAACAAGGAACCGCCACTGACCAAAAAGGAATTTACGGGTTTTTTGCCTATGAGCACACAAGCAAACCCTTCCGCCCCTCAACCGTCCTTGACGCTTACAAAGCGGGTGACCAGGCAACTGTGATCAACGGCCCCGGCATCATAATTGTAGGTTACCTAAACAGTGGCACTGTAAAGAAAGGTGACACTTTAGAAGGGGGCAACAACGGCGGCTTAATCCCCCTAGCAGACGGCGTCCCCATTGCAAAAGCCGAAGAATCCGCAACCGGTCCCACAAGAATTTTGATTAGGAGTTTGATCTAAAATGAACACCCTAAGATACGTTGGTGTTGGAGATGAGCCTTTAACTAAAGAGCAAGGCACATACATCAACACTGTAGCCATAAAAGCTGCACAACTAAGCCTCAAAGGCCGACAAATTTTTGGCAGTGCCATACGAAACATTGACCCCGGCGCCCAAAGCTACGGATACGACAAAGAAAACGAAACCGCCCCTGCAGCAGTAGACTTTAGCTGGCCTGGACGTTTAAGTTTGGATATTCAAAACTTTGAACGCGACATAGTCCCCATCCCCAACCTGCACGCTGAAACAGAAATAAACAAACTCGACCTAGCCTCTTCCCGCATGAACGGCACGCCTTTAAACACCAGTGGTATAGAAAACAGGGCCCGCCAAGTAGCACGCCTAATCGATGAAATGCTAATCAAAGGCTACAGCAACAACAACGGCGCCTCCTACATAATCAAAGGATTATACACCAGTGCCGCCAACGACCTAAGCAGCGCCTTACCCTTCAGTAACCCAACAAACATTCCCGACGCCATAAACGCCGCTTCAGCCATGCTCCTATCTTCCGGACGAGAAGGCCCCTACAACCTAATCCTACACCCCAACCAATACTCCCTACTCTCACCGTTTATAGGTTCCACAGCAACCACCTACAAAAACTGGGTCAACGAAACCATCGGCGGACAAATAATTATAAGCGACACCATAAAAGCAGGCACAGCCATGATGGCACCAGTCAACCCACAAGGCGCATACGAAATCGTCATATCCGAAGACCTAACCACCGAAACAGGCATAACCACCCTAAAAGAAGGCAGCAACCTCTTCGCACGCATATACTTCCGCGGTCTACCAGTCATCTACGACACCAAAGCCATATGCAAACTAAGCAACATAGGCTAACAACAATCCCTTTCTTCTTTTTTTGTTTGAGGTATGTTTGTTATGGTTAAAGTTCAATGTACTGTGTTGATTCAAAGTTTTACCTACGAAGGTGGCGTCTACAAAAAAGATGACACTTTTACCTGCGATGCCGACCGAGCAACAAAATTTGAACCCATAAGCATCAAAATCACTCAGTTGCCTGTAAAATCTGCCAAAAAAACTGTGGAATCCCCACAATTACCCGAAGGAAATCCAGTTATATCAGCTGTAGTGGTGCAGGTAGATGACTTTTTACCTCAACCAGCTCCTTCTTCTGTTGTGGAGTAGAATCGGTGACTTCTTGAAAAGTAATCTGCCCCAAAATGGGGCTCCCTTTTTAGATTTTAGTAAAAAATTTACAAACCGTAGTGAAACAAGTTTGAATTATTAAGAATTGGATATTGAAAATTGAAATTTATGGTGTATACTATATGGTTGATGTGTATTTTAGGGCAAATAATCCGCCTGGGTCAGGTGGTGGAGCTATTGCTACTGGTTATTTGGGTGAAGGTGATGAATTGTATAGACCTTTTGACTTGCCTGGTTTTACGGGTGCAGGGTTTAATAGTTCGGATGCTCCTGCAGGTTATACATTTGTTGGCTGGGGTTTTCATGCTAATGATACCCCTGATCAATCGTTTTTAAGTGTGGATAACGCGTTTAGCCTAGCTGAGGCTACGTTATACGCTGTGTGGAAGCAATCTGGTTATACTGTTACGTATAATGGCAATGGCTTCACAGGGGGGAGTGTGCCTACTAATAGTAATGTGTATGCTCAAAACGCGTCGGTTCCTGTCACGTATAATAGTGGTAATTTGGTGCGTGGTAATTATGTGTTTAAGGGTTGGACGCGTGGAAGTAGTGCGCCTGCGGTTAATTCTACGCCTGAATTTGCTGTGTCAGGTACTACGGTTACGCCTAATAGTTTTATTATAGGGTCTGCCAGCGTGACTTTGTATGCTGTTTGGTGGAATACGTATACGGTTACGTATAATGGCAATGGCTTCACAGGGGGGAGTGTGCCTACTAATAGTACGCGGTATGAGCAAAACTCGTCTGTACCTGTCACACACAACAGCGGTAACTTGGTGCGTACTAACTATGTGTTTAAGGGTTGGACGGTTGCCACCTCAGCCCCGGCACTTAACGCAACTCCCCAACACGTTGTATCAGGCACCACCGTAACCCCCAACACATTCACCATAAGTAATGCAAATGCCACAATTTACGCAGTATGGGGAGATCCAACATACACAGTTACCTACAATGGTAACGGCTCCACAGGAGGCACAGTGCCAAATAACAGTAACACTTACGCCCAAAACGCATCGGTACCTGTCACACACAACAGTGGCAACTTGGTACGAACAAATCATAGGTTTATGGGTTGGACACGCGCCACCAGCGCCCCCGCAGTCGGCGCAACCCCCCAACACACCGTGTCAGGCACAACTGTTACGCCTAACACGTTTACGATGGGCACTGCAAACGTTACCATTTACGCAGTTTGGGCACGAACCTACACCGTAACCTACAACGTCAACGGAGGCACCGGCACCGCCCCCACAGATCCAAACAGCCCCTACCTTCAAAGCGCCACAGTCACAGTGCGAAATTTGGGAAGTGTATCACGCCCCGGCTACACTTTTCTAGGTTGGGCCACCACCTCAGGCACCACAACACCTACTTACACATGGAACGGCAGTGCTTTTTCTCCTTCCACCTTTACCATGGGCACCGCAAACGTTATTTTATATGCGATTTGGCAACAAGACACAACCAAATACAACGTTACCTACAATGCTAACGGCGGCACAGGTGCTCCACCTGTGGACTCAAACAGCCCCTACACCGCAGGCTCCACAGTTACCGTACTAGGTCAAGGTAGTTTAACTCGCACCGATTACGTGTTTAAAGGTTGGGCCACCACCTCAAGTGCAACCACAGCCCAATACACACAAGGCAACACATTCACCATGGGTTCCTCCAACATGATTTTATACGCCGTTTGGAACCCCACCTACACATTAACCTACAGTGACAACGGCTCTACTGGAGGTACTGTTCCCACCAATTCAAACAGGTATGAACAAGGCGCAAGTGTTCCAGTCACCCATAACATTGGCAACCTTGTAAAAACCAATTTCACTTTTAAAGGCTGGTCAACCGCATCCAACGCAACCACCCCAACATACGCAGTCACCGGCACCAATGTGTCCCCCTCAAGCTTTACCATGGGCAACGCAAACGTTACCCTACACGCCGTATGGGAACAAGCAGGCACACCACCCATAGACAACGAAATAATAATACATGATAGTAGTGGCGATGGAATTAACGACAATACAATTTCCGTTTTACAAATTATAAATAACGGCACCTACATGTATACCCGTGTTGGCATTGGCTTTATTGCAAACGCAACTCGTATTTTAACTTCTATGGATATAAAAATATATCGTGAAGGTATTTTTAGCTCACAAATTGTAGCCAAGCTATACCTTGGAACTTATAATAATGCACCACACATAACTCTTACGGGTTCACCTGTTGCAACTTCAACACCAATTACATGGGACAGTATTCCTACAAGCAGTAATTGGGTAAATTTCAAATTTAATAACAACTATGAACTTCAACAAAATAATTTATATTTCATCGCCTTAGAAATGACAAATCCTTTTACTGGAGCCAGTATTCAACGGTATATTCAATTTATACTTTATATACAATCTGGAGCACCTTCTGCATACAGATATGACCACAATGTATCGAATTGGACACGTCCTTCAAGTAATCAACAATTAAGATTTATTTTGTATGGGTTTACGCCGTCTTTTTCTGTAACTTATAATGCTAATGGAGCGTCTGGTGGAACGGTTCCTAATGATTCAGGGAGTTATGCTGAAAACGCTTCTGTTTCGGTGTTGCCTAACAGCGGTAATCTTGTTAGGTCTGGTTTTGTGTTTATGGGTTGGAGTCTGGGGGTAAGTGCGCCTGCGGATAATAGTGCACCAGAGTTTTTAGTGTCCGGTCCCAACGTTATCCCATCCTCTTTTAACATGGGTTCTGCTAATGTGGTGTTGTTTGCGGTGTGGTGGAGTTTGCGGTCTATGTCGTATAATGGCAATGGCAACACTTCGGGTCTTGCTCCAGTGGATCCTAACAGTCCCTATGTTAATGGGGCATCGGTTGCGTTTATGCAGCCCGGGGATCTTGCAAGGTTGAATCATACGTTTGGGGGTTGGGCTAATACTGCGTCTGCTTCTTCAGCTAATGCTGCAATTTATAGTGGAGGGGTGTTTACTCCGGCTACGTTTAACATCACCGCCAACATTACGCGGTATGCGTTTTGGGTGCAAAATCCTCAGTACACTGTTAGTTACAATGGTAATGGGCATTTGTTGGGGGCGCCTCCATTGGATGTTAATAGTCCTTACTGGACAGGTTCCACAGTTACTGTTTTGGGTAAGGGTAGCCTTGTTAGGGAGGGTTACACGTTTGAGGGGTGGTCTACAGACCAATTTGCTTTATCGCCTGCGTATGTGGAAAATAACACGTTTACCATATCTTCTAATGTGACTCTTTACGCTGTTTGGAAGGAAATTATTTTCCACACCCTAACGTATGATGGTAACGGTCACACTGGCGGGGATGTGCCTGTTGATAATCAAAGCCCCTACGTATCAGGCTCCACCGTTACAGTTTTAGGTAAGGGCAGTCTTACAAAAACAAATTACACATTTTTAGGTTGGGCTATAAACAATTCTTTAGCAACTATGCCTGACTTGGAGCCGGATAATACTTTTACGTTGTCCCAGAATGTGGTTTTGTATGCGGTGTGGGAAGAAAACCCCAAGTACCAAGTAACGTATCATGCTAACACGCCAGTCGGGTTTGACGCTACAGGTAGTGTACCCACTGATTCTAACTTGTACTATGAAGGTGCAACGGTTAATGTAGCTGCTAACCCAGGCAGTTTAGAGGTTGAAGGCTATGACTTTTTAGGTTGGGCTGTCACCTCAAACGCGGTTGAACCAGACTTTGACGTTGAGGGTTCCACCGTAGACCCTGCCACATTTTATATGGGAAGTCAAAATGTGACATTGTTTGCAGTGTGGAAACTAAAGCCTGTAATACCTACTTACATGTTGGAGTATAATGCGAATTGGCCTCAAGGCATCGCAGGCACTGGCAACGTCCCCATAGATAATAATAGTCCTTATGAAGCAGGTGACCAAGTTACAGTTCTGCATAATACAGGCAACTTGGTAAAACTTGGCTGGATATTTCTTGGCTGGTCCCCCTCTTCCAACGCTACAACACCCAGCTTTCAAGTAACTGGCAACATTGTCAACCCCCCCACATTTAACATGCCCACCTCCAACCTAACGTTATATGCAGTATGGGAAAAAGACCTCTCCCAAACAGGCACCATAGACCAAACAAACCCCCCAACTAGTACATCCTACTTAAGAACCCAGCATCCTGCAACACAACCCCCCGCAGCAACAAATGCATCCTCAGCTAATGCGTCATGGGTGAAGGGTAATGGCATGTACTTAACGTCGGCAAAAATCTGGGTATCTCGAAGCGGAACCTTTACCGACTCTGTCGCCCTAATTTTACGCATATACAACCGTAGCTCAACCACTAACAGCGCATCAATGCCCCTAAACGAACCCTTAGCCTCATCTGAAATCTTAACCTTTGACAACACCCTACCCACCGCTACTAATACATTTACAGAGTTTGTTTTTGAGTTTGACGGCAAATTCCAAATGGAAAACGAAAAAACCTATTTCCTAACAATAGAAGCTATAGACGGTGCAGGTCTATCTAACACAACTAGTGCACCATCTATTGGGGTTGGCTACATTACAGGACAACTAAGCACAGAGCGCTGTTTAAGACTTTTTTCTGTATCTGCAACATCTGAAGGCTTAGGAACTTGGAATACAGGCAGTACTAATACTTCTTCAGTTTGTTTTGTTTTAACCGGTTCAATTTATCCTGTGCCTTCTTTGTATGGAGTGGTTTATGAAGCGAATTTTCCTTTTAACACTCAAACCACCGGCACAGCACCAATGGATAATATGGTGTATGTGGAGCATGCAGCAGTTGGGGTGAAAAATAACAGTGGAGGTTTAGCTGTTGTTGGCTACAACTTTTTGGGTTGGGCGTATGTAGCTGATGCCACATTGCCTGATTTTACAGTAAACTCTTTGGGTTTAGTGTTTCCCTCCACTTTTAATATGGGCACTTCTAATGTGACGTTGTATGGAGTTTGGACTAAACTCCCCACCTACAACATTACCTACCACAGTAGTGGGCATACTTCGGGTTTGGTGCCTGTGGATTTTAATAATCCGTATCTTACGGGTTCCACAGCAACAATTTTTAGCAGGGGCAGTTTGAGTAGGACTAATTTTGTTTTTAAAGGTTGGTCTACCAACTCAGTTGCTGCAAGCGTTACGCATATTCCGGGTCAAGTTGTAACTTTAACAGGTAATTTGGATTTATATGCCGTCTGGAGTGAGCATCGCCCTTGCAGCGTTACTTATGAGGGCAACGGTGCAACTTTGGGTTCTTCCCCTGTGGATTCTAGCAGTCCCTATCATGAAGGTGTCACCATCACTTTACTTGGCATAGGCTCTTTGGCACGGGCAAATCATACGTTTATTGGTTGGAGAGTCGGCTCAGCTCCCTTAGCACCCATCTATCAACCCGGTGACCCCTACACCCTGGGCAGCACTTCGGTAGTGTTGTTTGCGGTGTGGCAAGAAAACCCGCGTTATAGTATCGCCTATTTTGGTAACAGCTCCACAGGCGGAAACGCACCTGCAGATTTAGGCAGTCCCTACTACGTAAACACTCTTGTATCGGTGCTAAGTGAATGCACCCTTTACCGCACCGGCTACGTATTTGCAGGCTGGGCCACCTCCCCAAACGGTACCGTAACATATGTTCCGGGCAACACTTTCTCCCTTAATCACAACGTGGAATTATACGCGGTCTGGCAAGCCCTACCCACCTACACTGTAACATACATGTCTAACGGCGCCACCGACGGCCAAGCCCCCCTTGACCCCAACACCTACTATGAAGGCATACACGTCACCCTCAAAAACAACGAATACAGTCTTGAACGCAGTGGCCACAAACTCTTAGGCTGGTCCATAATCTCCAACGCATCCATCCCCGATTACGCCTTGTTTGGCTCCATAGTAATCCCACCCACATTTTTAATGCCATCACATGGGGTAGTGTTGTATGCGGTGTGGCAAAAAATTGACATGTACACCCTAACATACCATGCTAACCGAGCCACCTCAGGTAGTGTCCCTCAAAATCAAAACATATTCATGGCCGACTCTATAGTTTCAGTGCGACCTAACCTAAACAATTTGCAGCGTGAAGGCTACACTTTCATAGGCTGGGCCTACACCGACACCGCCACAGTCGCAGATTTTGTGGTTTTAGACGACAGAGTATACCCCCCCGACTTTATCATATCCGTTAATGTGGAATTACATGCGGTTTGGGAGTTACGCCCCAGATACACCGTCACCTACCATGCCAATGGGGCTTCTATAGGAAGTGTTCCACAGGATGAAAACAGGTACTACCTAAACGACACCGTCACCATACAACACAACACAAACAGTTTAGCAAGAGACGACTATGAATTCATCGGTTGGATGTACAACAGCCAATTCTTCCTAGTCCAAATAGATAACACCGTCATCCCTGACTCGCTAACCCTAACGGGCAACATTGACTTTTTTGCCGTCTGGAAACCAGTAGCCGAAGAACCCAACCTATGCGTCCACTACGGCACCATAGCACACATCCGCGAACTCTGCCTACTCTACCTAGAAGACGGCGCCATAATAACAGACGAAACCATAGACCGCTTTCGATGCCTAGCCGCAGGGTGGGTAAACGCCAAATTTGAACCCTACCAAACCCCCCTGCCCCTAAAACCCGCACCAAACGCAGCCCACCACGCAAGCGACCTATACGCAGCAGGCAGATACCTACAACCCCGCACCCCCGAAGAAAAAACCCACCCCTACATAGAAAACGCAGAAAAACTCTTAAACGAATACCTAGAAAAAGCACAAGAAACAGGCCTCCTACCCAAAAACGTTCAACCCTACGCCATAGCCATAGGCATCTTTACCAAAAAACAACAACGATAACATGGAAGTAACAGAACAATGTCAAGTCCTCTTAAACCTGATGGCACCACCCAACAATTACTGGATCTTTTAAGTGTCGCCATCACCTCGCCCCAAGGGAAACAAAAACCCGTACGCATTATCGACTGGATGCCCCCTTTAATTATGCTAAAAACCCACCTACAAAACAACACCGCGGACTACCTCATCAGCATTCGCACCTACACCGCCACTCCAAACCGCATCTACAACAGCATCCCCCTAGATGAAACAGCACGTTTTGAAATCGCCATATGGAGCTGTAAAACCCCTGCCTACCACGAACCCGCAAAAAGCCACGACCGCGAACAACTCACAACCCAAATCAAACAATTCTTTGGCAAACATCCTCAGCTGGGCACTGTGGAATCCGTCAAAAACAATGACCACCTCATCGGCCAAATGTGGGCCATAAACACCAACATCATAATCACCCAACAAAAACCCTACAAAGGACACACATAAAAAATGTAAAAAATGGAGGAAAAATAGTTGAGTTCACAAAATAGAGATCAAATTGTAAGTAAAAACAGTCCCGTATCTATCACCTTAGGAGCGGTAACTTATGATAACGTGGAGGTTTTAGCGTGGAAATATGAAGCCTGCGACGGCGGCGACGCCATGGAACCCCACACCGTAGCCAGTGGACACACACCATCAGGTTATACTCATAAACCAAAACGCATCATCCTAATAGCCACCATAGACCACATAGACATAACCAACAACCTAGTATCCTCAGGCTTTTGGAACAACACAGGCGCCAACTCCAACCTAACCGCACTAAAATACGTAGAAATGCGCAACGACACAAGACAAACAAGAACCATCACCTTCACAGCTGCTAACAGCTACGTAGTAGCAATATCACCCACCTTCAACCAACGCGGCACCCAATTCACCGAAGTCCGCATCTCCACCTACGGCAATGTAACATACAGCAGCTGGGTAAACCCCACAGCAGAACCACTAACAGAAGAAACACCCCCTCCATCGTAGGTTAAGGTGTAGGAAAAGTTGCAGTTTGCCCTATTACTAATAGCTCTTGCAGAACGAGGCAGAGACGAAAAAGCCATACAATTAATGGGGCAAATAAAAGAACAATTCCACGGCATAATCAGCGACAAAGAATTACTAAAAATGGACGTATCCGATATAGCCAAAACTCTAAAATTATCAAACAATTTACTGCCTCAAATTGAAAACGGCACCTCTATGCCCTTTGAAACATACATTAAAAATCTGCAACAAAACGGCTTTTTTGTATCGGTGAAACCTTCTTGAGCACTGTGGAACCTGTAATTTTTAATGCAACTTTAGAGCGGTTAGTAGTGTTGCTTAGTTTGTCTAAAAAAACAAGTGTTGTCAGGTCAAGTTCAGGATATGACCCTCAAGATAACGCTTTCATGTATCGATACATAGCTTTAGACGATCCTAAAACTTGTGAAGACTGTTTAATGCTTGACAGTAGCCTGTATAGTGGTTCCACAATTACAAGCGTTTTCAAACATGCCTTCCATATTGGTGGGGGGATATGGATGGTGCAAAAACACAAAAAATGTCGGTGTGTGCTGATTTGTGATAATATAGAATGGGGTTGCTCAGATAAACTTGCAGACGAATTTACAAACATAGGAGACTAACTATATGGCCACAGAAACTAATGGACAAATCCCCATTATAGTACAAGTCGATGATGCAGAAATTGAAGCCTCAATTAAACTTTTAGATGAAGCCTTAGAAAAAAAACAGCAACTAACAAATGGCAATGAAGGCATCTCAACAACAGCTATAGCCAAAAAAATGGATGCCTTGAACGTCTTAGAAAACAAAGCCACCACACTAGAAGTTGAAGTAATTGGAACATTAGGCGAAGTACAACAAGAAATGAAAGGCACAGAAGAAGGTATGCGACGTATCTTTCGTATGATACCAGGTCTTAGAGAAGCTCAACGAGCATACATAAGTGGTAATCAGGCATTAGCAGGAAGTATTAGCGGTGCAATAGGCATAGCAATATTGGCGTATAATCTTGCACAAAAAGCAATACGATACTATAACGAATTAAAACGTAAACAAGAACAATATGAACGAGATGTTATGCGGGATCGAGGTTACTACACTAAAGAGCAGTATAAACAATGGGAAAACGAGCAAAAAAGTGGTTTGAACGCTGCAAGAACAAAAAACACTTTACGGTAAACATTATTTGTTCTTACTTATTTTTAAGAAATGTATTGCAGATGCGTACAAACCGATTAATAACAATATAATAACAAAAGACCATTGTCCAAAAACATAAAAAAAAGTGAATAAATCAAAAAAGCCATAAAGATAATAAGCCCATATTGGAGAAAAAGCAAACAAATAAACAGATAATAACACAGCTGCTATAAACAAAAAATAGCCTATTTTTTTAACATCTCTTTTTTGCATCAACACAACAGTTTGATCATCACTATTATTTGTATTCATTTCCTATTCCACCTAATTACGATAACACAACAACATCATATATAACTCATCTTATTAATAGGAGAATAAAAAATTTTGACAGATATACAAATTTCAAAAACAAATCTAGATCTCACATCTGCAGTAAAACGGCTTGAAACCTTTTCTGATGGACCAATAGGAACATTTCAAGCTTTTTTTAACAACCAAGGCGGAATAAACAGTTTACTTACTGCTGGTGATTGGATTGGTGAAATACGCGTAAACAATGCTGAAATAATGCGAGGTTACATAGACGACATCAACGTCGAAGCCAACCAACAAAATGCCGCAACAAATTTTCAATACTCAAACATCATCGGTCGAAACATAGCCCGAGACCTAGCCAGATGCACCGTAACCTACAACTGGAAAAATATGAAACTGGGAGACATATTTAAACAAGCATTAGAATTCGGTGGTAGCCTAATAACTCTGCCAACTGCTTATTTTGGTAGTGGCGTAAACAATCAAAATAGCCCCGAAATAACTATTGATGTACGCGATATGTATCTTTTCGAATTATTTGAACAAATTACACAAAATAACGGGTATGGTTATACGGTAAACTGGGAAACTAACAACCTTACCTATTGGTTACTATCTAATCCACCATCAACCAACGTAACATTAACTACTGGTACTAACGGAAATATATTGAGTATTGATCCTAACAGTGTTGTTGGCAACAGTGTATGCAATGTAATCAAATTAAAAGGAGGGTCAGTTGACGATCACTGGACAGAACGTTCCCAACAAATGTGGACTGTTACTAACGCTACAAAATCAGACGACACCTTATCAAGACGAATCGGTGAAGCCTCCATAAGAATAGTGTTCACCTCAAACAATAGCAACATAAAACCTGAATTACATTTAACATTTCCAAACTTTAATCATAACTGGTTAGAATATGATAATGTAGAAGTTGATACTTGTTCGATATATATTAGATGTACTTTTCCTCAATACATACCTATAGCAGGGCAAGCAAGATTACCTTGGAGAATATATGTCAAAGATGATCAAGGAAATGTAATGCATTGGCATTTTTTTGACGATCTTAACACTTCAAATTGGGTTAAAAAAACATTTTTAATGGGCAGATATGCGCCTACTACAACAGAAGCCGACAATCAAAACACAATAAACAAGGACGCTACAGAATGGCGTTTTGTTAATGGCAATACATTTACTTGGCGGATAGTGGATTTTTGGCTTACACCAGGACGAAACTTTACTTTTATGGATCCAGCTACAACAACAGCGTGGTTCGATGGACTTTTTCTTCCATCTATTGAAGCTTTCGCAATGGCATATGATACATCTAGTATGACAAAACATGGCCGATCTATGATACCCATATATCGACCAGATTTACCCCATACTATGGTTGCCCTTCAAAATGCGGCAAATACTGAATTAGCAATGCGAAAGGATTCTTTTGAAAAACTTGTGCTAATTTGTACTTTCCAACAATCATTACGTTTTTCTGGTTTAACAGTTAATGTTTTAGCACCAGAGTTTGGTATTGTTCAAGGTTCCAATAGTGCAATTACATATCGTATTGACAGTATTAGACATATTGCTGAGCCAGGCGTTACATTAATTCGAAATCATGATGCTATCACACAACTAGAATTAACCAGATTAGTAAGTAATCAACGGATAAACAATATACGCACACGAGCAACATCTAACCATCAAAATGCAGTCAATGTTTCACACGCAGAACGAATACAAAAACTAGAAGAATACGGCTCTCGCGGCACAGGATTTGGAACAGGGGGTACAAGCGATGGCGGAACCACAGGCACGGAGTTTAATGGGGGTGTTGTGAATAATCCTATTGGTACTTATCAGCATGATTTCGAGTTGGTGGAGGGTGATTGGGGGATGCATGATATGCTTTTTGCAGACCACAAAGATAGCCCCGGTGGTAAACCAAATGACATGTTAGGTTTTCGTCTTATTAATGCTAAACAAGATATGGCAAATGGCAAATACACCAAAGGCTCTGGTTGGTGGGAAGAAATTTTTGGTGTCCTAATTTGGAACCCCTCTTACGCAAACGACGCTAACTATACAGGTACGCCCGGTTTATGTGTTAATGATCACTTGTTTGTACGACGTGACATGTATTTACGGGGTCAAATCGCCTCCTTTGAAGGGGCACTTCTCTTGTATGGAGGAGAAAACTGGACCGGTTCGGATAACAAAACACGCCCCAACATAAAATGGGGTCCCGGTAACGAAACAGGCATCTACAACCCCATGATTTGGCTGGCCAACGCCACCCACAACGGCGCCAACACTGCAACTAATGTGAACACTCTAGAAATAAGACTATTCAACCCTAATCGAGACGGTGCAGGCAGATACGGATACCAATACGCACATTTATCCTGCCAAGACTTAACTGTGTATGGTAATTTGAAGGTTGAGGGTGATACTGTTGTGGGTGGGGGTGGTATTCGTGCGGGGGTTGGGCGAACTGAAACACACACTGAAGGTGGCGTAACAAGCTCTTATACCTACGTTAATTTTCAACCTGCTTATCCAGCCGGGACTATTCCTGTGGTTACTGTTTCTATTTATGCTAAAGAGAATTCCACCGAGCCGGTGATTGCAAAAGTTACCAATGTATCTAACACGGGGTTTGCTGTAGCTACCATGTTAATTACCAGTGGTGGACACAAACACCAAACCGGTTCCGTAAGTGGGGAGTTGGGGGCTTTAAATCCGTCGCAACTTACCAGTCGTGCTGTTGGTATGCTTACGTCAAACGGTGATAACCACACTGTGGGGTCGGTTCTTTGTACAATTGATCCGGGTAGGCATCCGGCTACTACATTATATACTGATGGGGGGGATCGTCCAAATGCTTCCCACCAACACACCATGGTAGTCTTTACCTGGATAGCTATACCTCCAACACAAAACGCACATAACCTAAACGTAAACCCCCAACTAACCTACCCCTAAACAATGGTTAACACACCCCCCTTTTTAACACAAACCCTCACCTTTTTGGTTAAAAAACGGGTTCCTAAAGTCATTTTGGAAGTGAGTTTTGTTTCTGTGGAATTTTTTGAACCCGAATCGGTGAACTTTTATCGGTGAAAAATCGGTGAAGTCAAACCCCACCCACCCACATGTCAGGTTAAGTAATATAACGTAAAATGAAAATAATTGAGGTGATGTAAAAATGCAAACTACAGAAAAAATAGAAGGCCTCCTAATACTCATAGCCACCCTACTAACAACCATAGGAAGCGCCATCCTACCCAACACCCAACACCTACCCCAACAATACCAAACTTTAGCCACCACAACCGCAACCATCATGATAACCATAGGCAGCACCCTATTAGCCACCTGGTACAAGTTCGTCAACAGGCCACAAGAAAAACAAACAAACAAACAAACAAACAAACAAACAAACAAACAAACAAACAAACAAACAAACAAACAAACAAACAAACAAACAAACAAACAAACAAACAAACAAACAAACAAACAAACAA
>Ga0123356_10000130_pt1 | contig 83567 bp, 67 predicted proteins | sample TergutEmb28metaG_2_FD_92546 | JGI IMG/M metagenome (GOLD analysis project Ga0123356, IMG submission 92546) | Embiratermes neotenicus P3 segment gut microbial communities from Petit-Saut dam, French Guiana - Emb289 P3 | ecosystem: Host-associated > Arthropoda: Insects > Digestive system > Gut ...
CGGATCTTGGCCTTGCGGCCAAGACTAGGCCGGTCGTCATCGTATCGCGCTTCGATCCCAACCCTCCTCGCGCCCTGGTTCTATACGTGCCACTCACAACGCAGAATCGATCCAGCCAATACGAAGTCGTACTACCAAAGTTGCCCTTCCTGGATCGAGATTCCGTAGCCAACGTACAAGGGCTCGCTTCGCTTCCCACGGTTCGGCTGGAAAGAAAGCTGGGCAGAGTTCCGGCAACTGTGATGACGGATGTCAAACGCGCAGTAGCGTATGCCCTCGATCTTGGGTACGACGACCGGAGGTAGGATGACCGGAACTTTGAATGTCGCGACCCAGCCGTTCGGCGCGGACCGAGGGAGTAGATGCCGCCCTTTGCATGCGCAGCCGCAAGGCCGGCGCACAGCTGCCGGGCAATCTCGACGGTCTTGTGACCCGCGTCCATCGAGCATGATGTTGGCGGGTTTCAGATCGCGGTGAAGAAGCCGATGCGGCGAAGCAGGGAGGCGAGATCCTCACCGTCGACGTATTCCATGGTGAAGAACGTCTGGCCGTCAATTTCGCCGACCTCATAGACACGTCAGACATTGGGATGCGAGACGCGACGCGCGATGCGTACCCCATTGCGGAAGCGCGCGAGCATGGCTTCGTCGCAGGTGGCTTCTTCGGGCAGGAACTTGATGGCGACGGCTTGTCCGTGAGGTCGTCGGCGCGATAGACCTCGCCCATACCACCCTTTCCGAGCAGAGCAATGATGCGATAGCGGCCGGCGATCAGGCGGCGGCCGGGCAGGAAACGCCTTCGCTGAGATACTCCGAGGGATGCGACGTACGCGAAGGGGAACTTCCACGGGAAGCGGACGAAGTCCGGCCGGCCCCCACGGTTGCGTAGAGGATCGTGGCGACGTCGTCGCTGTTCTCAACCCGTCGTGCACTGGGGGACAAATTGGCGCCGCAAGAGGAACATGAAGCCATGGGATTGACAGTGTCCTCGATGGCTGGAGGGTTACCGGAGCGGGTATCGCTATAGCGAACGGTTATCCTCGAGTCCGGCATGGGCGACCAGACGGTCGACGATGCCTCGGGCGATGGGCCTGTCGCCGGTCGGCTCGCGCCCATCGCGAGACCGGCGGCCGGGAAGCAAAGACGCTAGAGCCCGGCCGCGCTCCGCACCTTGACGTTTGATGGAGCAAGCTCTTCTTCGCAGAATCTGTGCTTTTGAGGATGGCTCCCCGTTGAGCCATCCTCTCGGAAAGGCATTGCGGTCGGTGCGTGAAGCCAACCTCCGGAGCGCGGGCGTTCTCCAATAGGTGGAACACAACCATGGCCGAACCGCTCCTCATCGCGAAAAACGCCACGTCCGTTTACCTGCTGCCGCAGATGGCCAATCGACATGGTTTGGTGGCCGGTGCGACCGGCACCGGCAAGACCGTCACGCTGCAGGCGATGGCGGAACATTTCAGTCGCATCGGTGTACCCGTTTTTGCTGCCGACGTCAAAGGCGACTTGTCCGGAGTCAGCCAACCAGGCACCGACAATCCCAAGATCGCCGAGCGCGTCAAGAAGTTGCAGCTTTCTGATTTCTCCTTTTGCGGCTGGCCCGTCACATTCTGGGACGTTCTTGCCGAGCAAGGCCACCCCGTCCGCTCGACCATTTCCGAAATGGGGCCGCTGCTGTTGGGCCGCCTGTTGAATCTGAATGACATACAGGAAGGCGTGCTGGCCCTGGTTTTCAAGATCTCCGACGACAACGGCTTGCTTCTGCTTGATATGAAAGATCTGCAGGCCGTGCTGCAGCACGTGGGCGATCACGCCGCGGAGTTTCAAACTCAATACGGCAATATCTCCACCGCGAGCATTGGCGCCATTCAGCGGGGGCTCGTCGCACTCGGGGAGCAGGGCGGGCAGAAGTTTTTTGGCGAGCCCGCGCTCAATCTCGACGACCTGATGCAGACGGATTCGAGTGGACGCGGCCTCATCAACATCCTTGCTGCCGATAAGCTGATCCAGTCGCCGAAGGTGTATGCGACATTCCTTCTCTGGATGCTCACCGAACTCTTTGAGCGTCTGCCCGAAGTCGGCGACCCGGAGAAGCCGAGACTGGTTTTCTTTTTTGATGAAGCCCACTTGCTCTTTACAGATCTTCCCAAAATCATCGAGCAGAAGGTTCAGCAGATTGTGCGCCTTATCCGCTCGAAGGGCGTTGGCGTGTATTTCGTCACCCAAAACCCGCTGGACCTTCCTGAGGAAGTACTCGGACAACTCGGCAACCGGGTGCAGCACGCCCTGCGGGCCTTTACGCCCAAGGAGCAGAAATCCGTGCGCGCGGCGGCAGAGACCTTTCGCGCCAACCCTAAGCTCGACGTCGAGAAAACAATCACCCAATTGGCGGTGGGCGAGGCGCTCTTGTCATTTCTGGACGAAACAGGCTCGCCCGGCGTTGTGCAGCGCGCGATGATCTGCCCGCCGCACAGCCAGATTGGTCCCATCACACCGGAACAGCGCAAGCAGATCATGAGCCAATCCGTGGTTGCCGGTGTCTACGAAAACACTCTCGACCGGGAGTCTGCCTACGAGCGCCTCAATCACCGCACCACCCAGGTTGCGAGCACCGGGAGTGGCCAGCCTCAGCCCTGGTACGAGAACCTTCCCGGCCTTGGAACGCCGTCCGGGAGGGGCGGCGGGCGGCGAGACAGTCTGGCTGACGCGATGGCGAAGAGTGCGGCGCGCACCATTGGTTCCACCGTCGGGCGTCAGATTGTTCGCGGTCTGCTGGGATCTCTGCTCGCGGGGAAGCGCTGAGCCCTGATTCGAGTCGGCATCGTTCGTTTGGACGCGGAGCGGTCCCCGAGAAACCCGCTTGAGGGTCGATTTCAACGACGGTCAAGGTTCTCATCCGGAATTCGGCCTCAGGCTTTGGAAATGCCAGTTCAGCTGAACTTTCCTGGTTTCCCCGAGCAGATAAACAATGAGCAGCAACATCACCGGCTCGATCGGGTGTTTGTAGCGCTGAAAGGGGTTCACCAGATAGTAGGGAAGCGGATAGATCAGCAAGAAGGCCGCGAGCAACCAGCGGTAGGGATTCCGGCGATGCCACGTCAGCAACAGCCCGGCAAAGGCAAAGCATGCGGCGAGCAGAAATTCGACATGGCGCACCAAGCCTAAATCGTAGCCTCCGAGCACTACCGTTTGCGGCGGGGCTGCCCAAAAATACCAGACGCGCTTGGCCGTGAAGGCTGCAAATTGCCCGGGGTGCTCTCGAATGAATTGACGCACCTGGGCTCTCTTTTCGTCCATGAAGCCCATCTCGCCCAGCCGCTCGAAGCGCTGCATGGCAACCGGATCATTGCCCGGATGTTCGGACCGGGTCCACAAGCCGGCCGATGCGTCGTTGTTGGCCTGATGCAGCTCCATGGGCAGGTTGTCACGAATGAAAACAAAACGCCCGAATGCACGATAGTTGCGCACAGTCCACGGAGCAAGGCACAGAGCCATGACCACCAGGGCCACCGCCATACCGGACAGCCGCCGCCCAAATTGGGACGGCCGAGCGAGGAGCCATGCCAGGAAGAATGGCAGCAGGATGGCAAGCGTGGTGTTGGTCAAAAGGATGAGCCCCCAAAGCGATCCGTACAGGAGCCAATCGCGAGGCCGCGGGCGGCCGGCCATGCGAATGGTCAGCCAAAGCGCCAGGCTCAGAAGAAAGGTCGAAAGGCTTACCTCCCAGATGATGCGCACCGGCCAATAAACAATGTACGGGAACACCGCCCACGTCCATGCCGCGCCGCGAGCGACAGATTCGCGATACACCCGCTCGCCGGTACGATACAGCGTCCAGCAGGTCAGAGATGCGAACAGGCTATTGAAGGCGAGCATTACGAACGCCGACGACCGCGTATAGACGCCGAAGATTCTGAACACCGCCGCCATCACCCAGGGATAGACGGGCGCAGCCCAGGCGCTCGGGCCGGTGTCGAGGTCGGTCGGCGAACTAAACCCCTGCCCGTTCGCCAGGGAACGGGCAATTCGCCCCATCTCCCAGCCAAAGCTGAAATGATCGCGCAGGGGATTGATGCGATAGGTGCGCCCGACAAGAATGACGGCCAGTCTCAACGCGAAAGCGACGAGAACGATGAACCAGACGGAGCGGCGGAAAGGCGGTCCGGGCAATTCAGCGGCGAGCTTGTCTTGTCCTGCTGCCTGATCGGAGATCGCGGTTTGCACTGGACTCAGACTACCGCAGCAGGCAGCCGGCGTGCCAGGGGAGCCGGATGGCCCTGGGAGGAGCGGGTTCGAGCCGGTCGCGCCCGCCGACCGGTGGTTCCGAACGTCGTCCCGGGGCCCCTCGGACTCGGACTGGTTCGAGAAAATATCGCCCGCTCCATCGCGGCCTTCGAGTAGGGGTCCATGGCCGGCATGGTCTCCCGCCCTCACCGGTGCAGAAGCGGACATTTCACGTGTTAAATCAACCGGACATTTGATGTGCTACCGACAGCTGTTCGAGAAAAGCTTGCGCGGGGAGACGTTCGGAGCTAGGATTCCGCACGCATGTCAGGAGGTCACTTGCATGAGACTCAACTTCACGTCCACAGCCGGGATGCTTGCGGTCGCGGTCCTGGTCCACTTCGGCCCTGCGGCGCCAAAACTATCAGCCCAGGTTGACACCATCGTGATTCCGGCGGGAACTCCTGAGGACCTCGACCTGAACGCAATCAACAAGGAGCAGGACCCGCAGAAAAAGCTCTCCATGTACCAGGCATTCCTCGCGAAATACGCTTCGAATCCGGCGGCTGTCGCTTACGGGAACTGGCAGCTCTCCGAGTCCTATCAAACCACCGGCGATTTGCGGAAGGCGCTCGAGTCCGGCGACAAGGCTCTCGCCGGATCGCCGCGGAATCTGGATATCCTCACCTCGCAAGTTACGATTGCCGGGCAGCTGAAGGACAATGCGGGAGCTTTCCGGTATTCCATTCAGGGCGGCGACGCTTTCGATTCCATCGCCAGGCAACCGAAGCCGGCCGATGTTACCGACCAGCAATTTTCCGCCAAGATCGCCTCGGAAAAAGAGGCGCACCAGAAGGCTTGCGATTTCTTTGAAAACGCCGCGTTCAACGCCATTGCCGCGGAAAGCGATCCCAAGACGCGAATGGATGAGATCGACAAGTTCACCGCCACCTTTCCGAAATCGAAGATGGATTCCGAGGTCGCGCAGTATGCCATGCTGTCGCTTTCCGAACTGAAGGACAGCCGCCGCCTGATAGATTACGCCAACCGGGCGCTCGAGGCCAATCCGGACAATCTGCCCGCCCTGCTCCTGCTGGCAAACTTTTATGTGGACAGCGGCGAGCCCGGCGCGCTCCCGAAGGCGGTCTCCTACGCACAGAAGGCCATTGTGGCCGCCAAAGCGGACAATCCTGCGGCCGATAAATCGCAGAAGGTTTCCGCCGGCGTGGGCCACTCGGTCATGGGCCGCGCCTACGCCAAGCAGGAAAAAACCGCGACTTCCGTCGCGGAGCTGAAATCTGCGACCGGGCTGCTTAAGGGACAGGACGAGCAGCAGTTCGCCGTGGCTGCTTACTATCTGGGATGGGACTATGCGAAGCTGAACCGGCTGACCGACGCGCGAGCCATCTTGAACCAGGCGATTGCCATTCCCGGGCCCCTGCAGCAACCGGCGAAAGACCTGCTTGCGAAAGTGAACGCGGCCCGCGCCGCCGGAAAATAGCTCTCATTTGCCCGCCAGTTCGTCGGAGAGAAGCCGCGCCTTATAGGCCAGCGTCTGCGCGCGGCTGGTGTCGTTCCGATCGGAAGCCATCCTGGCCTGATTCATGTAGGCGCGTATTTCTTCGATCGTGCTCTGCTCCGCCTTCGTGAGCTGCCGCGCTTCGACCCGCTTGAGATTGGCATCGGTTGCGGCCAGAAGCCGGGCGGTACTGAGGCGCTGTTGTTCGGCCGTGGCCGTGGTCACGCCCGGCTCGATCTGGTCGGAGTGCTCCTGCGCTCCGCCGTTGCGAACCACGGTCTTGCTGGGAGGGCCCGCGGACGGGTCGCCGCCACTCGGCCGATCGGCCTCCGCGGTCTTCGCAACCGCTTTCGGTTTCCTCCTGTGCCGCAACACCGGAGGCTTCGGGGGCGGGTTTGCCGGATGGCCCGAAGGCTTGATTTGCGTGCTCGGTCGAGGGTTCTCGGGCTGGGCGGAAGGCCCTTCCGGGGACGGACCGGGACTGGCAGGGGGAGAAGCCTGTTGGGGCGGACGGGCGGAGGACTCGCCGCGGCTGTCCGCGGATGGTGGTTGCGTCTGCGCTGAATGAGGACCCGCTGCTTCTGCAAGAAGCGTCGGCTCCCGCCCGGGCGAAGCCGCCCGTGCCCATCCGGCCCACAGAGCAAACGATAACAACCCAAGGTACATGGCGCGCAATTTCATCTTTAGGGTCACCCGGGAACGGACTTAGGTGCGGGCTGCCGCCTCTTCGAGCGAGGGCGCACGCGCTTCGGCGAGCGGCAAGCGTAACCGGAAAGTCGTTCCCTTACCTTCTTCGGACTCAAAATCGACCGATCCGTAGTGCCATTGCATGACCTGATACGTTTGTGCCAGCCCGATTCCACTGCCGCTCTTTTTGGTAGTGAAATAGAGCTCGAAGATTTTGTCGTGGAGCGCTGCGGGTATGCCCGTGCCCTGGTCCCGAATCTCGGTGATCACACTATCATCGTCGCGACGGGCGCAGATCGTCAATTGACCGCCGTTGGGCATGGCCTGCACCCCGTTCAACACCACATTCAGCATGGCCTGTTTGATGAAGTCCACATCCACCTTCACCGGCACGGGCTCCTCGGGCAGTTCTTCGACCAGGGTGATACCATGCCGCTCGGCGTCGGGACCGACCAGCACGGCAACTTCTTCGAGCAGCGAACGCAGATCGGTTTCCTCCAGATGGAGATCGCGGGGGCGGGTAAAGTCCACCAGGATTTGTACCACACGGTCGAGGCGATGGATTTCGCTGTCAATAATGTCCACGTGACGGCTGGTGTCCGGATCGGTCTGTTCGAGCTTGTTGCGCAGAAGCTGCAGGTGAAGAACAATGGCGTTGATCGGGTTTTTCACCTCGTGGGCAACGCTGCGGGTCACGCGGCCGCTGGCCGAGATTCTGCGGGAAAGCTCGATTTCGTCCTCGATGCGCCGGACCGACTCGGCGTCGCGCATGATCAGCAGGGCGCCGATCTGGGTTCCCTTTTCGTGAATGAAATCCAGCGACACCTGAACGTGGCGTCCGTTCGGCGTCTCCATCTCCCGCTGCGCCACATTGTGGTGCAGGCGGAAGGCGTCGAGCATGGCGTTGCCCATCGGGAACTCGGGCGAAAAAATTTCGTTCGCCGTCCGCCCCAGCAGCTCACGCCGCGACCTGCCGAGAAACGTCTCGATGGCGGCACTGACCAGAACCACGCGGGCATCGCGGGTAAACAGCATCAAGCCGTCCTGCAGGCTGGACATGATCTGGTCCATGTTGCTCTTGAGGGCGGAAAATATCTCCCGCGTGTCGCGCATCTGCCGCCCCAGGTTCGCGATCTTCATGCTGACCTGGCCGTATTCGTCGCTGCCCGTGTGCTTGAGCTTCAGCTCGGCGCCCTCGGCGCCGGCCATGTTGTCCAGGCTGCGGTTGATGTGCTCGAGGGGACCGAGCGCGATATGCGAGAGCAGCGCCGCCAGAATGAGCGAACAAAGCACGGCGACCGCCGACAGGGTGAAGGCCCGCTGCAGGCGCGGCGTAAGCTCGTTCCGCAGAAACACCGTGGAAACTCCCACGTGAAGGCTCCCGAAGGTCTGCCCGGCCAGCAGCAACGGTATGTGAACGTCATACACCGTCGGCTCGCGGTAGACCAGCCTCAGCTTCTGGCGAAAGCTGGCGTTCTGCAGCAGCGAGAAATCCGGCCGCTCCTCGATGCGTTGGCCCACGCGGTTGGGATCGGTGTCCAGAAGCGCGTTCCCGTCGGCATCAAGAATGGCCGCGTCGTAGATGGTCGGCCAGCTCCCCACCACCGACTCCAGAATCGTACTCAGATCGTGATCGGTCCCGATGTAGTAGGACACGCCGCGGCGGAGGGCCGTGGGGTTGGCGGTGTCGATGCGCGTGCTGCTCAGATCAGGAACGGCATTGGCGGCCACGTAGGCAAGCTGCGAGGTGAGAAAGGCGGCGGTGTCGTGGGCGTTATTGATTGCCTGCCGCAGGATCTGCGAGATGTAGAAGTAAGAAGCTCCGGTCACGAGCGCGGCGACCATGAAGGTGATCGCCAGTACGATTTGGGTACGACGCCGCATGCATTTGGGAAATCCGCCGGCTATTGGCCGGCGGGACGACGATTACGGCTCTTTTACCTCTTCGGCTTCTTCCCTCTCCTCTTTTTCGGCTCGATTGGCTCCATCGGAGGACGAGCTGCCGTACTCCTTCAATTTGTTGTGCAGCGTCTTTAGACTGATTCCGAGGATCTCGGCGGCCCGGGTCTTGTTGTTATTGGTCGATTCCAGGGTCTTCAGGATGAGCAGACGCTCCGCCTCCCCGACCGTAGTCCCCACTCCGACGCGGATGGAATCCGCATCGTCGTCGGAGAGCCGGACCGGAGCCTGACCGAAGCCGAGGGGCAGATGCTTGGTCTCGATCACCGGTCCCTCGCAGACAATCACCGCGCGCTCCAGCGTATTTCGCAGTTCGCGTACATTTCCCGGCCAGCTGTAATTGCGCAGGGCATTGAGCACCGCCTCGCTCACCGCCGCCACTCTCCGTCCGTGTTTCGCGCTCATTTCTGCCAGCAGGGCTTGCACCAGATCGGGAATATCCTCGCGGTGCTCGCGCAGCGTCGGCATATGGATGTTGAAAACGTTCAGGCGATAATACAGATCGTTGCGCAGCTCGCCGCGCGATACCGCTTCCTCCGGCACCTTGTTGGTTGCCGCCAGAACGCGCACGTCGACCGTGGTCTCGGTCCTGCTTCCCAGCCGCCGCAGCTTGCGGTCTTCGAGCACGCGCAGCAGCTTGGCCTGGGTGGCGATGGGCATCTCGCCGATCTCATCGAGCAGCAGGGTGCCGCCTTCGGCCAGCTCGAAACATCCGGTGCGCCGTTCGAGCGCGCCGGTGAATGCGCCCTTCTCGTGGCCGAAGATCTCGCTCTCGATCAGGGTCTCGGGAATCGCCGCGCAGTTGATGGGCACGAAAGGCTTCGCCCGCCTGGGGCTCAGCTCGTGAATGGTGCGCGCGACCAATTCCTTGCCGGTGCCGCTTGCGCCGGTAATCAGGACGGAGGCCGTGCTCGGCGCCACCATCTCGATCAGGCGGAAGATCTCCTGCATCTTTTTCGACGGTCCGATGAGCGAACCGAGCGATCCCGCATCCCGCAGCTTGCGGCGCGTGGCCTCGAGCTCGACCCGGGCCCCGAGCAGGGCCGAGGCATTCTGCAGAATGCTGCGCAGGCGGCTGGTGTCGATCGGCTTCGAAATGTAGTCGTAGGCGCCGATACGCATGGCCTGCACAGCGCTGTCGATGCTGCCCTGCGCCGTCACCAGGATGACGGCGACCGTCTGGCTGTCGGCCGCGATTCGTTCCAGCAGCTCCATACCGCTCAAACGCGGCATCTTCAAGTCGGTAATGACAATGCTGGGCGACCAGGCTGTGACCTTCTCGTAGCCTTCCTGGCCGTCGCGGGCGGTCTCGGCGCTATATCCCCAGGAGGAGACAAGCTCGGCCAGCCCGCTGCGTTCGTGCTCCTCGTCTTCAACGATCAGTACCCGTTCCTGGCTCATGTGTATCCCTTCATTATTCAGGCTCGGGCGCGCGCCCGCAAGCGTCAAAGCGTGTCGAAGGGCCCCCAGATGGATATGGGCGAACCATCATTTACCATGAATAGCGGACCGCATGAGGGAACCACCACTGTGGGCGCCGGAGGACCAAGCCGCGCGGCTGGCCGAACTCGCGGCAGCGACCGATGACCGCGCCAAGCAGGCGCCCCTGCGCCGCGATGTCCGCTCGCTCGGCATGCTGCTCGGAAGGGTCCTGGTGGAACAATCCGGCGAACCGCTTTTCCGGACCGTGGAGCAGCTCCGGCGCTTCCTCATTCAATCCCGCGCGCGTTCCGTCCGCTCTCATTCGAGCACCGAGGAAATGGAAGAGGCGAGAAGCATCGTCGCCGGCCTCAGCATTTCCGAAGCCCACAAGGTGGCCAAAGCATTCGCGACTTATTTCGAGCTGACCAATCTCGCCGAAACCAACCACCGGAAACGGCGCCGCAGGGCCGGCGGGCTCAAGCCTGATCAGGCGCCGCCTGCCGGATCCTTTCGGGGAACGCTCGTGCGCCTGCGCGAGGCCGGGCTCACGCTGGAGCAGGCGCTTGCGGCTCTGCACCGGGTGAAAGTGGTTCCCGTATTCACCGCGCATCCCACCGAAGCTGCGCGGCGGACGGTGCTGCTCAAGCGGCGCCGCATCGCGGAGTGTCTCGAACGGCTCGACCGGCTTCCCCTGCCGGCGGCCGAAGCCCGCGAACTCGAAACCTCGATTGCGGCCGAGATCACCGCCCTGTGGCAAACCGACGAAGTGCGCGTCCAAAAACCGCAGGTGACGGACGAAATTCGCATGGGCCTCGACTACTACCCGATGTCCATCTTCGAGGCGTTGCGGCGGCTCTATCGCGAGATGGGCGACGCGCTTCTCGACGTGTATGGGAAAGAGATAGGCGCCGACGGGATCCCGCAGGTACTCTCGTTCGGCTCCTGGATTGGGGGAGACCGCGACGGAAACCCGTTCGTCACTCCCGAGAGCACCCACGAAGCGCTCGAACGGGCGCGCAATACCATCCTCGGCGACTACATTCGAGAGCTGGAAGCGGCGATCGAGCGCCTGAGCTCATCTTCGAGACAGATATCATTTTCCGCAACGTTTCGCGAGCGGCTGGCCGAATACCGCGAACGGCTGGGCGACGAGCCGGCACGGTGGTGGGGACGAATCTCTCCTACCGAGCTTTACCGGCGCTTCCTTGCCTACATGATCGTGCGCTTGCGTGAAACCCGCGAGCGGCAGGCGAACGCCTACCGCACGGCGGCGGAATTTCAACAAGACCTGACGATTCTTCGCCATAGCCTGGGCGAGAACCGGGGCGAGAATCTCGCGATCTGGCTCGATCCCCTCCTGCGGAAGGCCTCGACGTTCGGCTTTCATCTGTCGACTCTCGATCTGCGCCAACACCGCAGCGCGCACCAGCGCGCACTCGAACGGCTGCGCAGCCAAACGCCCGTAGAGAATCCCGAATCCGACGCGGACGAGGTCTCGGCCCAGGTGCTCGACCTGTTCCGGCAGATCCCCGGGTGGAAAAAGGCCTTCGCCCCCGAAGCGATCCGCCATTACGTCATCAGCGGAGTCGAATCGGCCGAAGACGTTCGCGCCGTCCTCGAACTGGCGGACCACTGCGGCGTTCGCCTGGCCGGCTCCGCGGACGACCCGGGACTGATGCCGGTGCCCCTGTTCGAATCCATCCACTCGCTCCGTCTGGCCGCGGAAATCATGGACCGGTTGTGGAAGGATCCCGGGTACCGGCGCCTGGTGGATTCCTGGTCCGGCTGGCAGGAGGTGATGCTGGGGTATTCGGACTCCAATAAAGACGGAGGCATGCTCACCAGCATCTGGGAGCTTTACAAGGCTCATCACGCGCTCCACGCCTGCGCCCGGAAACACGGGATCAAACTGCGATTGTTCCATGGCCGGGGCGGCACCGTGGGCCGCGGAGGCGGTCCGACTCACGCCGCGATTCTGGCGCAGCCCGTCGGCGACTTTGCCGGGGAAATCCGCATCACCGAACAGGGCGAGGTCTTGAACTGGAAGTATTCCGATCCCGTTCTCGCCGAGTGGAATCTGGAAATCACGATCGCGGCATCGCTCGAAGCGCTCACGCGAGCCGAGGGCCGGGACTCCGCCTCCAGCCGGCGGTGGGAACAAATCATGGAACAGATGTCGGCCGACGCTTTCCGCTTCTACCGCAGCCGCCTGGCGGAAAATCCCGATATTCCCGTCTACTTCGAGCAGGCCACTCCGGCCAATGAACTCGAGCATGCCCGCATCGGCTCCCGTCCCGCCCGGCGTTCGGCGAGCCGCAGGCTGGAGGACTTGCGCGCCATTCCCTGGGTCTTCGGCTGGATGCAGAGCCGGCACGCGCTTCCGGCCTGGTTCGGCGTCGGCTATGCCCTCGAGCGCTTCGCGGCTCAGGGAAGCCAGTGCGAGCGCGAGCTCCGGCAAATGATGTCGCAGTTCCCGCTGTTCAACGACCTGATACGAAACGTGGAGCTGGCGATGGCCAAGGCCGACCTTGCGATCGCGCAACTCTATGCCTCGCTGGTTCGAGATGAAGCGCTGCGCGAGCGGGTGTGGCGTCTCATCGGGGAAGAGTTCGAGCGCACATTGAGGATGCTGCTCGCCATCAAGCAGCAGGAAAGGCTGCTGGAGAAAAATCCCGTGCTCTCACGGTCCGTAGGTCTGCGCAATCCCTACGTCGATCCCATGTCTCTCATCCAGGTCGACTTGTTGCGGAGAAAACAGCTGGGAGACGATTCCGAAGACCTCAACTACGCGCTCGGCGCCACCATCAACGGCATCGCCGCCGGACTGCATAACACCGGCTAGCTGCAAAGGGTTTGTTCCCTCGGACAGGCCGCGAAGAGGAAGGCAGCGGGAAAAAAAATAAAGCGCCTTGCTGGAGAAAGGCGCCTTGTTCAGAGCTGTTGGGAAGCTCCAATTAATTTACGTTTACCCTACCACCCCGGCCCCGGGCGGTGAAATCGGGTCTGTATGGTAGATCGCCACTCGCTTCCTCGTGTATCCTAGGGACAATCGTTCGCTCGAGAGGAACTCATGCCGATTTTCGAGTATGTTTGCCAACAATGTCAGCACCGCTTCGAACGATTGGTGATGGGGAACGAAGACCCATCCTGCCCCCAATGCCACAGCGAGAAGCTGTCTCCCCAGCTTTCGGTGTTTGCGGTTTCGGGGGAGGGGAAGTCCCGGGCCTCCGCCACGCCCGCCGGAGCCGCCTGCGGTACCTGCGGCGATCCTCGCGGTCCGGGTTCGTGTTCCCTGCCGGATTACGACTAATCGGGAAACGCCTCTGTTTTCGCTTCTTTCCGATTCGCATGAGCCTTTCGAATCTCCGCTTCGAGCACAACGCAACCAGCACGCGCGGCCGCGGGGCGGTCGTCGACTTCTAAGCCGGCGCACATACGGGTCAACCGGGACAGTCTCGCGTCGGACCGGTCACGAATGGGCGCACGGATTGGATTGCCGGGCGCACGATGGCGCAGCACCGCCGGGCGGACTGCTTCTCGCAAAGCCGCAAATCCCGCTCGAGGGCGGCCGGGGAAAGTCCGGAATGATTTGCCTCTTTTAAGAGCATTCACTATCCTCTGTTTTGCTCGACACGTGGTCCCGAGGAAAAATTGCATGCGAACCGGCTTGTTTGTCCTTATGTTGGCTGTAATCATGCCTGCGATGTCCGCCCAGCAGGCGTCGGCTCCTCTCCACCTGATGCCCTGGCCGGCAAAGGTGAAGGTGACGCCCGACTCGCCGCCGCTAGTCATTCAGACTTCCTTCACCGTGGGCGTGAACAACGCGACCGACCCCCGGCTGCGGCGCGCGCTGGAAATCTTTTTGGGCGATTTGCGCCGCCATACCGGATCGACGGCTCTGGACTTCGGCCTCGCGAGCGACGCGGCGCCCGCCCAACTGCGCGTGCACAGCGATCATGCCAGCAAGGAAGTGCAGGAACTCGGAGAAGACGAATCCTACCAGCTGCAGGTGACCTCCGCGGGAGCCGAGTTGAACGCGCCCACGACACTCGGGGTCATGCGCGGGCTTCGAACTTTCCTCCAGCTTGTCGAAATCACACCCCGGGGTTTTGCCGTGCCCGCGGTAACCATCGAAGACCAGCCCAGATTTGCCTGGCGCGGCCTGATGATTGATTCCGGCCGCCACTTTATGCCGGTGGACGTCATCAAGCGCAATCTCGATGGAATGGCCGCGGTCAAAATGAATGTTTTTCACTGGCACCTTTCCGAGAACCAGGGCTTCCGGGTCGAGAGCCGGCGCTTCCCTAAGCTCGCGGAAATGGGCTCCGACGGCCTGTACTACACGCAGCAGCAGGTGCGCGACGTGATCGAGTATGCGCGCGACCGGGGCATTCGCGTGATCCCGGAATTCGACATGCCGGGCCACAGTACCGCCTGGTTCGTTGCCTATCCCGATCTTGCCAGCGCGCCGGGACCCTACTCGATCGAGCGCAAGTGGGGTATCTTCGATCCGGCCATGGATCCAACCCGCGAGAGCACTTACAAATTTCTCGACGAATTCATCGGGGAGATGGCCAGGCTATTTCCCGATGCCTTCTTCCACATTGGCGGAGACGAGGTCAACGGCAAGCAGTGGAGCGCGAATCCCAACATTCAGCAGTTCATGCGCGCCCACCAGCTGAAGAACAATGCGGACCTTCAGGCCTATTTCAATACCCGCATCCAGAAGATCGTCGCCAAGCATGGAAAGGTCATGGAGGGCTGGGACGAGATCCTCCGGCCCGATCTTCCCAAGAGTATTGTGATCCAGTCCTGGCGCGGCCAGCGGTCGCTGGCCGATGCCGCGCGCCAGGGCTATCGCGGACTGCTCTCATCCGGCTATTACCTGGACCTCATGCAGCCCGCCTCCGAGCACTATGCGGTCGATCCGTTGGCGGGCGGCGCCGCCAGCCTCTCGGACGAAGAAAAGAAGAGAATTCTCGGCGGCGAGGCCTGTATGTGGGCGGAATACGTTTCTCCCGAGAACATCGACTCGCGCATCTGGCCGCGGGCTGCAGCCATTGCCGAACGGCTTTGGTCGCCCGGCGAGGTGACCGATGTCAGGTCGATGTACGCGCGAATGGATTACGTGAGCAAGTGGCTGGATGCTTATGGTCTTACGCACAACACGAACTACGGGTTGATGCTCGATCGCATCGCCAATGGCGCCGACGTTTCCGCCTTGCGAACGCTCACCGACCTCGTGGAGCCGGTAAAAGGCTACGCCCGCGAAGGACTCGCCCCTTCGGAGCCGACTTCGCTCACGCCGCTGAATCGCACGGTCGACGCTGCCCGCCCGGAGAGCGCCGAAGCGCGCCGCTTTGCCCAGGCGGTGGATCAATTCATCGCGGGACCCCTTGGCCCGGGAATGGAGTTGGAGATTCGGGCGCGGCTCATGGCCTGGAGAGACAACGATCTCGAACTCGAGCCTTTGCTGAAGAATTCTGCTCTGGTCGAGGAGGTCGCGCCGCTTTCCCATGATTTGTCTCAGTTGGCCGCGGCGGGCCTCAAAGCCCTGGATTACCTGGATCGCGGTGAAAAGCCTCCCGAGGCCTGGACAACCGAGCAGCTCGAACTCGCCGAGCGGGCAATTCAGCCCCGGGCTCAGTTGTTGCTGATGGTGGCAAACCCGGTGCAAAAACTCGTCCAGGCGAGCGCAGGAGAGAAACCGAAGGACCTGCCGCTGCCGAAAAAGGCCAGCGACTAGTCTGGCTGTCCTGCCCATGCAGCGGACGTGGATGAGCGGACATGGATGAGCGGACATGGACCTTGTCGATGGACGAAAGAGGAGTAGAAGAACTTGCCGGTTTGGGGCGACTCGAGTCATGCCGGCCGAGTCGGGCGATCTCAGGTTTCCGTCTCAGGCCGCAGCTTCGCGCAGCAGGCGCCTGATCCGGTCCCGCCGCCCGGGCTGCAATACCCCAACGCTCGCCGGCCAGGGTTCTTCGACGCCCATGAGCGCGATGGCTCCGCCGGCAAGCGCGAGATTTTTGCTGAAGTTTATCGTGTCGTTCATCCGCTGGCCGGGCTCTTGCTGTTTCCAGAAGTCGTGCATGACGGGCGACACCCCCGCAAGAAAACCAAGAATGGCCGCCGCGCCCAGCTTCGGCTTGATGCCCAGCAAAATGCTCGCGCCGCCTGCAATCAGCAGAGCCCCGCTCGCGCGAACCGCAAGTTCGGGCTTCGGTACTTTTTTCGCCTCCGCATAGTGCGATAGCTCGGGCGCCTTTCGCAGATGATTGACCCCGTTGTAAAGAAAGAAGCCGCCGAACAGGAGCCGCCCGATCAGAAACGCAGCGCGCATGGTCTTCCTCCGAAGGAAAATTCGATTCGAAGGTGAACGCCCACGTTGCCCATAGGCGAGCGCAGCCGAACGGTTTTTCGTCCTTCGGTCTTCCGGCCTCCGGAACGAACGGATGAGGGGCGGCGATTTGATAAACTTTGTTCTTGAGTTCTGTTTCCTCCATCCGCACGGAATCGCTCTTTCGCCACTACCGAATGGGAGGTGCGACCATCCGCGCCGTAGACGGCGTGAATCTGGAGATCCACTCCGGAGAATTCGTGGCCCTGTTTGGCGCCTCCGGCTCAGGAAAATCCTCCCTGTTGAACTTACTGGCCGGCCTCGATTCGCCGAGCGCCGGCAGCGTAGTGGTGGAGGGAGAGAATTTGTCCGCTCTCTCCCGCCTGAGGCTGGCCGAATATCGCCGCCACACCGTGGGTATGGTTTTCCAGTCGTTCAACCTGATTCCCAGCATGACGGTCCTTGAAAACGTAGAGCTTCCCTTGCGCTTTGCCGAGGTGGAGAGGCATCAGCGCGCCGGACTGGCAACGAGCGCGCTCGAAAAGGTGGGCCTGGTCGGCAGGCTTTCCCACCGGCCGGTCGAGCTGTCCGGCGGCGAGCAGCAGCGGGTGGCCATTGCCAGGGCGCTGATCAACGGGCCGCGGATTCTGCTGGCCGACGAACCTACCGGCAATCTCGACAGCCGCACGGGAGTCGAAGTGATGAACCTGATCCGCCGTCTCAACGAATCGCTGCCGATGACCGTAGTCCTCGTCACCCACGAGCGGGACCTCGCCGAAAAATACGCCGGCAGATTGATTTCCATGGCGGACGGGAAAGTGGTTAGCGACGAGCAGAATCGGAAGCAGGCCATGGCCGAGGCCAGACTGTGAAGCTTTCCGATTCGGTCGAGCTTGCCGGCCGCAATCTGCGGGAATCGGTGCTGCGGAATTCCCTGACCACGCTCGGCATTGCGGTGGGCGTGGCGTCGCTGGTTGCCATGCTCTCGCTCGGCATCGGCCTCGAACAGCTGGCCTCCCGGAGGCTCGAACGCTCCGGACTCTTCGATTCGATCCTCGTCACTTCGCGGCGCAATCTGCGGAGTTTCGACCGCGCGCAGGAGCAAGACGGCCCCGCTCCCGCCGAAAGCCCCGACCTGAATGAGAACGCGCGCAGGAACATCGGCCATCTGCCGGGGGTCGTCGAGGCCTACCCCGATCTGCGCTTCATCACCGAGCTGCGCTTTGAAGAAAAACCCCACCTGACCATGGTGGCGGGCATGCCGATGTCTGCGAAGGACAGCGACAGCTTCGAAGGAATGAACGGCCGGTTCTTTTCGTCGGGCCACGCGCGAGAAATCATCCTGCAGAAAAGCTTTGCCGCCGAACTGCTGGGGAAAGCAAGGCGCGGGCCGGATGAGATCCACGTCAGAGACGTGGCGCCTCCCCTCATCGGCAAGCAGCTGGTGATGCGATACTCGGAGCGGCAATCCGGCGGAGACTCGGCTTCCTATTCGGTGCTTTCGCACGAGGTGCCGCTCACCATCGTGGGCGTGACCGAGCTCGACCCCGACAGCACCCGAGGCCCTGCGCGGGCGCGCGGTTTCGTGCCGCAGGAGCTCATTGAGGGCCTGCGTCCCTTGCAGGCGTATGACCTGCGCAACTCGAGCAGCCCGACCTCGCGCGAGCCGATCTATGGCACCCTAATTGCACGAGTAAGCGGCGCCGGGAAGATCGCCCGGGTGGAGCAGGCCATCAAGAAGCTGGGGTACAACACCTTTTCGATTCTCGATGCGACCAACAGCATGCGGCGCTTCTTTGCCATTCTGGATTTGTTTCTCGGAATTTTCGGCAGCCTGGCGCTCACGGTGGCCTCGATAGGGATTATCAACACGCTGGTGATGGCGATTCTCGAGAGGCGGCGCGAGATTGGAATCATGAAAGCCATTGGCGCGAGCGACTCCGATGTCAAGGGCCTTTTCTTCGCCGAAGCCGGGGCCATGGGCCTTGCGGGCGGCGTATTTGGAACCCTTTTCGGATGGGTTATCGGGCGCGTAATCAACTTCGGAACCAATATCTATCTTCGCGGCCAGGGATTCCCTCCGGAAAACATCTGGTCGGTCCCGCTCTGGCTGGTTTTTTCGGCTCTGGGATTTGCGCTGCTGGTCAGCCTGCTCTCGGGTCTCTATCCAGCGTCACGGGCTGCCAAACTCGACCCGGTCCAGGCGCTGCGGTACGACTAACCCGCCTTCCGGAAGGAATTGGGAGCCAACCACTCAAGGACAAAAACAGGCCGGGAAGAAAATTCGCGAAAAAATGCACAAACTGTTCTTTTCCGTCGTCCTCCTTTGCCTGGCTTTTCGGTGCGCGTCCGCCGCCAGCCGGGTGGACTGCGCCGCGCTGCACAGCCAGGTCCTTCATCGAGAGCTCCGCTACTGCGTCATGCTGCCCCCCGAATATGATGCCGATCCCAAGAAACGATACCCGGTCCTCTACTTCCTCCACGGACTGGGGGAGAACGAAGAGGCCCTGGTGACGAGCGGCGGTTGGGGGTTGATCGAGGACCTCGAACGCGAGCGGAAAGTCGGCGGGTTCCTGATGGTCGCGCCCGAAGGGCGCGGGAGTTTTTTCATCAACTCAGCCGACGGCAGCAGCCGCTATAGCGATTTCCTGCGGACGGAATTCTTCCCCTTCATCGAAACCCACTATCGCGTACTGCGCGCACGCGGGTCGCGGGGCGTAACCGGGCTCTCCATGGGGGGCTATGGGGCCCTGCGGCTGGCATTCGCCTACCCGGAGCTGTTTGGCTCGGTGAGCGCGCAGAGTGCGGCGCTCGTCACCGAATCGCCGCATGAGCTGGATGCCGGACTGCACGACGCGGGGCCCATCGAACATCTGCTGGCGTCGGTTTTTGGCGATCCTGTCGACATCCCGCACTGGAACCAGAACAATCCCCTGCAACTCGCGCGCAAGAGAGTGGCCGAAATCCGCGGCCAGAAGATTTACTTCAACTGCGGCGAGCAGGACGAATACGGATTTGAGGAGGGCGCAAAGGCGCTCGACAAGCAGTTGTCGGGCGAGAAGATTCAGCATGAGTTTCACTTGTATCCCGGGGGCCACGACGCCGAGTACTTTCTCTCGCACCTCACGGAAACCATTGAGTTTCATTGGCGGGCGTTTACCGGCGGGAGATGAGCGGTCAGCCGGCGCCGACCGGGTTTCCGGCTTGCATCCAAATTCCAACCGGCGCATCGACAAAGGGAGCTTTCGTTGCCGCGAAGCAAGCGGCGGGGAGCCGGACGGCCCCGGTCATGCGTAAAGCCATTCTGCACTTAAAGCGGTCGGATCCCATCCTGCGGCGCATCATCGAGCAGGTGGGACCGTTCCGCATGGAATTCAGCGAGCCGAATTTCCATAGCCTCGCTGAAGCCATCCTCTACCAGCAGCTGAACGGCAAGGCGGCGCTCACGATCTTCCATCGCTTCGCCGCCCGGGCCGGGAATCCGCTTACCCCCGAGGGTATTCTGAAGCTTACGGCCGACGAGATGCGAAGCCTGGGTCTTTCGAAGCAGAAATCCTCCTATCTTCTGGATATGGCGGCGCGCGCCAGAGGCGCCGAGCTGGATTTCTCCAAGCTCGGCGCGATGTCGGACGAAGAGGTGATCGCCCACCTCACGCAGGTGAAAGGGGTCGGTGTCTGGACGGCGCACATGTTCCTCATGTTCAGCCTGCGCCGGCCTGACGTGCTGCCTACCGGAGACTTCGGCATCCGCATGGCGATGTTCAGACACTATCTCGACCGGGCCGGAAAGCGAAGCCCGGCCAGGGGCGCACAATCCCGCGTCCGGCCAGCCCGGGCGAAGATCCAGCTTCCCGGACCGGGCGAAATGGAAAAAATTGCCAGGGTGTGGGCGCCCTATCGCAGCTTTGCCTGCTGGTACCTGTGGCGAAGTCTGGACGTGAAGACCCCCGGATGATTAAGCCATAATAGACAGAGACCGCCATGGTTGAACCCAAAATACGCGTGCTGGTGGCCAAGCCCGGCCTCGACGGCCACGACCGCGGAGCCAAAGTCATTGCGCGGGCCCTGCGCGACGCCGGCATGGAAGTGATTTACACCGGCCTGCGCCAGACCCCTGAAATGATCGTCCATGCCGCCCTCGAGGAAGACGTTCAGGTAATCGGGCTTTCCATTCTCTCCGGCGCGCACAACGCCATTGTTCCCCGCGTGCTCGAGCTTTTGGATCAGAACAAAATGGACGACGTTCTGGTCATCGTGGGCGGCATTATCCCCGATCAGGACGTGGGCGCGCTAAAGCAGGCCGGGGTGGCCGCGATCTTCCAGCCGGGCACGGCAATGGAAGAGATCATCCGGTTTATTCGCGACAACGCTGGCCGGCGCGGCGTGAATGCCCAATGAACGGGCGGGAGATCGGCCTCAGTTCTGCCGCCCGGGCAAACGCCGGCCGCGCAACGCGCATGCGGGATGGCGGCCGCCGAGCCTGGGAGGGTGGCCGATTGGAATCAACATCGGGCCGGAGAGCGGCGGGTTGGAAGGCCGAGCCGCTAAGAATGGGCGCTGAGTTCCTCCCCGAGTTGTTCCCATTCCGTGATGCGGGCCTCGAGCGAGGCTCGACGCTCGTCTAATTCTCGCGCGAGGCGCGTAGTCTCCTCGGCACTGACAAAGGTCTCAAGGGAAGCTTCGCAGCGGGCGATCGCCGATTCGAGAGACGAGATCTCCTCTTCGAGTTCCTGGGCCCTCTCCTCGAGCTGTTTGCGTTTCATGGGATTCAGCCGTCCCGGAGGCTTGTCGCCGTTGGCCGATCGATTCCGCGGCGCGGACGCCGCGGCCCGGTTCCGCGCTTCCCCGGTCGCGGTGGAAGACAAGACCTGCTCCTCGAGCTTTTCTGCGCCCCCCTGTTTGCGCCAGACAAACTCCTCGTAGTTTCCCGGATAGACTTCTACCTTCCCGCCGCTGATCTCGAACACCCTCGTCGCCAGCCGGTCGATGAAATAGCGGTCGTGGGAGACGAAAACCACGGTGCCCGTGTAGGCGCCGAGTGCTTCGAGGAGAACGTCTTTGGCGCGCATGTCGAGGTGGTTCGTAGGCTCGTCGAGCAGGAGAAAATTGGCCGGATGAAGCAGCATGCGCAGCAAAGCGTAGCGGTTGCGCTCGCCGCCCGAGAGAACGCCGATGCGTTTGAACACCTCGTCCCCGGAAAACAGGAAGCAGCCGAGCAGGCTGCGAAGATCCGTCTCCCGGGAAGACGGCGCCACCCGGCCGAGATCATCCAGGATGCGCGCCTGCTGGTCGAGCTCTTTGTACTGGTCCTGCGCAAAGTAATCGCGTTCTACGTTGTGTCCCAGCCGGTATTCGCCTTCGCTCAGAGGTTCGACGCCCGCAAACAGCTTGATCAACGTGGACTTGCCGGCCCCATTCACCCCGACGAGGGCAATCCGGTCGCCCCGCTCGACGACGAAATTCACATCCCGCAAGACCGGCTTCGGCCCGTAAGACTTCGCCACGGCTTCGAACTCGGCGACAGTCCTGCCGCTCGGCTTCGGCTGGGGAAACGAGAAATGGATCGTCTTTTCTTCATCCGGCAGCTCGATGCGCTCCATGCGCTCGAGCTCCTTGATCCGGCTCTGTACCTGCTTGGCCTTGGTGGCCTGATAACGAAAGCGGTTGATAAAAACTTCCAGCTGCTCAATCCGCTGCCGCTGGTTGCGATAGGCGGCCTCGAGCTGCTCCCGGCGCTCGGTCTTTTGCGCGAGGTATTTGTCGTAATTGCCGGTGTAAGTCCAGATCTTCTTGTTCCAGATTTCCAGGATGCGGTTGACGGTCACATCCAAGAAATAGCGGTCGTGGGAAATCAGCACGAAGGCAAAGGGATAATCCGACAGGTACGCTTCCAGCCAATTGCGCGATTCGAGGTCAAGATGGTTGGTCGGTTCGTCGAGCAGCAGAAGATTGGGTTTTTCGAGCAGCAGCTTGGCGAGCGCAATCCGCATCTGCCAGCCGCCTGAAAACTCCTCCGTCTGCCGGTGCCAGTCTTCGGTGCGGAAACCTAACCCCGCAAGCACCGTCCCCACCTGCGCTTCGATGGCGTATCCGTCGTGGATCCGGAATTCGTGTTCGATCTGGTGATAGCGCTCCGCCACCTGGTCGTATTCCCGCGAGGTGTGATCCACCTCCGACATTCGCGTCGTGAGCTCGGCGAGTTCCCGCTCCATCGCCCGCAGGCGGGAAAAAACCGACATGCATTCCTCAAAGACCGTGCGTCCGGAGAGCGCGAGGCCGTCCTGAGGGAGATATCCGGCGGTGATTCCTTTGGCGAGGCTCAAGGAGCCGTAGTCGAGGGTCTCCTCGCCGGCGAGAATCCTGAGCAGGGTGGATTTGCCGGTCCCGTTTGCGCCCACCAGACCGACGCGGTCCCGGGGGGTGACAAGCAGGTCTACGCCCTCGAAAAGCAGCTTGTCTCCGTAACGCTTGCCGGCCTGGTTGAGTTGAATCATGCCACTCCTTCCATGTTCTCATGAAAGGAGTTGCAAAGAGACGCTCGGGACCGCTCTGGCCGAGAATCACACCGCGTACTCGCGCTCCATGCTTCGCAGGGTGTGGAGAAGCGCAGACAGGACGTTCTCGTCGCCGATCGCGGTATTGATCATCAGGTGATACAGCGACCGGGTGGGCCAGTCCGCGCCGAAGTAGTGTTTGACGAAGTGCATTCGCTCCCGGTCCACGGTTTCAACCAGCTCCTGGGCATCCTGCGGGCTTACGCCGCGGGCCTCAATGCGGCGCAGTTTTTCGGAACGGGGGGCGTAGAGAAAGACGTGGAAGCTGTCGTCGCGTTGACGCAGAAAGTAGGGGGCGCCGCGCCCCACAATCACGCACTGGCCGCGTTCGGCAAGGTCGCGCATCACGCGCTCGCCTACTTCCACCAGGCGGTCGGGGCCGAAGGGCGGGTGTTCAATGTCGGCCCGGCGTTCGTAGCTGCCGCGCCAGAAGACTTTGACCAGTCTCTGAAACCCGCGGTCGACCCGCTCCTCGCAGGTTGAAACCGATTCCGGATCGACGTTCGCCGCCCGCGCAATCTCGGCTGTCAGCTCCCGGTCCCAAAGCTTCCAGCCAAGCTTCGAAGCCAGCTTCGAGGCAATCTCGCCCGCGCCAGACCCGTATTCCCGCTCGATGGTGATGACCCGGTACAAGTCTGTTCCGAGTCCCAAGGGCCAAACCGGGCTCCGAGACTCGACTCCCGCACGAAACTCTACCGCAACCAGACCTTGGGTTCAACCGACATTCCCGGCCGCAGCACGTGTTCTCTGGTCTCTCCCGGATCAAAGAGGATCTTCACGGGAATGCGCTGCACAACCTTGACGAAGTTGCCGGTGGCATTTTCCGGGGGCAACAGACTGGTGACCGATCCGCTGGCCCCGGCAATACTGTCGACGTGGCCTTTGTAATCGGTGCCGCTCGTGTCCACGTAGATCGTGACCGCCTGATTCTTCTTCATGTGCCGCAGCTGCGTCTCCTTGAAGTTCGCCGTCACCCATATGTCATCGAGATTGATGATCCGCATCAACTCCTGGCCGGGCTGGACGTTCTGGCCGACCTCCACCGTGCGGTTGGTGACAAATCCATCCACCGGCGCCACCAGGTTCGTGTATTCAAGATTCAACTGGGCGGCGTCGAGCGCGGCCTTCTTCTGCTCGACCAGAGCCTCCGCCGACTGCGCTTTGGAACGGATCACGGCAACCTGCTGCGGAGCCGTCTGGGCGGACCGCAAATTGGCCCGCGCCTGGGCCACCCGGCTCTCGGCTGTCCGCACCTGCTGCTGGGCCGCGGCCACCCCGGCGCGCGCCGCGTCCACCGAAGCCGCTCCCGCCTGCGCCGCGGCATTGGCCTGGTCATATTGCTGCTGCGAGATTTCCTGCTTGGAAACCAGTTGTTTATAGCGGGCCAGATCATTCTGGGTCTTTACGTTGTTGGCATCGGCCTGGACCAGTTGTGCGTTCGCCGCCTCGGTCTGCTGTTTCGCCCCCAACAGGCCGGCCTGCGCCCCCTGAACTTCGGCTTGCGCGGACAACACCTGGCTGCTGGTCGAGGTCGAGGTAATGGGAATATTCACCCCCGCGCTTCGCGCGGCGGCCACCGCGTTATCGTATTCCGCCCTGGCTTGCGCCACCACCACCTTGTAATCGCGGTCGTCAATCTGCACCAGCGTCTCGCCCGCATGAACGAATTGATTGTCCTTGACCAGCAGTTTCAGCACATGCCCGCTGATGCGCGCGCTCACCGGATTGAGGTGGCCGGTGATTTGCGCGTCATCGGTCGATTCGTAGCTGCTGAAGTAACGCCACAGGAAAAATCCCGCGACCAGGAGCACCACGATCCCGATGATGAAGAACATGCGAAAACGCGGATTGCGCGAACGGAATTCTTTCCATTTGAGATCGCGGTCGGAAATTTCAGGATGGCGGCTGGCTACGTCGGTCTGCGGCGGCCGTTCCTGGACCTCGGTGTCTTGTGCCATATTCATTTGCCTTTGCTCTGGAGATATTGCCGCACACCTTCCTCCGCAAACCCGATGGCGCGGGCGAGCGAAACCTTGGCTACGTTGTGCTGGTACAGGCTCGAAATGTAGCTGTCGTTGGCCGACGCTACCGATTCCTGCGCTTGCACCACCTCCAGATTATCGGTGACGCCGGCGGTAAAGCGGTCCCGCGCCTGCACCAGGGTCTGGCTGGCGAGATCGAGGGACGACCTCGCGACCTGCACCTGGTCCGCCGCAGCATTCAAATCCAGCAGAGCCGTGCGCACGTCGTAGTCAATCTGCGCGCGCAAGTTGTCCAACTGCTGGCGGCTCTGGCGAAGCATGGCCTCGGACTGCAGAACATCGGCGTGGGCGCGTCCTCCGGCGAAAATCGGAATATCGAGAGTTGCCCCCGCATAGAAGACCCCGTGCGAGTTGCCCAGGTTCACGCCCGAGGCCCCGTAGTTGCCGTTGAAATCCACGCTCGGGTAGTGTTCTGCGGTCGCGGCGCGACGATATCGCTCCGCCGCCAGGACCTGCTGCGCCGCCGCCTGATAATCCGCCCGCAACGAGTAGGCCCTCTCGATCGCCTGTTCCAGGCTCAGGGGAGTCAACGGCTGATAAGGCTCCTGATCGGTCAAGTTGAACTCTTGCCCGACCGGCAAACCGATGGTGCGCGCAAGGTCCAGTTTCTGCTTCGCGTAGTCGTTGCGGGCGACAATGAGCTGTTGTTGGCGCGCCTGGAGCTCAACTTGCGCGCGCAGGGTATCGATGGCCGGGGACACGCCGGCCGTCTGCTGATCGTGCGCCCGGTTGTAGAGCGCCTGAGCCGTTTCCACCTCGGCCTGCACGGCATCGACCCGGGAGGCGGCGGCAATGGCCAGCAGATACTCATTGCCTGTCGCCAGCACAACCAGTTCGCGCGCGCTCTTATAGTTGTATCGCGCCGCGGATTCATTGGCTTTGGACGCGCGCGCCTTCTGGATCAAGTTCCAATTAAACAGGGGAGCGGTCAGGTAGGCGCGCGCGTCAAACGTACCGATCGGTCCGATAACCACGGGAATACCCGGAACGCGGAAGCGAAATCCTTCCGCCGCGAGATCAATCTGTTGCGCAGCCTGAGTGGCCTCGGCGTGCACATTCGGCAGCACCCGGCTCAGCTCCTGCCATCTGGCACCGCGCGCCGCCAGGGAGTTATCGCTTGAGATCAGGAGCCCCAGGTTGTTTCGCAAGGCGCGATCCAGAGCATCCTTAAAAGAGAGCGGCAGAACGGTCCCGGTTGCCTTGCCTTCGGGCACGCTGCTCAGATACGGGCTCCCGCTGCCGCCGGAAACCCCCGAGGCGCCGGTCGCCTGGGCACCGCTCTGGCTGTTGCTCGTCGATTCCGGAGCACTCGTTCCCGAGCCGGAGGTATACGGCGGGCCGCCGCCCTGCAGCTGGCTGAAGGCCGGCGAAACCGCAAACGTCAGAACAGCGCAACACAAAACAACGGCTCCTCGAAAACGTGCTCTCATCCAGGTTGGAATCATCGTGCTCAGGATTTCCAGAGTCGGGCAGGGTTCTTGCAGACCCTTCCATGGATTCACTTGCCCAAGCTATAGATGCAAATGATTGTACCTGCGGCAACTCCGAAACAGGACGTCACGGGCAGGCACAGGCAGGAAAAAGCTGTGCCCCGGGAATCAGGGGTGAAAACTTCAGAGTGGTTCAGTGGTCGGGGCGGAGGGATTTGAACCCACGGCCCCCTGCGCCCAAGGCAGGTGCGCTACCAGGCTGCGCTACGCCCCGACTGGAAAAAGCTTCTTTGATTTTAAACCACTTCCCTTCGATTTCGACGGCCCATCCAGCGAGGGACGCGAAATCTCCGCCATGGGTAGAACCGCGCGCGTGCGTGAAATCTGTTTACGGTGCGAAAATACCCTCTATGCCCGAGACCAGCCGGCGGACCAAAAAATTCGGAGAATCCGTGATTCGCGGCATGACTCGCCTCGCCAATGAGTGTGGCGCAATCAATCTGTCGCAAGGCTTTCCCGACTTCGACCCGCCCGAAGTGGTGCTCGAAGCAGCCGAACGAGCGGCGCGCCAGGGGCCTCATCAATACGCGGTCACTTGGGGCGCGCCCAATTTCCGGGCGGCCCTGGCGCGCAAGCAGTCACGATTCATGCGCCTGCCGCTTGAACCCGACGAAAACATCGTGGTGACCTGCGGAAGCACGGAGGCGATGATGGTCGCCATGATGACCGCCTGCAATCCCGGCGACCGGGTCATTGTTTTCTCGCCTTTTTATGAAAACTACGCCGCCGACGCCATTTTGTGCGGAGCCGAACCCATTCATGTGGAGTTGCGCCCGCCGGATTTCCGCTTCGATCCCGATGAATTGCTCCGGGCGTTCAAGCAGAGGCCGCAGGCCCTGGTGCTTTGCAATCCCTCGAACCCGTGCGGCAAGGCATTCACCCGCGAGGAACTGCTATGCATCGCCAATCTCGCGGAGGAGTTCGACATTTTCGTCCTCACCGATGAAGTGTACGAGCACATCGTGTATGCGCCGCATGAGCACACTTACTTTGCGTCCCTGCCGGGGATGTTTGAACGAACGTTTTCCTGCAGCTCGCTCTCGAAGACCTATTCGATGACGGGATGGAGGCTGGGATACGTCCTTGCCTGCCCGCGCGCGATTCACGAAGCGCGCAAGGTCCACGATTTTTTGACCGTAGGCGCCCCCGCTCCTCTTCAGCAGGCGGCCGTGGCCGCCCTGGAGCTGCCCGATGCCTATTACCAGGACCTGCAGGCGCTTTATGCCGAAAAACGGGCGCAATTCTCGGGGTATCTGCAGACGGCGGGCCTGAAGCACACCCAACCCGAGGGCGCCTACTACGTAATGGCGGACATCTCGGAATTCGGGTGGCAGAGCGACGCCGCCTTTTGTGAATGGCTGGCGCACGAGGTTGGCGTGGCCGCGGTTCCCGGTTCGAGTTTCTTTCACCAGCCCGTGAATCACCTGATCCGCTTTCATTTTGCCAAGCGTCCGGAAACCCTTGCCGCCGCCGGCGAGCGCCTGCTCACGCTTCGCGACAAAGTGGAACGGACTACCTCTTCCACCCGTTCCGAACCGGCGAAAGCCCTGGCTTAGATCCATCGCGGCGGCCCCCCAGCCGGGGCCCTGCCTCCGGCTTCTTACAATCCCGGGAAAGCGGAAATGCTCAGGGAAAAAGCTTCCGTATCGGACCGATTGCCTCCCGCCGCAATTCCCTGGTTAAATGAGTCATGCTCGAAACTGGTCCCGTTCGCGTGGGTCCTGCAGGATGGTCCTACAAGGATTGGGAGGGAATTTTCTATCCGCCGGCTATGGCGCGCAACAAGCGTCACCCGCTCGAGTTCGTGGCCCGCTCCTTCGACGTGGTTGAGATCAACACCTCGTTTTACGGGCACATCAAGCCGGAGATCGCGAAACTCTGGGCGAAGATCGTTTCCGACGTGAACCCGGGGTTTTTGTTCAGCGCCAAGCTGCATCGGTCGTTCACACACTCGCCGCTCGCCGCCACCGAGCCAACCTCCGCCGTCTCGATTCGCCCGAACGATCGCGACGAACACCTGGCGCGCGAAGGCCTGGAAACGCTTGCCGCCACCGGCAAATTCGGCGCCCTGCTCATTCAGTTCCCGGTCTCATTCAAGAACACGGCTCTGAATCGCGAATATCTGGAAGCTCTGCTGCGCCAATTCATCGAGTATCCCCGGGTGGTGGAGGTGCGGCACTCCACCTGGAATAATCCCGAGACGATCCATTACTTCGCCGAACGCAAGGTCAGCTTCTGCAATATCGACCAGCCGCAGCTGGGCCGCTCTCTCGAGCCCACCGCCCACGTGACCGCTCCGGTCGGATACGTCCGCCTTCACGGGCGCAATTACGACCAGTGGTTCGAGGCGGAACAATGCGCCGACCGCTATAACTATCTCTACCAGCGGAACGAACTGGCGGCATGGAAGGAGCGCATCGACAGCATTGCGCAAGAGGCAAAGATTACCTTCGTAATCGCCAACAATCATTACAACGCCAAGGCGGGCGTGAACGCGCTCGAGCTCAAACACATGCTCACCGGCCGGCGGGTGGTTGCGCCCGAGCCTCTGCTCGAACACTATCCCGAGCTGCGGGCCATTGCCGATCCGTTCGAGGACACGCGCGGGGGCGCAACCCTGTTCATGCTGGCCTAAGAGCACCCGCGAGCCCTGCCATCCCCGCTCCGATGTTGAGATGCAAAGACAAAAGATACAAAGATAAAAGCGGCGCACTCTCGAATATCCGTACAAAATCGACGTCGGCTCGCGGCGCTGGGATTTGTACGATGTTCGTGAATTACCCTATCGCCTCGTCGATTTTGCCACTGCGCGGTCAGGCTCGCGCCGCCGAACGCGACGTATCCACACTCTTCGTGGGTTCGCTTCAGGCGACGCCTTTCGTGCAGGCAGTCGCTGGACGGTGCCCTGCAAGGACGGGGGAGCGCGTCCCGTGGTTCTCTCACTGTCTGATTCTCGGATTGGCCACCGAGTAGAGCAGATCCGTCAGCAGATTGACCAGCACGTAGGTCACCCCGATCGCCAGGATGCATCCCTCGACCAGGAAGTAATCGCGGTTGCCAATCGCATCAATGGTCAACCGCCCGATTCCCGGCCAGGAAAAGATTTTTTCCGTGACAATCGCGCCGGCAAGCAGCGCGCCGAACTGCAAACCCAGCACGGTGAGAATCGGAAGCATGGCATTGCGCAGCGCGTGGCGGTAAACCACGGTTCTCTCCGGCAATCCCTTGGCGCGGGCGGTGCGAATGTAGTCCTGCCCGAGCTCTTCGAGCATCGAAGTTCGCACCATGCGCGTAAGGATTGCCGCCAGCGCGCTGCCCATGGTGATCGAGGGAAGAACCAGATGGGCCAGACTGCCTGCCCCTGAAACCGGCAGCAGGCCCAGTTTGATGGCAAAGAACAGAATCAGAATCGGGCCTAAAGCGAAATTTGGAAAGGACAGCCCGAACAGGCTGATTACGCTGAGCAGCTTGTCGTCCCACCTTCCTCTGCGCCCGGCCGAATGCACTCCCGCAGGAATCGAGATGAGCACGGCAACCAGCAAGGATGCAATCGTAAGTCCGAGCGTATAGGGATATCGCTCGAGGATCAGCCCGGTCACGCTCTGGTTGAAGCGCAGGGACGGCCCCAGGTCTCCGTGCAGGACCCCGTTCCAGTAATGCAGGTATTGTTGCCAGAGCGGAGCGTCCAGTCCGTAGACGTGGCGGGTGCGGGCGAGGTCGGCGGCCGGCGCCCCTTCGCCGAGCATTTGCAGGATCGGATCGCCCGGAACAAGATGAATCAGGAGAAAAACCGCGGAAACCACCAGCCAGAGGACCGGTAGGGTCGACAGCGCACGCGTGATAATGGTGCCGAATACCCTCACGTTCGAAAGTGACGCCGCCGGTTCCCGGTTTCACCGGCGGGCGGCGGTCTCAGATTGCCCGTCGATCGCCGGATACGCGTTTCGGGTTTCCCTGGCCCGAACCGGCCCAATGCAATCAACTCCCATTCCCGGCCGCGCCCGCGCCCGCAGGATGGAACCCGGATTCGAGGCGCCTGTCTCGATGGATCCAGAACTCCCCAAACTATAACAAAGGGTCTTGCGAGGCCGCCTCACTCAGGCATCGGCTTCTTGATCTCCGCCTCGCTCGGGCGAATGTAATTCGCGTCCAGATCGAGAGCTGAAACCGTTTCTCCCGCTGTGATCCTCTCAAAACCGAGTGCGGCGATCGAGTCCGCTCTGGGATCCGCAACCTGGTTTACCTGCAAACCCTGCTGGCGGGCGAGCTCGACGACCTTCAGGTCGGCGGCAACGATTTCGCGATCGCGGCTCCAAGCCAGTTCGCGAAGCTCGAGAGAGCGTTGCCGGCCTGCGATCGCCTGTCTTCCTGAGATTTTGAAATCACCCGCATAAACCTCGCCGCGGCCGGCGTCCATGAGAGCGGTGATTTCGCCCTGCCTGCCGGATGCGAGGGCCGTGGCCTCAAGCAGCGAAACCGCCGCGATCGGCTTCTCTAAGGCCTCCGCCAGGGCCTTGATCGCTGCCAGCCCGACGCGCAGCCCGGTAAACGAGCCTGGGCCCGATACCACCGCGAAGCCATCCATGTCATGCTGGCTGAGGCCATGGCGCACGAGCAGGTCGGAAATCTGGGGAACCAGTTGCGCCGAGAACGTTCCGCCCTCAAGCGGCACGACTTCGAGCGTCCGGGGACTTCCCTGCCCGAATTCAACCAGCGCGATGCTCGCGTTCCTGCCGGAAGTGTCCACTCCCAGAATGAGCATAAGAGGGCTAACGGCGCTGGCTTGCTTCAACCAGTTCAATCAGCACGCCGGAGGCGCTCGCCGGATGAATAAAAATGTAACGGTGTCCGCCGGCCCCGGTCTGGATTTCATCGGAAACCAGACGCACGCCGCTCGATTTCAGCTTTCGGGCCGCGGCCGCCAGGTCCGGAACTCGAAGCGAAACATGGTGGAGCCCCTCGCCGTGCTTGGCGAGGAATTTGGCGATGGCCGAGTCGTCCGAGGTGGGTTCAAGGAGTTCGAGTCGCGTCCCGCCTAGCGGAACCATGACAACCCGCACTTTTTCCCGGGGAAGAACCTCTTCCTGCAAGAGCTCGAGACCGATTTTTTCGTAGACACCCCTGGCCGCCGCCAACGACTTCACGGCAATTCCGAGATGGTCGAGCGAGAAGGTCATGTCTCATGAAGGCCGGCAGAACCGAAGCGCCGCGAAAACCCGCTCGCGCCCCTGCTGGCCAGCGATCCTGCTGCTTGGCTGCGATTGCGGGGTGCGGACCCCCGGGCAGCGAGTGAGAAGGTTCGGTAGCCTCACGGAAACCCTAACGCCCGCACAGCGCAACCCGGGGTGCTCCTCGGAGACGAACGCTCACCTTCTTGCAAAGATGTTGATAAAGGCGATCACCAGCGTGTAGAGCGCAAGCGATTCGATCAGGGCCAATCCGATGATCAGCGCTGTCGTGATGCCGGCTCTCGCCGATGGATTCCGTGCGATGGCCTCGGTCGCCGACGCGGTCGCACGCCCCTGACCGAGGGCGCAGCCTGCCGCTGCAATTGCCATCGCCAGTCCTGCCGCCACGGCTACCCAATTCGTCGCAGTCGCTCCGCCCTGCGCAAATGCAGGAACCGCAAGGCAGAGTCCCGAAAGGGCCAGAAACAGCTTGCTCAAAGTACGCATCATTGTTCTCCTATGAATTGCCGCCAGTGGGTGGTTGACGTTTCCGTACAAACGCCCTCACGCTGAACGGCCGAAATATCTAGTGCGCTTCCGCTACCGCTCCAGCCAAATAAACGACGGTAAGAAGGACAAAAATATACGCCTGCAAAAAGGCGACGAAGATGTGCAGTCCGAGAAAAGCCACCGGGATGCCCAGCGGAATCAGCGAAAAGAAAACCAGGGTCAGCATATCGCCGGCAAACATGTTGGCAAAGAGTCGGATGGTGAGCGACATCACCCGGGCGAGGTGACTGATTATTTCAACCACGATCATGAGCGGGGCCAGCCACCAGACCGGACCCAGAAAATGCTTCAGATACCCGAGCCCATTCCGCTTAAAACCATAGAACTGGTAATACACGAATGCGCACAAGGCAAATCCCAACGGGACAACCGGCGACGCCGTGGGTGATTCGAGGCCCGGCACGATCCCGAAAAGGTTGGAAAGCAGGATAAAAAGACCCAGGGTGACTAAGAACGGAGTGAACGTCTCGCTATGAGCCCCGATGATTTCCCTGCTCTGGTCTTCAATAAATCCATGAATGCCTTCAAACACCTGCTGTAACCCGCCCGGGCTCTCCACGGACCAGCGCAGCCGCAAAATCAAGAACACCACGAGCAGGAGGGCCACCACCAACGCCTCCATCGCGACCACATTGCTGATAGGGGCCCCGGGAAACTGCGGCTCAATGTGCAAAGCCCGCAGCAAGGCCGTAACCGGGCCGGCAAAGGCGTGGTTCAGAAGTCTGGTGAAGAAGAGTTGTTCAGGCATGAAATCGGCTGATCGCTTTAGCCTTCAGCTCTCAAAGATGTGTTCTGCCAGTCAGCGGCTAAGAGCTGTGTTCCCTGCGGCCGACGGCCACATACACTTCGTATGCTCCCTCGCAGAAGATCGCTGCCACGGGCAGAAACAGCCCCGCAAACAGTCCATACCGGCTTTCGCGGGAAACACTAAGTATAACAAACGCCACCAGGGCCATCAAAAAATAGCGGAGCAAGAAGCGATACACGATGCCGCCGCCAGACGCCGGCCGGCCCGATCGAATCGTAAGCTCGGCGATTCCGGCGACCACCTGCTTGAGCCAATGAAAGTTCAACCAGGAGACCGCGGCGCCCAGCGCAAAGCCGATTCCGACCCGCCACCCGAAGTACGAAAATGCCGTGACCAGAGCGGCGAGACCAATCACCAGCATGAACTTGGAAATTCGCTCGACGGCCCGCGAATGGAAGTCCCCGCCGTTCGGTATGGGTTCAGACACGATTCGCCTTACTCCTGAATGTCAATATTTATGGAATCGGGCCAAACATATGACGGTAAATGGATTATCCAATCATGACAGCGGTCACGATTGAACCCGCGACAGCTCCCGCAACTCCTCGACGGCCTCGATCACACGCCCGGCCGCGTAGTCGATCTCCTCGTCGGTCGTGAACCGGCCGATTCCGAACCGGATCGAGCTTTGCGCCCGCTCGTCCGGGAAGCCGAGAGCTTTCAAAACGTAGGAGGGCCCGGTGTGCGCCGAGGTGCAGGCCGCGCCGCTCGAGACCGCGATGTCGTCAATCGCAGTCATCAGCTCCTCGCCGTCGACCCCGGGGAAGCTCACATTCAGATTACCGGGCAGGCGCTTGTCCGTGGAGCCGTTTACGCGAACATCCTTCAACCCGAGGTTGAGCTTTTCCCGCAGACGGTTGCGCAACTTTGCGGTGCGCTCGGACTCCTCGGCCATCTCTTCTCCCGAGATTCGACATGCTGTTCCGAGACCCACAATGCCTGGAACATTCAGTGTCCCTGACCGCATTCCCCGCTCATGCCCGCCGCCGTCGATGACCGGAGCGAGTTCGATTCCCGTGCGCACATAGAGCGCGCCCACACCCTTCGGCCCGTACATCTTGTGGGCGGAGATCGAAACCAGGTCCAGATTCTCTTTTTCGACGTCCATGGGGATTTTTCCCGCCGCCTGCGCCGCGTCGGTGTGAAACAGCGCTCCGCGCTCGCGGCAGAGCCTTCCAATCTCCTCGACCGGCTGCAACACACCGGTCTCGTTGTTGGCAGCCATGATTGTCACCAGAACCGTCTCGCTCGTGATTGCCCGCTCCAGCTCTTCAAGATCGATCAACCCGTCTTCGCCTACCGGCAGATAGGTCAGGCGGCATCCATACTTCTCCAGCCGTTTGCCGGTATCAAGCACTGCTTTATGTTCCGTGGCAGCAGTGATGATGTGATTGCCCTTGTGCCGGAAAGCCTCGGCCACACCCTTGATCGCCAGGTTGTCGCTCTCGGTGGCTCCCGAGGTGAACACAATCTCCTCGCTCCGGGCGCCGACGAGCCTTGCCACCTGCTCGCGGGCGCTCTCGACCGCTTCGCCCGCCGCCCAGCCGAATGAATGACTTCGGCTTGCGGCATTGCCGAACCTGTCGCTCAAATAAGGAAGCATTGCCTCGAGCACGCGCCGATCGACGGGCGTAGTAGCGTGATGGTCCAGGTATACCGGGAGAGTGAGGTTCCGGGCGGACTGGCCCGGGCCGGCCAGGTTCGCGGTCATAGGTTTTCCCAGGAAATTCTACGCCACCGGACACCGCGCTCCGGCCGGAAGCGAGATCCTGCCCGTCGTTTCCGGGCGGCGTCAGGGGACCAACCCTGTATCCCCGCCTGAGTTGCGGCTCATTCTTTGCTTGACAACCACCGTTTTCCGGCTAAAAAATACTGCCCAATTCCGGCGCAATCCGACTCGGGGCACTCGGGCCCGACGGAAGCCAGGACCGGAATCTATGACCAGTCCCGCCTTTGCCAATCCTGCTGACAAGAGAGCTGCCGTGACAGATTGCAAGCATCCCCGCGTTCGCATTGTCGCCCGCCAGGAAGACGCCGAATTCGTCGAATGCCTGGAATGCGGCGAAGTCTTCGAATCCAGCGAATTCAGAGATATGGACATTGAAGAGACGAAGCTTAAGGAGTTCTAGGCCTCTGCGCTTCGCTCACGGTCGACCATGGAGTTGGACGCCAGGTTGAAAGGAGATCCTGAGGGTTGAATGGATCCTGGGTAGATAAGCTGGGGGTCGCTTTGCCTTGAGAGCATACGGGAACCCCGGAACTCGGCCCGCCTCGGGCGATAAACCTGGACCGAGGGAGGATTGCTCGTTCCCAAAGCAGTGGACGCCGAGGACCTTTAAGTGGCCACTTCTTCGAGCAGCTTCTGATCGATATCGAAGTTCGAGTGCACGTTCTGCACGTCGTCGTGCTCTTCGAGCGCCTCGACCAGGCGAATCATCTGCGTCGCCTGCTGCCCTTCGAGCTTGATGTAGTTCTGGGGAATCATGCCCACTTCGGCCGACGCCGGCTGAATGCCGGCATTCTTCAGCGCCTCAACCACGGCTTCAAAGGCCGAAGGGTCGGTCACCACTTCCCAGCTTTCGCCGTCGTCTTTGAGATCCTCGGCGCCGGCTTCGAGCACGATGCCCATCAAATCATCTTCTTTCGCCCCTGACTTGGGTATCGAAAGGTCCCCCTTTTTGTGGAACATCCAGCTTACCGCGCCCGCTTCGGCCATATTGCCGCCGTTTTTTCCGAAGACGTGGCGGATCTCGCTTACCGTTCGATTGCGATTGTCGGTGTTGATGTCGAGCAGCAGCGCCACGCCCCCGGGACCGTAGCCTTCGAGCAGGAACTCTTCGTAGGTTGCGCCGGGAAGTTCGCCGGTTCCACGCTGGATCGCGCGCTTGATGTTATCGGCCGGCATGTTTTCCGCCTTGGCGGCAGCAACCGCGGTGCGCAGGCGGGGATTCGAATCCGGATCTCCGCCGCCGTTTTTCGCCGCGATGGTGATTTCCTTGATCAGGCGCGTAAAAGCCTTGCCGCGCTTGGCATCCAGAGCGCCCTTCTTGTGCTTGATTGTGGCCCATTTGGAGTGGCCGGACATAGTAAGACCTCGTATTGAATGAACTTGTGCGGGCCGGACACGCCGATCCGGCGGATGTGCTGATTCGTGATCAGGACTCGCCTCCGCCCAACCCGAAAGCTGCGCGCTATGGGAACCCCAGAAGTCAGGGGGATCACGTCATTCGCTCGAAACGAAGCAGCGAGAAGTGATTATACCACAAACACTTCGAGATACCGGGCGCCGGCCGGAGAGCGGAGTTCGACGCCCGCTCCAATTGCCTATTTCGCCGCTTCCGCCCAATACGAACTCCTGTACACCACGCTCCAGTTCTTCCCCGGAGAGCGCAGCCGCACCTGAAGCCGGTGGAAGCCAGGATGGGGATCCGCCGGCTCAAAGCTCAGCTCATATCGGCTGCCAAGATGATTGGAGAACAACGTCAGGTCATTCTCGAATCCATTGCGGCTCAGGAATAACTCATATTCCCCGCCGGTCATCGCGGCGAGCGCCCGGGGTATGTTCTTCCGCAGGGCCTGCCGCGTTGCGGCAAGTTTCTCGAGCACATCAATCCGGGGAGTCCATTCGTCCTGATTGGTCCCACGCGAGGCGTCGAGCTGCTTGGACAGGTACGGCGAGAAAGCTGCAGCAAAAACCAGAACATTATTTTCCCCGACCAGCCGGACCAGATCATCGATCCGGGTAAACTTGCTGCCGTGGTCGCGCGTCTCGGTGATCAGCAGGAGAACCAGCCGCCGGCCCTCTGCCCGTCTGGCGAGCAACCGCGAAGAATAGGCGATGGCGTCGAGTATCCGGGCGCCATTGTCGCCAGGTTCGAGATTCCGCAGGGAGGTCTCGATGTCACCGGCGCTACTCTGGAAATCCCGCACCAGATCGAGCTGGCTGTCGAAGAGAAGCAGCGCCGCTTCGTTATTCGGATCGCTCAGGATGGGATCGAGCATGGAGGCAAGCGTGGCGATTCTCCCAAATTCCCGGCTGGCTCTTCGCCCGCGCTCGACTGCGATCATCAACGAGAGTGGTTCGCCGCTCGTTCGCTCGTCGAGATGCACCGTTTGCCGAACCCCGTCGTCCTCGATAACGAAATCACTTGCGTGCAATCCGTAAATCGCGCTCCCGGAGTCGTCACGCACCAGCGCAGGGACAGAAACAAGGTTCGCGCGCGAGGTGAAGCCGGGCTCCTGCCGGGCCCGGGTGACGGCAACTGCCAGCGGCAAAATCAACACTGCCGTCAACCCCCGCCCGAGATCGAAGCCGGTCATTTCAGGTTATCGAATCACAAGCCGACGAGGGCCGCAAGCTTTCCGCCCGCCTGAGCTTCGGACTTGCAGGCAAACCGCCGCCCGACTGTTAGTATTTATCCGCGCTGCCCAGTCGCAAACCTCCAGTCGCAAACCTGGAGAACCCAGTTCCATGGGAATTCGGGGATTCTGGTCGACGAATTTGGAAGATCGAATCGAGGAGCATAAATGAAAGTCGGCTTCATCGGTCTCGGCAATATGGGTTCGGGCATGGCGGCCAATCTGCTCAAAGCCGGCCACGAGCTGACGGTGTACAACCGCACGGCGGACAAGGCCAGGGCCCTGGTCGATCAGGGAGCCCGCCCGGCGAAAACGCCCGCCGAAGCCTCGAAGGGCGACGTCGTGTTCACCATGCTCGCCGACGATGGGGCCCTTGAAAACGCCCTGTTCGGCGGCGACGGCGTCCTGTCAAGCCTCGCCCGGGGGGCGATTCACGTTTCCGCCAGCACGATCAGCGTCGGCCTTTCGGAAAAACTCACCCGCGAACACGCCAGTCGGGGACAACGATTCGTTTCGGCTCCCGTGTTCGGCCGTCCGGAAGCCGCGCGGACGGCGAAATTGTTTGTCGCAGTCGCAGGCCCCGAGGACGCCGTCGAGAGATGCAGGCCGCTGTTTGAGGCGATCGGACAGAAGACGTTTCCATTTGGCGACAGGCCTTCGAGCGCGAACCTGGTAAAGCTCAGCGGAAATTTCCTCATCGCCTCGACCATCGAGGCTCTGAGCGAAGTGATGGCTCTTGTCGCAAAAGGCGGCCTCGACCGGCATCGGTATCTTGAGTTCCTTACCTCCACCCTGTTCGCCGCACCCGTTTATAAAACCTACGGCGGTCTCGTCGCCGACCAGAAATTTTCCCCCGCAGGCTTTGCCGCGCCCTTGGGACTCAAGGATGTCCGGCTGGCACTCGCCGCAGGCGAAGCCCTACGTGTTCCCCTTCCCCTGGCAAGCCTGATTCGGGATCGTTTTCTGAGGCTTCTGGCTGAGGGCGGCGAATCACTGGACTGGTCGGCCATTTCCGTACTCGCTCTCGAAGATGCCGGACTGAGGGAGCGGTAAACCTGAACTCTTCTTGCTGAGCGGCCGCGGTTCCTCCCGGATTTTCATCCGGCCGGCTTCGATTCCCGGGCGGCGGTCTTCGTTCCGGCTCACGGGTATCGATGAGGATTCGACAAGGATTCGACCTGCCCACAGCGAACCCTCTGCGTCTATACTTTCGTACTCTGGACAGCTGTTCACTTCAAGAAAGCGGGGCGACTTGCCAATGAGCTCCTCTTCCCGAACGATCGCGCTGGTTTTTTTCTCACTGCTTTCCCTTCGACTTCTCGAGGCCCAGGCCGGCCCGGACAACACCACTCCGCCGTACCGCAATCCTCGACTGGCGATCGAGGACCGCGTGGCCGACTTGCTGTCCCGGATGACGCTCGAAGAAAAAGTTGCCGAAATCGCGCCCACGCGCGGCCAGGCGCACGTCATCGATCCCACCGGCACGTTCAACGACGAGACGGCGTCGGCGACCCTGAGGCGCTTTCCCGACCCGGAGCTCGAGTTGACGCCCAGGCGCGCGGCCATTCTGCGCAACGCGCTCGAGCGCTACGCGCGAGAGAAGACGCGCCTGGGGATTCCGCTGCTGTCCATGGGCGAGGCCTTGCACGGATTCATGGAATACGGCAGCACCAGTTTCCCCCAGGCCATCGGCCTTGCCAGCACCTGGGATCCGGCGCTGGTGAAACGGGTGTTCACCGCCGCAGGCCAGGAGGCCGGCGCGGCCGGAGTCGGCCAGGTATTCTCCCCGGTGCTCGATCTGGCGCGCGATCCCCGCTGGGGGCGCACCGAGGAAACCTACGGCGAAGATCCCTACCTGGTGTCGCGAATGGCGGTGGCGGCCGTCACCGGCCTGCAGGGCGACGAGTTCTTGATCGGCCGCGACCACGTCATGGCCACGATGAAGCATTTCGCCGTGCACGGCCAGCCCGAGGGGGGGACCAATACCGCGCCGGGAAACTATTCCGAGCGGGTGATTCGCGAAACCTTTCTGGTTCCGTTTGAAGCCGCCGTGAAGGAAGGGCGCGTGGGCAGCGTGATGGCTTCTTACAACGAGATCGACGGGATTCCCTCGCACATCAATCCTTGGCTGCTCGACAGGGTGCTCAGACAGGAGTGGGGGTTTCCGGGCTTCGTGACGTCCGACGGCGCCGGGCTGCAGATGCTCGTCGAGACCCACCACGTCGCCGCCACCAAGGCCGACGCCGCCCGGCTGGCGATCGCCGCCGGAGTCGACTACGACCTCTCGGACGGCTCGGTCTATCGCACCCTGCTCGAACAGGTGCGCGAAGGGTTTGTCCCCCAGGCCGAGCTCGACCGGGCGGTTTCCCGCATCCTCGCGGCCAAGTTCCGGCTGGGATTGTTCGAGAATCCCTTTACCGATCCCGATGCCGCCGAGCGCGTCACCAATAGCCCCGAGCATCGCAAGCTGGCGCTCCAGGCCGCACAGAAAACCATCGTTCTGCTGAAGAATGAAAAGAACCTGCTGCCTCTGGACCTCGACAAACTGAAGACCATCGCCGTAATCGGGCCGAACGCCGCCGAACTGCATCTGGGCGGCTACACCCGGAATCCGGTCAAAGGAGTGACCATCCTCCAGGGCATTCAGGAGCGGGTAGGCTCGAAAGCCAAGGTGGTTTACGCCGAAGGCTGCCGTTTCACCGACAAGCACCAGGACTGGCGGGGATGGTTTGACAACAACGTCGGGCTCATCGACCCGGCGACCCAGCAGGAGAAGATCAGCCGGGCGGAAGAGGCCGCCAAGGGTGCCGACATTGCCATCCTGGTGGTCGGCGAAAACGAGAGCACCAACCGCGAGGCCTGGTCCGAGCAGCACCTGGGCGACCGTGATTCGCTCGACCTGCTCGGCGCGCAGAATGAGTTAGTCAGGCGGATTGTCGAAACCGGCACGCCCACGGTCGTCCTGCTCATCAACGGCCGCCCGCTTTCGATCAACTACATTGCCGAGCACGTTCCCGCAATTCTCGAAGGATGGTACCTCGGCGAAGAGGGCGGGAGGGCCGCAGCCGGCGTGCTCTTCGGCGATGTGACTCCCGGCGGAAAGCTGCCCATCACCTTCCCGCGCTCGGTGGGCGACCTTCCGGTTTTCTACAACCACAAACCTTCCGCCAACCGCACCTACGCCTTCAGCACCCGCCAGCCGCTCTACCCCTTCGGCTACGGTCTCAGCTACACCACTTTCAAGTTCGAGAACCTGCATGTGGAGCCTTCGGAAATCCAGCCCGGCGGGAGCGCGAAAGTATCCGTGGACGTAAGGAACACGGGCAGCCGCGAAGGCGATGAAGTGGCGCAGATGTATATCCACCAGCGCATCGCATCGGTCACCCGGCCGGTCCTGGCGCTGAAAGGCTTTGAGCGCATCGCCCTGAAGCCCGGCGAAATGCGCACGGTTGAGTTCCCCATCACGCCCGCCACCCTCTCCCTCCTCGACGCCGACATGCACCAGGTCGTCGAACCGGGAGCTTTCGACATCATGGTCGGGCCCAGCTCGGTCGAGACGCAGAAGGTAACCCTCACGGTCGCACGGGAAAGCCAGGCCCCGCGCCGGGAGTTGCCGCCCGCGCCGCCGGGATCGGAATCCGGCCTGGTCAGCAACTTCGACGACCTGAAAGTCGCGGCCAGCTACGGCGGGTGGATGGTGACCTCCGACCAGCAGATGGGCGGAAAATCGACCGCGTCCATCCAGGCCGTCGAAGGCGGCGCAAACCAATCCAGGGGAGCGCTCGAGGTCCGGGGCGAGGTTGTTGCCGGGGCGGAATTCCCCTGGGCCGGGGTGTTGTTTCATCCCGGCGCCTCGCCCGGCGAAACCGTGAACCTGTCGGCCAAGCACGCGATATCGTTCTGGGCGAAAGGCGACGGCGGAAACTACTCGGTCGCGGTCCTCACGGAAGCCAATTCCGGCCAGCTGCCCGGGATCCGGCCGTTCGTGGCCGGGCGGGAATGGACGCAGTTCACCTTCCCGCTGTCGGACTTTGAGACCGACGGCCACGACATCACCGGCGTTGGGTTCCTCCGCGCGCCGGAGCCGGGCAAATTTCAATTCGAGATTGATCAGGTAGAGATCCGGTAACGGGCCCCTGTTTAAAATGGCAGGGTGCGGATCCTGATTTCAGCCGGCGAAGCCTCGGGAGAGATGTATGGCGCGCAGTTGATCGAGGCTCTCGCCAAACATTTCCCTGACGCGCACCCGGTGGGCGCCCGGGCCGAAGGCGCCCCTGCGCTCCCCGCCGATCCGGAGCGGCGCGGGGCCGCGCGCTCCCGCCTCGAATTCTTCGGCGCCGGGGGAGCGAGGATGCGCGCCGCCGGCTGCGATCTGGTCGTCGACGCCGAAGAGCTTTCGGTGGTAGGCATCACGGAAATCCTCGGCCATCTCCCGAAAATCTGGGGCCTCTATCACAAGCTCATCGCCGAAGCCCGACGGCGCCGTCCCGACCTTGCCGTGGTCATTGATTCCCCGGCATTCAATTGGCGTGTCGCACGGGAGATGAAGCGGCGCGGCGTGCCCGTCGTCTACTACGTCTGCCCGCAATTCTGGGCCTGGCGGCAGGGGCGCGTGCGCTACCTGCGGAAATACGTCGATCGGGCGCTGGTGATTTTTCCCTTCGAAGAGCGGTTTTACCGCGATCGCGGCGTAAACGCCGAGTTTGTCGGCCATCCCCTGGCCGGTCTCGCGCGTCCGGGAATTTCTCGGGACCAGTATGCCCGGGAACATGGCCTCAGCTGGGACAAGCAGTGGATCACGCTCATGCCCGGAAGCCGGCGGAAGGAAGTCCGCATGAACCTGGGTGAGATCCTCGATGCCAGCGAAAGGCTCGGGGACCAACACGAATTTCTGTTGCCCGTGGCGCCGACGCTCGACCGCCGTTTCATCGAGGAGCTCCTCCATTCCCGCGCCGGCCGGCGGCCGCGCGCGCGGCGCGAGGGCGAAGGCGGCGCGAGGACGCCCGTTGCCCCGGGCATCCGTCTGGTTTCCGACGCGCTTCCCGCTCTTGCCCACTCCCGCGCGGCCATCGTGGCCAGCGGCACGGCGACGGTAGAAGCTGCCCTGATGGAAACACCCTTTGTCATGGTCTACCGCGTCACCCCGGCCACCTATCTGCTTGGCCGATGGACGGTCAGAGTCCCACATTTCGCCATGGTGAACCTGATCGCCCAGGAAGAAGTTGTCCCCGAGCTCGTACAGCAGGATTTCACCGCGGAACGAGTGGTCGAGGAAATCAAGAGGATCCTTCCCGACGGCGCGGCGCGCAAGAACATGATCGAAGCCTTCGGGAAGGTGAAGACTTTGCTCGGGGCATCCGGGGGCGGAAGCGCCCCGGAGCGCGCCGCCCGGGCCATTTATGATTTTCTCGGCAGCCGCGTCCCGGCCGGGGGCCCGCTTGCCGAAAGCGCGCCGGCCGGCTGAGAGGTTCTTACCCTCCATGCCCCAGCACATCTTTTCTCATTGGGTTTTCATCATAAAATAAGAAAGGTATTCGCGAACAAAGCAGTCTGCCCAGGAGTTCCCCGAAATGCATGGTCCAGCTCGGCCGTCGCGACGAGAGCAAATCTGCCTCGCCGCTCTTACGTTTTTCCTTCTCTCCCTGCCCGCGTGGGCGGCCGAAAAGGCCCGTTTTCACGTGGACGACTATCAGATCGACGCCGTGCTCAATCCGCATGACCATAAAATCGCCGCGCGCGCCAAAGTGAAGATTACCGCGCTCGAGGAGCTCAATGTCGCCACGTTCCACTTGCACAATGATCTCAGGCTGACCAAGGTCACCGATCCCGCCGGCAAACCCCTCACCGTGGATCGCACCCCGCAGGACTCGAGCGTGCGGGTCTCGCTCGCCGACACCGTGCAAAAAGGCGCTTCGACCACGCTGACCTTTGACTACGAGGGCGTGCTCGATTCGGCCGACGACTCACCCATTCCCGGGCTTAAGTTGAGCTCGATCGGTGAAGACACCTCCTATCTGCTCTACGCGGGAGACTGGTTCCCGGTGAGCGATTTCGGGATTGACCGTTTCAGCTCGACCATCAACGTGACCGTGCCCGCGCACATGCTGGTCATTGGAAGCGGCACCGTCACGAGCGGGGCTCAACCCGCCCTGAAAGGCGCATCGACGGGCAGCGCGGAAAACAAGACGTATTCGCTCAAGTATGACAAAGCCAGTTTCCCGGGAACCATCGTGGCCGGCGATTTCGGCGACTTTCACAGCACCGAGGCGGGAATCGACCTCGACGTTTACTTCAAGCCGGTGCACAAGGACCTGGCTTCGGCCTACGCGCAGACCGCGGTCAAGGAGTTTACCTACTTCATTACCCTTTACGGTCCGACGGTCTCGAACGTCCTGCGCGTGGTGGAGCTTCCCGACGACACGGTTCCCTCGGCCTGGGCCCCGGAGCTCGCTGCCCTGTCCGCGCGAGGCATCACTCCCCGCACCAATTACCGGCTGTTGGCAAACACCATCGCACACCAGTGGTGGGGAGCGTCGGTGAGTCCGCAATCGCGCGATGACTGGTGGATCGTGGACGGCACCGCGCGCTATTCGGAGGCGCGCTATGTCGAAACCGCGGCCGGCTCCGCCGGATTGCAGGAAATGATCAAGGACATGTCGGTGGGGGCGCTCTCCTACGACACCGTGCCCATGTCGCAGGCCGGCAAACTGGATTTGTTTTCTCCCGAGTTTCAGTCGCTCGCTACCGACAAGGGGGGCATGATCCTGCACATGCTCCGCTGGGTGGTCGGCGACCAGAAGTTCGACCAGTCGATGCGCGACTTCGCCTCGCAGTATGCCGGCAAGCCGGCGGCCGCCGACGATTTCAAAAACATCGCCGAGAAGGCGTACGGCGACAAACTGACCTGGTTCTTCTCCCAGTGGCTCGATTCCACCGGCGCCCCCGAATTCAAGACCAAATACACGATCTATCGTCTGGGAACCAACAAAGGGTTTCGCAGCGTGGGGCAAATCACCCAGGACCTCGATCTGTTCCGCATGCCGGTTGAACTGAAGATCGACACCGACGGCAAGACCGAAGAGAAGCGCATCGACGTCGTGGGCACAGACTCGGCGTTTTCGGTGGATACCTTCGGCAGGCCGCGGCGCATCGCGATTGACCCCAACAATGCGTTGCTGAAGAATTCGTCGGACATCAAGCTGCGCTCCGCCATTCAGCGCGGACAGGCGCTGGTTCAACAGAGCGACCTCGCCGGGGCGCTCTCGGAATTCAACAAGGCGCTCGATCTCAACAAAAACAGCTCGCTGGCCCACTACCGCATTGCCGAGGTCTTTTTCCTCCAGCACAACTATCAGGCGTCGGCCAACGCCTATCGCGATTGTCTGAACGGGGACGGCGACCCGCGCTGGACCGAAGTGTGGAGCCACATTCAGCTGGGAAAGATCTTCGACATCACCGGCCAGCGCGAGCGGGCCACGAATGAATACCGCCAGGCGTTGCAGACCAACGACAATACCCAGGGCGCGCTCGACGAAGCCCGGCGCTATCTGCAAAGGCCCTACGAACAGCCGAAGGGCGCGCCCGCCAGCGGAGAACAATAAACCGCAGGATACGAAGCCCGGGTTCGAAGCTCGAAGATCCGAAACCGGTTGTCATCCGTCCCGAAGAACCCGCCCCGAAGAACCGATCGTCGTTGATCCACTCGGGTTTCCCCGCCGAACGTGAGAGTCCGGCGAGCCGGCCGTTCCCGGCTCGGGCGTCTACAATGGACGAGTGGCCGGCAAACGCAAACTCAATCTGAAATGCCCCACTTGCAAGCGGCCCGTCGAGAGCACGGCGAGCGACTTCCCTTTCTGCAGCGGACGTTGCCGGCTGATTGATCTCGGAAAGTGGGCAAGCGGAGAGTACGTGGTGTCCTCCCCGGTCGCCGACATTTCCGACGAGAGTGCACGCGGAAAGTTCCCCGCCTCGAACGACAAGGATGACAAGGATGAAGACTGATGCCGCGGCGGGCCTGCCCGCAACCGGGGCCGCGAAGGCGCCGGCGTGGGCCACCCTGGTTGCCACTTTCTTCGGGACCGGCCGGCTGCGGCCCGGCCCGGGAACCTGGGGGTCTTTGGCCGGGGCGCTGATCTGGTTTGCCGCGGGCCGCGCGCTTCCCGCTGCTTTCAACACCCCGGTGCTGGCGGCACTGATCGCCATCGCGATGGCCGCGGGCATACCGGCGGCGGACCGGGTCGCACGGGCCTCGGGCGTAGAGGACCCTCAGTTCGTGGTCATCGACGAAGTTCTGGGGCAATGGATCGCATTTCTGTTCGCGCCCCTCACGTGGAAAACCCTGCTCGCGGGCTTTATACTTTTTCGTGGATTCGATATCGTCAAGCCTCCGCCCATACGGCAGCTGGAAAAGTTGCCAGGGGGAGTGGGCATCGTTCTCGACGACGTCGCCGCCGGAATTTTTGCGCTGGCGGTCATGCAACTTCTGGGGCACTCAGGGCTTCTTTTCAGATGATCGCTGCGGCCAATGAACGAACATGTCAATTTCCGAGCGCATTTTGGGAAAAAAGAACGTGAATGGCCGGCCGCACATTGAGGCGGTCACGCCGCCGGCGGCGCTGCCCGGAGCAGAGGTGCGCATCACGGGCAGCGGATTTCGCGCCCCGGAGCTGACCCGCCCGCATGTGCGCTTCGGCGAAGCCGACGGCGCCGTGGTGATCAGCTCCGATGATTTCGTGGTGGCGCGCGTGCCCGAAGGTGCGCCCTCGGGCCCGGTCGTAGTCTCGACCAACGGGCATGCGAGCAACGCGCAGCAGATCCGAATCGCGACCACCATCGCCGAGAACCTGCACCCGGTCGCCAATCCGGCAATCGATGTGGAAGGAAATATCTACGTCACTTTTTCCGGTTCGCGCGGGCAGAAGGTCCCGGTCTCGATCTTCAAGATTGACACCAACTACAACCTGAAGCCGTTCCTTACCGAGATGATGAACGCGACCGCCATCGCCTTCGACCGCGAAGGGGAGATGTACGTTTCTTCGCGCTTCGAGGGAACGGTGTACCGCGTCGCGCCCAATGGAACCATGTCCACCTATGCCGAAAGCATGGGGATTGCGACCGGCATGGCCTTTGACCGCGAGCAGAACCTCTACGTCGGCGACCGCAGCGGGACCATTTTCAAGATCGCGCGCGACCGGCAGATTTTTGTCTTCGCCACGCTTGAGCCGAGCGTTTCCGCCTATCATCTGGCGATGGGACCGAAGGGCGATCTGTTCGTGACCGGGCCGACGACCTCGAGCTTCGATTCGGTCTACAGGATCGATCCCCACGGCGCGGTCTCGATCTTCTATCGCGGCCTCGGACGGCCGCAGGGCATGGCCTTTGACCGCGAGGGCAACCTCTACGTTGCCGCCTCGCTCGGCGGCAAACGGGGCATCGTCGGGATCACACCCGAGGGAAGCGCTTCTCTGGCGGTTGCGGGATCGGGGCTGGTCGGTCTGGCGTTTGCTCCCGGACGGTCGGTGCTGCTGGCAACGACCCATGCGCTGCATCACCTTGCCTGGGAGGTCCCCGGCCTGCCACTGGTCGAATATTCCTAGCCGGGCGATTCGTTTAAACTGCCAAGGTGACCGCCGAGATCATCGCGGTAGGCTCCGAACTTCTGACGCCGTTCCGGCAGGACACCAATTCTCTCTATCTCACGGAAAAACTGAACCGCCTGGGCATTGAGGTCGGGTTCAAGACCATCGTAGGCGACCGTCTGAAAGACATCGTGCGCGCGGCCACGACCGCGCTCTCCCGCGCCGACATTCTCATTTTCATCGGCGGACTGGGCCCGACCGAAGACGACCTTACGCGCGAGGCGGTGGCGGAAACGCTCGGACTCGAGCTGCGGCGGGACGAGGGAATTCTCGAGTCCATTGAACGCCGTTTCACCGAGCGCGGCTGGAAGATGTCGCCCAACAACCGGAAGCAGGCGGACATGATCAGCGGGGCCGCGGTTCTCCGCAACGCAAACGGCACCGCGCCCGGCCAGTGGATCTGCGGGCGGTCCGACGGAACAGAAAAGATCGTGATTCTCCTGCCGGGGCCGCCGCACGAATTGCAGGCCTTGTTCGACAGCGCGGTGTTTGACAGGCTGCGCGCCAAGGTCCCCGGAGAGTGCATGGCGGCGCGCGTTCTGAAGATCACGGGAATGGGCGAATCGGCGTGTGACGCACGGGTGGCGCCGATTTACACGCGATTCCCCGATGTGGAGACCACGATCCTGGCCGGGACAGGAGAAATTCAGCTTCACCTGCGGACGCGCGGGCCATCCAGTTCGGCCGCCTCGCGGCGGCTCGAAGAGTTAATCGCACTCATCGAGGGTGAGCTGGGCGACTTTGTTTTCTCCGACAACGGCGATTCGCTCGAGCAGATTGTCAGCTATTTTCTTCAAATGCGGGAAGCCACGCTGTCGGTGGCCGAGTCCTGCACCGGAGGCCTGGTAGCGGAGCGCCTGACCTCGGTGAGCGGCAGCTCGCGATATTTCCTCGGCGGCGCCGTCGTGTATTCCAATGAATCGAAGACCGAGATGGCCGCAGTGCCTCAGGAACTCATCGAGGTCTACGGAGCCGTGAGCGAACCGGTGGCCAAGGCGCTCGCCGAAGGCATACGGCGGAAATGCGGGACCACGCTCGGGCTGGGAATTACCGGCATCGCCGGCCCGACCGGGGGAACGGCGGAAAAACCCGTGGGCCTCGTGTTTCATGCGCTCGCGGGCGAGAGCGGCACGGAAGTCGCGAAGCGCAACTTTTCCGGAGACCGCGCGCGCATTCGCTGGTTCGCCTCCCAGCAGGCGCTCGATATGGTGAGAAGGAAGTTGAGGTGAGGGCTTCCGGTAGAATGCGCGGACGGGCCCGCCGGCAGACTGATGATCAAACCCCTTTTCGTATTTGAAGTATGTCCGGGCGCCGCTCTGGATCTGTGAAGCCATCGAAGCGTCGCGCGGTGGTTCGCAACGCCCCGATCCTGATTCTCGATGAACCTACAAGCCAGCCTCGACGCCACTCCGAGCGTCAGGTCATGCGAGCGCTGGAGCAGGCGGTTGAAGGCCGGACCACGTTGATTATTGCCCACCGGCTGAGCACGGTGCGGCTGGCGCAGCGCATCGTGGTTCTCCATGCGGGCAGGATTGTGGAAGAAGGGACCCACGACGCCGTGGCGGAGTGAACATGCTTGCGTTCACAGTTTCTCGTCCGCCCGGCCACCAACGAACTCTTCCGCGGGCTCCGCCGCGCGACGGAAATCACCCGGATCACTCTCAGGGTAAGAACCCCTGTTTTCCAACTCTCAAACCAACGATCCAACCGAAGACCGGCTTCTCTCCTGGTTCAAGCCCGGGCAGGCCCTCCCCGGCTGAGAAGATCGCGGGCGCCGTGCGCGCTATAATCTCCTGGTTTGCGCCCGGCATGAACTTCCGCTGCATTCAACTCGAATGCGATTCCGCGATCGGAACCATCACCCTGAATCGCCCCGAGAAGCGCAACGCCCTCAGCTTCGAGCTCCTGGGCGAACTCATGGGGGCGCTCGATCAAACGGAATCCTCCGCGGCGCAAGTGGTGATTTTGACGGGCGCCGGCAAGGCGTTTTCCTCCGGCATGGATCTGGAGGAGCTGAAGTCGCTCGCCGGCAGGTCGCATGCGGAGCATCTCGAGGATTCCACGCGCATGGCCGCGATCTTCCGCCGCCTCTATGAGTTCCCCAAGCCGACCATTGCTGCCGTGAATGGCGCGGCGATCGCCGGGGGGACTGGACTGGCCACCCTGTGCGACTTCACCCTGGCCGTTCCCGATGCCAAGTTCGGCTACACCGAGGTGCGGATCGGGTTCATGCCGGCGATCGTGTCGTCGATTCTGGTCTGGCAGGTGGGGCACAAGGTCGCGCGCGATCTTCTGCTGTCGGGAAGAATTTTCGACGCCCGCGAGGCCCATCGCCTGGCCTTGGTCAACGAACTTGTGCCGGCCGAGCAGCTGCTCGAGCGCGCGCGGAGCCTGGCGGCCGAACTCCTCGAAAACAGCCCGAGCTCGCTGCGGCTCACCAAAAAGCTGGTGAACGGGTTCATCGCCCGTCAATGGAACGAGCAGATCGGGCAGGCGATCGAGGAGAACGCCCGCATACGCCAGACCTCGGACTTTCGCGAGGGCGTCTCTGCCTTCCTCGAAAAACGCAAACCGCGATGGAGCGGCCGGTGAGCGCGAATCCCTGCGAGGTGCGGTTGCGCGTGCGCTACGCCGAAACCGATCAGATGGGCGTCGTCTACCACGCCAATCACTTTGTCTGGTTCGAGGTCGGACGCGTGGAACTGCTGCGCCAGCTGGGCTTCTCTTACCGTGAAATGGAGGCTCGAGACCACTGCTTTATCGCGGTGGTCGATGCGCGATGCCGCTACAAGGCGCCGGCGCGCTACGACGACGAAATCGTCGTACGCACCCACCTGAAGCATGTGCGCGACTCGCTCATCCGCTTTGCCTACGAATTGCTGCGCGCATCCGACGGCACGCTGCTCGCTGAAGGAGAGACCACGCACCTGGTCACGGATGGAAATATGCGGACCAGAACCATACCCGAGAGATACGCGAAAGCGTTTCAACAGGCAATGACCCCGCCTGCCAGACCTTAGGCCGGGCTTCGGGATCTCGGGGCGAAGCCGACGGCCGGAACAGGGGAGCTGCTCCTTATGCAAGCCCTTCACCTGAACGGAAACGACCTGACGCTTGAAGCGGTGCGTGAAGTCGCCCTCGATGGCCGCCCGGTGCTCATGGCCTCGGGTGCGCGGGAGCGGGTGAACCAGGCCCGCGCCCTGGTTGAGAAGGCGGCCCGGGAAAGCCGCGCTTTCTATGCAATCACGACCGGAGTGGGCAAGCTGAGCGACGTGAGGATTGCCCCCGATCAGGTCCGACAGCTGCAACTGAACCTGGTGCGCTCCCACGCGGTGGGAGTGGGGAACCCTTTGTCGCCCGCGGAAACCCGGGCCATGATGCTGCTGCGCGCCAACTCCCTGGCCAAGGGCCACTCCGGCGTTCGGGCGGTCGTGGTCGACCGGCTTTGCGAGCTGCTGAACAGGAGAGTCACTCCCTTTGTCCCTTCGCAGGGAAGCGTGGGCGCAAGCGGCGACCTTGCTCCCCTGGCCCATCTGGCCCTGGTGCTGATCGGCGAAGGGGAATGTCTGGACGGGCAGGGCGCGAGAACCCCCGCTCGGGACGACCTGAAGCGGGCCCAAATCGAGCCCCTGGCGCTTGAAGCCAAGGAAGCCGTTTCGCTGATCAACGGCACGCAGGCCATGCTCGCCGTGGGAATGCTGGCGCTCGAGGCGGCGGAAACCCTGGTGGACTCCGCCGACGTCCTCGGCGCCATGAGCCTCGACGCCCTGCGCGGAACCGACGTTGCCTTCGACCCGCGCATTCACCAGGCCCGTCCTCATGCCGGACAAATGCAGTCCGCCGCCAATCTTCGACGCATGCTCGAGGGGAGCGAGATCCGCGAATCGCACCGCGAGTGCGGGCGCGTGCAAGACGCGTATTCCTTGCGCTGTATGCCGCAGGTCCACGGCGCCGTGCGCGACACGCTCGCCCATTGCCGCCAGGTCTTTGAAACCGAGGCCAATTCCGCGGTCGACAATCCGCTGGTCTTCACCTCGCCGGGCGCGGGAGCCAACGACGCGCCCGGCGAGGCGGCGGTCCTTTCCGGAGGAAACTTTCACGGCCAGCCGATCGCCTTCGCGCTCGATTTCCTGGCCATCGGCTTGAGCACACTGGCGGGAATTTCCGAACGCAGAATCGAACGAATGGTGAATCCGACGCTGAACGAAGGCCTTCCGCCGTTTCTTGCTCCCGACGCGGGATTGAATTCCGGATTCATGATGGCGCAGGTCACGGCCGCGGCGCTGGTCGGTGAAAACAAGGTGCTGGCCCACCCGGCGTCCGTCGATTCCATCACCACCTCGGGAAACAAGGAAGACTACGTTTCGATGGGGATGACCGCGGCCCTGAAGCTGCGTCGCGTGCTCGAAAACACCCGCTCGGTGCTCGCGATCGAAGCCATTGCCGCCGCGCAGGCTCTCGACCTGATTCGTCCGCTCAAGACGGGCCCGCGCGGCGAGAAGGCGCACCGCACCCTGCGCTCGGTGACGCCTTTTGCCCGAAGCGACCGGGCCATGTACGGCGAATTCGCCGCGGTGGCCGAGTTGATTCGAAGCGGCGCAATCCGGGACGCCCTGCGCTGAACGGTCGAGGGCGGATGGCTACTTGTCTTTCTCTTGCGCCAATTTCTGAAACCGGACACAATACATCGGACTCGGTCTAACCGGAGACCCGGATGCGCTTTCTCGTCTGGATGTTTCTTGCCCTGGCTGGCGCGCTCGCTCTGGGCGCGATTGCCCTCAGTCGCGGCGAGCAGATCAATGCTCTCTGGCTGGTCGCGGCGGCGGTATGCACGTACGCCCTGGGATATCGTTTCTACAGCAAGTTCATCGCCGCGAAAGTTCTTGTGCTCGATCCAGAACGGGCCACGCCCGCCGAACGACTGGAAAACGGACGCGATTTTGTTCCCACCAACAAATGGGTTGTGTTCGGACATCACTTTGCCGCCATTGCCGGGCCCGGACCGCTGGTCGGGCCGGTGCTCGCCGCGCAATTCGGCTATCTGCCGGGAACCCTGTGGATCCTGGCCGGCGCGGTCTTCGGGGGGTGCGTGCAGGACTTCGTCATCCTGCTTTTCTCGGTGCGCCGCGACGGGAAATCGCTGACCGAAATGGCCAAGCAGGAGACCGGACGCGCCGGGGGGTGGATTGCCTATGCGGCGGTGATTGCCATTCTGGTGATCCTGCTGGCGGTGTGCGCGCTGATCGTGGTGAATGCACTCAAGCAAAGCCCGTGGGGCACGTTCACGATTGCGATGACCATACCGATTGCGCTCCTCATGGGACTCTACCTGCGGCGCATTCGGCCCGGGAAGGTCATCGAGGCCTCCACCCTCGGCTTCGGGCTGGTACTGGCGGCCATCTATGGCGGACAGTGGGTTTCCGAAACTCCGACGCTTGCCAAATATTTCACTCTGGCGGCGCCTGCTCTGGCCCTGGCCATCGTTCTGTATGGATTTGCGGCATCGGCCTTGCCCGTATGGCTTCTGCTGGCTCCCCGCGACTATCTGAGCACGTTCGTGAAGCTGGGAACCATTGCGGTTCTCGCGGCCGGCGTTGTCGGGATGCATCCGAGCTTGCACATGCCCCCGCTCACGCGTTTCGTCGATGGCACAGGCCCGGTCTTTGCCGGAAAAGTCTTCCCCTTTGCCTTCATCACCATCGCCTGCGGCGCCATCAGCGGATTTCACTCCCTCATCTCCAGCGGAACCACGCCCAAACTCATCCGCCGCGAGACGGAGACCCGCATGGTCGGCTACGGGGCGATGCTCGCCGAGTCCATGGTCGCCATCATGGCCACGGTGGCAGCGTGCGTGCTCGAACCCGGAACCTACTTTGCCATCAATAGCCCGTCGGGCCTTGTAGGCCAGCTGCCCGAAAAAGCCGCAAGCACCATTTCGAGCTGGGGATTTCCCGTAACGGCGGCGTCGCTCGAGGCTCTGGCCCGAAGCGTGGGCGAGCAAACCCTGTTCAATCGCACCGGCGGCGCTCCGGCATTTGCGCTCGGCATGGCGCATATCTTTTCCCGCAGTCTGGGCGGCGAACGGTTCATGGGGCTCTGGTACCACTTCGCGTTGATGTTCGAAGCGCTGTTCATCCTCACGGTTCTCGACGCGGGAACGCGCGTCGGCCGATTCATGATCCAGGAAGCGCTGGGACATGTTTGGACGCCGCTCGGAAGAACGAGCTGGTACGGGTCGGCGCTGCCCGCGAGCGGGTTGATTGTGGGCGCCTGGGGGTATTTCCTGTGGCAGGGCGTGCGGGATCCGCTCGGCGGCATTAATTCTCTCTGGCCGCTGTTCGGGATATGCAATCAATTGCTTGCCGCCGTAGCCCTGTGTGTGGCGACCACGATCCTTGTCAAGATGTATCGCGCGCGGTATGTCTGGGTGACGCTCATGCCCCTGGCCTGGCTGGTCATGGTCACCTTCCTGGCCTCGTGGCACAAGATCCTTGATCCGGACCCGCGCATCGGATTTCTGGCGCAGGCAAGCCAGCTGGCCCGGGCCGGGGGAGATGCGCGGCTGGTCTTCAACAACCGGCTGGATGCAGCCATAACCGGTATATTCATCGCCCTGGTGGCGCTCATTCTCCTGGAATCGTCGCGCCGATGGCTGGAAGTGCTGGCGGGGAAGCGGGAACCGCGACTCGAGGAATCGCCCTTCGTACCCACGCGGCTGGCGGAGGAAGGATGAACCGGGTGATTCGGATTTTGCGGCTGATGCTGCGGGAGATCTTCGAGGAAGCGGCCTATGAGCGGTTCTGCGCCCTCCGGAAAATTCCGCCGGGCCCGAGGTCTTACGCTGACTTCCTGCGCGAGAAGCATTCCGAAGCCGCGAACCTGCGCTGCTGCTGACCGGCTTGCGGCTTCGCCCGCCCCGAGTCCCGGTTTTCGGTTCCTCGGAGGTTTGCGTGATTTTTCTGAGATTTAAGAAGTATATCTAGCGAACCGCTTCAGGTTCCCGCACGTCGTTTGCAGCAACCCGCCGGACTGGTTATGGACAGGCCAACACTTCCGCAGCGTCCGGTGTCCTTCTGTGTCTTGAATTATTTCGAGGAAGCAGCAAGAAAGTCGAGAAACATAGGAGAACTCACCAACCTACCTTCAGTGAGTGCCATCTAAGGCTGCACTAGGTGCGGTGGAACCGTCCCCGGTTGCCGTGATAGCGCCCGAATCTATCGCCATGCACCGGGGACGGCGCATTTCAGCCTCTCGGCAAACTTCACCGGCTAGCCGGTCCCTGGCTCACCTGCCTCCCGGGTTTTTGAACTCCGAGAGCTCCATGTTTCTGAGCGCCAGGTCGACAATCGCAGTCTTCGTAGAATGCTCGAACAATGAGGAATAGATCAGGACTTTTTCCGCGCTTTCAGCATCGACCGTTCCTTCTTCTACCCGCAGAGAAAGCTCCATTCCTGCCGCCACTCCCGCCCAGAATACGACCTCTTCCATGCTCATGGTCTCGCCGGGCGAAGGCGGCAGCTGACACAACCTTTCCACCATCTCTCGCGATTCTTCCCGCGTTAACCCGGCAGCCTCGTCCACAAAAGATATAACTTCAAGTATCCGGCTGAATCCCTGCCAATCGCGCCGATTCCCTGTTTCCAGTTTCATCATGGCGTTCGACTCAAAAACGAAGATCCTTTCGAACTCGAGACGCACGAACTACAAGTCGAATCTATGTCCCGGCGAAAATGAATACTATCCCTTTCATGTGTTAGACCTTGGGGTAGTATCCTGTAGTTCGAGAGGGTGGTTCGGGAGCTGGATGGATCGGAAGCTGGATTTCCCCTTAAGATCTCGCCCGTAATACTTTGCCCTTAAGACTTCGCCCCTAATGCCTTTAAGAATTGCCCTGAATCCTTAATTTAATAATTTAATCCTTAATACTCCTTGATCGGGACGGCGCGATATCCTGCCCTGGATCAGGCCGCGATTTCCTGTGCTGATAAGCGGGCGTTCAGCTGCTCGCGAACGAGTTGAATCCTGTAGGTAGCCTCCGGAGTCGCACACCAGTGCCGCTTATACGCTTCCTGCCCGCGTAAGAAATCAAATTTGCGCACGCCGAGTTCCAGGGCGTCCTCCATCGCGAAGAACGTAAGCTGAGTTCCGGGACTGAGCCAGGCGAGTTCCGGGTCGTAGGCCTGCAGATAGCAGAACAGAGTTCTGCCGCCGAAAAGGGAGTAGACGACGGCGCCCGTGCGGCCAGCGGCGAGCCGCAGGCGATAGAGGCGCAAGATTCGCTTCCGAAGCAATTGCGCTGAGGCTTCCTGGTGAAACCTTCGGAGCGCTTCCTCGGCCAGGACTCCGGACTGTCCCGCTTGCGACCAGCGCCGGGTGTGCAGGCGAAACAGATCGTCGAGGAACCCGGGCAGGGTCTCGCCGGTCGCGAGTTCAACCTGTCCTCCGCCGGATCTCTGGAGCCGGGAGCGGGCGCATCGCAGATTGGCGCGCTGCCGTTTGGAGAGAAGTTGGAGCAGTTCCGGCCTGGTTTCGGGCAGCAACAGGGCGGAACACTGATCATGCAGAGTGGAAGGCGCCATCCCTATTGCCCGGCGAAGGAGGGAATCGGCGCGCAGATCGGTCAGATCCAGCGTGGTCCAGCCGTCGATCTCGCGGATTGCCGCGAGTATCGCGGCCACGACCGCGGCTTCCTGCTGCGGTTCGGCCAGCACATCGAGGTAATCGGAAACGCCGCCGCCCATGAATGCGAGCACTCTTTCCTCTTCCCGCGGATAGATGAGAAATGGAGCCAGGCCAACCAGCCGGCCGCCGGACCGGACGGCGAGCGCTCGTATGCACGCCGGAGAAAACGCCTGCACCCAGGCGAGCAGCCAGGCGGCGAGCTGGAAGGGAGTTGCCCCGGGGCATCGCGCCCATAATGCGTCCCACTCGCCCGCGACCGCTGCCAACTCGTCAAAACTCGCGAGAATGCGGGTTTCGAGTTCATGCCGGCGAGGCGCCATCAGGCCGCCTCCGGTTCCTGAACGGGCTCGCCGCCGGTCACCGCGCGATATAACTCCAGGTATGCGGCAAACATGCTGGCGGAGGAAAATCTGCGCTCCGCTTCGGAGCGGCAGAGGCGGGAATCGATCCCATCTGCGCGGCGAATCGCCTCGGCCATTTCCTCGACGTCGTTGACCAGAAACCCGGTGTCCCCGGATGACACAATTTCCGGGAGGGCGCCGGTTCGGAATGCCACCACCGGCGTACCCGAAGCCATGGCTTCCATCGCCGTCAATGAACTGGTTTCCGGCGCCAGACTGGGGATGAGGAGACAACGCGCTCCCGCAAGCAGGGCCGCTTTCCCCCGGCCGCCCACCCGGCCGATGAAGCGGATCCTGCGGTTCAGCCGCGGCCGGACCATGGCATCGAAATAAGCCCGGTGTTCGGGATATTCGAACAACCGTCCGGCGACAATCAGGTCGATGCCGGCGCGTTCGGCGGCATCGATAGCCAGGTGAATTCCCTTTTCCGGGCACAGGCGGGAGATGGCAAGGGCATAGTTTGATTTTTTTTCCATGGGATGAAAACGCCCGAGGTCAATGCCGTTGGGGATCACGCGGCGAATGGGAATTTCGCAGGCAGCCGTGCGGGCCTGAGACTCCGACACCGAGACCAGGTTGACGTTCGGTCCCACCCGGCCGAGCGCCCCGGCGGCGTACCAGCTCACGGGCAGATGCAGGGTGACAACGACGGGAACCTCGACGCCGGGCAGGTAGGCGTCAAAATCGAGTCCGTGCATGTGCACGAGATCGACCGGGCAAGCTTCGAGAGTGCGATCGAGCAATTTCTTAAACGACCGGCGGGCCTCGCGTTTGGCCGCTTCGTCCAGGACTCCGGCCGGGACCTCGGCCGGGATGAGCAATCCGCGGCACGAGGAACCTCGTGGAGCGAGGACCACGGAACGGTGTCCTTCGCGCACGAGGGATTCGTCGAGGATCGAAAGCACCTGCTCGGCGCCGCCGGCCGTCTGCGAAGAGACCATCGCCAGCGGATAACCCACGCTCGCAACCGTCAGGCCCATCTGTGCTCCGGGCGCTTTCCGAGCGCCGCGGCCGCAAGCTCTCGCCAGGCGCGACCGGTCAAGTCCCAGCCCATGGACTCGTACCAGAGTTTTCCCGGGTGCGGCGGCCGGCTGAAATCGTATTCCGGGGCCGGGCGCAGCCTTTCCGAATCGATCGGGAAACCCTCAAGCACCGGGCGCTGCGAACGATAGGCGTCCATCATGCGGCGCTTGCGCTCGCGATCGCGGGGGGAGAGTTCGAGGACCAGCTCGGGCCGGACCCCGTTCTCCAGAAACGTCCCCGTCACGCGCCTGCCTTCCTGCGCGTGATAGGAGGCCATCTCCAGAAGCAGAGGCGGCCGGCGCCCTTCGCAGGTGGATGCGATGCGGGCGACGAGCGAAGCCGCGTCGTGGTCCGGATGTCCGCCTTCGTAGGCGTGGGTAACGATCAGCGAAGGCCGAAGTTCGGAAAGAATGGCGCGAAATCGCTCCGCCAGGGCGCCGGTTTCGTAAACGGCTTCCTGGTCGACGCCGCCCAGCCAGAAGATCTTTTCTTCCCCCACCCCGGCCTGGCTCAATGCGCGTTCGGCTTCCCCGCGCCGCGTCTCGCGGTACTCGTCCCGCGACCCTTTTACGCCCGCCGACCAGAGGCTCGGATCCCGCGGGGCGCCATCGGTAAGAAAGACAACCGGGGACTGCGGAAAGCGGGCGAGGAGCCGGGATGCGCCGATGGTTTCGTCATCGGGATGGGCGGCCAGGATCGCAAGACGCAACCCCTGCTCGGAGCCGTCGCATGCCAGGCGGCGGCAAACCTGCTCCCATGGATCGAGATTAGCTTGCCAGTTCATCGACCACCAGGGCCCGATCGGAAAGCACGCGCAGCGCCTCCCGGTATCCATGGAGTGTGCCGACGTCCACATACACCTCGCCCCGTTTGATCCCCATTGCGCTTCCACCCTGCGCTAAATAGGCGTTGACCAGTGTGCCCACATATTCATCCGCGCGCCGGCGTTCCATCCATGTTTCATGGAGCCTCGAAAAATGCCAGCCCGTCAGTTTGAATGCGCCCCATACCCAGTCCGACGCCGGGTTCTCGCGCTTTACTTGAATTTCCTCGACCGCGCCGCGGTGGTCGGTAAGGACGGCATCGAACAACTCGGGTTTGCCCGTGGGAAAAAGCAGGAAGGAAAACCCGCCGTCGGGCAGAAATCGAAAACCTTCGACCGGGAACCAGACGGTGTCGGGCAACCCGACATAGATTTCATCGTCGGCGGAGACAAACGGCAGAGCGCTGAAGAGCGCGTCGCAGAGTCCTCCGGGATTCTGCTGCACCGCGTAGCAAATGGGGACCTCCCCGATGCGGGCGCCAAAATAGCGGATGATGTCGGTCTTCTCGGGTGAAATCACAAAACAGATCCGGTTGACTCCGCCCACGAGCATCCGCTCGAGCAGGTATTCGGTGACCGCCTGGGGACGCTCCCTGGCCCCGTCCACGCGCGTGCCGAGAGGCAGCAGCTCTTTGGAAAACGCGAGCGGCTGGATGCGGGTGCCGAGGCCGGCCGCGGGAACGATTCCCCATCGCAGATTCACGCCGCCGCTCCCAGCAAGTTCAAAAACTCGCGGCTGCGGTGCTCGGAGGTATGCGCGCCGAGCACCCGTTCGCGGGCGGCTCTTCCGATCCGGCAGAGCTCTTCGCGGCTGCACTCGATTGCGGCCACCACGTCATCGGCCGAGGAGGCGACGAGAATTTCCCGGCCGGGCTCGAAAAATTCGGACAGGCCTTCCCAGCCATCGCTGACGACCGGGGTCGAGCATGCCGCCGCTTCAAACAATCGCCCGGAGGGGCAATAGCCGAAGCTGGCCATGGCGCCGCGGGTAACGTTCAGCGTGGCCTTCGAGGAGCTGTAAAACGCGGGGTGTTCCGGGGGAGGCACATGCCGAACGAACCAGACATTCTTGTTCCAGGGGAAACTGTCGGGATATTGCGCTCCGCCCAGGACAAACTTGCGCTCGGGCAGACGATGGGCCGGCCGGAGGAATAACTCCTCGAGCGCCGTCTGCCGGTCGGCCGCGTAAGTCCCGAGATAGGAGAGATCGGAATGGTAGCAGCTCGACGGAGCCACCGGCCGATGGACCGCCGGATCCACGCTCCCATAGAGCGGAGCGACGCGTTTGGCGCCCAGCAGTTCCCGCAGTTCCTCAAGCGCCCGTCCACCCACGTAGCTGAGCACCAGGTCAAAATCGGGGAGTCCGTAGCTCGGTATGTAGTCGGCTTCGCCATGCAGCCGGTAACTTTCGATGGTGACCGCCGTGTCCAGATCGTAGAAGACCTTGAGGCCCGGGGATTCAAGAACCAGATCGCAAGCCGACCGGGCGTCGGGGCAATAGGAGGTAACCACCGCGACGTCGCTCCGGGCGACGGCGGTTTTCGCCGTCCCTCGAGCGTCCTCCCACACGGGATAGAGCTTCAGCTCGAAACGCTCCGGCTGGGTCAAGTCGCGATGGTTGGCATAATAGGGCATGTCTTTCTCGAAAAACGTGACCTCGTGACCCTGCCTGGCGAGCGCATTGCAGAGCCCCCGCCACAGCGTGGCGTGGCCGTTTCCCCAGGAGGAGCTCACGGTCAGCCCAAAAATGACCAGATTCATCAGTCAGCCTCACACGCGTATAGGGTGGCGACGGGCTCTCTCGCCATGACGATTCTCGCCCATGACTTCGATGCCGCCCGGGGGAACAGAGCTGTATTCAAAGCCTTCGACGCGGCCTTGCGCGCTTCCGCCCGCAGCGGTTCATAAGTCCCCTATTCCAGAGGACATCTCACGTTTTCCGGCTTGCATCAGAAATGTTCCGGCGGCGCCTGCGCAATTTCTTGATCTGCGCGCTTTCCGTCTCGGGTCGCCATGCGCTCGAAAATTCTCACCTCGATCGTCGTCGCCGTGTGGTTGCCGTGGGCGGTTGCGCAAAACAGAGTAAGGAATCCGGAAACCGCCTATGAAGGCCAGACCGTCGGTTCGATCACGGTGGCGGCGAACCCGCACCTCAACACCGATGCCTATCTTGCGCTGGTGGTGCAGCGGGTGGGCGAGCCCTTTTCGAATGAAAAGGTACAGGAATCCATCGCTCGTCTCGAGCACACCAACGCATTCAGCGATGTGCGCCTGGATGTCGAACCGGAGGTCAACGGGCTCAGGCTGACCTTCGTCCTCGAGCCCGCCTATTACATCGGGATGCTGACGTTTCCCGGGGCCGTCGGTCAATTCACCTATTCCCGGCTGCTGCAGGTGGTAAACCTTCCCGACCAGACGGTTTTTCAGCAGACCGACGTCGCGACCGCGCGGCAGGCGCTGTTGCGATTCTTCGCCGAGAACGGTTTTTTTCGCGCCCGCGTCTCGACCGGCGTCAAACTCGACGATCAGAATCAGCTGGCCCACATCCGGTTTGACTGCCAGACAGGCCCGCAGGCGCGCGTCGGCACCGTAGAGGTGCGGGGCGCGACGCCCGAAGAAAACCGCAGGCTGGAGGGAGCCATGCGCTCGCTGCGCGCGCGCTTCACCGGCGCCCTCCTCAAACGCGGCACCGCTTATTCGCCCCGGCGCATCCAGGCCGCCACCGCTCTGCTCAGGGCCGAGTTGAGCCGGCGGCAGTACCCGGACAACAAGATCGTTGTCAGTCCGCCCGAGTACCGTCCCGAGACCAACCGCGCCGATATCGCGATCCAGGTGGAGACCGGTCCGCAGATTGAAATCCGCCTGGTGGGCGCGAGACTTTCGTGGCTTCCCTTCCTGTCCGGCCGCCGGAGGCGCCGGCTGATTTCCATCTACGACGAGGGCTCGATCGATCCCGACATCATCGAGGAAAGCCGGCGCAACCTTAGAGATTACTTTCAGCGCAGCGGCTACTTCGACGTAAACGTAAAGACGAGCTCGGAACAGCAGAACGGAAAGACCATTCTCAGCTTTCAAATCGACCGGGGCATCCGTTATTCGGTGAACGCGATCGACTTCACTGGGAATCGTCACATGAGCTACCGCGATCTCGCCGCACAAGTCGAAGTCAAACGGCGCAGACGGTTTTTCAGCCGGGGCCTCTACAGCGAAAAGCTCCTTCGTTCGAGCGCGCGGAACATCGAAAGCTTTTACCGGGACAACGGCTTTGAGGAGGCGAAGGTGAGTCCCCGGGCCGTCAAGCGCAACAAAGCCATTTACATCACCTTTGATGTCCAGGAGGGGGAGCGTACCATGGTCGGCTCGCTCCGGGTGGAAGGCAATCACCGCATTCCCCTCGAACAGCTCCTGTTCAACCGGAGAAGTTTCGCGCTCGTGGAGGGCAAGCCTTTTTCCCCGCGCCGGCTCTCCGACGACCGCAATCACATCGCGGCGCAATACCTCGACCGCGGCTTCCTCAACTCGGAAGTGACGACCCGGGTCGCCCCGCGCCAGGGCGAACCGAACCAGGTCGATGTCACCTATTCCATCATCGAAAACCAGCAGGTGCGCATCCGCCGCGTGGTGTATATGGGTTACCGCCAGACCCGGCTCTCCCTGGTGCAGAGAAGCGCAAACCTTCGGCAGGAGCAGCCGTTGAGTCAAAGCGGCCTGCTGCGGGCGGAGAGCAATCTCTATGATGCCGGCATCTTCGACTGGTCGAGCGTCGGGCCGAAAAGACAGATCAGCGACCAGGGCGATGAAGAGGCGCTGGTCAAAGTGCACGAGGCGAAGCGCAACTCGATCACCTATGGCTTTGGCCTCGAAATTTCCCGGCGCGGCGGCAACGTTCCCACAGGGAGCGTTGCCGTGCCCGGGCTGCCCACGATCGGTCTGCACGGAGCGGCGTTTCCGAGCGAAAAAACCTTCATAAGCCCCAGAGGCTCGGTGGAATACAGCCGCCTGAACATGCGCGGGCTGGGGGAAACGGCCTCGCTGTCGCTGCTTGTCGCACGGCTCGACCAGCGCGCGATCGCCACCTACACGATGCCTCACTTTCGCGGATCCAGCTGGCAAGCCCTGACCAGCCTCTCCTATGAGCGGACCACGGAGAACCCGTTATTTGCGGCCCGGCTCGTAGACGTGTCGCTGCAATTCCAGCGCTTTTTGGACCGGCGGAGGAGATATCAGCTTCAGCTCCGTTACGACTTCAACCACACGACGCTCAATCAATTAATCGTTCCCGAGCTGGTTCTGCCTGCCGACCGCAACGTGAAGCTCTCCTTCGTCTCGGCCACCTTGATCGAAGACACGCGCGACCGGCCGCTCGACGCCCACCGGGGGGTCTACCGTACCATCGATTTCCGCGTGGTGCCGAGCACGTTCGGGTCGAGCGCGGATTTTACCCGCCTGTTCAGCCAGTATGCCTTTTACAAGGCGGTCCACGGGATGGTCTTTGCCAACAGCGTGCGCCTCGGCCTGGCCGCGCCCTACGCGGGCAGCAACGTGCCCACCAGCCAGCGTTTCTTCGCCGGGGGCGGCTCGTCCCTGCGCGGATTCCCCATCGACTCCGCCGGGCCGATCCGCAATGTCCCGTTCTGCCTGCCCGGCCAGACGGCCGGTTGCCCGGTGGTTCCCATTCCGGTCGGCGGCAACCAGCTTTTCATTCTCAATTCCGAGCTGCGCTACCCCATCCCCATCGTCTCCAATCTCGGAGGCGTCGTCTTTTATGACGGCGGCAACGTCTACAGCCGAATCAATTTCCGGGAATTTGTCGACGGCTACAGCAATACCGTAGGGCTCGGCCTGCGCTACAACACGCCCATCGGGCCGGTGCGGTTTGACATCGGGCGCAATCTCAACCCTGTCCGTGGCATCACGGCAACGAACTTTTTCATCACACTGGGTCAAGCATTCTAGATTGGCGGCTCTTATGGCAAAGTGGCGAACGATCCTGGGGTGGACGGCGGCCGCCCTGGGCGCCCTCGTGCTCCTCGCCCTGGGCGGCGGGATCCTCCTCGTCAAAAGCCCTGCCTTTCACCCTTACCTGATCGCGAAAATCGAACAACAGGCCGGCCAGGCGATTGGCTCCCGGGTTGAAATCCGGGATTTTGAGACTCACCTGCGAAACCTCTCGGCCGACTTTTACGGCCTTGCCATCCCCGGACGGGAGGGAGCGGGGGAAACGCCCTTTCTCCAAGCCGAACACGTGCGCGTCGAGCTCGAAATCGTTTCGATTCTCGGGCGCGAGGTTCGCCTGAAAGAACTCCGGATCGACCGTCCCGTGGTCCATCTGACCGTCGATCGCGAGGGCCGCACGAACCTGCCCGTAGCCCCTGCGAGCCCCAGCCTGGATGTCTTCGAGCTCGGGGTGGGCCGCGTTCTTGTCACCGGCGGCGAGATCGACACCCGAGACCGGACCATTCCCCTGGGGGCGAGCGTGGAAAATCTGCACACGGAAATCACATTCCATCCGCCGCAAACCTATCTCGGCAGCCTTTCTTACGGGAGCGGCCTCGTCGAATACCCGGGTCTTATGCCTCTTCGGCACTCACTCGAGGCGAAATTCTCGATCACGCGTTCTGAACTCGACGTGGGATCTCTGGTGGTGAACGCCGGAGGCTCCCGGCTTGCGCTCGAAGCCAGGGTCCGCGACTACGCCGCCCGTGCAGCGGCCGATGCGCGCTACGACGTACGGATTCGCACCGAGGACTTCCGGAAACTGTTGCCGGCCGAACGGGCCTCGGGCGATGTGGTCCTCGCCGGCGGCTTGAGCTACCGGGACGTTCCCGGCGAGACTCTGGCCAACAGTATCGCTCTCTCAGGCAATATCTCGAGTAACGGACTCGAGGTGGCGTCGCCCGCGGCCGATGTCCGCATCGACCGGATTGAGGGCAGATACCAGCTGGAGCACGGGGACTTTCGCGCCGACGGGTTGACCGTCGACTTATTCGGCGGCCGTTTGACGGCCGCGGGCACCGTCCGCCGAATTGCTACCGAGCGGCAGTCGCGCTTCCACGCGGAACTGGCCGGGATTTCTCTTCCCGCTTTGAAGTCGGCCCTGCGAAGCTTTTCGGCTCAACCGGCCCCGGTCCGGGGAAGTCTGAATGCGACCGCCGACGCCAGCTGGCAGGGCGCGCTCGAAAAACTCAAGGCCAGCTCGAACCTTACCATGCGGGGCGCCGTCGGCCAGAGGAACAGCCGGCAGGGAGAAGTTCCGCTCACCGCCGATCTCCACGCCCATTACGACGGCGTTCGCCAGATCCTCTCCGTCGCGTCGAGTTCGATGCAACTGCCGGCCGCCTCCATCCGCGCACAGGGCCAGATTGGAAACCATTCGAATCTGACCATTCAGGGTGCGACCGTCAATCTCCGCCAGCTTCTCGCGACGGCCGAAGCGATTCAGGCCTCCCTGTCGAACGGCCGAAGTCCACTCCCCCGCCCGCTGCCCGACGTTGCCGGCGAGGCCAGGCTCGACGCGGTGGTCGCGGGCACGCTCGAGGCGCCCCGCCTCAGCGCACAGGTCTCGTCGAGGAAGCTCAAATTCAACCGCAGCGCGTGGAATTCGGTCGAGCTCGCGCTCAGGGCCAGCCCTTCCCAGGTTTCGATCGAGAAGGCTTCCCTGGTTTCAGCCGGCCAGGGTCAGCTGACGCTGGCGGGCGACGTCGGTCTTCGGAACTGGTCGTATCTGGAATCCAGTCCGATCGCGGCAAATGTCCAGATTCAAAAACTTCCAATCGCTGAGTTGCAGCAGATCGCCAACCTGGACTATCCCGTCGAGGGGCTCGTCTTCGGCAGCCTGCAACTGAGCGGCTCCGAAGTCAATCCCCTGGGACAAGGGCGAATCCAGATTACGAAAGCCCGGATTGCGGACGAACCCCTGAAGACGGTTTCCGCGCAGTTTCACGCCGCCAACGGCACGGTTCATTCGAACCTGCTCGTGGGCGTGATGTCGGCCGACGTGAGCTATACGCCGAAGACCCAGGCCTACGAGCTCAAGCTCCGAAGCTCGGCGATCGATCTCGGCAAGAGCCACAACGTGCAGACGAGGAATATACCGCTCAAGGGCCTGGTATCGATCAACGCCAGCGGTTCGGGGACGATCCTCGACCCCGGGCTCAGGGCATTGGTCGAGATCAACCAGCTCCAAATCGAGGACGCCAGCTTCAACCGGGTGCAGGCGGAGCTCCAGGTGGGAAGCCACATGGCAAACCTCGTGCTCCTGTCGGGGGTCGCCGGGGCTGCGCTTCGCGGCAATGCCACCGTCCATCTTGCCCCTCCCTATCCGCTCGAGGCATCGCTCGACACCACCAGGTTCGACTTCGACCCGTTTCTTGCCCTGTATATGCCCTCCCTGCCTTCCGGGTTGCGGGGCGAAACCGAAATGCACGCTTCGGTCCGCGGGCCGCTTGCCGACCTGCGGAGGCTCGAGGCTCACATCACCGTTCCGGTGCTCACTGCCAGCTATCAGTCGCTTGCGGTCTCCACCAGCCGGCCGATTCGCGCCAGCTACGTAAATTCTCTCCTTACGATCGAGCCGGCGTCGATCCAGGGAACCGACACCTCGCTCGAATTCCAGGGCAGGATTCCAGTCAACCGGCCGGGCGCGGTCGATGTTTCCGCCCGCGGCACCATCGGAGTCGGGCTCGTCCAGCTGTTCAACCCGGACCTGCGCGCGGGCGGTGACATCCGGCTGGACATGAATGCCGCGGGAACGCTCGCCCATCCCGACCTGAAGGGCACGATTCGTCTGGAAAAAATTTCCCTTTCGACCGAAGAAGTGCCGTTCGGATTGCAGGACCTGAACGCGCTCATGGAGGTCAACGGCAGCGGCATTCAGATCACGAGCGGCTCCGGCCAGCTCGGCAGCGGGCAGCTGACCCTGGGAGGGTCCGTCCTTTACCGGCCCGATCTCAAGGCGAACGTCATCGTCTCCGCAAAAGGCGTGCGCCTCCGCTACCCCGAGGGAGTGCGCACGGTCTTCGACTCGGATCTCACCTTTAACGGAGACCGGCAGGCTTCGCTCCTGCAGGGCCGCGTGCTCATCGACTCCGTCTCCTTGAACTCGTACTTCGATGTTTCGTCCCTGATATCCCAGTTCGGCGCCAACGGCGCACCGCCGCCCACCGGGGGCATGGCGGACAAAGTGAGGCTGCAGCTTGCCGTTCAATCCACCAACCAGCTGAGCGCAGGCACCTCGCAGCTCGGAATCGAGGGCACGGCGAACCTGCGGGTGATCGGAACGGCTGCGAATCCGGTGATTATCGGACGCGCGGATCTGACCTCGGGGGAGATCTTTTTCGACGGAAATCGCTATCACCTGGAGCGCGGGGTGATCACCTTTGCCAACCCCAATCAAACCGAACCCGTGGTGAACATGCTGATCACCACCACCATCAATCAATACAACATAAGCATTACCGTCCGCGGGCCGATCGAGAAACTTGAAACCAGCTACGTTTCCGACCCCGCGCTCGCCCCCATCGACGTCATCAATCTGATCGCGCGGGGCCGGACCACCCTGGCCGAAACGGGGTCGAGCCGCGTGGGGGCGAACGAGGTGCTGGCGGCCGGACTGGGAGAAGTCACCAATGAGGTCACAAAATTGACGGGGATTGCCGGATTGCAGATCGATCCGCTGATCGGGGGAGAAAACACCAATCCCTCCGCGCGAATCGGCATCCAGAAGCGGGTCACCAGGGATTTTCTTTTTACGTTTTCCACCGATGTGACCCAGCCGCAAAGCGAAGTCGTGCAGGGCGAGTATCAGTTCTCGAGGCGCTGGTCCGTCAGTGTGGTGAGAAATCAAAACGGGGGGGTGGCGGTCGATGGCAGGTTCCGCACCAATTTCTGACCGCCGGGCCCGCACGAAGGCCGGAGGGGCCGAGGACCCCGCGCAAAGCGATCTGTGGATATTTCGCGAAGGCCGGCGCGAATTCTCCGGGCGGAAATTCCTCGAGGAGCTTCGCTCTCAGCTTTCGGCAAAGAACGCAATCCTCGATTCGCTCATCCAGGCGGGCGAGTTCGAGGCGGCGCTCGCCGATCTCGACGCGCCGGGAGCGCCGGAGGCGGCCGCGCTCACCGACCGGCTGGCACGCGAGCTTTGTTCGGGAATTGCCGACGGAGAGCGGGAGCAGTTCGCGAGCCGGATCGAAGTCCCCCCGGTCCTCAGCATTGCGCCTCCGGAGGGATTCACTTACTACGCATTGCACCCGCTCGACTTTGCAAGAGCCTGCGACGCGCTCCCGCGCGAAGCGCCGGCGTTTGCCATTGTCGGCATCCGGAGCATTGGCACCACGCTCAGCGCAGTGGTGGCGGCAGCGCTCGGCGCGCGCGGAAAAAACGTGAAACGCGTTACCGTGCGGCCCACCGGCCATCCCTATGCCCGCAGTTTGAGGCTCTCGGAGAAGTTCGAGAGCTGGATTTCGGAGCAGAATTCCCTCTCCGCGCAGTTCCTGGTAGTCGATGAAGGCCCGGGGCGCAGCGGCTCCACGTTCCTCTCGGTTGCCGAAACGCTCGCGGGCGCAGGCGTCGGCCGGGAGCGAATTACGATTGTGGGCAGCCGCCCGTTTGACCCGGCCAGTCTGTGCGCTGCGGACGCGGCCGCACGCTGGAACCAGTTCCGTTTTGTCGCAGCTCCCTCCTGTCTCCATGAACGCTTTTCGGACTGGACCTATATCGGCAGCGGCGGGTGGCGGGGCTATTTTTTTCATCATGAAAGCGAGTGGCCCGAGAGCTGGACGCAGATGGAGAGATGGAAGGTCCTCTCCCGGGACCGGCGGCAACTGGTGAAGTTCGAGGGAATGGGGCGCATCGGGAAGGAGGCGCGGGAGCGGGCTTTCGCGCTCGCCTCCGCGGGTTTTTCCCCCGCTGTGCGGGACGCGGGAGACGGATTCCTCGCCTACACGGCGGTGCGGGGCCGCCGGGTAAGCAAGACCGATCTGAGCAGCGCCCTGCTCGAGCAGTTTGCCCGCTACTGCGCGTTTCGCGCGTCGGAATTCACCGTTCCGGAACGCGCCGGCGCCGAACTCGCGCGCATGGTCGCATTCAACGTCCACCAGGAGTTTGGGCGGGAACTCGATTTCGAGGACGGCGAACTCTCGACTGCAAGACCGGTGCTGGCGGATGGCCGCATGCAGCCCCATGAATGGGTCGCCGCCTCCGGGAAGGTGCTCAAGATCGACGCCGTCAGCCACGGCGACAACCATTTCTTTCCCGGCCCCTGCGATATTGCCTGGGACATAGCCGGAACCATGATCGAGTGGGACCTGGATCCCAATGCGAACCAGTTTCTGCTCGAAAAATTTCGGAAATTTTCCGGCGCCGATCTCTCGGAAACTCTGAAGTTCTATCTTCTCGCGTACTGCGTGTTTCGCCTGGGGTTCTGCAAAATGGCCCGTTCCACGGTAGCGGAATCGCCCGAACAGGAGCGTCTGGACCTTGCCTACCAGCACTATCGAGCCGTGGCCTCGCGTTTGCTCGATGCTATACCATGGATCTAGGCTCTACACTCGAGGCTCCAGGTGTTAAAGACGCGGGAATTTTCCAAGAAAACGATGTATGCTAACAAACTTAGGCTTTGCTGGCATTATGGCTGTTCTAAGTAGCGACACTCACACCCGTCTACCTGCCTCCGGTCCCATAAGAATCCTTATCGCCGACGATCACGAAGTCATGCGCATGGGCATCCGCAACCTGCTCGAGTCTATTCCCAACTGGACCGTATCGTGCGAAGCTGGAACCGGGCGTGAAGCCGTCGAGCTTGCTCTCGCCTCCTCTCCCGACGTCATTATCATGGACATCACCATGCCGGAGATGAACGGCTTCGAAGCCGCCGCCCACATTGCCGAGACGCGCCCCGATATTCCGGTCATCATGTTTTCCCTTCATCTGTCCGAGGACGTGGCAGCGCGCTTCAAGACCGGTTTGATACGGGGTGCAGTGTCAAAGAGCGAAGCCGCCAGAGATCTGGTCGACGCCGTGCGCGTGGTGCTCAACGGCGGCACCTTCTTCCCTGGAAAGTCGTCCACCGCCTCAGCTTAGGGTCCCCCCGGGTCTGGTCCCCCCCCCGGCAAATACACTCTTCACCTGATTCCATCCACCCAACTCATGAGATGAGATAGGGGATACATCTTCGCGCACTGCGGTAACGCGCGCTGCTCTATGCTTTCCCATTGTGCCAACCCTGCTTGTCAGGCTCCGCTACGATATTTACGGGATGGCCGTCTGTTTCAGTTCGAGGTACGGCCGAAGCCGCTATCTCCCCAGTTCGGCCTTGGCGCCTCCCCGAAGTCTCGACGAACCGTCTCTCACTTCTGGTTGTGCGGCCCTTGCTCTCGCAATCTGACTCTGGTCTTTGACCAGCTGAAGGCGGTGGTTTTAAAACCTACCGCCGCTTGAAGGCCGCGCGCGATTTTCACCTGTAAGTTCTACCGAACGGACTTTCGCAGAACAGCACAGCTATAGTCCAAGCTGGATTGCATACAAACAGTTCATATTGTGTAAGGATAAGAAGGAATACCACTTAGGGAGGCGGCAGGCGCTGTAAAAAGGGGAGGTACGACCAGCGCCTGCCTTCCGTCTCCTTCGCGTTGGGGCTGAATCTATGTGTAATTGAATCCGGGGGTGCTGGGTATCGGGTTAATACTGTATTTTCATGTCAGACGTTCTTGCGACGGTTGAGGACAGCGCGCCTGGATGCGCGTTGCGGCTCTCGACCTACAGAGCTTATTACTGTGTTTGCACTCACTTAGAGTCTCGGTACCTCCCCGAAAATTCAGCGGCTACGCTGCAGCCCAGTGTGGCGCCGGGCCGGACCACGCACCAAGTGAGATGTACCTCTGGTTGAATCAGACAATGATTCGGTAATCCGAGAGCGCTAGCCGCGATCCCCCCTGCTACCTGTTCTCTTCGCCTTCTCCCTTCTTATCTTCTTCTCTTCTTCTTCTTTCTCTGCGGTCTGGTCTGCGCATGATTGCATCCAAAGTTTCGCGGTTGTTCGAACGGCGGCGCGGGTTTTTATCGTTTCCCCGCTTGGGCCCGGACGAAGCGGAACGATGTCAGTCCGGGCCACGCCTGAGATCGCGGTCATGGATACGCGCGGCAGGGTGGCGCTTTTACTTAGTAACCGGCATGGCAGGTCCGCCAGCAGGCCGAATGTGCGGACGAGCGAAAGAGCCAAGCCCTCGAAGGATTCGGTGTATGTGCCCCCAGCCCGGAGCATGCGGCACATGTAGGAAGGGCGGACCAGCAGAGTTACAACCCACTTAGACGCAGGTCAACCGGGTTGTTGATCCTCCCCATCCTGCAGGCCGATCACGTTGAATAGTCCGCGTTAATCCTCACATACTCCGTCGTGAGATCGCTGGTTAAGAACTCCAGCTTCGCCCTCCCTCTTCCCAGCTTCACGCTCACGCGAGACTCCGGCCTTGAGAGCTCCTCATGCGCGGCGTTGCGGTTAAACTGGCAGGCCGCTCCCCCCCGGCACACGGTTTGGTCTCCGATCTTGATGCTGACCTTTGTCGGATCGGCGGAAACTCCGCTCCTGCCGACGGCGGCAAGGATCCGGCCCCAGTTTGGATCTGCGCCCGCCCATGCGGTCTTCACCAGAAGAGAATGGGCGATGGCCCGGGCAACCTGCAGCGCTTCCAGCCGATTCTTGGCCTGCTCGATCCCGAGCCGCACCACATGCCCGACGCCCTCTCCGTCGGCAACGATCTGTTCGGCGAGGCTGCGGCAGACTTCCAGTAAAGCCCCCTCGAACTCTTTGCGGACCGATTCATAGCGAATCCCGCTGGCGCCTGAAGCAAGCAGCAAGACCGTGTCGTTCGTCGAAGTATCGCCGTCAACGGAAATTACGTTGAAACTGTCGTCGCAGGCTCTTCCGAGCGCCGTCTTGAGCTCTCGCGGCGTCGCTCGAACATCGGTGACGAGGTATACCAGCATGGTCGCCAGTTGAGGATGAATCATACCCGCTCCCTTGGCAATTCCGGTGATTGCACCCCGTCCGGAGCGCAGGGGGACGCTCGCCAGCTTCGGCTTCAAATCGGTCGTAAGAATTGCTTCCGAAAACCGCCCCAGATGATCGACCGACGCTCCGGCGGTGGCAATGAGCGATTGCAATTCGACGACGAGCGGCCCAACCGGCAGGGGAACCCCGATGATTCCGGTGGACGACGGAAACACTTCGGCGGGGCGAAGACTCAGCAGCCGTGCCGTTTCCGCGCAAACAGTTTTGCAGTCGCGAATGCCCGCCGCACCGGTTGCGCAGTTCGCGTTCCCGGAATTTACGATCACCGCGCCCACGCGCCCCCGGCTCTTGGCAAGCGAGGCGCGCCCCACTCGAACCGGCGCCGCAACCACCAGGTTCTTGGTGAATACCGCGGCGGCGGCGGCGGGCGGTCGCGCCAGAATCAGGCCCACATCCGGCTTGCCGCTCGACTTAACGCCCGAGGTGGCCGCGGAAAACCTGAATCCCTGGGGAAGAAAGATTGGGCCGGGCGAGTTCATACCTGAAGCCGCACCAGGGAATGAACCGGTGCAGGAGGAATACGGAAGCGCGGAATTTCGCCTTTCACCATCGCGATCTCATCGCAGCACTCGTAGCGGGGGCACACGCGGCAATCCCGGTTGATCTTGTCCGGGAGGTCTTCGCGGCTCGCCCCCTCGAACCCGAGTTTCGAAAAAAACTCCGGGCTGCGGGTGAAAAGACATATGCAGCTCACCTGGTGCTTGCGCGCCTCGGACATGAGGGATTGCACGAGCAGCTCGCCGCCGCCGCGCCCCTGGTGGTCGGCGTCGACCGTTATCGAGCGGATCTCGGCCAGATGAGTGCCGTACAGGTGTAGCGCGCCGCAGCCGATGACTTGTCCGGACTCTTCGAGGACGATGAAATCGCGGACGTTCTCGCAGATTTCGGCAAGCGTCCGAGGCAGGAGCGTTCCATCGGACGAATAGGCGGAGATCAGCTCGAGGATCCGCTCGCTATCGGGAAGAATCGCCTCACGCGTGTGCATGCGTTTCCTCCTCGACCGCGCCCAGTCTTCGGCGCGCCGCCGCGAGCGCATCGCGCACCCGCGCGGGAGCGGTGCCTCCGGGCACATCGTGAATGGCCAGCACATTTTCGAGTTGCACAAAGCGGTAAAAGTCCTCCGCGAAATGAGGATCGATGCTTTGCAATTCTTCGAGCGCCAGCCCTTCGAGTTCCGCATGTCTGTCGAGGGCCAGCCGCACCGCCCGCCCCACCTGCTCGTGGGCCGTGCGAAAGGGCACGCCCTTGCGCACAAGATAGGTGGCGGCGGCAAAGGCGTTCATGTATCCCGAGCCGGCCGCCGCCTGCATGCGCTCGAAATTGAACTCCACCGCGCCCATCCAGCCGGCAACGAGCGGGAGCAGGGAAAACATGGTTTCACTCGCCTGGAAGAGCGGCTCCTGCGTCTCCTGCAGGTCCTTGTTGTAGGCGAAGGGCAGGCCCTTGGTGGTGATCATCAGCGCGGTCGCATGGCCGATCACGCGTCCGGATTTGGCCCGGGTCAGCTCCAGAAGGTCGCCGTTCATTTTTTGCGGCATGGCGCTGCTGCCGGTGGAATAGGCCTCGGGCAGGCGCAGGAACCCGTACTCCTGGGTCGAGAACAACACCATCTCTTCCGCCCAGCGGCTCAGATGCAGCGCCACGAGGGAAAGCGCGTTCACGAACTCCAGCGCAAAGTCGCGGTCGCTCGTCGCATCCACGCTGTTCGAGGTGGGAGCCTCGAAGCCGAGCTCCCGGGCCATCCCCTCCCGGTCGAGAGCGAGCGTCGATCCGGCCACCGCTCCGGAGCCGAGGGGACAGAGATTCGTGCGCCTGCGGCAGTCCTCGAGCCGTTCGCGGTCCCGCAGGAGCATCTCGACATAGGCAAGCAGCCAATGCGCGGCCAGGACCGGTTCGGCGCGCTGCGTGTGTGTGTAGGCCGGCATGGCCGCAGTCCCGGCCTCCTCGGCGCGGTCGAGAAAGGCCGTGATCAACCGGGAGAGGGCCCCGCGGATGCGATCGCAGCCCTCGCGCACATACAATCGCAGGTCGGTGGCAATCTGCTCGTTGCGGCTGCGACCGCTGTGCAGCTTGCGGCCCGCGTCGCCCGCCAGCCGGACGAGCTCCTTCTCGACGAAGTGATGGACGTCTTCGGCCTCGGGATCGTCGAGAACGCCGGGCGACTGCTCCGCTTTTTCCCCGATCTCGCCGAGCCCCGCGAGGACCCGCTCGAGTTCGTCGGCCGAGAACACCCCGGCGTGCCGCAAAGCACGGGCATGGGCGGCGCTCGCCTCCAGTTCGCATTCGAGCAGCCGGCCATCGAACCCGAACGACCGCTGCCACTTCTCGAATGCGGGGTCGAGCGGCTGACGGAACCGGCCCGACCACATCTTCATCGCAGGACCTCTTCTTTTTTGTTCTCCTGCCGTTTCCGGATCTCGGCCAGCGACCGCGAAGGCAGCCCGAGGATGCGGATGAATCCCGCCGCATCCTTCTGGTCGTAGCTCTCGTCCATGGTGAACGACGACAGGTCCGTGCGGTACAGCGAGTACTGGGATTTCCGGCTCACGACCGCGATGTTCCCTTTGTAGAGCGCGAGCGTAACCGTGCCGGTGACGTCTTTCTGCGTGCTTTCGACGAACGCGTCCAGAGCCTCGCGCAAGGGCGTAAACCACAGCCCGTAATACACCAGCTCGGCGTACTTCAGCGCGACGTGCTGCTTGAAATGCATGACCTCGCGTTCCGAGCACAGGGCCTCAAGCTCGCGGTGCGCCGAGATGAGCAGCGTTCCGCCCGGGGTCTCATAACACCCGCGCGACTTGATGCCCACAAACCGGTTCTCGACGATATCCGTCCGCCCGATCGCATTCCTCCCGCCGATCTCGTTCAGCAGCTCGAGCAGAGAAACCGGATCGAGCCGCATTCCATTGACGCCCGTGGGAACGCCCTTCTCCAGCTCGATTTCGACCAGCTCTTCCCGGTCGGGCGCCTCCTGCGGCGATTTCGAAATCTGCCAGGTGCTCGCAAACGGCCGGTTGGCCGCATCTTCGAGCTCGCCGCCTTCGTGGCTGATGTGCCACAAGTTCCGGTCGCGGCTGTGGATCTTTTCCCGGCTGGCGGCAATCGGAATCCCGTGGGCGGCGGCGTAGTCGATACAATCTTCGCGCGACTTCAAATTCCACTCCCGCCACGGCGCCAGAACCTTTAACTGCGGAGCCAGAGCCTGGTAGGTGAGCTCGAATCGCACCTGGTCGTTTCCCTTCCCGGTGCAGCCGTGCGCCACCGCAGACGCTCCTTCGGCGAGCGCCACCTCCACCTGATGCTTGGCGATCACCGGCCGCGCCATCGAGGTTCCGAGCAGATACTTGTGCTCATAGACGGCGCCCGCCTTCAGGGCGGGAAACACATAGCCGGTGAGAAATTCCCGGCGCAGATCCTTGACCACAACCTTCGCGGCCCCGGTCTTCCGCGCCTTCTCGACCACCGAGTCGAGGTCGTCGCCCTGGCCGACGTCGGCCACCATCGCGATCACCTCGCAGTGATAGTTTTCCTTCAGCCAGGGAATGATGATCGAAGTATCCAGTCCCCCGGAATAGGCCAGCACAACTTTTTCAGGCATGGGCGCTCCTTATCGGCCGGCCGCGATTCTCGCCGGCCAGCATCATTAGTACCGCTTTCTGAACGTGCATCCGATTCTCCGCCTGGTCAAAGACCACGGACTGAACGGAGTCGATCACTGCATCGGTCACTTCCTGGTTGCGATGCGCCGGCAGGCAGTGCATAAACACCGCGTGCGGCGCCGCTTTGGCCATCAGGGCGTCGTTTACCTGATAGGGCGGGAAGACCGCGTCCCGCTCCCCGGTTTCGTTTTCATGACCCATGCTGGTCCAGGCATCGGTGTACACGGCATCGACTCCGCGCACGGCCCGGGCGGGATCGGTCAGGACCTCGATCTCGCCGCCGGTTTTCTTGGCGATGGCGACGGCATCGGCCAGGATCCCGGGACTTGCGCCATAACCCTCCGGCGTAGCCGTGCGGATCTTCGATCCCAGCAACGCCGCAGCCAACAGAAGCGAGTGCATCACATTGTTCCCGTCGCCCACGTAGGCCAGCGTGATCTTCCGCAGGTTTTTGAACCGTTCCTGCAGTGTGAAATAGTCGGCCAGAGCCTGGCAGGGATGCTCGACTTCGCTCAGGGCATTGATCACGGGAACGCCGGCGAGCTCGGCCATGTCTTGGACCGTCTCGTGGGCGAAGGTCCGCAGCACGATGGCGCTCACCCAGCGCTCAAGGTTGTGCGCTACATCGCTCAGCGTCTCGCGCGCGTCCAGGCGTTCGTGGCGCTGATCGAGGAAGGAAACCGTCCCCCCCAGGCCGCAAATGCCCGCCTCAAACGTGATTCGGGTGCGCAGCGACGGCTTCTCGAAGAACATGGCAACGTGCCGGCCCGCGAGCGCCTGGCGAAAGTCCTGTGGGCGCGCCTTCAATTGGCCCGCGAGGGCAAACAGGGACTCGAGTTCGATTGGCGACAGATCGCCGACCGACACCAGGTCCCTTCCGGGAAGGGTGTGGGTCGCCGGCGGCGATTTCGCCTCCGTCAGGGTATGGCTGCTCACTGAGTAGCTCCTTCCTAGCTGGTTTTCCTCCGTCGAACTCTCTTCCCTCTCGGGTTCGCGGCTTGGGTCTCGCCGAGCGCCAGGTCCAGTTGATGAACCACCTCATCGACGTGGTTCTTCCCGATGATGTAGGGCGGCAAAAACCGCAGCACGGTATCGTGGGTGCGATTGATCAAGATCCCCCCGGCCAGCAACCGCTCGAGCACCCGCTTGGCAAGATCGGCGGACTCGAGCTCCATCGCCAGCATCAGACCCAGCCCGCGCACCTCGCGAATCGATCGATGGCTGGATTGGAGCTCCTCGAGCTCGGCCCGGAAATAGTCGCCCACCTTCTTCACGTTCGGAAGCAGGCGGCCGATCTGATCCAGGCACTCTACGGCCACCGCGCAGGCCAGAGGCCCGCCGCCAAAGGTGGTGCCGTGCAGCCCGGGATGCATTCCCCCCGCCACGCGCTCGGTCGCAAGCAGCGCTCCGAGCGGCAAGCCGGCGGCAAGCGGTTTGGCGACGGTGACCACGTCCGGCTTGATTCCATAATGCTGGTAGGCGAACTGTTTTCCCGTCCGGCCCAGCCCGCACTGAATCTCGTCGAGGATGAGCAGCGCGCCCGAGTTCTCCGTCAGCTCCCGCGCCAGCCCTAAAAATTCGCGGCTCACCAATTGAATTCCGCCCTCACCTTGGATGGTCTCCAGGCAAACCGCGCACACGCTTCCGTCAAACTGCCGCTTCAGATCGCCCAGATCGTTGAAGGCCACGAAACTCACGCCCGGCACCAGGGGAGCGAAGGGGCGCCGGTATTTTTCCTGCCCGGTTGTGGCCAGCGATCCAAAGGTGCGCCCGTGAAACGAGTTCTCGAGCGCCAGCAGCCGCCACTTTGCCTTGTGGCCGTTGGGGTGGTTCGCCCGCGCGTAGGCGCGGGCGAGCTTGAGCGCCCCTTCCCAGGCCTCGGTTCCGCTGTTGGAGAAGAAGGCGCGGTCCAGGCCCGAGATCCGGGTCAGCCGCTTCGCCAGCTCCGCCTGATAGGGGTGATAGAAGAGGTTCGAGGTGTGAATCAGCTTCCCCGCCTGCCGCCCGAGCACGCGTTGAATGGCCGGATGCGCATGTCCCAGCGCATTCACGCCGATTCCGCTCAGGAAGTCGAGATACCGCTTTCCCTTCGAATCCCATAGATAGACTCCGCGGCCATGGGTGAAGAGCACCTTCTGCCGTTCATAGGTCGGCAGCAGCCATTTCTGTTCTGCGCGCATGACCGAAGCTAGACTCATGCCCCAACCACCTCGGTTCCGAATTCGAGCTTCTGAAAATAAAACTGGGGAAGCACCTCCGCCTGGGCCGCGGGAAGGATCCGCACCCGCCCCACCCCGCGCTTGAGAGCGTTTCTGCACGCCTCGAGCTTCGGCAACATCCCGCCACCGATGACCGCATCGGCAATCAGAGCCGGAACCTCGTGGGTGTTCAGCCAGGGAATCACGCTGCCGTCAGCAGCCTTCACGCCCGGGACGTCAGTCAGGAAAATCAAGGTGTCGGCTTTGCACGCAACCGCGCAGGCCGACGCCATCTGGTCGGCGTTCACGTTGTAGTACTCGCCGTCAGAACCGAGCGCCAGCGAAGACAGCACGGGAATGCCCCCTTCGTTCCAGATGGCCTCAAACCAGCGCGGCTCCACCGCGCAAATCTCGCCCACGTATCCGAGGTCGTAGCCTTTGGTCTCTTTCTTGCGTGCGCGAAAGGTCATCCCGTCGCCTCCGCAAAACCCGACCGCGGGCAGCCCCGCCTTGACCACGGCCGCGACCACCTTCTTATTCACCATCCCCGCCAGCACCATCAGGGCCACATCGCGGGTCTCGGCGTCGGTGATGCGCAGGCCGTTGATGAAATCGCTCTGCTTGCCGAGCAGCTTGAGGGTGCGGGTCAGCGCCGTCCCGCCCCCGTGCACCACCGCCACCCGGTGCCCGTCCGCGGCCATCTCAACCGCCGCGCGCGCACACTTGTGCAGCGTAGGTTCGTCCTCGAGCGCCGCTCCCCCGATCTTGATGACAATCTTCATGTCTGTCCCTCCGCGCGTCGGCTCACAGCAGCCCTTCTTCTTCCTTCCAGCCCTCCATCAGGTTCATGTTTTGCACGGCCTGCCCTGCCGCCCCTTTGATCAGATTGTCTTCGCAGGAAACGATCACCAGGCGCTCGCCGTCGGGCGCCAGGCAAAATCCCAGATCGCAAAAATTCGTGTTTAAGGAGAACTGGATTTCCGGCAGCTTGGGCGTCGGAAAGACGCGAACGAACTTCCTGCCCTGGTAGAACTCCCTGTAGCAGGCTTCGATTTCGCCCGGCTCGATCCTCCGCCGCAAACGCACATAGACGGTCGAGAGAATCCCGCGCGGAATGGGCAGCAGGTGCGGGGTAAAGGTGATTTCGTTCGAGGCGAGATCCAATTGCTCGGCAATCTCCCCCAGGTGCCGATGGGTAAACACCCCGTAGGCCGACAAATTGTCGGCTACGGACACAAAATGAGTGCGGGAGGTCGGCTCTTTGCCTGCGCCCGACACCCCGGACTTCGCGTCGGCGACGATCCCCTTGTCGCGATCCACCCATTGCGCGCGCAGCAGGGGCGCCAGCGCCAGAATCACGGTGGTCGCATAGCAGCCGGGATTGGCGATGACGCTTGCGCCCGGGATCCGGTCCCGGTTCAGCTCCGGCAGCCCGTAGACCGCTTTTTCCGTGAGTTCCGCCGCCCGCCGGGCATCTTCATCTCTGAATCCGTAAATGGCCCGGTGCCTCGCCTGCTTCAGCCGCCACGCTCCGCTCAAATCGATAACACGAATTCCGTTTTCGACCGCTTCGGGTACCAGCGCCCGCGAGACCGCATGCGGAGTGGCGAGAAAGAGAAGCCCCACCCCTTTCTGCTTTAACAGCGGCCAGGAAAGCGGCTCCAGGGGATAGCTCCCGTTTCCCGACAAAGCCGGGAAAATATCGGCAAGATTCACGGCCCCCTTCCGGTTCGAGGAATCCTCTCGCCCGCCTTCGCCCGCTTTGCGGGCAGCCGGATCCTGCCCCTCGGCTCTGCGCAGCAGAACAGGCTTCTCCACCCGCGGATGGCGCAACAAGATCCGCGTCAGCTCCAGCCCGGAATAGCCCGTGGCGCCAAGCACCGCGACATTGAGTTTGGCCGGCATCAGGCGAGCATCCCCTGAATGCGTTCGGCCAGCCGGCCGGCCGCCCGGCGGTCCTGGCAGACAATCAGGATGGTGTCGTCGCCGGCAATCGTGCCGATGGCTTCGGGCCAATTCTCTTCATCCAGCGCCGCCGCAACCGGCTGAGCGCTTCCGGTGCTGGTTTTTGTAACCAGCAGGTTCTCCGCCGCCCGTACGCTGGTGACGAACTCGCGCACCAACCGCGAAACCGAAGGGAGATCCGATTCGGGAGCGGACGCTTCCCTGCCCGGCAGGGAATACCCGTTTGCAGACTTGACGAGCCCCAGCTCGCGAATGTCCCGGGAAAGCGTCGCCTGGCCGGCTTCGAATCCCCGCTTGTGCAAACGCTTCTGCAGCTCTTCCTGGCTGAAGACCGGGCGCCCGCCGACGAGCTCCAGAATGGCATTATGTCGCATCCGCTTGCTCATGAATAAATATTCATCCCGGTGAATAAGTATTCATATTCTACCGCCTCTTCCCTGCCTGTCAAGGAAAGATCGCGGCAAAAACGATTGTTTACAGGTGATCAGCTCAGGAATCCGCGGATTTAGAATTTTGCTGCAGACGCTTGTCGCGAGACGAGCTGTTTCTTGGCCGCTTCGCGAACCTCATGGCGCAATCGTACCACCCCGTCTGAGTACTTTCTCGCTGCTCGCAAAGGAAGCGGCACGTCCGCTGGCGCACCGCCACGTGTGAAATGCCCTCGTCGACAAAGGCGGCAATGACACGGATGTCGAACTCGTCGAGCTCGTGGGTGCGCGTCGATCCCCGACATTCGCCCCGTCTTTCCTGCCTCTGTCCTTCGCAATAGAACGAGAAAGCCAGTCGTAGTGTCTTCGGTCCCACAGGATGGTGTCAGCTGGAACCAGGGAGGCGCCCAGGACGTTTTCGCTCCCGGCCGGCGACTCCCCGACTGAGACTGCGATTCGCTCGCAGCGCGAACCGGCGCGCAAGCCCTGACTCGCCATGGTCCGATCGGTTCGAAAATCGAGCAAGCCTCCGGGGCAGGCGAGCCGGTCTCATTTCCATCCTCGGCGGGGTCGCAGAATGACTCGCGAACGTCGCCCTCCGATTTCTGCTTTTCTGCTCTTTCGGAAAACAAAGCTGTTATATTCTCGAAATCTGACTCTTGGCCCCAGATCACGGTGGCCGGGATTAAGGAGCCTCCCCATGTCAGGAAAAAGCGTTAACAAAGTCATACTTCTCGGCAATCTCGGCAAGGATCCCGAACTCAAATACACGCCGCAAGGCACCCCGGTCGCACGGGTCACTCTGGCGACCAATGAGCGGTACAAAGATAAAGATGGGCAGTGGCAGGATCGCGCGGAATGGCACAACATCGTTCTCTGGCAGCGTCTGGCGGAGATCGCCGGCGAGTACCTGAAAAAGGGCAGCAAGGTTTACATCGAGGGCAGGCTGCAAACCAGGTCCTGGGACGACAAGCAGACCAATCAGAAGCGCTACATGACCGAAGTGGTTGCGAGCGATCTCGTTCTTCTCGGCGGCCGCGGCGAAGGCGCCGGCGATTCCGGCGGTTATGCACGCGGCGCGGCGGCCAGCGCTAATTTCGACCAACGCACGTCTGAGCACGAACCGCCTGCGGCCACGGCTTCGACTCCCATCACCGACGAAGATATTCCCTTTTGACGACGGACCTTAGTCTTCGTGTCCATGAGATCCAGGGGGTGAAGGACATAGCCGGGGCCGGCGGCACAGGCCGGCCTCCGCGCGCCCCTTGTGTTCCCCCCGGACCTTATCTCCCTCTTCGCTCAGCTCCAATGGAAGCGAGCGCAGGCAGCAAGACGGGAGTACCTGTCGCCATCCTTTGCCGGTTCGAATCGCTCTGGAGAGAAAACTTCCGCTCCCAAGGTCCATGCGGCGGTCTTGGCCTTCTTGTGCGTTCTTGTGCAACTCTCCTAAACTAAAAACTAATCTGGGAAATCACTGGAGAACTGCCATGTCCGATCTTGCCTCGAAGACCTGCGTTCCGTGTCGCGGCGGAGTGCCACCGCTCAAGGGTAAGGAACTTGCAGAGGTCCACAAACAACTCGCCGGCTGGAGTCACTGGAATGTCATTAACGAGCACCACCTGACGCGCACCTTCACGTTTCCCGACTTCAAGCAAGCCTTGCATTTTGTGGATCATGTGGGCGCGCTAGCCGAAGAGCAGGGCCACCATCCAGATATTCTGCTCAGCTGGGGAAAAGCGGAAGTCTCTCTGTGGACGCACAAAGTTGACGGCCTCACCGAGAGCGATTTCATTATGGCCGCAAAGATCGACCGACTCTATCCCGCAATTTGAATGCGCTACTTAATGGATTGGCGCGAATGTCGTAACCCGCGGGGCAGCCCGTAGTAGAGGATGTTCTCCTCTTAGGTTCGTGCCGGACGGTTGGAACGTCCGGCACGGACAAACAACTCGACAAGATTCCAACAGAACGCGACCAGGGCCCGATCAGGACTTACGTCCAGAGTGTGAGCTTGCGTCTCGCCAGCCCTGCCAGACCGACCAGGCCAGTTCCAAGCAGCCCAAGCGAGCCGGGCTCCGCGACGGCGGCGACGCGGCCAACCCCACCAGTCAGGTCCGAACTGGGCGCCGCCAAAAAGCTTACGCTGTAAGACACAAGGCCCCCTGCCGAACCGAGGGCGGGGGTCCCTGAGTTGGGGGCAAGGCTTGCACTGACGATCGCGGTAGTAGCGGTCTTTGTTATCGTTCCGCTTTGGACGGTGTCCCTAAACAGTGTCATGGTGCCTGCGGCGTTCGACACTGTTATGGTTCCGCCGGTGAACGTGCATGACCCGTCACCCGCAACGAAACAACCGTTACCTACGCCGAGATTTGGTATAGATCCGCCGTCAAGGTGGATTTGGGTCAGATTTCCATTCAATCTAAGGCTGAAACCGCCGACTAAGCCGCCGTTTGAAACCCGACTGATCGTACCGCGTACAAACGTTCCAGTGGTGAAATCGATGCTGCTTGCCAGCGCGGCCGTGGGCAAAGCGATGGCCAAAAACGCGAACAGGATTACTCGTCTCATTTCCTTCTCCTTCATTCCAAAGCTGGTTGCTGGCAAAGCACAAACGGTGAGAAGTTTCTTCCTTGCGGCGTGGCTCCATGAGCCCTTTCCGGAGACACTTACTCCACGATCTGCCCCTAGAATGATTACTGAAGCGAAAGCGTCGATGGTGAGGGCTTTTTCGCCCGTGTGGCGGCCCTCAACCTATTCCACGATTTGTCCTCTCTATCGCATGCGAGTTACCAAAGTGGGCGAGTTTGCTGGTCTCAAATCAAACGATTTAGCAGAGTTGCCGTGGCAGCCGCTTTGTTGGCCCGCAAAGGCCTGCACAACTCTTGACGGAAGTTTTCTCCACATACTAACTGTGCCTCTCGCGAACGCCGCTTTCGCGCTGTTATAGGGGACTGCCATACCGGCCTCGTCGCGGAAATCATCGGCCTCGACGACGCCGTTCTGATTCGGGAAAGAGTTTGTCCGTCTCGGTTCGGAGATGACGACTGCCCCCACCCAGCACACATGATTTCGGCACATCTCGAAACGGAGTCTAAGGGCATGGAAAAACTGCTTCCTCAAGTCCGGGCATGTGCGCCGGATTAGGCTTGTTGCAGTTTCGAATCGCAGTCACGAGCAGGCGAAGTCGTGAGGGTTCTTGGCACAGCGCGATTTCAGGGGACGTATGTCGGATCGATCCTGTTGGCAAGGCTGGCTATGCAGGGCTGGCCGTTGCCCAGCGAACCAACGTGCAGACGCTCCCAGCGCCCCTGCACTAAGTTATTGCAGCATCAGCTACTTAGGGCTGGTGCCGGGAGGGGGAGTTGAACCCCCAAGGTGCTAAGCACCGGCGGATTTTGAGTCCGCTGCGTCTGCCAGTTCCGCCATCCCGGCGTAGTGATAACTCACTGAATTGTAGCATCGTGCTGCTCTTTCTCTGACTGCTCTGTCCAAGGCAAAATGGCGATAACTGTGACGGTCCTTGTCTGCGGTCTCTGCGCTCCAGAGCTGCACACTCAAGTCTTTTCTTCCACCTTTCCGTCGACAATGTTTTGTCAAGGGGCGCTCTCCATCGTGAGGGACGGCCGCCGATCCTCACGATCACGTCGCGGTCAAACGTCGTCGTCGGATATTGGGGCACCAGCATATCGGTTACGCCGAGTTCGAGCTGAGCCCGCCTGCCGGCTCCCGCGATCGTGCCGACTGCTCGCTGCAAACAACCAGTTTGGAGACGCTCGCGATGTGTGGAATCGGCGTAATCAAAAACTTTCCCGCAAGGCCAGGCGCTTGTCGTCAGGACCATGGTGCGGTTTACCCGCGATCGATTGGTTTACCCGCGATCGACACGCGATGCCATGTGCCCATGGTGGCTGTGGCGCAGTGACCACTGCTCGAAAGCCTCTGCAAGGTAAAGCGGGTACAGACACTATGCAGTTCCTTGCAGACCCGCAAAGCAGACTGTCCTCGCAACCCCGGTTAAGTCCTTTGATTTGAGTCTCACAAAAGCCGCTCATTTGGCAACCAACCTGCACGTGAGGACGCAAAAGCCAAAAACCAAGCAAGAAAACCCCAGGGCTGCCAAGCCCACGCCAAAAAGGGTCCTCGCCGCCGTTTGCGCTTCGTCCGGCAACTGTCCTGAGGCAGATCGAGGGAATAACGCAAGAGACCACTCATGCTATTGACGAATAGGAAAAAAGCTCCTGTTTTTGTCCTCGGCTGTCCGCGTTCGGGCACTACGTTGCTGTATCACATGCTTCTGTCAGCGGGTCGTTTCGCTATCTACCGGGCCGAATCGAACGTCTTCAACCTGCTGGTGCCGCGCTTCCGCAGCCTGCGATCCGCGAGAGATCGCGAAGAGCTGATGGCTCACTGGGTCCGCAGCGAGCTCTTTCGCGTCTCGGGACTGGATCCCGCCGCCATCCAGGCAAAAATCATCGCCGAGTGCCGGAACGGCGGGGACTTTCTGCGGATGACGATGGAAGCCATTGCCGAGAGCCAGGGGGTGGAG
>Ga0123356_10000131_pt1 | contig 83189 bp, 67 predicted proteins | sample TergutEmb28metaG_2_FD_92546 | JGI IMG/M metagenome (GOLD analysis project Ga0123356, IMG submission 92546) | Embiratermes neotenicus P3 segment gut microbial communities from Petit-Saut dam, French Guiana - Emb289 P3 | ecosystem: Host-associated > Arthropoda: Insects > Digestive system > Gut ...
CGGCAGGCGTTCCTTGATAAACGACAGCATCCACGGAACTATATCGAACGCTAAAATCATAATAACTGCCGCGCCAACTCCGAAGAAGGGCGTGGTTATTACCATGAACATTCCCGCGTAGAGCAGCATTGCACCCCATTGCAGAAACATGATTTGCTCGCCTGTTTCCTCGGGACGAACGGCTTTATTGCGCATGGGAAACGCGTTTTCCGCGAAGTCCTCGAGCAGCATACGAAGCCAGTAAGCACCGATTGCGGCGGCTTTCATTATTGTAAAATGCTCGCCGCTGAAAAATTCTAAGCCGCTGAGTCCGTTAATCGCGTTGAGAATCGCAGAGGTTGCGAGAATAATGTAAATCGTCGGCATGACATAGTCGGCGAATCTGTCGAAAACGAAACGCTTTTTAGATTCATTAAACGCATCGTATTTGCGGCGTAAGGGTCGCGTTCCGCCGAGGATTAACGTAGTTGCGAAGAGCGTGAACATTCCTACCAAGGTTCGTATTTCATCTACTCCCGCCGCGTTGCCGTTTACGACGGCAAGCACTGCGATTGTCGCCCAGGCAAGGAAGCCTGCGCCCGAATCGAGAATACCGAGCATGACGATTGCAACCACGAATATGAAGGCAGGCGGCATTGCGTGATAGCCCATCTGCATTGAACTGTACGCGCCCAGCGCGATTCCAGCGAGCCAGAGCAGATACCCGCCTGAGCCGAACATCGCGCGCGCCCAGGAGCCGTCCCCTGCGAAGCGGTTGAGAATGAAGGAGGTTCTTGCGGTTTTTTCCTGCAATTTAACGCTGATTTTATCGCCCGTTTTTCTGAATAAAGATAATTTCCAAAGCCCGAACCTGTCGCCCCAGCCCTGTTCATCGTCATCATCGTCGTCTTCATCATCATCGTTGTTTTTGAAAATCATTTTGCGGACGCGCTTTTTTGAAACGCCCGCGATTGTCGCAATACCGCCGAGCAGTCCGAAGGTCACGGCGACCTGCGCGACTGTTTCGGGCTCGCTTTGCGCGTCGTAGAGCGGCACGCCCGCGATGAGTGACCGCGCCAATCTTGAGTCGCCGGGGTCAATCGGCTCGAATAACTGTGCCGAGCCTGTGAACGCTGTCAGAATCCCTTCGCGGTCAAGCTGAAACGGAGCGACTGCCTGAACAGCGAAGCCGTCGGGGCAGATTCCCTCGGCGATTATGACATGATTCCCCTGCTCCAAATCATCGGGGAAGACAGTGTTTATGCTTATACTCCCCGCTTCGCAGGTCATGCTTGTTCCGACAACCCGCGGTGTTGAATGAATAGTAATCGTAAGCTCGGAAAGCGGCATTAAGCCTGTCGCTTCCAAGGAAATCGCTTTCCCTGCCACCGATGTCCCGATTTCAATATCCAAGCTCATGTGTACGGCGGGGCTGGGCGGGAATATATCGGAGAGCAGATTCGCGAGCCCTGTCGGCGGCTCGGTTGTGTCTGTAACGATTACCGGAATATGCTCTTCTTTGGCTTCTTCTTCCGGTTCTGTTTCTTCTTCGGTTTCCGGTTCGGGAATCATCGGCTCTTCGTAGAAAATTTCTTCGTGTTGTTCTTCGGGAAGAGCTTCCTCCTGCGGAGGTCGCGGCGTTTCAAAGGCATTAACAGGCGGCGAAGCCGCAGTTACTATCGCCGGCGGGATTGTAATTATTGGCGGAGCTTCTGTGATTGCTGTCGGCTCGTTTGTTGTCACAGGCGGCGGAGCTTCCTGCGTGTCTGCCGGCGGCGAAGTAACTACCGTCGGCGGCTCGCTTGTTGTTACGGGCGGAATTGTCGTGATTTGGGCGGGCGTAGTCGTAGTTACGGGCGGGGTTGTAGTTACTGTTACGAGCGGCGTCGTAGTTACAGGCGGTGTGTAGCCGCCGCCGGGCCTGTTAGTTGTAGTGGTCGCGATTGGGGGAGTTGTTGTCGTAACAGGTGGTTCGGTCGTTGTAACAGGTGGTTCGGTTGTTGTAACAGGTGGTTCAGTCGTTGTAGTCACCGGCGGCGGTTCACATATATCGCAAATGCCGCAGTCTCCGCAGACAGGACAGCCGCAGATATTGCATGAATTATTGCAGGCTGCACAAGCGCAGTCACTGCATGAATTGCCACAGGTTGCACAAGCGCAGTCGTTACAGCCGCTGCAAATAATTGCCGCGTTTAGGAACATCGGCTGTGCTGTAGGAGCGGCGTATTTCCACAAGTCCGCGCCTGTTACGCTGTAATCGCCTGCTGTTACCGCCGCGCTTCCTACGTTCGCGGAAGCGAAGCCCGCGTTGCCGCTGATTGCGGTCACGTCGTCGCCGTTAATCACGCCGAGCAGCTCAGGCTCGGTTAAAATTGTTGCATTTGTGTTACCGTCGTAAACCTTATCTTCAACTGTGCCTGCGCTCCATTCGAGCGGCTTCGGCAGTATTCTGAAGCTCTCGCTTACGCCGATACCGAGATTCGTTGCAGTGTCGAGCGTTGCGGTAATTACATAAATACCCGGCAGAGCAGGCGGCGCAAGGTCGCTGTAAGGCGTGTTGAAGCCGTCTGCTGTTATGCCGTCGTAATGAAAATCGAAATCGTCTCCGCCTGTGCTTACTGCAAGCGGAGCGGGTAGTGCTTCGCCGTAGTGAATATTGGTGGGTGCGGCGACAATCACCTCACTGACTGTTTTGTCTGTGAGCGTTACGACGACGTTAATAATTACGTCGCTGTAGTTCGTAAAGCCGCCGATATTAACGGGAATCACCGTGGTTTCGCCTACGTTTGCAATGCTTAAACCGCTTTCAAGATTAAACGAAAGTGTGCCGTCTTGCACGCTTGCGCCTGTTGAAATATTCGCGGCTTGCCCTTCATACGCCTGCACGGTGTACGTTAAAGGCTTGCCGTCTAAGTTATATGCGGTTACTAACGATTCAAGATTAACCGTCCGCGTCGAGGTATCCGCGAAGGTTATATTAAAAATCTGATGCTGATTTCCGATTAGAATATTTGTTTTTGTGATTTCAAATACTTCGTTGCTTAAATTAAGGCTGTAGCTGTTGTCTGTGGGTGCGAGCGTTCCGAGTTCAAACGCGTAAGCTCCTGCGTCTTCGCCCTGCTCACGTTCGAGCGTGCCTGTGAAGGCACTGCCGGGCAAGCCCGCGCTGTTCGTGAACGTAAACTGCGGGTCGTCAGCTCCGAAGACCTTGCTTTGCCCTGCCACAGGAGTAATCGTAACGTTCGGGTCGATTATATTCAACGTAATTTCCGTGGTCGCGGGAGCGTCGCCGCTTGTGAACTCTTCACCGAGCGGGTTATATGAAACCGTAAGCGTATAGCTTCCCTCCGCAAGCGAGTTAAGATACGCCGCATAAATCGTAATTATATTACCCGAAACGCCGTAGTCGCCTGCCGTCAGCAGTGCCGCTCCGTTATGGATTTCATCGAATGTATTACTGCCGAGCGAAATCTCAGCCGTCTTATTCCCGCCGCCTAAGAAGTGGTTAATCTCGGTTGTGACCGCCATGCTGTCGGTATATACCACCACGCCGTCCGCGCGGATAATCGCTTCATTTCCTGCGTTGTCGGTGATTCTTGCGTAAATATATCCCTTGAAGCTCGGCGAAATACTGAACGGCGCGTAGCTTTCCCAAATAGCGCCGCTCATGGCGCTTGCGCTTGTATATGCGCTCTCGCTTAAATAATACTCAATTCCCGCAACGCCCGAGCCGCTGTCCGCGCCTTCGACCGTTACATCAATAGTATCGCTGAAAAACAGCCCGAAGGTGATTGTATTCAAAAAAGCTGTAAACGCGTTAGTGCCGATTGTAATCTCACCTGTCGGAGGTGTAATATCTGCGAAATTCGCCGTTACCGTTACGTCGTTCGCAGGCATTAAAAACGTCAGCGGATTTGCGGTATTATCAGCGATATTAGCGCCGCTTACCGTCCAGCTTATGAAGGTATAGCCCGTGTTCGCTGCTGCGGCTATGTCAATTAAATTATTCTCAATGTAGTTCCCGCTGTCTGTGCCTGTGGTAACGCCGTTCTGCTCTGTAGTTAAAGTCAAGAAATATTCGGGCTCAATCCATTCTTCGATGATAATAACTGCGTCGGGGCTTGCGTTATGAGTCGCGGTTTCCGCGTAACGAACGTGATACTCGCCCGGGCTGAGCCCTGTGATTTCCCCGCCGATAACTGCAGTGTAGAGCAAATCTGTGCTTCGCTTGTATTCCATACCTGCTGTGACACCTAAGATTTTCCCGTCGTCGAGCGGTCTTGTTTCGTTGGTTTTATCAAGTCCCTGCGGCGCGGACTGCTCTGCCTTTTCAACCGTCAGCGTATAGCTTGCGGTCGCGGGGATATATATGTTATCCGTGGTAACAGACGCACTAATCACAGCCGAGCCGACACTGATAATCGTTATTTCGCCTGTGTTTTCATCTACCGCCGCTACGCTCGGATTATCGCTTATATATGTAACCAAGCCCGTGCCGTCGCTTACTGCTGCGGGGTTTGTAAAGTTAGCGTCGCCGTAGGCTCTCAGCTGATTGCCCTCAGGGAACGAAAGCGTTCTTGCTATCCAGTAGGAATGGGTGAAGGTCGCGGTGATTGTGATAACGCCGCTCGCTGTATCGCTTGTGTTTATTGCGTAATTCTGCGCCACGCTCGCACCTGCTTGCGTGAGGCTTACGAGCCCTGTGCCGCCTGTGAAGAACAGCGTGTTCGTATCCGTGCCGCCGCCGTCACCCAAAACATAGCTCAGCGTGATTATATCACCCGCACGCCCGCTTGAAGCCGAGAGCGTTACTTCTGTGTCGCCCGCGGCATTTCCTATATTCACAATCGCAATGTTATACGGAACCGTTTCGCCGAGCGTTGCAGTAACCTCACCGTCCGCGTCGGAACGTGTGATAATGCAGGTAATGATTTTGCCTGCTTCTGCGCCTGTCAGCGTCAGTGCCGCGTTGTTCGCGCCTGTGATACTCGCGCCGTCAGCCTGCCACTGAAAACCGAACGCACCGCCGCCGCCTGTAAGCGCGCTTGTGTCAACGCTCAAGTCCTGCCCGATTGCGTTTGTGCCGGAAATCGTTGCCGCGCCTTCAAGGGGCGGGAGCTTGATTAAAAGTGTAATTTCCGTCGTTTGAGGTTCATCGTTCCCTGCCGTGTTCACGAACGACTCGCCCATCGGGTTATATGAAACCGTGAGCGTATAGCTTCCTGCTTCTAATGAATCAAGGTAGCTTGCATAAAACGTAATCGTACTGCCCGTGACGCTGAAGTTACTTGAAGATAACGCGTTCCCGCCGTTTCGTACTCCCGCAACTGTATTGCCGTTTAGTTTTACCGCTGCCGTTACATCGCCGACAGAGCCCTTGATATATTCTATGCTCGCTGTGTCCTGTTCGCTGTCGGTGTAAATTACAGTCCCGCCCGACGCGATAATCGTAACATTCCCCGCGTTATCGGTTATTCTTGCGTAAACTCTGCCCTTGAAGTTAGGCGGGACAGTAAACGAACCGGTGTAAATATGCCAGTTGTCTGTGCCGTTTAAGGAATATTCAATAGCAGCGACGCCCGAGCCGCAGTCCTCGCCCGTGATTTCTACCGTAATATCGCTGTTAAAAAACAAGCCGAAGGAGATTGTATTTATGAACGCCGCAAAAACATTGCTGCCTATTTTCACTGTGCCTGTCGGCGCAATATCGTCGTTCCATTTTGCATAAAGCGTTGTATTGCTTACAACCTCGTTGCTTGAAAATATCCATGGATTTGCGAGTGCCGAATCGCTGTACCAGCCGCCGAAGGAATAGCCTGTTCTCGTCGGAGCGGGCGGCGCGGGGACTGTCTCGCCGTGCTGAATATTGTAGAGTGAATCAACCGCCGAGCCGCCTGTTGAATCGAAATCAACGTCATATTTATTCGCCGTCCATACTGCAAAAACAGTTACCATGCCGTTACCCGTGAGCAAGCCGTTAACATCATCTGCTTCATACGTTCCGCCCTGCGTGAATGTTCTGACCGAGTTTTCCCAGCCCATGAACGTATGCCCTATTCTGAAAGGTTCAGCGAAATTGGGGAACGTGAAGTCTTCGTTCGCTTTTGCCGTCCGCGTCTGCGGGAAGCCGTTAAGCTCGCCGCCGTTCGCATTAAACGTAATCGTGATTACTCTGCCTTGCCCCGAATTACCGGGAAGCGCAGTGCCGCCGCCTGTTATATCATCGCCTGCAATGCCGCCTTTACCTGCCTTGCAGTCCGCGTCGCAAACAGGGTCGCAGTCACAAATGAATAGGTTCCCGCCGTCGCCGCCGTAAATTTCTCCGCCGTTATTTGTATTGCCGACTGTTCCTATGCCGCCGTCGCCGCCCATGCCGAAGCCCGAGCTTCCGCCGTTACCGCCTCTAATTATGCCTTTGTTTATTATTTCACCGCTGCCGCCCGAAACGTGAACTCCTGCGCCGCCGTTGCCGCCTCTTGCATTTTCGGAGTCGCCGCCGTTACCGCCGATTACAGTTCCGTTGTTGACAACTCTGGCGCTTGCTCTGATTCCTGCGCCGCCGTTGCCGCCGTTTCCTGTGTCGGAGCTTGCGCCGTTACCGCCGCGAACGGTTACACCCGCCCCAATCACAAGCCCTCCGGTGTCGATTTGAACGCCAAAACGCCCCGTGCTTCCGTTTATTCCGTGACCGCCTTGAACAACGGACGTTCCGCCTGCGTTATTAATAATTTCAATAGCGACTGCGCCGCCTGCTCTGACGGCGATAGTATTGAGAGGCGCGAAAATCCCGAAGCCGTTCATGTCGATTATGACGCTTGTATTCAGCTCTAAGGTCTGCGTTAAATGTACGTCTCGCGTGAGCTTGATTGTTGGCGGACTTGTCGTGTTGTCAAGCTCTGCGAAGTCCGCGAATACATCGTCTACCTTGTCGGGAGTCAGCGGACTTGTGAGCGTTCCGCCCGGCTCTTTTACCACCCACTGCGGGTAAAGTATCACGCTCGGCGACGGGTCGCTCCACGCGCCCGCGAACACGCCGTTCTCGTCGATAATACGCGTGCCGCCGCTTGTTTCAGTCCAATAGCCGTTGAAGCTGTAGCCCGTAAGCCGAGGCAGGCTTGTGATTTGTGTAGGCGTGCTGTCGAAGGTTGCGCTGTGAGTCGCCGCGCCGCTTGTTGTAGCACCTATTTGACTCAGCGAAATCAGCGTAGTATTCGCTGTCCATTGCGCGAACAGCTGAATCGTCGCATTGTTTGTAGTTGACAGGTTATTCACCGACTGACGGTTGACATATACAGTTCCTGTGCCGTTTTGCGCTGTGTTCCAGTTACCAAACGTATAGCCGGTTCTGGTAAACTGATTATCCGCTAATAGCTGTGCTTGGTCGTAGGTAAAGCCTTGATTGAGCATCGTGCCGCTTGTGCTTCCGTTGCCGTTAAAGCTGATTGTATACGTATTCGCTGTCCAGCGTGCATGGAAGGTCGCGTTGCCGTCCCTTTGCCAAACGCCGCCTACTCCTGTGAAGCCGCTTACATTCGCCTGCATAGTTCCGTTTGCGGCGATGATTAAAACGCCGCTTGAATCCTCTGCAGTCCAATAGCCTGCGAAGGTATATCCCGGGCGGCTTGGTAAAGTAATTGCAGGCACAGCGCCGAAATTAACCGTTGCATTCCCTGAGCCGCCTGTACCGCCGTGACGGTTGAGCGTGATTGTATATGTATTCGGAATCCAGCGCGCGTAGAGCGTTGTTGCCGCCGTCCTCTGCCAAATCCCGCCCGCGCCTGTATAGTTCGTTACCGATGCTTGCAAAGTACCGTCAACGCTGATTACCTGCGAGCCCGTGCCGTCTGCGCCCGTCCAGTAGCCGCCGAAGACGTAGCCCGTTCTTGTCGGCGCAGAATAGCCTGTTTTTACCGCTGAATCGTAAACAATCGAGAAGCCTGTCGAGCCGCCCACACCGCCGTTTGTGTCAAGCGTGACGTTATATGTATTCGGCGACCAGTGCGCGTGAAGCGTCAAATCCGCTGTGCGAATCCAAACACGCCCTGCCGGACTGACTGCACCGTCGCGGTTGTACCACATCATTCCGCCGCCGTTCGCTGACTCGAAATATCCCTCGAACGTATACCCTGTACGGGTTGGGCGGGTTAATGCCGGCAAAACCGAATCGTACACTGCCGTCAGGTTTGCCGAGCCGCCTGTGCCGCCTTGTCTGTCAAAGAAAATCGTGTTTGTGTTGGCTGTCCAGTGCGCGTAAAGCGTAATATTCGCTGTGAAATTACACGTTCTTGCGCCCGTGCCGTTGGCGTTGAAGTAGCGCGTTCCTCCGCCGTTAACGGCGGAAAAATATCCCTGGAAGGTATATCCCGTGCGGGTTGGCGGGGTGATTGTCGGCATGGTAACATCAAAGGTCACTGTTGAGCTTGTATTTCCGCCCGTGCCGCTTTGACGGTCGAAGGTCGCAGTGTATGTATTAGCCTGCCATCTTGCCCAAAGCTGGGTGTTTCCTGCCGTTGTGTAAACTGCTGTATTTACTCTTGCGCCCGAGCCGTTGTACCACTGCACACCGCCCGAAGCCGCGTTTGTCGTCCAGTAACCCATGAAAGTATATCCGCTTCGTGCCGGTACGGCAACGCTTGCAGGGATTTGCGCGTCGTAGGTTACGCTTGTGCTTGCTGTGCCGCCTGTTATTGCTGTTGACGGGCTTACTATTACCGTGTTTGTACCGTGGTAGGCTGTGCCTGTGTTGTTGTAGTTTATGTTGTAGACGTTTGGCGTCCAGTGGGCGTGCAGGCTTGTATTCCCTGTTAAGTTCCATGTCCTTGCAGACGTTCCGTCAGCATTGTAATACCGCGTGCCTGTGCCTCCTGCGCCGCCGAAATATCCTTGGAACGTGTAGCCCGTGCGCGTAGGACGTGTTATAGCAGGCATTGCCGCGTCGTAGGTCGCCGTTACGCTCGTTGTCCCGCCGCCGCCGCTTTGCATATTGAAGGTAACAGTCGAGGTGATGGCGCGCCACTGCGCAAACAAAGTTACGTCAGCAGTCATCGCAAACACTGCATTCGCCGCACGAACTGTCCCTGTTCCGTTTGCGGCAGTGTTCCAGCCGTTGAAAGTATAGCCTGTTCTTGAAATAGCTCCGTTAGACGTTGATGCACTTGCAACCGTAGCGTTCAGCCCGTTGCCGTATCTCATAGCAGGCAGAACCGTCCCCGTGCCGCCGTTGAGGTTATAAGTAAGCGTGCGGACAGGTTGATGACCAAGATTTGTAGTAGCCGCCAGATTTCCTGTCCTGTTCCAAACAGTATCGGAAAACCAAGAAAAAACAGTTGTATTTGCAGTACCGACAGTTACAGTTACACCATTGAAATCGGTAGCTGTTCCGGTTGATTGGGTGACGCTTGTGGCATTGGCTTGCAACGTCATAGCCAGCGCACGATTTTCTGCAGGAACAGCAGTGGCATTACTATTCCAGTTTCCGACTATACGCCCTCTGTTTGGTCCGCCCGTTGCTCTAACCGCACCGCATAACGCAACGTTATTGCGAACGTTATTTGCGTTAAGCTGTGCGACTACACCTAAAACACCGCCGACAGAATTGTTGCCTTGAACCGTGGGGGCGCGCGAAAGATTACGTTGAATTATTGCACTTGTGGCTGTAATTTCGTTTATATAATTATTCCCTACAATACCTCCGACACTGCTCCCAGCAGAAACGACACTGTTGTGTACATAGTTATCTTGTATAGTTCCGAAATTTGCTCCCGCTATACCGCCGACATTGTTTCCGGCAGTGAGATTAATATTTACATCAACACGGCATCTTTCGACTAATCCGCCGTCGCGGACAACGCCTGTAAGACCGCCGACCCAGTTTCCGCTTCCTGTTATATTGCCTGTGACCGTGAGGTTGCGGACAACGCCGTCAGTAACGCCGAAAAAGCCTTTGTTGTCGATGGTTCTCGATAAATTCATACCCGAGATTGTATATCCGCCGCCGCAGAAAGTTCCGCTGAAACGCGCAGTGTGCGTGCCTATGGGAGTCCATCCGTTTGTTTCGGCTGTCAGAGCAATGTTGTTCATCAGCTTTACGTGCTGACCCGAATACGAAGTGCCGTTAAGCACGTTTGTTCTGAATTGGACCAGGTGTGCTTGAGTGGAAATGCGCCACGGGTCAGCGGCTGTGCCGCTTCCGCCGCCGCCTGGGTTCGCGCTTGCTTCAATCACAAACAACGAGTCTTGTAAAAAGGGAAACGGAAAGAAAGCCCCTACAACCATAAAGAGGGCGATGATTATTGATGAAATACGTTTCTTCATGATTAATCACCTTGTAAATACTTATATACTTTAATTATTTTTTTGCATATATAGTACATTATAACATATCGCCCGCAATAAATCCGCAACAAAAACAGGCAAAAAAAGAAAAAACCGAAAATATTTTTTCGGTTTTTTCAAAAATTATATTTATTTCTTCGGAATTTTGATTATAACGGTTGTGCCTTTGTTTATTTCGCTTGAAATTTCAAGCGTTCCGCCGCATTGTTCCTTGATTCTTTGGGAAACGTTCGTAATACCTATATGCTCTTTTTCATCTTTTCCAGAGTTATGAACGTCATACCCTGCGCCGTCGTCTGCTATGGTTATAAAATTTTCGCTGCCGGCTTCGCAAATTGAAATTGTGATTGTTCCGCCGCCTTCCTTTTCGCCGATGCCGTGCTTGACGGCGTTTTCAACAATCGGCTGAACAGTAAGCGGCGGCAGTAAAAAATCACTCGCTTCGATATTATAAATCACGTTCAGCGCATTGCCGTAAATCGCTTTTTCCAAGTCAAGATAGCCTTTTACGTGGTTTAACTCCTTTTCAATGCTGATTAAGCCTTTATAGCTCAGCGATTCCATGTTACTGCGTAAATATGCAGAAAAATCGAGTGCCGCCTTTTTGGCTTTTTCGGGGTTTTTAGTGCAAAGATTGGCAATTGCGGATAGTGCGTTATGCAAAAAATGCAGTTGAATTTGTGCGAAATAATCTATAGAATTCATATTATTTAACTCTGCTTTCATTGAATTTTCCGATTGTCATTTCTGCCCAGCTGTACTGCGCCATGTACTGCCCCGCATAAGCATTTACGCAGCTCGGGTCGCCCTTCATGAAGCCGTAGCTGTCGCATATTATCCTTTCGGGAATAACGGCAATACTGTTATGACGCTTCGATATAATATCGGCAATTCCCGCTTCATTCAATGTTTTTATTAAATCGCTGAACAAGTTCCGCAGATATGATTTTAAATTATCGGTGTTCGGTTTATTTTCCCACAAAACTGAAATAAGCTCGCTTGTATCTATTTCCGCGCCATCTCTGTCGATTAAATATGCAAGCAGCTCTTTTGTCTTTTTATAAGCAAATTTAAGCGTTTTTCCATGTGAATATATTTCAAAATTACCGAAGGCTTGTGCGTAAACCCTTGCGTTGCTTTTGAGCTCAACGGGATAACGTAAATTCTCGATTTCGCGCGCTACGGCTTCCTTTGTAACTGCCTTTAAAATATATCCGCTTGGGTAAAGCCCGAGGGCTTCGATTGCATATTCTGTATAAGCTGTCACAAAAATTATATTAATTCTCGGGTTATAATCCTTCAGCTTTTTTGCAACTGCAATACCGTTCATTCCCCACATTTTTATATCTAAAAAAGCTATGTCGCAGGGGTTATCCTTTGCAAACGTAAGAAGCTCAGAGGGCTTATTAAACGGAAAGATTTCCGCTGACGGCTGAACCTCAGCGATTGTGTCGGTGAGCAGCTCTAACGCTTGCTCGCTGTCGTCTATGGCAAGGATTCTCATAGCGGATTTGCTCCTTTAATGTTGTGATTATAATAGATATTATAGCACGAAAATAGTTAAACTTCAAGAAGAATTAATTTTTTACATGAAAAACAAGGCGCGGAATCCGCGCCTTGTTTATTAGTTCGTTTAACCGGGAGGAGGAGGCGGTGGGGGCGGAGGAGGAGGGGGTGCAGGTGCCAAGTTCCCCAACGCATTGAATAATTCTTGATACGCATTATCTATTTGCTGTTGTGTTGTCGCTGTACTTAGTGCGGTTTTAGCCGCGTTTATAGCAGCGGCGAAGAGAAACGCGCCGGCGAGTCCTTCCGCATGAGCTATCAAGCCTTCTAACTCGCTCCTGTCGAGCGGAGGAGGAGGGGGTGCAGGTGCCAAGTTCCCCAACGCATTGAATAATTCTTGATACGCACTATTGACTTGCTGTTGTGTTGTCGCTGTACTTAGTGCGGTTTTAGCCGCGTTTATCTGAGCGGCGAAAATGAACGCAACAGGAAGCTCTTCCGCATAGGCGATTAAATCTTCTAATGCACTCATATCGGGCGGGGGCGGCGGAGGTGGCAGAACCGCTCTTGCTCTGTCCATTTGAGCACGAAGATTTGTTATAGTCTCGTCAATATGTGCTTGCGTGACTGTTAAATCATCGTATACAGTTTCTGCCGCTTGCCTTGCGGCAACCAACGGAGCGTGGTGGGAGGAAATCAAACTCATAGTCGAAATACCTCCGGCTATAATAAAATTCAGTAACTCTATTTCAAGAGTTCTTGCCTCAGTAATCGTAGCTCTCCACACAGTCGAGTCAAGCGTCAGCATAAAGCTTATCGTTTCAAGCAATTCAACGAGCATCTGCGTTGTGGCATTAACCTCTGTTTGTGTTGCAGACGGAGAAATATTTTTCGAGTCATTTATTCTGTTATTCAATATTAACCAAGAATTCATAAAATGCATACTAAATGTAGCATTTATAAAATCGGATAACCCTTGCAAAAATTCTTCCGCTTCCTCTATTGCCGCGTCTAACGCGGTAAAGCTTACAGTAGGCAGAAGCGCTCTTGCTTGCGGGAGCAAGGTGAAAAGGAAATTTGCCGCCGCCGCGTTAACATCAGACTGTGTCAGCGCAGGATTCGCGAAGAGCGCGTTAGCGTCAGCGATTGCGGCGGTTAAGCCTTCTGCGACAGTCCGAAGTGCCGAGTCTTGCGTCTCATTGTATAAATCCATAAGCTCACTCGCGAGAATTGTACCATCGTGTATTACGGCGTCTAACGCAGTGGTGTTAAAAATTAATTTTCTTGCCGCGCTGATTGCGGCGCGAAGGTTCGCCGCCACTCTGTCAACGTCGCTCTGCGTGACATCGGGATTATCAAAAATATTATTGTTGCCGTTAGTGTTGCTTGCTATTGCTTCGCCTAACGAATTTGCGGCGCTTAAAGCTTCATAGTTCCAAAGGAATGGCGGTAACGTCAATACACCGGACAAATCCCACAATTCATCTGCATAGGCTGTCGCTTCGGCGAGTGCCGCGTCATATTCAACAACGTCAAGCTTAGCTCTCCTTATCTCTCTCTCCGCGTTTAAAGCAGAAACTGCAAGAGTTCCCGTTGCGCTCCAAAGAACGCTCTGTGTGATTGTGGGGCTCTCAAGAACTGCTCTTACGTTGGCGAGATTTAAGTTCACTTCATCAAGATTGGATTGCAATTGCGTTTTTCCTGTTTGAATTAACTTTTGCAATTCAATTATAACTGCTTCGGCGTCGCGGATTGCCGCGTATGTCGCAGTAGTATTGAGCGAAGCTATTCTCGCCGCCTGCGCTGCCGTGCGGAGCTTCACCGTTGCCGCATTTATATCGGCTTGCAAGGAAAATGCCTTTGTCCATATCGGCATCCCGACAAGGTCAAGCACTCCATTTAAATCATTGAAAGCTTCTGCCGCTTGTTGGTTGCCGCTGTTCATCAACGGTTCTAATTGTGCTAAAAGCATTAAAACTTCATTAAATTCAACATAGAAATCAGCGTAGTCGAGAAGATTCCAAGCATCGTTTTCAAAGCTGTACTTCCCTGCGGGAATGACTCCCGCGCTTGCTCCCGCGATGTTAGATATATCCCATGCCGCCCCGCTGAACCTATCGTTTAATATAAGAACATTAACCCTTAATTCAGCGACATGGATAAATCCACCGTAAGAACCAACGATTCTTACACCGGACGGTATATTTATCGTGCTTATCACGTTGAAGTTGAAACTACCGTTGTTTATAAAATTAGCAGCGGAGGTATAATCAAATGTACTTCTGTCGTCAATTGAGATAGAACCGTTACTGACAAGCTCTGCCGCGCCGCTGTAAATAAATTCACTGCCGCCTTTTACAATTATTTCAGACGTTTCTGTTGTGTTCAGAACGCCGTTGTTTGTAAACACTCCCGCACTTGTGATAAGAGGGAGAGAGAGGAAACGTGCAGACAAGTTATCGGTTGTGACGGGAAGGTTTGGGTCATATTCGGGGTTGTGTATCGAGGTTATGGATTGTTCCAAAACTTCGATTGTACCGCCGTTTGTGATAACGCCGTTGTTGTCAAAGTTTCCTTTAATAATTAAATCGCCGTTGTTTATGATTACGCCGCCCGGGTGATTTATAAATTGCGCGGCTTCATGAATTGGTTCACTTCCGACGAGCTTCGCTCTCCACAGGCGAACCCAATCGCCATACGGGCTCCAGCCTTCAATAGGAGGAACAGAGTAATCTGTTTCAGCTTCCCAAGCTTCGCCTTCAACCATAATCATGCCGCCTCTTATATGACGGTCAATCGGAATTGGGAATTCTTCGCCCGCCGCTGTCGTTATATCGCCCAAAGCTTCTTCAAGCACGATTCTTCCGTAGTTTTCAAATTTTGAGGTCGCAAGTGCCCATATTGACGAACCTGCTTCAATCGTGATTAATCCGTGGTTAATAATAGAATTGCTAATTCCGACCACAGTTCTCCACATACGCGCTCTGCCTAATTCGTCTACTCCTTCGTAGGCTCCCATAACGCGTATCTCACTGTTTTCGCCGACTATAATACTTATTTTCTTGAAGACTATAAATAAGTTTACTATTTCAAAATAACCGTCAAGAATCAGTTCGTCGCCGTCCTCTGCGTCGTTCTGTGCATTGTAAATATTTGCATATTCACCAATCAGCTCGCCGTCGCGCATGAGCAGCCATACCTTGTCGCCTCTTTCGGGGAGCGGGTGCTGTGCTTTGCTGCCCCACTGCGCTGTTGCGTCGCAGGCATTACGTGCAGTGATTAATGTATTTGTTTCTTCATAAACCTCGCGCTGAGTGCTGTTGAGCAAGCCCGTAAAGCTGCTGATTGCTTTGTAAACAGGCGAATTTATGCGGAGAGTTTCAAGAACAAAGCGCCCTGTATCGCTGAGCTTAACATCTGCTCCTGCGAAGTCGTCCAAAGCCTGCGAAGTAACCCAGCGTTCGTTGTTGAATACGTCGCTGCCGTCTTCACTGATTTGCAAACTTTCAACAAATCTTTCGGATACAAACACGGCTACCGCTAATCTTTCAAGCTCAATCTTATCGCCGACTTTTTGAGCGGCTTTAAATTTTACAACTGCCGCGTCAAGTGCCGCCGCCGCGTCTGATAAGTCCTTCGGGGTTTCAGCGTTGCGCCACATAGCCTCTGCGAGCGCAATAGCGTTCATCATTGCGTCATGCTCCGCTTTCGTAACCCATAAGGTGCCGCGGATTGCGCCGCTTGCATTATCAGCTATGAAAATATTTCTCAGTGCGGCATAAGCGTCTTCAATCGCTTTGTTCAAAACCTGTTTATTTAATGTAACTTCGGCTAATCCGAGCTGCTTCGCTGACTCGAAATTTGCCATCGCGTCTTCTAAATCCTCAACCATAGCAGAATCTCTGGATTTAATCGCAACGTCTAAAGCTTGCGCCGCTTCGCTCAAGCTTTGAAGCTCGTCACTTAAATCCTGCAATGCATCTGTTAAGTCGGATTCTGTAGAGTCTAATTCCGTGCGTGAAATGCCGGCGATTCTATCGTTCTGCTCATCAATTAACCTCTCGGCATTTGATTCTGTAGCAGTTCTTGAAAAAACCTCTTCAAATATATCTTGCACTATTGTTACAGAAGCTTCATATTCCTCGCGAGCTTCTTCAACGGCTTCTTCAGCTTCTTTTACAGCTTCCTCCGCTTCTTCGACGGCGGATATTATTCTTTCTATATTTCTTTCTGCTTCGTCAACAACGGCTTGCGCTTTTGCCGCTTCTATTGAAAGCAAAGCTATTTGATTTGCATCATTTGCAATGCTTATCGCTTGTCTTAAAGCGTTCATCTGTGTCTGTGTAACCCAGTATCTGTCTTCGCCTATATCCTTTCCGTCATTAGATACATACACGTTTACCCATAACGAATTTGCTTCGTCGATAGCGTCAAAGAGCTTGTCAGCGGAAGTATCCTCGGGCGCGCCCCCTGCTTCTTTGTTATTTATAAATATATTAATGACCTCTTCAAGCTGCGACGCGGTAATAACGCCGCTTTCGGGGTCGTATCCCGCTGCTTTGAGTGCTAAGAAGTCAGCACAGTCAGGCAGTACGGGTGTAGCGGGTTCACTTATAGGCGCGAAGCCTAAGAAGCTGCCGAAAGCGGCAAGAAATACACTTATGCTTGACTGAGCAGACTGGATTTGAGAATCTGTTCCGAAATCAATAGTTTTAGTGTGCGCGAACGATTCTTCTGCGTCTTTTAACGCAATCTCCATCATGTTCATATACGGCTCTTGAACAAAAAATCTGTTTTGGGGAATATTATCGGGAGAGTCACTCACAAGCACTCTCGATTTTGTCGAAAGCGCGAGTCTTAATGCGGATTCCATAGCTATGGGGACGGGGATTAAACCAGATACTCGCGGACTGTTATTGAAAGCCTCAATTGCGGCTTCTAATTCCGCAACTGCCGCATTTAATTCTCCGTGAGTAGTTGCAGCAGCTAATAAATTTGTCGCCTTGGCTACAGCCTCTTGAAAAGCTGTAAGAGCTTCCTGCGTAACACTTACCTGCCCCTGCATAAGATTAGCGGCACTTTCTACTTTTGAGTTCGCCAAAAGAACATTTGCGTTACCTAATGCATCTGTCAAGTTTTCTTTAGCGACTGTAAATAAGCCTGCTAAAATGCCTTCGTCGTCCGAACCGCCGCCAGCTCCTCCGCTTCCGCCGCCGGCACCGCCGATGCTTCCGAGAATTTCGTCAATAACTTCTTCATAAAGCGCGAATCCTGCTCTCAAGAGAGCAGCGGCAAGGGCATCAACGTCCTTCTCGCCGATGACGCCGTTTCTAACAAAGCGTTTCGGGTTATCAATTATAGTTTGGAGAACGAAAGGACTCGCTTCGGAAAAAGTGAAAGCTGAAAGCGTATGCCGCGGTGCTCCGCCGCCTGTGGAAATCCGCATGACGCGGTTGTTGCGCAGTTCTCTGCCGTCAACAATACCCATGCCTTCAAACATGGTGAAAATAACTAAGTCGTCAGACGCGCGCTCGACCGCAAAGTAAGTCCCGCGTATGCTGAGCGCGGAGCTCCCCACACGCACGTCAACGGTATCCGATGTTTTCTGCCGCATGGCATCAACCGTAATACCGCCTTTTAAAACTGTAATAGAAAGGTTTCTTCTCGAAACCGAGTCAACCCGAACCTCACTGTTCTTGTTGACCTGCACCAACGAGCCGTCGTCAAGCTTCAAGAAGCAAAGAGAATCATCGCCCGTGATGACGCGGTATGTATCGGAAAGCCTTTGTCCGCCTCTTGCGGCGAATTCCCTTGTCCCTCCGCGCGTCATTCTGACATCTTTCCCTTCAATCTCGTAAATCGTGATTGTCCGGGACGATACGCTTTCCGACGCCGCCGCTTCGATTTGCGCCAGCGGGACTACTATGCATATCGCAAGGAAAATAGCAAGGATTTTCTTAAACATGATGATTTCTCCTTTGTTTTAAGTATTTAATAATTATATACATAAGTTTAAAATTTAGTTACTATTTATAATATCATACATGGTGTGTCAAATCTGTACCAGATATTGGCATTGTGTTTAAATTCTTTATTTTGGGCAAACCTCAGTAATGAGGGGAGTGGGATTTTTTGGTAGTTTTTCGCTATATTAACGGGCAGAAGCTTGAGTCGCAGAGCATGAAAAATTATGTTATTGAAAGCGATATGATTTCAAGAGCAATAGCCGGAGTGAATCAAAGAATGACAGAAATTTCGACAAGAGACGTATCAAAGGAAATAACTGTTGAAATTATCTAAAAAATATGTTATAATGGGAGCAGAGGCTTGCTCTCGTTATTTCATGTGAGGTTAAATTATGAAAAATAAAAAAGCGGCTATTTATATTCGTGTTTCTACCGAAGCACAGCGCGAGGAAGGCTACTCCATTGACGCGCAGAAGGAAATGCTTACGGCGCACTGCGTTTCAAAAGGCATAAAAGACTATGACTTCTATATTGACGGCGGTTTTACGGGGAGCAACATCGAGCGCCCCGAGCTCGGGCGGCTTATAAGCGACATCAAAAACGGAGTCGTGAACAGCGTTTTAGTGTACAAGCTCGACAGGCTCTCTCGTAGCCAAAAGGACACGCTGTACTTGATTGAAGACGTTTTCAATCCGCACGGCGTTGACTTCGTGTCGCTCAACGAGAGCATGGACACCTCCACACCGCTCGGACGTTTAATGCTCGGGATTTTGTCCGCGTTTGCACAGCTTGAACGCGAAAATATCCGCGAGCGCACCCGAATGGGCATGAAGGAACGCGTCAAGGCGGGCTTGTGGATGGGGGGCGGCAGAATCCCCTTTGGCTACGATTACGACAAGGAGCAAGGGATTCTCGTTCCGAACAAGGATGCGGAAACTGTTCGCAAGATTTACGATTTATACTTAGAGGGCTATTCCTGTTCAAAAATAGCGCAGATGGTCGGCTTGAAGTATGAAAAGCTTGCTTTGCAGATTCTCACCCGCAAGTCTAATGCGGGCTTCATCAATTACAACGGTGAGGAATATATCGGCAGGCATGAGCCGATTATCAGCCTTGAAACCTATCAAAAGGCGATGGATTATATGCTCTCGCGCTCGGTTACGCGTCCGAGCGACAGCAATTACTTATTAACAGGGCTTTTGTATTGCGGCAAGTGCGGCGCGAAGCTGCGCTATCAGAAATGGGGCAAGCACGACTGCAAGTTAGTCTGCTATTCGCAGGATAAAAACAAGCCCCACCTGCATAAAGACCCGAACTGCGACAACGGACGGCAGTGGGCGGCGGACATAGAGGGCGCAATTGTACACGATTTGTTCACATTCTCGTTAAAGGGGAAAAAGGCAGTTAATATCAAGGAAGCGACACAAAGTATCATAGAAATATTAAAAAAACAATATGACGAGATTTCCAAAAAAATAAAACGCCTTTACGTTATTTATTCTGAGGGCGGTGATAATATTCTGCTTGAAACCATTGAGGATTTGCGCAAGCAGCTCACCGATATTCAAAAGCAAATCGAGCTTGAGCAGGAGCGGAATTCTATCAGCGGACAAATGCAAAGCTTGCAGAAAACGCTGACTACGCTTAAAGAAACATGGGAATACATGACGAGACACGAGCAAAAAAATATAGTCAGGAGCTGTATTAGCAAAATCGTCATCACCGATAACCAGGTTGAGGTTTTCTATAAATTTGATGATTTTATGAGGGAGAGTACTTGAAATATGTAGCAGAATAGATTATAATATAAGTAGAGGTTAAACGAAATTTCCACTATGGACATTCCTTGGCACTGCATACGTACTAAATTTTACGTTCAAGCTCGTATCAAAATTGTCAATAGATTTTATGAGCCCGATACAGCCGACCTGGAATAGGTCGTCAGGGTTCTCGCCGCGCCCCGAAAAACGCTGAATTACGCTCAGCACTAACCGCAGGTTCCCGTTAATGAGGTCTTCGCGCGCTTTCATGTCGCCGGTCTTGATTTTATTCAGTAATTCGATTTTTTCCGCCTCCTTGAGGACTTTTAAAGTGGCAGTATTTACGCCGCTGATTTCAACCTTGTTATAATACAAATCGAATCACTCCTGTCAAAAAAATTGCATACATAAAGTATTGACCGCGGCGATTCCTTTATTCGTATATTTAATTGGAAAAAAATAGTTTTAGGAGGCAGAAATGAGAAAAGTTGCTCTATTATTAGCGTTGTGCGTTGTTTTGGCGGGGTGCGGGGACAGCTTTGAAATTACGTTTAATGAAAGAACTCGTGAAGATATAGATTTTGAAAATATAATTATTGATGAAACCGACCCGGATTATATATTATTGTTAGAAGCTGAGTTTTTTGCATGGGGCGGTGTTGGTTACGCAGGTAGCACTCCTGTGTATCATTATTCATTTAAAAGGCTTTTTGAGAAAGAAAATGCTTTAGATTATTTTTATATGTTAGAGTCTAACGCAAATAATCAAGGGAAATTATATGCTTTATGTGCATTATTCTACTTAGATTACGACTTTTTTTACACTTTAATAGAAGAATACAGCGAAACTGATGAAGAAGTAACTTTTATGAGTGGTTGCTCAATGATTATTGGTTACGAAATGAACGATTTGATTAGAACAGACGGCAGAGGTATGGTTCGGCTACGGAATAATGATGATACGACAGATGATTGGCTTAAAAGAAATTTCAGAAAATCATTCGGTGTAGACTTTTACGGTGGTGGGATTCCCTGTATGTTAATGTTTAGGGTAGAAAGAATAGATATAATTGATGAGGAAAATTAATATGCAAATCAGAATCGCGGGGCTTGTCCCCGAATCTATTGTAGACGGCACGGGCTACCGCTTCGCGATTTTCGCGCAGGGCTGTCCGCATAACTGCCCGAGCTGCCACAACCCGCATACTCACGACTTCAGCGGCGGCGAGCTTTACGACACTGACGACATTATCGCGCGCGTAAAATCCTATCCGCACAACGACGGCGTGACTTTCACAGGCGGCGAGCCGTTTTGTCAGCCGGAAGCATTTCTTGAAATAACAAAAGCACCGGATATTTCTAACATCTGGTGCTTCACGGGTTATAATTTTGAAGAACTGCTCGCTGACAAAAACCCCGCTGTCCGCGCGCTTCTTGCGAGAATCGATGTACTTATAGACGGCAGGTTTGTTGAAGCGCAGTTCAACCATGAATTGAAGTTTAAAGGCAGTAAAAATCAGCGTTTCATTGATTGCAAAGAGAGTTTAAAGCGAGGAGAGGTCGTTTTAATTGAAGATTAGCGTTTTAATTATTTTTGCGCTCGTTTGCGCTTTTTTCGCGGGCTGTTCCGAGAGTGAAGGGAGCGGCTTTGTTTTTAAATACGATATTCCGGCGAATCCGGGCACGCTCGACCCGCAGACGGCGACAGGGCGGGTTGCTTCGCTTTTAATCGCGAACCTGTTCGACGGGCTTCTGCGCGTTGAAAGCGACGGCAGAATCACCGCGAACGTCGCGGCGGAATACTTCGTTTCCGAGGACGGCTTGACTTATACTTTTCTGCTTCGTGACGATGTTTACTGGTATTTTGACGGCGACTATTCCGTGAAATGTACAGCGTATGACTTTGTTTTTGCGTTTCGGCGGCTGTTTAATCCCGCGATTAAATCCGAGAACGCGCATCTTTTTTACAACATCAAGAACTCGCGGGAGGTGCATAACGGTGCAATCCCGCACCTTGACGCGGTTGGCGTTGAGGCGTTTGGCGACTTTGAGCTCGTAATCACGCTCGAAGAACCGAATCCCCTGCTCCCCTACCTGCTGACGACTTCACCTGCAATGCCCTGCAACGAAGAGCTTTTTGAGAGAACCGCAGGACGTTATGGCTTGAACGCGAACAGCGTGCCTTCTAACGGCGCGTTTTTCATAACGCACTGGAACTTTGACCCGTTCAGCAACAGCAGTGAAAGCAATCTTATAATCATGCGCCGCAACGAGAAAAACAGCGAAGCAGAAAGGATTTACCCTCGCGGATTGAATTTTTTTATTAATTACGCTGAACCTCTCGCGCACTTTGCTGAGGGCACGACGCACGCGCTTATAGCGGAGGGCGAAGCCGCAGATACGCTGATAGCGCGAGAAATTCCTTATGACGCTTTTGAAAACTCTGTTTGGGGAATTACTTTTAATACAAGCGGCGTTTTTAGGAACGCTGACTTGCGCTACGCGCTTGCGGCGGGCTTTGACCGCGCTGAGGTTAATTTAAATAAAATCGGCTTTCGGGAGGCGCGGGAAATAATTCCGCCGATTATAACTACTTCGGGAGCTACGCAGATAGAATTCGACATTGAAACAGCCCGCGAGACTTACGAGCGCGGTGCGGACGCCGCAAGACGCAATAACCTTGTCGGGCTTCGCGTGATTATTCCAGCTGATGAAAATAGCACAGCCTATCAGTATTTAAGCAGGATTCTGCACGAATGGCAAAAGCACCTCGGCTTTTTTTGCAGCATTGAGGTACTTACAGCAGATAATTTTGACCGCGCGCTAGCATGCGGCGATTACGACATTGCAATGCTAAAGCTCACAGGCGAATACAACAGCCCCGAAGCTTATTTGAACCGCTTCGGCGATTTCACGGAGGAAATGCTGCTTGAACAAGCGATTTTCATTCCCGTCTGCTTTCAAACCGAGATGTTCTTCTACGACAAAAAGAGCGAGGGCTTGGTTTACAATCCTTTTACGGGAACTGTTATTTTTAGGGACGGTAAGTATTTCTAACTAAGCTTTCCGAATTTGCTATACGAAACGCGCTCTTCAAACGGGAGCTTCTCGCGCCTTTTCATTTCATTATCCGGCAGTCCGACAGGAAGCACAACGCGAAGATGATGATTTGGGAGCGCGCCGAGAACTTTAATTGCCTCGCGTTGCTTTTCTGCGTCAAAATAAGGGCTGTCTAACCACAGCGAGGAATAACCCAGCGCAGTCGCGGCTAAAAGCATTTGCGTGGCGGCGGCGGAATAATCCTCCATCTCAAAGTTTACTGTACCTTTTTGCACTAACTTGTCAGTCAGCAGGGCAATCGCCGCAGGCGCGGTCAGCATACCGTCAGTTGGTGCGACATCGCAGAGCGGCGCAACCGCTTCCCTATCCGGCAGAAGAATCAGTCTCACGCACTGGCTGTTCATGCCCGTAGGAGCCGCGAGCCCTGCTTTAGCGATAAGCTCAAGGTCGGCGAGCGGCACAGGCTTCGGTGAAAACCGCTCTTTGTGCGAATATCTTTTCTCAATTGCTTCAAAAAAGTCCATATTAATGCCCTTTCAGTAAGAAATAATTATAGTCATAAATTAATTATATCTAAATACATATTTTTTGTCAATGATTTTTGTTGACAAAAGCTGACTTTTATGTTAGACTATACTTTATAGGACTTTATAGGACGTCAAGAACAGGAGGAGCTTTATTATGGCTTTTATAAATATGATGGAAAAAATGGTAGAGGTGCGCATGGAAGAGCGCATGAAAACAGGCGATTATTGCAAGTGCGACCAGTGCTTGGAGGATATTAAGTGTATCGCTCTGAACGCCCTTCCGCCGAAATACGTGAGCACTACAAAGGGCGAGCTTTTCACGAAAATCGACCAGCAGATGATAAGGCAGAATGTACTTGACATTGACGTTGCGGTGATTAACGCGCTTGAATTCGTACATAAACGCCCGCGTCATTAATATTTCATGACAAATAAAATGCGCCGCTCTTACGAGCGGCGTTCATAATAATTAAAATCTGTCTCGTATTGTCGCGGCGGCTGTCTCGGAAACGGTGAAATGCCCGCTTGAATTGGTTGTACCGATTGGCACGTAATAATCCGCTAAATTAAAGCTATTCTGCGTGGTAAACATATAAGCCTGCTGATTCTGTACAAAATCATTAAAATCAAGGCTGGTGTCAGTGTTAAGAATTCTGTAAAACAAGCTTTGCAGCTGCGGAACGCTTAGATTTCTGCTGTTTTTATTAATGAAATTAGCGACTGCGACACCTTGAACCATGAAGCGGTAGTCCTCACCCTGCTCATAATCGGGATAAGTTATGTAGTTATAGAGGTCTTCGCCCGTGAATTCATAAGAGCCGGCTAAGAAATCAACCGCGCCGCCGTTCAAATCATACGGGACGTTAACAGGAGTGAAACCCGCCTCGTCCAAAAAGCCTATAAACGAGTCTTTATCGAACTTTATGTAGTGGTCAGCTTCAACACCGAGCGAGTTTTGGATTGCGTGCATAACGCCCCCTGCGCCGCCGTCTAAATAGTGCTCCGTCAGCGTCCCGCGCATATAGCCGACCTCTGCGTAAAGATTACTCTTGACCGGCACAACCAAAATCGCTTCATCGCCCGGGCGATAGTTAAGAAGCATATAATAATCTGGAACCGCACCTTTATTCTCCGACAGCATTAATAAAAACGTCGCGTTGAACGAAGCGTCAGGGCGATAATCAGCAGAGGTGCTCATTGCGGGAAGATTCTCCGCAGGGAAAAGAAAGTCCCAGATGTTATAAATAACAAAGCTGACAATCAGCGACATAATCATGAAAGTCAAAAGATAAATATACCAGTTGCTTCTTCTTTTGATTGATTTTTTTAACGACATTTTGACCTCCTGTGCAATTTTATGTAAAAATATATAATTTGCGTGTTATAATTTATTTTACCACATATTATATTAAAATACAATATGGAAATTGAGGTAATTTTATGGGTTTTCACGGCAGAACTTGGGTTGAAGCGAATCTTTGTGCCATAGCAAGCAACGTCGCAGAAATACGCAAAGCCGCTCCCGGCAAGGAAATAATCGCCGTCGTCAAGGCTAACGCCTACGGTCACGGTGACACTTTAATCTGCGCAGAGCTGAAAAAGCTCGGTGTAAACTTTTTTGCGGTTTCCTGCATAGACGAGGCTGTTCATATTAAAGAGGTTATCGGAACAAGCGATGTTTTAATCTTCGGCTTCACCGAAGCAAAACGCTTGAAAGAAGCCGCCGAGAACGGCTTTATTCTCACTATCGGCGATATTGAGTACGCGAGAGAGCTCAGCGCGTTCGCGTCGAGCGAAAACATTAAACTACGCGCTCACGTTAAAATAAACACAGGCATGAACCGCGTGGGAATCAATACGGAAGCCGAGCTTGAAGAAATCCTTTCTCTTTCGGGTTTGAACTGCGAGGCGATTTATACGCACTTCTCCTGCGCTGACAGCAATTCCGCAGATGACGTGGCTTTCACGCGCAGTCAGCAAGAAAAGTTTTTTGCCCTTGCTAAGAACCGCGGATTAAAGCTACATACACAGAATAGCGGCGGCGTGCTTTTTCACGGTGATTTTGAAGCTGATTATGTACGTGCGGGGTTGATTCTTTACGGGCTTTCGCCTGACTCGAATTTTCCTGCGCCAATCAAGCTGTCTCCTGTAATGTCGCTGAAGTCTGTAATTCATCAAATCCGATTACTTAATGCGGGCGATTTCGTCAGCTACGGCAGGACTTATGAAGCTTCCGAAACGCGCAAAGCCGCCGTGATTCCTGTAGGATATGCGGACGGATATTCGCGGAGCCACTCGAACAGCGGGTTTGTCGCTGTTAAAAGCACGCTCTGCCCTGTTCTCGGGCGGGTTTGCATGGACCAGATTGTAATTGATGTTACTGACGTGAGCGACGCGAAGGTCGGCGACGAAGTGCTGATTTATTCGGCTGATTTCAAGGAAACGAGCATTGACTACATAGCCGAGAAGCTCGGCACGATTCCTTATGAGGTGATTTGCGCAGTGAGCAACAGGGTTCAGCGATTACCCGTTTAAATAATTTAAGGTCTGCCGTCTACCTCTCTGACGTGTTCTACAGGCGACCAGTCGGTTATCGGGTTGCCGTTCAGGCGCAGTGTTGTTAATTCTTTCAAGTTTTCGAGCGGCGAAATATCGCTTATTTGATTATCGCGAAGCGTTAAGTGCCGCATTTTCGTAAGATTCGTAAGCGGCGTCAGGTCACTTACGTTGCAATCGCTCATTCTCAGCTCCGTAAGCTCTGTGAGGTTCGCGAGCGGCGAAATATCAACCACAGGATTCCCGCCGAGCTGTAAAACTTTAAGCTCTGTAAGCCCGGCTAAAGGCGAAATGTCGATAATCCTATTATCTCCCCATAAATTAAGCTCAACCAAGTTCGTCATATATTGCAAGGGAATTATATCCTCGCAGGTTAACCTCATGTCGGATAAATCCAGCGAAGTTAAATCTGCAGGAAAGTGCATATTTTTAATCGTTATGTAGTGCGGCGGTTCGTCCGTTATAACAGCGGCTTCGGGCGGGTTTTCCTCATCAGGCGGCGTTTCAGCTTCCTCCTCAGCAACAAGCGGAAGCTCAATTTCCGCTCTACTGCCAAAAGCACCGTCAACGTGCATTACAAGCACGATTACGGCAATAAAAACCACACAAACGCCAAACGCAAACAGGCGTTTTTCTTTTTGATGTTCGTTGTTCATTTTAAGTCTCCTTAAATTATTTTAAAGCCCCGCGACTATCCGCAGAATCCTAACCGCATCGGCAGAAGTCGGCTTCCCGCTAATATTATATCTCGCCATATCCCTGTCAGAAAGCCAATCCAAGCCCGCTATAGCTCTCAAAATCAGTATCGCATCAGAAGTATTTACAGCCCGCTCATTTATTAGCACTACATCTCTCCCCAAAAACTCCGAGAGCTTTTCATCGAAAGAAGTCTCTATTTCAGCGGAAATTACCAAATCGCTCCATATAGGTAATTTTTCCTCTATCATTTGCGGCGTTATTCCTACTGCCTGTATTTCTTCAAGAGTGTGGAGGTTAATCCATGATGGCGAAAACGCTCTGTTTCCGATTACAATCGTTGCTTCGGTTGCGAATTGCGCTGTAACCGTTTCTTCACAACGGGTTAAAAGTGCTGCAATATCTTCATCTGTGAAAACTCTATATCCAAATCCTACTCTTTTACAATGTTCATTATGCACTTTTATAGCGTCAATAATCACCTCGTCTGGAATATCAAATATGATTATTTCCCAAAATAAAGTTGTGTGTTCTATCAATCCGGTATCAAAAATCCGCCATGAAGTAAAATGTTCTTCTCCGAAATATTCTCTGGCAACGGCACGATATTCTTCACCGGAAATACCTAAATACTTAAAGAATTCATCTTGTATTACAGAACCTCCCCCTAAAAATTTTTCGTTATATCGATTTCTAAAATATCCTTCTACTATCCCTCTGTCTCTGTCTGTTCTTTCGTGTGGAGTGCTTGCGCTCACAGTAGTCGTGAATGTAGCAAACATAAGTATGATTAATAAAAGCTTTTTCATGTCCCCCTACCCCAACATTCCCTTCAATTCTTCCTCGCTGATAATTTTTATTCCGAGGGTTTGTGCTTTTGTGAGCTTGCTTCCTGCTTCCTCGCCTGCGAGGACATAGCTTGTCTTTTTTGAAACCGAGTCGGAGCACTTCCCGCCGTTCGCGGCGATTAATGCCTTGGCTTCGTCGCGCTTTAAAGTCGGCAGAGTGCCTGTCACCACGAATACGAGCCCCGATAGCTTCGCGCTTTCGGCTTTTTTTGTATAGTCGAATTTTAAGCCGCTATCCTTTAATTCGTTGATTAATTCAAGCATATTCGGCTCGCGCATGGCGTTGCAGACGCTTTTTGCGAGAACCGCGCCAAAGTTCTCGGTCGCTTCTATTTCCTGCTCGCTCGCGTTCATGATGCCCTCGACACTGCCAAATTTCTCGCAGAGCAGAGTCGCGTTGCGTTCGCCGATTCCGCGGATTCCGAGCGCGTAAATAAGCTTATTAGGCTCGTTCTGCTTGGAATTTTCAATCGCGGTGATTAAATTCGCGGCGGACTTTTCCTTGAAGCTCGGAAGCGTGAGAAGCTGTTCACGCGTGAGTTTATATAAATCTGCGACGTTTTGAATAAGCTTATGCTCGAGCAGAAGCTCGACAATTGCTTCGCCCAGCCCGTCAATATTCATCGCGCCGCGCGAGCAGAAATGCTCGATACTGCGTTGAATTTGCGCAGGACAGGCTATATTTGGACAGCGGGTGATGGCTTCGTCTTCATCGCGGATTGAGGCAGTGCCGCAAGTTGGGCAGTTCGTGGGAATTCTGAACGGGACGCCGGGTGGGATTAAACGCGGAACGTCGGGGACGCCGTTCCCTACACGTGCCACGACTTCGGGGATAATATCACCCGCCTTGCGGACGATGATTTTGTCGCCGATGTTAAGCTTCAGTGCGTCGATTCTATCCTGATTGTGCAGGGTTGCGCGGCTGACTGTAGTTCCTGCCAAGTTTACAGGCTCAAACACCGCTAAAGGGGTCAGCGCGCCTGTTCGCCCGACGTTGACTTCAATTTCGAGAAGCGTTGTTTCTTTTTCTTCCGGCGGGTATTTATAAGCCGCCGCCCACTTGGGGAATTTCGAGGTCGCGCCGAGCAGTTCGCGCTGTGCAAAATCGTCAACTTTTATAACTGCGCCGTCGATGTCATGACCGAGAACTCCACGCGTTTCGCCTATTTCACGTATGCGCACAATTGCACTTTCTATGTTTGAAAAAGCTTTCCAATCTGCGATTACTTTAAAGCCGAGCTCCGCCATAAGCTCAAGACCTTGCTGATGACTTGTTATTTCCTCGCCCTCAATCTGCTGAATATTAAAAACATAAATGTCAAGCCCGCGGCTCGCCGTAATCGCGCTGCTCTTCTGCCTAAGCGAGCCCGAAGCCGCATTGCGCGGGTTTTTCGCGAGCTGCTCTCCCCTGCTTGTCTGCTCTGTTATCAGCTTTTCAAAGCTCTTGTGCGGCATGAAAACCTCGCCTCGAACTTCGATAAAAGGCAGTTCGCGCCGCAATTTCAACGGCACGCTTTTTATTGTTTTGAGGTTTTCGGTGATATTCTCACCGATGAATCCGTCGCCGCGCGTTGAACCGCGCACGAAAACGCCGTTCTCGTATTCAAGCGAGACAGAAAGCCCGTCCACCTTGGGTTCAACAACATACATCGGCTCACTGACTACAGCGTGGATTTTCCTGTCAAAATCGCGCAGCTCTTCCTCGGAAAATATATCCTGCAGGCTTCCCATTTGCACCTTGTGCTCGACCTTCTCGAACGTAGTATCAGCTTGTCCGCCTACGCGCTTAGTCGGCGAATCGGGGGCGATTAACTCTGGAAAATCGCGTTCGATTTCTTCAAGCTCACGCAATAATTTATCAAACTCAAAATCGCTTACAAGGCTCTCGTTAAGCACATAATAAGCGTGGTTGTATTCGTTTATTTTACTGCACAATTCTGCATATTTTTTTTTCACGTCCATTAAGCAATTGCCTCCAATTTACTGAATAATTCGCCCGCGCCCGACACCTGCACATACATATTCGGCACCTCGCCGACGATTACGGTTTCTGCGACTATGTAATTGGTTTTCACGGTCATTGTATGGTTTAAACCGGGGATAATCACCGCGATTTCCACCTCGACCTCCATGATAATCCGATGAAGCGTCTGGTTGATTCCCGCTGATGTAAATTCGCTGATTAGCACTGTGTTTGCGTAGCCCTTAGGCAGTACCCGAACAGGCAGAATCGGGCCTCTGCCGTACAGAAAACCCACGCCCGAAATTGTGCCGATTGAAATGCCGATGTCCATTTTTTCGAGCCCGCCGACTGCTTCATTAATCAACAGCGCAGAGCGGCTTTTCAAGCGATTAATAGTGTTCATGTCGCTTGTAATTGACCACAGCTCGCCGTTTTCGTCAAAGGCGAGATTAACTATATTTTCGTAGTTGTAAACAGGGTTATCAAGCTCCGATAAAACCGCGTCGTTAATGATTCGCACAGCCGATGTTCTGCTTTGAAACTCGGCGACGCGCTCAATCAGCGGGCGAACTTGGAAGTCCACATAAAATGCAAAAGCAAGCATTGCAAGCCCGACGACAATTAACCGCCAGCCGAGCCGCTTTTTCTTTCTGCTTTCAGCGTTTGTCATGAAACCCCCACTGTAGGGAACGGATTTATCCGTTCCGCCAATAACGGAACGCATTAATGCGTTCCCTACATTCTAAACATATAAAATACATTATATGTTTATGTCGGCGGAGGGGTGAATAGGACAGGGGAAAAGTTATACTTTTTTAATATAAATTTTCTTACATACTATTTCATATTCACAGTTAAAATCAGCGTCTATCATTCCTTGCTTCCATTGTTCGTCTTGCAATAATTCTAACTCGCCATATCCCCAACTCATCGTTCCATAAAACCATTTATTAACTTTAGGGACACTAAAACTATATGAACTTACATTCTTATAAATTAAAGCGTATAGTTTTTGTTTTATTAGGAGAATTATTTTTATATTTATTCCGCAATTCTTAGTTCTTTCAACAACAATATTTTCTATTATTGAATCATGAAAACCATCATTTTTATAATATAGATTTAAATATTCTTTTGAAAGTTTATCTTTAATAGAATTAAAATACTTAAAATATTGTTTTGTCGTTTCATTATCAAAATCAAATTTTGTATAATATTTCATAACGTATTCCTCACTGTCAATGATTAACTATTAATAAAAGCTCCAAACGCCCTATAAGCCTCGTAAACATCATTCTTCGCCGTAATTTCCATCGGCGCGTGCATTGACAGCACCGGCACGCCCACGTCAATCGTGTCGATATTCAGATTCGCAAGGAACATCGCGACAGTCCCGCCGCCGCCCATGTCCACCTTGCCGAGCTCGCCCGTCTGCCAAGCGATTTTGTTATCGTCGAACAGCTTGCGGATTTCCGCGGTAAACTCCGCGCTTGCATCGCTTGTACCTGCCTTGCCGCGCGAGCCTGTGTACTTCGTGAGCGCAACGCCGTAGTTGATATACGCAACGTTCAGCTTCTCGGTAACGTCAGGAAATGTCGGGTCGAAAGCGGCGTTTACGTCTGCTGAAAGACAGCGTGAGTTACTTAAAAGTGTCCGAAGTGCAACGCTCTGCATTTCCGCCAAATCAGCTAAGAAAAACTTCATATAAGCTGATTTTAAGCCGGTATTTCCGTCACTGCCGACTTCTTCTTTGTCAGTTAAAACGACGACTGCGGTTTTCTGTGGCGTTTTCTTGAGGTCGAGCAAAGCTTTCAGCGTTGTGTACGCGCAAACCCTGTCGTCCTGACCGTAAGAACCAATCAGCGAGCGGTCAAAGCCGATGTCGCGGGCTTTGAAAGCGGGGACTGCTTCAAGCTCTGCGCTTAGTAAATCTGCTTCAATAATGCCGTATTTCTCGTTTAAAAGCTTCATGATATTGAGCTTCACAAGCTCGCTACCGTCGTCCTCTCTGAAAGGTCGTGAGCCTATCAAAATATTCAGTTCTTCGCCCTTTATGAGCTTGTTTGCGGGGCGTTTGTACTGCTCCTCTGCAAGGTGCGGAAGCAGGTCAGTGACCGCGAAAACAGGGTCGCTATCGTCTTCGCCGATGTTAATTTTAACTTCTGATAAATCGGATTTAATGACCACGCCATGCAGTGCAAGCGGCACCGCCGTCCACTGATATTTCTTGATTCCGCCGTAGTAGTGCGTCTTGAAATACGCAAGCTCGCCGTCCTCATAGAGCGGACGTTGTTTTAAGTCCAAGCGCGGCGAATCTATGTGCGAAGCGAGCAGATTCACGCCCTTGTCTAAGCTCTCTTTTCCGATAATCGCGGCGATTACGCTTTTGCCGCGATTGACAGTGTAAATTTTGTCGCCGGCTTTATATTTTTTGCCCGCTTCAAAGAGGGAAAATCCTGCTTTTTCAAGCTCAGTTACCGCCTGCTGAACAGCTTCGCGTTCGGTTTTTGCAAGGTCTAAAAAAGCCTTGTAACCGTCGCAGAATTTATCAGCTTTTTTCTGCTCTGCTTCCGTGAAAATCTTCGCCGTGTTCCTTCTTTTGATGAACAATTTTTCCTTTAATTCTTTTGATTTTGCGTTCTTTTTTTCTTGGTTAGCCTTGTTTGCCATAATCTTTCTCCTTTATGAATACAGTTTTATGTAGTTTTCGTAAGCGGTATTAACCTTGTGAATATAGTGCCTTGTGTCAGAGTCGGGGACCGCGGTTAAAGTCCGTCCGTCAGCGGAATAATCGGGATTGTTCAGCCATCTGATTACCGTATTATCTCCTGCGAAATAAGCCGCCAGTGCGCAGTCTAAGTCGCCGAAATTCTCCAAATGATACGCGATTAAATAACTGCCGTAACGAATATTATCGTCGGGATTGAACATATTATCGAAGCTAATTTCACTCTCCCGAAGCCGATAAACACTGAGCCAATCGAAGGTATCCTCCATGATTTGCATGAGCCCGCGCGCGCCTACATTCGACACTGCGTCAGCTTCAAAGCTGCTCTCGGTTTTAATAACAGCATAAATCAAAAACTTGTCAAGTCCGTACTCATTTGCATATTTTTCAACATACTGCGTAAACTCAAGCGGGTGCGTGCGCAAAAGCCATTCGTGCTGTAAATAATCATGCACAAATTTCGCAGAAGCAATCAAAATCGCTGTGATTAAAAACGCGATTATTACTGCGAAAATCGGCGACTTTTTTCTTCGTCTTTCTCTCATTTTATATCCTCAATTACTCTTTTAACAGCCTTCAAAAAGCTTTCTGTATCGCTGTTATTTTCAATAAAATAATCGGCTTTTTCTTTGTAGAAATCTGCACTCGGTTGTGAATTTAAACGCAGAAGTGCGTCGGCTTCACTTATATTATCGCGCGCCGTTATCCGCTGTATGCAAGCGGTTTTATCTGCGACAACAGCGACAATTTTTCCGCAAAAATCATCAGCTCCGCCTTGATATAAAGTAGGCGCGTCAAGCAGGAAATTCTTTTCGCCTTTTTCAGCTTCGCGCTGAATTAAATTCACAATTTCGTAGATTATAAACGGGAAAATTATTCGCTCGTATTCCTTTAATTTCGCGCTGTCCGAAAAGACAAGCCGCGCCATTTTAACTCTGTCGAATTCATTGTTTGTGTAAGCTTCGGGGAAGGCGTTCTTCACAGCTTCGGCGCACTTTTCGCTTTGAATTACGCGTCTCGCTTCCATGTCGCAGTCAATTGCGCAGAAGCCGTTTTCCGCGAAAACCCGCGCGGCAAGGCTCTTCCCTGCCCCCGACATTCCTGTAAGTCCAATAATATTTAACTCGTTAAAACTTTTCATTTTCTACCTTTAATACATTAAATTCCGCCGCTCGAATAATGCGATTGTACAGTGCCAAGCCGATTCCGCAAGGTTCGGGGAGCCTGATGAATACCTGCTTTGCGCCGAGCTCGTCGAACTCGCGCAGCTTTGCGAACAGCGTCTGCGTTTCGGGATTTGCGATTACAAACTCGCCGAGTCCCGCAACGTCGCCCTCAACCGCAATTACCTCAGCGCGCGGCGAATAGTGCTTGTATTTAGTGCCGGGGGATAACGGGCGGACAGAATCGTCCGCCCCTACATGATAACCCTCAACAACAACCTCGCCGAATTCTGAAAGCATTTCCGCTGTAACTGCGCCCGGTCGCAGAATTTTTATTTTATTTTCATCAAACATAATTACCGTGCTTTCAACACCGCAGGAGCAATCGCCGCCGTCGATTATAAGCGGGATTTTCCCGTTCATGTCTGCAAAAACGTGCGCGGCTTTCGTCGGGCTCGGGCTCCCCGAGATGTTCGCGGACGGCGCGGCAAGCGGGAATCCGCAGGCTTTTATAAGCTCGAGCGCAACAGGGTGCGCCGGAACACGCACCGCCACGGTGTTAAGTCCGCAGCTGATTTCGCTCGGAATTATATCTGCAACTCTACGCAAAACCATAGTTAGCGCACCTGCCCAAAACCGCTCTGCAAGCCTTGCTGCAAGCTCGTGGATTTCCAAACCTAAACCTCGCACCATTTCCAAATCCGATGCGTGGACAATGAGCGGATTGTCGCGCGGGCGCCCCTTTGCAACGAATATTTTCTCAATTGCGGCGGGGTTCAGCGCGTTCGCGGCTAAGCCGTAAACAGTTTCAGTGGGAATCGCAACGATTTCGCCGTTTGTAAGAAGCGAAGCGGCTTCGGCTATGACGGCGGGGGTGGGGGAGTTAATTATTGATTTCATTCTTCTGCACCATTTACAGCTTCATAAAACTCTTGCGGAAAATCAAAACCTTCATGAAGTACGTCACAAAAAACACTGCAATAATATTGAATTGACTCTTTATAATAAGACACACCTTTGTAAGTAATATTTATTAAATTCGGACAATCATCAAAAACACCCAAATCAAGACGCGTCACACTTTCGGGAATCGTTATGCTCGTTATTCCTGTTTGCGAAAACGCGCCAAATTTAATCGTTTCAACACCGTTGCCTAAATCAACACTTGTTAGATTTTCAGAACCCCAAAATGCGTTACTCTTTATTTCAATTACGCTGTCGGGAATCACTATGCTTGTAATTCCCGTATTAGCAAACGCATCCCAGCCAATATATGCTACACTGTCACCAAACACAGCACTGGTTAAGTATTCACAATTAATAAATGCATAACCGCCGATATGTGTCACATTGTCGGGTATTGCAATGCTCGTCAGCCGCGAACCTGCGAAAGCATTACTACCGATATGCGTAACGGCTTCAGGTATGATTATACTCGTTAAATTTGTATTTTCAAACGCGTGATTTGCTATTGTTTGTGTATCCTCGCGGAGTTCAACAACAGTATTTTCATTTATTTGGTTTTTATAACCTAAAGCATTTCTTCCAATATAAACCACCCCTTCAGGTTGCGCTAAGTACCATGGCGTTCCAATAAAAGTTTCTTTATAGATTTCAATGAAACCGTCATGAAGGTCTATGTCGTTCAATCCCGAGCCAAAAAATGCCCTGTTCCCGATATATGATACGCTTTCCGGTATTATTATACTTTTCAATTTTTTACATTCGCCGAATACAAAAGCACTTATTCTTGTTACTCCATCTTTTATCGTAACGTTAGTCAACCTTTCACAATTACTGAAGGCACCAAAACCAATATATTTCAAGCCACTACCAAGTGTAACATCTGTTACACCGCTAAATCCGAATGCTGATAAATCAATATTCGTTACACTATCAGGAATATCAATAATTGACAATGATTTATTACCCCAAAAAGCTTCTTGACCGATAGTTGTTACGCTATCAGGTATTTCATTGATTATCAAAAACTTGCAACCTCTGAATGCATATTTTCCGATACTTGTTACAGTATTGGGGATATAGACATATTTTATATTATCCTTAAAAACAGGGATTGGCTCTTTATAATAAGTCCCATGAATACCGACAACAGGTTCATCATCTATCATTGCGGGTATACGCACTGTAGTTTCATGTCCCCAATATCGCGTAATCACCATACCCTCAAGCCTCTCGTCATACTCATAAGTGAAATAGTTTTCGGGAGTTTCTTCCAAATCCTCCGGATTAAATTCTTTCGCTTCTTCTTCCGCTTCCTGTTCAGGTTCGGGTTCTTCCTCAACCTCCGCTTCTTCCTGCGGTTCAAAAAGTTCATCATTCCCCTCCTGTGGAGGGGTGTCGCCGATAGGCGACGGGGTGGTTAAAGTTTCAACAAGCTCGGCTTCCCCGCACCCTGCAAGCAAAGCCGCAATCAGCATTAAAGCGATAAATTTTTTCATGTCCTCACAACCTTATCTCAAACTCAATTTCATGTTTAATAGGTATATTTTCCTCACCGAGCAGCGGAATCGTCGGCTTCAGCCTTCTCATGCCGTCAGCGGAATTTATATGCGTTGCAATCCAGTCAAAACCGCGCCTTTGATAAAAGCGAATCGCGTGAATAATATCGTTCGTGGTCACGAGCCAAAGCCGCGCGCAGTTGTTTTCTTTTGCAACCTCCAAAACCGCGTCAATCAGCGCAGAGCCTACGCCCTTGTTCTCCTCAAAGCTGTTCAGCGACGTAATTTCGCAGCCGCGCTCGTCTATATTATAAGTCACAAGCCCGTTTATTTTTTCGTCTGAAACCGAGACAAAACCCGGAAGCTTCGTGCCGTCATGAGCCGTTTCACGGCTGACAATCGGCAAGCCCCACTCGCGTTTAAGTATTTCTGTTACAGCTTCACGGTTTTCGGCGGTGATTGGTTTTATGTTCATTTTATCATGTCCTTTCGGCTTCGGAGCTGATATTTTTTGAAATACCACCCTTTGTTGATTTCGCTCAATGCCCTTTCGCTTATTCTCGCAGAAGCGGGTTTTTCTTCTTTGAAGGAATCGGCTGTAGGTACAAAAAACCTAAACGGCTTAGTAATGCTTTTAATATAATCGGTAACCTCTTTCCAAAAGGCATACGATAAAGGCTGATGTTCACGAATATCCTCGTAAATATAGTATTTACCCTTCTCATCTCCAAGGTTTATTTGAAAGCCTTTTGTAAACATTATCCTTGGAAATTGAATGTCATCCTCCGGCCATTTATTTTGATAAATCCAGTTAATTGGTTCATTTCTGACAAAGAAAAGGTCGGGTTTTTCACTTCCCAAAGTAAAATCAATTGCATATATAAAAGATGCAAAACCATCAGGTTTTTCCTCCGCGGCAAAATAATTATAAAATTTTGTATACCGCTCAAGAACCTGTGCAAAGCCGTGAATCTCGGCAGCAAGGGTTGACAAACGAAATGCTGCTTGCTTCAACTCAAGAAACTTATAAATGTCGGCAAATTCATCCGGTGTAACAAAAAATTTCAATGTATAATGCCCGCCGAATTTTATCCTTTCCGGCATGATTCCACTCCTCCTCGTTATATAAATTTGGTTTTATGTTCATTTTTATTCTTTCGATTATGTTTATAATGTCAAGTTGATAATATACCGCTATGCCACTCAACAACCCATGTTTTGAAATCGGGTGTGACTATTCTGAACTCATTTTCAATGGGATAATACACCCCTACCTTGCCGTCGGATATTCGACCGTTTTCAATTCTAAAACCAAAATATTCACCGCAACCATTATTGGCAAAGAAAAGGATTTTATGGGGTGGTACAGTGTAGGACATCTTCAAGAAACTACAATGACAGTTGTACAATTCGATGATTTCGCTTGAATTGCCCACTAACCAACAACCAAATCGATTCTCTTTTATACCATTTGTTTCTTTCAAGACTTCTAATAACTCCCCCGAGAGTGTGACGTGAAGAGTTTCTTCTATTTGAGCTATTTCCTGTTCATTTATCGCTTCTAAAAAAGTTAATTCAGTTTCGTTAACACTTTGGAATATCTTTTTCCAATGCATTGTACAACCTCCCCATTATAATAAACTGCCAACTGTACATTGTTAATTGTTCATTGTCCGTCACTCCTGCACATTCGCTAATTTCGCCGCTTGGTTAGCGGTTTTCGGCGGTGATTGGTTTTATGTTCATTTTTTGTCCTTTCGGTTTTGCTTATTGGGTAAAGTTATAATTGCATAGTCAACCATGTAATTTCATCTTCCGTATCGCTTTGCATTTCATCAATGACAAAACCACATTTTTCATAAAATGAAATGGCATTTCTGCTTGACGGAACATGAAAACTGCTTGCATTTACATTCTTTGCATCGAATAAAAGATTATTAAAAATCCTTGTACCGATTCCTTGTGAGTGATATTCAGGCATTATATATAAGTTTGACACAGAATATTTATGCTTATCGGCATTCCCAAAATCAACAAACGCCCCTGTTCCTACAACTATATCGTTTTGCTCTGCAACATAAACAACTTTCCAAGTTAATTGATTCGATAAGCTTTCTAATGTGTTATAAGATTTATATTTTTCAATGATAGCTTTTGAATGATATTCTGACATTATCTCGTCAAAATTTCTGTCAAGTATTATCTTGATTTGTTCAATATCATCTTTTTTAGCTTTTCTGATTTCCATTTTTCAACCCCGAATTATATAAATACTGTCAATTGTACATTGTTCATTGTACATTGTTAATTGTTCGTCACTCCTGCACATTTGCGAGTTTCGCCGCTTGGTCGGCTATTCGCAGTGCGTCGAAAACCTCGTCGCAGTCGCCGTTTAGGATATTCGTGAGCTTATAAAGCGTCAGCCCGATTCTGTGGTCAGTCACCCGCCCCTGCGGATAATTGTACGTGCGAATCCGCTCGGAGCGGTCGCCTGTACCTACTTGAATCTTGCGCTGCTCGGCGATTTTGCCCGTCTGCTCTGCAATCGCCGTTTCGTAAAGCTTACTGTAAAGCATTTTCAAGGCTTTGTCTTTATTTTTGTGCTGACTACGCTCTTCCTGGCACTCAACGACAATCCCCGACGGCGCGTGGATTATCCGAATCGCAGACTCGGTTTTGTTCACGTGCTGACCGCCCGCGCCGCCCGCCCTGTACGTCTGGAAAGTCAAATCGGCAGGGTTAATTTCCACGTCAACCTCTTCAACTTCCGGAAGCACCGCCACGGTGATTGTTGAGGTATGCACACGCCCCTGCGACTCTGTTTCGGGCACGCGCTGAACGCGATGAACACCGCTTTCGTACTTGAGTTTTGCGTATGCGCCCTCACCCTCGACAGAGAAGCTTATTTCCTTGAAGCCGCCAAGCTCTGTCGGGTTCGAGTTTATAACCTCAACGCGCCAGCCTTTCAGCTGACCGTACATTGTGTACATTCTGTAGAGCGAATTCGCGAAAAGTGCCGCTTCATCCCCGCCCGCGCCGCCGCGGATTTCGATGATTACGTTTCTGTCGTCATCGGGGTCACGCGGGAGAAGCAGGATTTTCAGTTCCTCTTCGCAAGCCGCGATTTTTTCCTTGCTGTCGTCGTACTGAAGCCGCGCCATTTCCTTGAGCTCAGCATCAAGTCCGCCCTCATCAAGCATTTGCTTCGCTTCGTCGAACTCAGTCTTCGCAGTTGTATACTCGGCATATTTTTCGACAACAGGCGTCAAGCCCTTGTGCTCGCGCATAAGCGAACGGTAGAGCTCCTGATTGCTGATTACTTCTGCGTCCGACAGCTTTTCGTTGATTTCGTCGTAACGCTTTTTAGTCATTTCAAGTTTATCTGTCATGGTTTCCTCCGTTCATATTAATTCGATTTCATGAACATTCTGATTAGTGCGCAAAACGGCCCGGATATTCCGCCTTCCATCTTCCGTTTGACGGTTTTGAGCTGTTTTCTTATTTCGATTCCCTGCGGACAGCGCGGCTCGCAGTCGCCGCAGGCGGTGCAGAGCGAAGCCCTGTTGTTCCAAACGCGCGTTGCATAGCTGACGCGTGACATGAGCTTGCCGTCTAATTCGATGTCGTTGTAATAAGAAAAGCAGTGCGCAATATCGACATCGTTTTTGCAAGGCATACAGTAATTACAGCCCGTGCAAGGGATTTTCGTAGTTTGTGCAATTAATTCGCGCGCCTTAACGAACGCCGCTTCCTGCTCCTCGGTCAGCTCGTAATTGTCAACCGAAGCAGATTTTAAGTTACTTTCCAAAACCTCCATGTTGTTCATGCCCGAAAGCACAGTCAGCACTTCATTATGGCTGTAAATCCAACGGAACGCCCACTCTGCGGGAGTATGCTTAGGCTCCAAGCCGGACAGTAGCTTAGCCGCTTCTGCAGGTAATTTAGTAACAAGTCTGCCGCCTCTGAGCGGCTCCATAATCATAACAGGAATATTTTTTTCAGCTGCGTAAAGCAAGCCGCTTTTCCCCGCCTGACTGTTCACGTCGTAATAATTATATTGAATCATCGTGTATTCCCAGTCATAGGCGTCAATCAAAGCCTTGAACTCCTCCGCGTTGCCGTGGAATGAAAAACCGATGTTTTTTATTATGCCGCTCTTCTTTTTCTCGGCTATCCACTCCTTAACGCCGAGGTCAACGAGCCTTTCCCAGCTTTTCAAGCTCGTCAGCATATGCATTTTATAGTAGTGAATATGGCTTGTATGAAGGCGTTCAAGCTGTATTCGCAGATACTTATCGAAATCCGAATACTTCTTCACAAGGAAAGTAGGCATTTTATCAGCGAGAAATACTTTTCCGTGAAGATTATTCTTTTCGAGGATTCTGCCGAGCATAGCTTCGCTCCCCGAGTAAATGTAAGCGGTGTCGAAATAGTTCACGCCGCCCTTAACCGCCTTCACCACCAATTGCTCGCAGGCGGTGAAATCCTTGGGGAAACGCATACACCCAAACGCCAAAAGCGAGATTTTATCGCCGTTTCTCGGATTAGTTCTGTAGTTCATAAATGTCCCTCCGCGTGCTTTTCGTCAAACAATACATTATAGTATACCATATTTTTCCCGCATAGTCAAATATAAAGAGTTTTTTTAATCTTTGTATTGAAAAATGGGATTTTTTATGATATAATGGACAAAGCTATGAAAATTAAAGCGAGGTTCAGTATGAAAATAAGCTCCACAGCAAGAATCATTATATCCTCCGCGCTTATGTTTGTTATTATTTTGACAAGCTTTGCGGTTGTTTTTAATATTTTCGCCAAGCAAGCCGAGGAAAGAAATAAAATCCAGGTCACAAAGCTTTACGCCGAGCTCGCGCTCAGCGGCGGCTTGAATAATAAGCATATTTTTCATGCGGTGCTGAATGAAAACGGACTGATAATGGATTCTGACGGTAATGTCAACGGCGAAAGCATTACTTCAATTCTGATAAAAAGAATTTCTTTTAAAACACTGGGGCGGATTTCCGATTTTATCCGCGAGCCGAGCGGCTTTTTCACGGCTAAAGCCGGCGATTATTATCTGGGCATTCTGCGCGCTGAGCAACGCTTTGTTTTTGTTCAAGTTCCCGCGCAGTATTTGCCGTCCTATTCTGAGGGTGTAATACCGCTGCTTTTCTTATTTGCGCCGATGTGCTTGATTTTGTTTGTTTTTGCAGTTTACTGTGCTGTTAAGAAAAGCAGTGCTGACGAAAAAACGCTGTACATTAAAGACATTGAGGACATAAAACAAAAGCACAGCCTTTCGCTTCTCGCTTCAGAAGAGCAGTTTGAAGAGAAAAACACGCAAGCCGCTTCAGACTTGCAAACTGCTTTCTTCAGCAGAGTCTCGCATGAAATCCGCACGCCAATGAACTCAATTCTCGGAATTGCGCAGATAATGCTCACTGACAGCAATCTTTCCGAGCCGCAGATAAATTATATGAGCGATATTAAGCTTTCGGCTGATTCCCTGCTCAAAACGATTAATGACATTTTAGATATATCGCGGCTTTCCGCCGGAAAGATGTCACTGTATCTGCATGATTATAACTTTATTCAGTTCGTCGATAACATCAGCGCATATGCACGCTTTACCTCAGAGAACAAGAACCTTGAATATAACTTCAACGTCCCCGAAAAGCTGCCGCAGTGCCTCTTCGGTGACAGCGCGCGCTTGAAGCAGCTGCTCACAAATTTAATCAGCAACGCTGTTAAATTTACGAAAAAAGGCAGTGTTTCTTTCAGTGTCATTTCCCGTGAGAACGATATTCTTTTTGAAATAAAAGACACAGGAATGGGCATAAAGCCCGAGCACGCGAAGAGCCTGTTCGACCCCTTTTCGTTTACACTTAAAACGAGCACAGGCGCAGGTTTAGGGCTTGCAATCGCTAAAAGCCTTGCAAGACTTATGGACGGCGATATAAGCTTTGAAAGTGAGTACGAAGCGGGTAGCACCTTTACGGTTATTATTCCTAAAATCATAGGCGACAGCGGCAAGCTGCAAACAGTTACTTCAAAGGCAAGCTTGAACTTTGTCAGCGACACAAGAATCCTTATAGTTGACGATAACGAGATAAACTTGAACGTCGCAAAAGGGCTTGTCACCTCGCTTTACGGGATTGAATGTGATACCGCGCTCTCGGGGATTGAAGCTCTCGCTTATATCGAAAAGAATAAATATGACCTCATTTTTATGGACCATATGATGCCCGAGATGGACGGGATTCAAACAACTAAGCGTATACGTGAAAAGAACGAAGCTTACGCTACTGTGCCTGTTGTCGCGCTCACCGCAAACACCGCAATCGACGCGAAGGACATTCTTATACGTGCAGGCATGAACGACCTTCTTGCGAAGCCGATTATTATTGAAGAAATGAGCAATATCCTGCAAAAATGGCTCGCTTCTAAAAAATGCGCGCCGGAAATTAACTCGGAAAACCTCCAAATTGATGATGATTTGCTCAGCTTCATGGAAAAAGGCGGGCGGATAATCACCGCCGCGATGAGTATTCCCGAGTTAGACGTGAACGCAGGGCTCTCCGCTGTTGCTTTTAAAGAGGATTTTTATGAAAGCTCGTTGAAGCTTCTCTTCGCAAAAATCCCGAAAATTATAATCATTTTGGAAAAGTGCTTTGAAGATAATAATTTATCTGAATTCGCGCTTCACATAAACGGCTTAAAGGGCTCTCTGTCTGCTGTCGGCGCAGTTTCACTCTCGGCGATTGCTGAGACTCTTGAGAACGCAGGAAGAGAAAACGATTATAAATTATGTGAAAATATGCTTCCCGAATTTACTGATTCTTTAAGGAAGCTTGAGGGGCAGCTTGCTTCTGTTTTCGCCGAGCAGACAACTGCTCAAGCAGTGAAAAAAGCAGGCACACGCGCGGCTTTAGACGAGTTTCTGCAAAGCTTAAAGGAAGCTGTGGAAAATTACAACTACGAGCTGTTAATAAATTCAATCACGGAAATGACCAAGCTTGATTTCGGGATTGAAATCAACAGCGATACTGCAAGAATCAAGATTTTAGCTGACAACTTCGATTATGACGGGATTACACAAGCGATAAACGAGCTTAAATACGAGCTTGAAAAAAATCCCGAATTATTTAAAACATCATGAACTCATTAAATCTTTTCAGCGAAAACACAAGAAACTGGTTTAAATCCACTCTCGGCGAGCCTACAGCTGTTCAGGCGGAAGCGTGGGCGGCGATTGCCGAGGGGAAAAGCGCGCTTGTAAGCGCGCCGACCGGCACGGGTAAAACCCTGTCGGCTTTTCTTGTTTTTATCGACAGATTAATGGAATTAGCGCATAAAAGCGAGCTGAAGGACGAATTGCAAGTGATTTATATTTCGCCGCTGAAGGCTCTCGCGGGCGATATTCGCGAGAATCTTTATAGACCTTTGAACGGCATTGCGAGCGGGGATTTCACGCCAATTACTACCTTTGTCAGAACCGGTGATACGACCTCTGCCGAGCGGCAGAAAATGCTTCGCAAGCCGCCGCATATTCTTATAACAACGCCCGAATCGCTATATCTTCTGCTGACTTCAAAGACAGGGCGAAACGTGCTAAAGACTGCAAAAGCTGTAATCGCAGACGAGCTGCACGCTATGATGAACTCCAAGCGCGGCGCGCATTTTATGCTGTCGCTTGCACGGTTGGACGATTTATGCGGCAGAAAATTACAGCGAATCGGCTTGTCCGCCACCGTGAATCCGCTTCAGCTTGCGGCGGATTATTTATCCGGCGGTGAGCCTGTTGAAATCATCGCACCGAAAATGACGAAAAACTTTGAAATAATCGTTACAGGCCCGAAAGAAGACTTCGGGCTTTTGCCGCACGGCACGATTTGGACAGAAATCGCGCGAATGGTTTACGCGCAGTGCGAGGACGCACGGAGCGTAATCGCGTTCACTGACGGCAGAATGTTCGCGGAGAAATTAGCTTTTTATGTGAATCAAGTTGCAGGCGAAAACTTCGCGCTTACCCATCACGGCTGTGTTTCAAAGGAACAGCGGCAAAAAGCCGAGCAAAGGCTAAGAAGCGGAGATTTGCGTCTGCTCTGCGCGACTTCTTCAATGGAGCTCGGCATCGACGTGGGTGAAATTGATAAGGTTTTGCAGGTCGGCTCACCGAAAAACGTTTCGAGTGTTTTGCAAAGGCTTGGGCGCGCGGGACATAATCCCGGAAGATTAAGTATTATGCACATCTTCCCGAAAACCGCCGCTGACGGGCTTTCCTGCGGATTGACAGCTTACGCCGCCGTGAAGCACGGCGTTGAGCCGCTTAAACCGCCGCGGCTCTGCTTTGACGTGCTTTCACAGCACCTTGTTTCAATGGCTGTCGGCGAGGGCTACACGCTTGACGAGGTTATGCAGCTTCTTCCGCGCGCTTACCCTTTCCGCGAGGTTACCCGCGAGGACGTGAAGTTGATTCTTGAAATGCTTGCAGGTGACTACGAGCATGACAAGGATTTACCCGTGCGGCCTCGCCTGCTCTACGACAGGATTAACGAGCGGGTTGAGGGAGATTCTTACAGCCGAATGTTAGCTGTTTCTGCGGGCGGCACTATTCCCGATACGGGAATGTTCGCGGTTAAGAGCGAAACGGGCGTTAAGCTCGGCGAATTGGACGAGGAATTCGTTTTTGAATCGCGAGTAGGCGATAAATTCCTGCTCGGTTCGTTTGCGTGGAAAATCGCCAAGCTTGACAAGGACACGGTTACCGTTCGGCAAGCAGGCTCTGACGGCGCACGTCCGCCTTTTTGGCGGAATATGTGGCTTGCGAGAAATTACAGCATGGCGGACTTTTTCGGCGAGCAGATGAAAAAATTATCAGACGCGGAAGCCTACGACGATGTCGTTAATGTTCTCGGAAGCTTCGGCATGGACGCGAATTCGGCGGCTGATACCGCTCATTATCTCGTGCGGCAGAAGGAAGCAACAGGAATTCTGCCCGATAATAAAACCATAATCGCTGAGCATTTCTGTGATGAATCGGGTGACAATCAGCTCATGGTCCATTCAGTTTTCGGCAGGCAGGTGAATTTTCCGCTCGGGCTTTTATTACAGCATAAGCTGCAGGAGCTGACAGGTACTGCTGTAACTATTTTCGATGACGACGACGGAATTCTCCTTTATCTGCGCGGAAAGTACGAAATCCCCGAAAGACTTTTGCAAGCTATTGCACCTGAAACCGCGCGTGTAATTCTCGAAGCACTTCTGCCGACCACATCCCTTTTCAATATTTCATTCAGACATAACGCCGCCCGCGCGCTTATAATGGGCGTTCGTCAAGGAAAACGCCAGCCGCTTTGGGTTCAGCGGCTTCGCGGCGCGGAAACGCTCGACATGATTATCGAGCACAAAAAGCACCCGCTAATCCGCGAAACAATGCGCGAGTGCCTTGAGGATTATTGGAATCTTGACGGGCTTGTTGACGTGCTGAACAAAATCCAAAGCGGCGCAATTGCAATCCGCGAAATGACAAGCAAAGACCCTTCGCCCATGTCGCTGTCGCTCCGCAGAGATGCGGAAGCGAATTTCCTCTACGAATATCACCCGACTACAAGGCGGGTTAATCAGTCGGTTGAAGAAGCCTTAAAAGAAGCTGAAAAAATTAAACCCGCTTCGGAATTCTTAGCCAAAGCCGAGCGACTTAAATTACCGCAGGACGAAAATCAGCTTCATTCGTTGTTAATGATTGAGGGTGACTTGGAGAGCGGCGAGCTTGATTTGCCTTTAGAATGGTTCGAGAAGCTTGCAAAAGCAGGCAGAATCGCTTATATCGAGCCGGGCTTGTGGATTGCCGCCGAGCATACGCAGGAATACGAAGAGCAAAATTATGCAAAAATTATCCGACGCTGTCTGCGTTACAAGGGTGCAATGGACGCCGAAAGTATTTCTGCGCGTTACTTTATTTCCACGGAAATAGTACGGGAAATATTGTCGGAATTAGATGTAATTGAAGACGGCGGCTTGTATTATCACAAGGATTTATATGAGAGAGCGAGACGGGAGACAATCGCGTTCCGTCGCCGTGAAATTACAACTGCGCCGCCGCAAAATTATGCGGCACTGCTCACCGAAAAGCTGCGTATAAATGCACCTTCGCAGGAACAGTTAGACCATGCCCTTTCCGCGCTTGCTGACCGTGCTTTTTCGGTCAGTATGTGGGAGAGCGTGCTCCTCCCTGCTCGCGTAAAAGGCTATAACGGCGCGCTTCTTGACAAGCTTTTATCAGAGGGAAAATACTTTTGGAGCATAAATGAATCCGAGCTTGCTTTTCATCTTTACGAAGATATTGAATGGGATTTTGAAAATTCTTCCTCGCTTCAAGGCGACGAAAAAATTATTTACGAGCAAATAAAAAAGCGCGGCGCGGTTTTCCTGTCGAGCCTTTCAAGCGCGGTTAATCAGCGTCCGCTCCTTGAGCCCGCGCTGTCGTTAATCGAAAAAGGCTTGCTCCGTGCCGACAGCTTCGTGCCTGTACGGCAATTGCTTGACAAAGAAAAATTGCTTACCGCGCCGCTTAAACAGCGGGTAAAAGCGACTGTGAACGCTTTAAACTGCGGACGTTTTGACTTTGTGCGCCCTGTTGCAGAAAAATCAATAGAAGAGCTGATTGACCGCGCTTTTGATAAGGTTGTTATTCTCTGCCGCGAAACCGCCGCGCAAGTAAATCTGCCGTGGGGGCTTGCTCTTGAAAAGCTTCGCGTGCGGGAATATACGGGGGAGGTGCGGCGCGGGTATTTCGTGGAGGGCTTGTCGGGTGCGCAGTTCATTCGCGGCGAGGACTTCACGGGAACTGTTCACAAGCTCGCGAATCCGAGCAACGGCATTATTTGCATGAACGCCGCCGACCCGCTGATGCCTTGGGGCAAATGCTTCTCACATTTTTCCGAGCGTAATTTCATCTGCGTTTCGGGTACTGTTGCGGTCTTAAAAGCGGGGATTCCTGTTGCTCTGCTCGAAAAGCAGGGACAGGTTCTGCGGGTTTTCGATGAAAAGCTAACAGCCGAAGTGATTACAGCTTTCGCCGAGGACTTCAATAAAGGCTTTATTTTCCCGAATTTTAAAAGATTGGTTATTAAACAATACCCGAAAGAGGCAGAAACCGCGCTTAAAAGCGCGGGGTTCTCGGGTCAGATGTTAGACTTTGTATTATATAAATAGTTGACGGCTTGACAAACGCTAAATCTTGTGCTATAATAGTCCAAGACACCCAAAATGAAGGGATTTAATCGCTATGAACGTTTGGCATGATATAGATGACAGGCGCATTTCACCCGATAATTTTCTTGCTATTGTCGAGATTTCAAAGGGCGAGAAGACGAAATACGAGCTTGACAAGGAAAGCGGGCTGTTAATTCTTGACCGCGTGCTTTACACATCGACGCACTATCCCGCGAGCTACGGCTTTATTCCGCGGACTCTCGCCGACGACGACGACCCGCTTGATGTGCTGATTCTCTGCAACGAGCCGATTCAACCGATGGTTTTAGTTCACTGCTATCCAATCGGTGTAATAAACATGAACGACAACGACAGCCGCGACGAAAAAATCATCGCGATTCCTTTTAACGACCCGACTTATAATACATACACCGATATAACCGACCTCCCTGCGCACATTTTTGCAGAAATGCGGCATTTCTTTGAGGTTTATAAACAGCTTGAAGGCAAAACGACAGCCGTCGACGAGGTCATGAACGCAGAAAAAGCGCGCGAAATAATCGAACAGAGTATCGCGAATTACAAGCGTGAATTCTCATGTTAATTTTGGCGAGCGCGTCTCCGCGCAGAAGCGAGCTTCTCAGAAACGCGGGCTTTGAATTTAAGGTAATTCCCGCTGAGAATGATGAAATCGTCCCTAAGCTAAAGCCGGAAGCCGCGGCGGTTCTGACCGCCGAGAGCAAAGCTCTCGAAGTCGCCGCGAAATATCAGAGCGATGTTGTGTTAGCGGCGGACACGATTGTTTTCATAAACGGCGAAATCATGAACAAGCCTGAAAACGAAGCCGATGCTTTTCGTATGCTGAGTATTCTTTCGAGCGCACGGCACACGGTTATTACAGCGGTTTGCATAATTCACGGCAGTAAAACCCGCTCGTTCTACGGGCGGACATCGGTAGAATTTAACAAGCTTTCAGACAGCGAAATAAAAGCTTACATAAAAACAGGCGAGCCTTTTGACAAGGCGGGCGCATACGGGATTCAAGAAAAAGGCGCGCTTCTTGTTAAAGGTATACGCGGCGACTTTTTCAACGTGATGGGTCTGCCGCTTGCGAGAACGGCGCAGGAGCTTAAAAAATTCGGCGTAGAGCCTAAGTAAACCAAAACAACAAAGAGGTGCAAAAATGTTTGGATTGTTTAAAAAGAAGAAAAAAGACGTGGGGCGCGACTTTCTTGACGTGCCGCAAGAGCAAGTGAACGACGCGCCTCCAAGCGCGTTCAACACGCCGTTTCCTATAGACGAGAACGGCTACTTTTTGAGCGAGAAGGATATAAAAGTTATCGTAAAAGCCTGTGTTTTCTTCGCCCGTAATGGTGACGGCTATGACGACATCGTTGATATGATTCCCGAAACAGGCGGCAAGTTGCGTGATAAAACCGATTTATCCCCCGACGACATAACGGTGATTTCAATCTGCCTGCAAGCCTATAATAATGAAATGTGCAAGCTCATGAGCGAGCACCCCGAGTCGCCGGTTATGTTTAAATTGCGTAACGAGAAAGTATATTTTTTGACAATTATTGAAAAACTGACGAATTACTTGGCAGCTTAACGCGTATTAATTCGCTTTTGGTCGGGCTTTTATGTCCGACCAAAATTTTTTTGTAATTTTTTTCAAAAACCTATTGACCGAATCGGTTTATTGTGCTATAATAGAATTAATAAACCGATTCGGTCTAAAAAGGAGGCGATTCCATGTCCGCTTTACAGCACGCGGAATACTTAGAACATTTTCTGCATCTGCCGTCTGAAAAACAGCATAAAATCATAGACGCCGCGCTATATTCCTTCGGGCGAAACGGCTACAAAAAGGCTTCAGTCGCCGACATTGCCAAAGCCGCAGGAATCTCCAAGCCGATGGTTTTTCACTACTTCGGCAGTAAAAAGAACCTTTATATGTACCTGTTAGACTTCTGCGGAAGCACGCTCGCAAGCGGCGTAATGAGCAAATTTGACAAAAGCGAGACAGATTTTTTCAAGGCAGTCAGGAACGCGTCCGTTATCAAAACCGCAGTTTTAAAGGAATATCCCGACATTATGCATTTCATCGAAAGTATGTATTTCGAGACTGACCCTGAGGTTGAGCAGGAAATCAAGAAAGTCATTCAACGCGGAAAAGGCAATTTCGATATTGGGCGGTTCTTTGAAAATGTGGATTATTCAAGGTTCAAGGACGGCGTTAACCCTGCACTCGTTATGAAGCTTTTGGTGTATTTTTCAGAAGGCGTAATCCGCGAAAACCCGCAGGGACAGAAGCTTGACATTGAAAGCTTAATGAAGCAATTCGATGAATGCTTAGAGTTATTCAGAAAAAACTTTTATAAGGAGGAAATATAAATGTTCATGTTAGAAATCGAGAATTTAACTAAGAAATTCGGCAAGTTCACCGCGCTGAACAACGTAAATTTGCAAGTAAAGGAGGGCGAGGTCTTCGGCTATGTAGGCCCTAACGGCGCGGGAAAAACCACTACAATCCGCGTGCTTTTGGGGATACTTCAAGCTACCTCGGGGACTGCAAAGGTCTTCGGAATGGACGCTTGGAAAGATGCGGTTGAAATTCACAAGCGTATAGCTTATGTTCCGGGCGACGTAAACCTTTGGCCCAATTTAACAGGCGGCGAGGTGATTGATTTATTCGTTAGTCTGCGCCAAAAAAGTGACAAGGAAAAGCGCGAAAGGCTGATTAAAAAATTCGAGCTTGACCCGACAAAAAAGTGCCGTACCTACTCGAAAGGCAACCGCCAGAAGGTAGCGTTAATTGCGGCTTTCGCGTCCGACGCGGATTTATATATTCTTGACGAGCCGACCTCGGGGCTTGACCCGCTTATGGGTGAGTTTTTCGTTGAAGAGGTGCTTAATCTCAAAAACAACGGCAAAAGCGTGATTCTTTCGAGTCATATTTTGTCGGAGGTTGAGCGGCTTTGTGACCGTGTCGGCGTGATTATGCGCGGGAACGTGATTAAAACAGGCACGCTCGACGAGCTAAAGCAGAGCGCGGCTACAGCTGACGGCAAGCTCCCGGATTCCATGGAGGAATTATTTATGCGCTACTATCATTCTGTAGGGAGCGACGTCCTCGACGCTCCGTCCGAGGAGGTGTAAATATGAAAGGTAATTTTGATTACACCGGGAAGTTAGTGAAGTTTATGCTTCGGCGTGAGCGGATTATCGCGGCGATTTGGATAGTGGTAATCGTGATTTTTACAGTTGCGCTTGCACCTGGGCTTGAAGCGATGTTCCCCGACGGCGAAGCACGGGAAAATATTTCGCTGATGTATGACAACCCGATTATGGTTTCGATGATGGGGCCTATTTATGAGATTGACGGCGAATACACGACAGGCGGGATTTACGCAGGAATGATGCTGCTTTGGGTGATGATTTCGGTCGCTGTAATGAATATTTTTATTGTAGTTCGGCACACTCGCGCAGACGAGGAACGCTGGCGCGCAGAGGTTATTCGCTCGCTTCCCGTCGGCAGGCTCGCGAATATCAATGCGGCGATGCTTACTGCGCTTGTCATTAACGCGATTCTTGCAATTACAACAGGGCTCGGTTTGGCTGTCGCCGGAGTTGAAAGCATAGATTTCGCGGGAAGTATGCTTTACGGCGCAGTTCTCGGTGCAAGCGGGCTTGCTTTCGCCGCAATTTCCGCGATTTTCTGCCAGCTTTCCGCAAGCACGAGCGGCGCGTTCGGATTGTCGTTTCTTGCACTCGGCGGCTCTTATATGCTTCGCGCGGCGGGCGATGTGGGAAATGAGGTTTTGTCCTTAATCAGCCCGCTCGGTCTCGCACAGCGCACAAAAGTCTATGTCGAGAATGATTTATTGCCCCTCTTTGCACTTTTAATAATTACAATCGCGCTATCGGCTTTGGCGTATAAGTTAAATTCTATGCGTGACTTGGGTCAGGGCTTTATTCCCGCGCGAATGGGCAGACGCGAAGCAAAGAAGTCACTGCTTTCGCCGTTCGGATTATCACTGCGGCTTCTCAAAAACGCGATTATTGTTTGGGTTATTTCCATGCTTTTGCTCGGCGCGTCTTACGGCTCGATTATAGGCGAAATCGACCGCTTTGTCGGCGACAGCCCCGAGTATTTAACATTAGTCGGGCTTTCACCGGAAATCTTAGAACTGCTTTCCGAGCAGGATAAAGCCGACATGATTGTAGACGGCTTCGGCAGCTTTGTTACGACGATGATGACGCTGATTGCGCTTGTGCCATTATTAATGTTCGCGATGAAACCCAAGAGCGAAGAGGTTGACGGACGCGCGGAGGGAATTTTATCACGCTCGGTTTCGCGCCCGAAATATCTTGCAGGCTACGTAATTATCACGTTCACAATGAGTTTAATTATGCAATTATGTACAGCTCTCGGCTTATACGGTGCGGCGGCGGCGAATGAAGTCAATCCGTTCGTGCTTGAAAAACTGCTCGCGGCGAACTTCGTTTACCTGCCTGCTTTGTGGCTTATTATCGGGCTTGCGGTGCTGATTGTCGGCGTCTTCCCGAAGGCGGGCGGCGTGGTTTGGGGGTACTACGGATTTATTTGCTTCATGGCTTTAATAGGCAATATTCCCGACTTGCTTCCTGCGTGGGTCGCAAACCTGTCGCCGTTCAAGTTTATCCCCGAAATAAGAGTTACGAGCTTCGATTTATTCCCTGCCGCAGAGAACAGCTTTGCGCCGCTGATTGTAATGACCGTAATTGCAATTACGCTGACTGTGATAGGATTCATCGGATACAGAAAACGAGATTTAATGACGCACTAATACACAATAAAACGGCTCTGTTAAGTCAGAGCCGTTTCTTCTTTATCAATTATGTAGCGGACAACATCGCAGTTTGAATAATGCGGGGCTTCGGCGATTGTTTCGACTCGCCTGTCTAACATACACGCATATATCACACGCAGAGCGTAGCCGTGCGTCAGCACGAAAACTTTTTCATAGTTTTTGCTTTTCATATCGTCAATAAACGAGCTGAATCTTTCAATCACGTCGCTGACAGCTTCGCCGTTGGCAGGCGGCTTGTATAGAATCGGGTCAGTGTAGAACAACATTCCAGATTCGGGGAAATTAACGGAGGCTTCTTCGTACTTCATGCCCTCTAAGATGCCGAGACGAATTTCCTCCAAACGCTCGTCAATATTAATCGCATATTTATCGCCGAACGCAAGCTTAACTGTATCAACAGCGCGCTCCAAGGGACTGCTGTAAACCGCGTCAAAAGTAATATCTTCAAGCGATTTCCCGAGCTGCTTCGCCTGCTCTATGCCGTTTTCTGTAAGCGGCGAGTTCGTTCTGCCGCCTGTTAACCGTCTTTCGACGTTCGATTGTGTTTCACCGTGCCGCGCGATGTATAATTCCATTATAACAGCTCCTCAATATATTTTATAATTTCCCTCGTAATCGCTTCCTCGCTCTGATTTCCTTTTACAATCAGCAAGTTTTTAAGCAAGCTTTTCTCTTTCAAAAAATCAAAAGCCTTATAAAAATTCTCGCGCACTGCTACGCCTTCTTTATCGAAAAGCTCGTTCCCTACTCTCGATTTGCCGATTCTCGCCATTGTTTCCTCCGGCTCGGTGTCGATGAAAATAGTTATATCCGGCATGAGGAGCTTCATCGCCGCCTTGTTGCACTCGTAAACAGTTTCAAAATCAAGCTCAAGCCCTTGATACGCGAGGTTCGAGAAAACATAACGGTCGCAAATTACGTGAATCCCCTCGTTTAAATACGGTTTTATATCGTGAATTATATGCTCGTATCTGTCCGCGGCGAAAAGCAGAGCCATCGTCTGCGGCGCGAATTTCACCTGCTTTTTAATCGCACTGCGGGCAAGCGCACCGGGCAGGCTTTCGCTCGGCTCGCGCTCTTCGCGGCATTTCAAGCCTTTTTCTTTTGTGATGTACTTGTGAATCGCCGCAAGCTGGGTTGTCTTGCCCGAGCCGTCTAAGCCCTCGAAGACTATGAATTTGCCGTTGTTGCTGTTCATGAATTCACCGCCTTATACTTATTGCAACATCTACTATTTCCCAATTACCAGACGGTTCTTTTTTCAGCCAAATCCAAATGTTCGCGGAATCCCTTTCGCCGACTGCGTATACCGTGAATTCAGCGTTTCCGCCTTGATTTGAAGTGCTTATATTTCCTTGCTTGAAGCGAGTATAGATTATGTTTCCGACAATGTCGCGAACCTCTTCGCTTGTTTCAATATAGTCAATTGCAGTTCGATATGAATCATCATTCTTAATGAAGTCTGATATACCTAAAATTAAGGGTATTGATAAAACAAAAGGTGCTACAAAAATTATTAAAATGATAGGTACAGTTTTTACTTTATTTGAAACAATATATACATCAGTTTTGACAAGCATATCTCCGATTTTTCTTTTGCTCTTACTTAATAGAAGCACCAATAATTCAAAAAACCACAAATAGGTAAAAAGATTCCTACAAAATAATGTTAATGTAGTAAAATTAGGTTTATCTACATCAATGCTTTTGACTTTTAATCCCACTAATCTTTTTCCCAAACTTGCACCGCCGAATATATCTTTTAAACCGAAATACAGAAAAAATGCAATCCACCATAATAACATCATGTTTTGTGAGTTTCTGATTATGTAGAACATAAATATGCCTTGAATCGGAAAAATTATAATAGTATCGACCAATAGAGCAAGAAGCCGTTTTCCTATACTTGCTTTTTGAATTGTTTCTGTCATAAATACACCACCTTCCTCCAATTATAACACAAAAAAGGCGGGAAATCAATCCCGCCTTCATATTTTTTACGCCGCGTCATCTAAAACAGTTTCCAGCTCCTCGCATTCCGTCATCTTCCTGTACATATTCTCTGCGAAAATCGCGTAGCCGCGCGTATTATCGTTCACAAACACATGAGTCACCGCGCCCGCAAGCATACCATTTTGAATAATAGGGCTGCCGCTCATTCCCTGCACTATTCCGCCTGTTTTTGCAATCAGCTCTTCGTCTGTGATTCTGATTACCATGTTTTTGACCTGATTATTCTCGTTAAAATCCAACCGCTCTATATAAATTTCATATTCCTGCGCACTGCTGCCGCCGATTGTTGATAAAATAGTCGCCGCGCCTGTTGTCACTTCCTGTTTAAATGCCATCGGAATCCCCGAATCAAGCGACGGCGCATAGTTCATTGTGCCGAATACGCCGAGCTCTGTGTTTCGCTCAATCGTGCCAATCGGTGCGCGCGACAGAAACGAACCGGAGAGCTCGCCCGGGTCGCCCGGTCTGCCTTTTATGACGCCGCTGATTGTCACCGAAACCGCTTCACCGCTTGAAAGCGGCAGAATCTTCCCTGTGTCAACGTCGCAGACGCCATGCCCCAAGCCGCCGAAGCTTCCTCTCGCGGGGTCATAAAAGGTCAGCGTGCCTATTCCCGCGGAAGATGCCCGCACCCAAACTCCGATTCTGTAAAGATTATCGCGCCCGGACTGAATTGGATTGATATTAAGCGACATTTCCTTGCCGTCTCTGATTAATTCTACGACTGCTTCACCTGCTTTAAACTGCACTGCATCTGTTATGTCTGCACTTTTTTCTATACTTACGCCGTTCACCGATACAATTATATCGCCTGTTCGCAGTCCCGCGAGCCGCGCAGGTGAGGGGCTTCCGTCAATATCTCCCAGCCCTGTTACAATCGCGCCATCGGTTCTGATTTTAATCCCGAACGGCGTTCCGCAGGGCACAAGCACAGGTCTGTCAATTCTTTCAAGCTGTACTTCTTTTATAGGAATTATTCCGAATAATTTTAAGCTGACTGTCTGCTCTTGTATGCCTGTATCCACGCTCGAAAGCGCAGGTAACGCCTCGTTTTCTGTATGACTTAAATCTGCTGTTATATTAAAAAAGGTTCTTATATTCAGCGGCGCGTTGCCGGAAAGGTAAAACTTGTCAGGGAGCTGTGTGTAATAGAAAGCAAAAACTACGCATAATAGTAACACAAAGCAAACAAGCGTTCCGTACGCCGCTTTAAAAATTTTCCTCATAATTTATCTCCGCTTTTCTCATTTATGCAAGCCCGTCAAAGCCTTTGCATACATTTAATATTGACAAATCGGCGGATTTTATAAGAGGTATTTTTTAATTTTTGATTTTGGAACTTCAGCGAACAGATAAAAGCCGTAAAATTTTTACGGCTTTTTTTATGGAAAATGTTGTTATTTATTTTTCTTCCTTCTGCATATCGCTATACAAGCAAACCCTGTTTCTGCCGTCTGCTTTTGCTTTGTAAAGCGCTTCGTCGGCATCGTGAAGAAAATCGTCAACACAGCAATCCGCTGACGGCTTTTGTGTATTTACCCCGATGCTTACGGTGGTATAGGTGTTTCTGCCGTCGCGAAGAGTTACTGTTGTTTTTTCAATGTTAGCGCGGACTTGCTCTGCAATTGCCGTCGCGCCTTTTAAATCCGTGTCGGGCAGCAGTGCTATAAACTCTTCCCCGCCCCAGCGCGCCGCGAAGTCTCCAGGGCGTTTAAGCGTCTGCGCTATGACATCTGCAATCGTTTTCAGCACTAAGTCGCCGTTGAGATGCCCGTAGGTATCGTTATATTTTTTGAAGAAATCAATGTCGATGGCGAGTATGCTGATTTCTCCTTCTTCTCTGATTGTGCGCTTCCACTCGGAATACAGCCGCTCATCAAAGCCGCGCCTATTCGCGATTCCCGTCATAGAATCGACGAGTCCCATGCGCTCTATTTGGCTTATATAATTAAGTATACGAATTTGGCTTCCCACCCGAAGCTTTACTATCGCAGGGTTAAACGGCTTTACTATGAAATCCGCACCTCCGAGCGCAAGAGCTTTTTCTTCCTCGTTGCGGTCTGTGAGCCCTGTTATGAATATAACAGGGATATTTTGTAAATGTACGTCTTCCTTCAGCAAAGCGATTGTCTGATAGCCGTCCATTTTCGGCATTATTATGTCTAAAATAATCACGTCCGGCTCATGCTCTTTTGCGGCTTTAAGTCCGTCTATGCCGTTCCACGCTGTATATATTTGATAGTCCTCGCCTAAAATACGCTGCAAAACAGCTATATTCAGCGGTGAATCATCAATGATGAGCAGGCTTCTTTTTATATTGTTTTGTTCTTTCATTTGTTTCGCCCTCTATTTATATATTCTGTTTGTATTTTATCATATATTCATCGCTCTGTCAATCCTTTTTCGCTTTCCCCTTCCCGAACATTTTCTTCAAATACTGCCCCGTGAAGCTTTCCTTGCTTTTCGCAAGCTGTTCGGGCGTACCCTCGGCTATGATGAAGCCGCCGCCGTCGCCGCCCTCGGGACCCAAGTCAATTACATAATCCGCAGTTTTAATTATATCAAGATTATGTTCAATCACAACCACGGTATTCCCGCCCTCGACAAGCTTCTGAAGCACGTCTATAAGCTTATGCACGTCGGCGGTGTGCAGTCCTGTCGTCGGCTCGTCAAGAATATAAATCGTGCGCCCTGTTGCACGTTTTGCGAGCTCTGTTGCAAGCTTGACGCGCTGGGCTTCACCGCCCGAAAGCGTGGTTGCCGACTGCCCGATTTTAATGTAACCGAGTCCAACGTCGAACAAGGTCTGCATCTTTTTTGCAATTCGCGGGATATTCTCAAAGAAGCCGATTCCCTCCTCAACAGTCATTTCGAGCACGTCGTAAATATTCTTGCCTTTGTAAGTCACCTCTAACGTTTCCCTGCTGTACCGCTGACCCTTGCAGACATCGCAGGGCACGTAAATATCCGGCAGAAAATGCATTTCAATTTTAATTATGCCGTCGCCCTCGCAGGCTTCACAGCGTCCGCCGCGCACGTTAAAAGAGAATCTGCCAGTCGAAAAGCCTTTCATCTTCGCCGCATTCGTAGAAGCGAAAAGGTCACGAATATCCGTGAAAACACCCGTGTAGGTCGCAGGGTTTGAACGCGGCGTTCTGCCGATTGGCGACTGGTCAATATCTATGACTTTATCAAGATGTTCCGTGCCTGTAATTTTTAAAAACTTCCCTGTTTTTGTCCGCGCGCGGTTGAGCTTACCGACGAGGTACTTATAAAGAATCTCGTTTACAAGCGAGCTTTTCCCGCTGCCCGAAACACCCGTAACGCAGGTTAAAACACCGAGAGGAATACTAACATCTATATTTTTAAGATTATTTTCTTCCGCGCCGAGAACAGTCAGGAATCTGCCATCTGTTTTCCTGCGCTTCTTCGGAATCGGGATTTCTTTTCTGCCCGAAAGATACTGCCCCGTGATTGAATCCTTGCAGGCGAGAACCTCCTTCATACCGCCCGCGCAGACGATTTCGCCGCCGTGAATCCCTGCTCCGGGCCCGATGTCTACTATATAATCAGCCGCGTGCATTGTTTCCTCGTCGTGCTCAACTACAATCAGCGTGTTGCCAAGGTCGCGCAGTCGTTTCAAGGTCGCAATCAGCTTATCATTATCGCGCTGATGAAGCCCTATGCTCGGCTCGTCAAGTATATACAAAACCCCCATAAGCGAGCTTCCTATTTGCGTAGCAAGGCGAATCCGCTGACTTTCACCGCCCGAAAGCGTCCCCGCCGCCCTCGATAAATTCAAGTAGCCGAGTCCGACACTTTTTAAGAAGCCGAGGCGTTCACGGATTTCCTTTACAATCTGCTCGGCGATAATCATATCGCGCTCGGAAAGCTCGGCGTTCAAGCTGAAATTCAAGGCTTCGTCAATGCTCATGCGGCTATAATCGCTTATATTTATTCCCGAAACTGTGACTGAAAGAGCCTCTTTGTTAAGCCTCTCGCCCTTGCAAGAAGGACAAAGCACATCGCTCATAAGGGTTTGAATTTCGTCCCGCGAATGATTGCTTCCTGTTTCGCGGAAGCGGCGTTCAAGGTTGTTCACAAGCCCTTCAAAGTCGGTCGTGTACTTTCCGTGACCGCTTTCGTAGGAACGCTGAACTTCGATTTTTTCGCCGTTTGTGCCGTAGAGCAGAATATTCAGAGCAGTCTGCGGAAGCTTCCCGACAGGCACGGCAAGCGAGAATTTAAAATGTTTGGCAAGTGCTTCATAATACATCTGCGCGATTGAGCCCTCTGCGTAGCCCCAGCCCGAAGCCTTGATTGCGCCTTCTTTAATTGAAAGCTCTTTATTCGGCATAATCAGCTCGGGGTCAACCCGCATAAAAGTCCCAAGCCCTGTGCATTTTTGGCACGCGCCATAAGGATTGTTAAACGAGAACATTCGCGGCTCTAACGCCTCCATGCTGACACCGTGCTCGGGGCAGGCGTAATTCTGTGAGAAATGCAGTTCTTCTTCTGCGCCGGTATCAACGAAAATCAAGCCATCGGTAAGACTTCCTGCAGTTTCCAAGCTTTCGGAAAGGCGCGATTTTATATCGGGCTTGATTACAAGCCTGTCCACCACGACTTCGATGTCGTGTTTAATATTTTTATCGAGCTTAATTCTCTCTGAAAGGTCGTAAATACTGCCGTCGATTCTCACGCGAACATAACCCTGCTTGCGGATTTGGTCAAGCTCTTTCTGATATTCGCCCTTGCGTCCGCGCACTATCGGCGCAAGCACCTGTACCTTCGTTCCTTGCGGTAAAACTAAGATTTGGTCAACGATTTGGTCGATTGTCTGCTGCTTGATTTCGCGGTTGCAAACAGGGCAGTGCGGAATTCCGATTCTCGCGTAAAGCAGACGCAGATAGTCATAAATCTCTGTTACCGTTCCGACTGTTGAGCGCGGATTGCGCGAGGTGGTCTTCTGGTCGATTGAAATAGCGGGCGAAAGCCCCTCAATGCTGTCTACATTAGGCTTTTCCATCTGTCCTAAGAACTGCCGCGCGTAGGACGAAAGGCTTTCAATATATCTTCTCTGACCGTCCGCGTAAATCGTATCGAACGCGAGCGAGGACTTTCCCGAACCGGAAAGCCCTGTCATGACTATTAATTTATCGCGGGGGAGCTCAAGGTCAATGTTTTTGAGGTTGTGCTCCCGCGCACCGCGGATAATAATTTTATTTATTTTATTAGTTGGCATAGTTGTTTTTTAATACTCCTGTAATTTTTGCTTCCATTTAATGCAGTCATTTAAGTGGAGCATCAAATGGCGTGTCGGCGGCATAAGCAGAAGCCCCGCGATGTCTTTTCCGCCCCAGTATTCAAGCAGCCACTCAGAATATTCGCAGGTTCCGCCCTCGCTTCGGATTTTATTTATACCGTCAGCAGGTACTCTGCGTTTCATATCCTGCGCGGTTAGCGCGGCGATGATTTCTCTTGTTCGTGTTCCGACGGCGTTTCTGTAATTGAGCAGTTCGGCAGAATTTAACTCACTGCTCAGTTTAATTATTTTCTCGCTGTCCATAGATACGCCTGTGTCGGTGAACGCCGTGTTCATGCGCTTTTGCCACTCTGAGTCGAAAATCTGCTCTGAACCTGCGACAAGTATATTCATTGTCATGTCTTCAATCCGCGCTAAGTGCCAAACCGCCCACGCAATCGTTTCCGCTTTAGCAGACGGTACTACTGCGAATTCCTGCGGCTTTAAGTCAGCGAAAAGCGTATCAATTTCGTTAGCTTTCCCGCCGGAAACTGCACAAGAGTGCAAAGCCGCATGAATCTCCAAAAACAGCTTCTTTGCTTGTTCAATTCTGTCGCTTTTGCGTATGATTTTTTTAAGCTCGTGATGTTTTTCGGTTATTGAATTATCCGTGTCAAGATATTTCATTCACAGTTACCTCTTTAAGTAAATCCCATAATCAAGAATTACGTTGCCGTCGCTGTCCTTTTCGGTGAAACGCGGGCAGTTGTAGCGTTCAAAGTGATAAAGATATTTTTTCTCGTCGTACATAAAATTACCCATGCCGTTCTTTTGAAGTGCTTCCACGCAGGCATCATGCATACCGTAAATACTGCCGTCGTCTTGACTGCCTTTAATCCAGCAAATACCGACATCGCCGCCGTCTAAGTCTAAGAATTCATAACCGTCGGGAGCTTCCGTACCGGGCGCAAAGAAGCAACCAATCCAGTATTCAAACTCGTCTTGGTTTAAATTGCAACGCATGAAGCCGAGACAGCCGTTCTCGGTATTTTCCGCCATGCCGAGCTTATTGAGCTCATCAAAACAGCCTGTTTCAAACCACTCGCCCCATTTATGTCCGAAGCCGTTGTCAAAGTCGGCGTGTCCGTAACGCTTGCCAATCAAACGAAGCGCGGGTAATGTTTCTTTATAGGTTTTAATAATTTCTGCCATTTTATTTCTCCTTCGGTTTTAATTTTACCATGCAAAGCTTTTTGTAATCATTAAATTGCGTTTCATTTTCGATTCTGAACATGAAGTATTTCCCGACCTTCATAAAGTCGCCGCCGTTTTCGTAAGAGTCACGTATTTCGGGTGAAAGCTCAGGCAGAACCGCTTCGGCTTCTGCGGTGAGCTTATAAGCAATTACCATGAACACAGAATAGCCGCCGACCTCGGGGTAGAAAGTCCCGAGAGCCTGTCCGCTTTTTTGAAACTTTACGTTCCAGCCGGGCATACCCGAGCAGGTACTGTAGGTCATTTTGGGCTTGGCTTTGTACGCGCTTTCCATAAAGGTGAAAAGCCCGCTCCAAAGCGGATTATTAACATAATCGTCAATTTCTTCATAACGAGGTTGATGTGCTTGTGGAAATAAGATATGCCACTCCATATTATGCCTCCTGTTTTTGTTTGCACCATTCTCTGCATTGCTCGATTCTTGCGCCGTTGTCGCCGTGTTCGGGGTCGTTTGCATACTTTTTCAGCGTTTCGCACGGGAAAGCCGCGCACAAGCCGCAGTGCTCGTGTCCTTTACCCTCACAGCAGATTTTAATTTCGCAGTCGCCCCAAGGCGCGCTCTCGATATTCGTGCAGCCCGCGCAGTCAAAGCCGAACGCTTCCTTACACGCCGCCGTGTCGCAGTAAATTCCGCATCTTGATTTTAACATGATAAATCTCCTTTATGTTTAATAATTCGATTTTATCACAGGTAATATGACAACTGCCTGTCATATTCATACCAAAAATTTCCGTCTTGTTAATCATAGCACATTTTTCTTGCAAAAGCAAGGAGTTTATGTTATACTGTCAAATAAAGGCGGTGTTTGCATGGAAATGATTCATACAGGACTTATTATAACGCAAATAGGTTTAACAATAATTGCTATCGGCTTGCTCATAGCTTTGTTCACAAGTAAGAAAAAGGAGAACAACGACGAAATATCGGCGTTGTTAAAGCGTGCTTTTGATGAACAGCGCGACAGTGTTGCGAAGCAGATTGCAAGCGGCACAACTGAGCAGTTTCAGCGGTTCGGCGTGATTCACGAGAGCATTAACAGAACCTTGCAGGAAAACCGCGCCGAAATCACAACGACACTCGAAAATAAAATAAAATCATTGCAAGACAGCAACGAAAAACGCCTTGAGCAAATGCAAGGCGTGGTAGATGAAAAGTTTCAAAAAACGCTTGAAACGCGGCTCGCACAGTCCTTTGAGCTTGTAAGCAAGCAGCTTGACAATGTTCAGCAGGGTCTCGGCGAGATGAAAAACCTCGCCGCCGACGCAAAAAGCCTTAAAAACGCGCTGATTAACGTAAAAGAGCGCGGAACATACGGCGAGGTGCGCCTTGAAAAGCTTCTCTCCGATATACTCGCGCCGAGCCAGTACGAAACCAACGCAGAAATCATCGACGGCAAACGGGTGGAGTTTGCTATAAAACTGCCCGGGAACGGCGATGAGCCGCTTCTTCTGCCGATTGACTCGAAGTTCCCGATTGAAGACTACAACCGCCTGCTTGATGCCGAGGACAGAAAAGACATAAAGGAAGCGCGGGAATCGTTGTTAAAGAAAATCCGTGAGGAAGCGAAAACAATTCAAAGCAAGTACATACAGCCGCCGAAAACCACTGATTTCGCGCTGATGTTTCTGCCGACTGAGGGATTATACGCCGAGGTGATTCAGAACGCCGCATTGTTTGAAGAATTGCGGGACAAGCACAAAGTCACAGTTGTCGGCGCGACGACGCTTTCTGCGTTTTTGAGTTCTCTTCAAATGGGCTTCAACACCCTTGCCATTGAGCAGAGCTCGCAGAAGGTCTGGGATACTTTGCGGGCTGTTAAGTCCGAATTCGTTAAGTTCGGCGATATACTTGACCGCGCACACAAGCAAATACAAACAGCCGACAAGACCTTGGAAGAAATCGTCGGCAGACGGACTCGCGCGATTAACAAGACTCTGCGCACCGTCGAAACTATCGGTGCTGTCGGCGGAAGCGATGAATTGCTGTTAATTGAGGAAGAATAACACGTATGCGTTGATAAGAGGGACGAGGGTTAAGCTCTCGTCCCTTAAAAAATTTTTGACAAATTTTGAATCTCATGCAACCGGCACAAATATTTTACGGGTATATAAGTGAAAGCCTAAAACAAAGGGGGAATAGCGGTGAATGATAATATAATCGTCGATATGTATTGGAAGCGCGACGAAGCCGCAATCAAGGAAACCGAGAAGAAATACGGCAGTTATCTGAAAAAGGTGGCTGTCAACATACTCGGCAGCCTTGAAGACAGCGAAGAAAGCGTCAACGACACCTACTTAAAAGCGTGGGATTCCATACCGCCGCATAATCCTGCAGTTCTCGCTACCTTTCTCGGAAGAATCACGCGACAGGTCTCTATTGATATTTTGCGGAAGCGTTCAAGTCAAAAGCGAAAAGGCTCTCAGTTTTCATTGTCTTTATCAGAATTGGAGGACTGCGTGCCTTCAGGCGGGGCGAGCCCCGAGCTTGAAGCCGAAAGCAAGCTCATGGGAGCTTTGATTAATAAATGGCTCGGCACTCTCAAAAAGGAAACTCGTGACGCATTTGTCGGGAGATATTATTTTATGGATTCGCTTAAAGAGGTAGCGGCTTATTGCGGTATGAGCGAGTCTAAAGCTAAGACGGTTCTGCACCGCGCACGGAATAATCTGAAAGAATATTTGGCAACGGAGGGTTTTTGATATGAAAAATAAAAAGATTAAAGCAGAGCAAATAAGCATTGCGATAGGTGAAATCGGTGACAGCTATATCGAAAGTGCTAACGCGCTCAGAACGTCCGGCATTAAAAACGTAAGGAAATCGGGAAATTTTTTATACAGGCAATTCGCGGGAATAGCGGCGGCGGTAATGGTTTTGGCTGTAGGTTCAATATTTATGCTCCGCTTCTTCGCGCCGGAGGATATTATCATGCCGCCCGTTGCCGAAACTGTACCGGAAATCGGCGAAATAATACAATTAGGCGAGTTTGACTGGCGTGTGCTTGACGTGCAGGACGGCAGGGCTTTAATCATCACAGAAAACGTAATAGAGAACAGACCATATCATTCGCCCGGCGGTGATATTACATGGGAGCACAGCGAAATAAGAGAATATCTGAACGGCGAGTTCTATGAAAACACGTTTACAGACGAAGAAAAGATACGCATAAGCGAAACGGTAAATATAAACAGAGACAGTCAATATGGCACAGCAGGCGGCAATAATACAACAGATAAATTGTTTTTATTAAGTGTTGAAGACGCTCTTGTTTATTTTATCGACGGTTCGCCGCGGAAGGCTTTTAACGCTGACGGCGATGAAAGCTGGTGGTTGCTTCGGTCGCCGGGCAACGGTAGTAATTTTGTATTATATGTAGCAAACGGCTTTATCGACAGCGGCGATGGTGCAGATGTCAGCAACAGTAATGCGGGTATTCGTCCGGCTATGTGGGTGAGGTTTGCGCCGCCTGCTGAAGCTATTCCCGACCCTGCATGGACGTGGATTGTTGAGCCTACGCTTGATTACCCTTTTATCATGTATACCGATGTTGACGATATTTATTTCGTGCCTGTTGATTTTGAATATACCGGACCTGAATTTGATTTTGCCATTTTATGCGAAGCTACTGGGGGATACGCTGAAATATTTACGAATATTCCCGACCATTATGAAGACCGCAGTATCAGACCGCTCTTTTCAAACTGGTTGTATGACGCAGAGTTTGAATTATTCGGGCGCAGAATGTGGGAAACGACCGGGTATTACGACGAAATGTACCCCGTATCTGAGTTCGCGGAAAGATTCCCCCAAGCAATCGGGCGTATCAAGCACGTATATTTAATCGACAGCTTGACTTTCGACACTCAAAATGCGTTCCAATGCGGCAGCAGTACCCCGCCGGGAACAGTGTTTTTCGACGGCAAGCAGATTATTTCTGATGCCCGATTCAGAGGAAGCGGAGGCTACGGGCGCGAGTTCGCGAATATAATCACCGCTTACAGCGTAGCCGGAATCGACGGAAGCGGCGGAGTCGGAATAATTAATCAAAACGGCGACTTTTTAGTTCCGGTCATGTTTTGGGAAATTAATCTGATTAATGAAACAACAGCGTTCGCGCGGATTCCTGACGGCAACTGGGGGATTATCGGGTTCGGTGATTACGCTCCCGATAAAACGCAAATCCTTGAAAAGCTCGCTCAAATTGTTGACAATCTCAATGTAGGGATAACGGGCGTCGGCGTGCTTGAGCATCAAGTTTTTTATAATCTAAAACACAGGACGAATTACCCAATCGAAATCTCATGGTCACAGCTCAGTGTTTATTGTGAGGGAAAATATGTTCCCGACGAGCTGACGAACGGCTTGGGCGGAACTGATTATTATCAGAATGAGGAATATCGTACAGCACAATCGCCGCATTTGCGCTATATTGCAATATCTGACTTAGAAGCGGCGTATAACGAGGTATTCACGAAAAACGCCGAGAATATAATATTCTCACCCGATAGTAATATGTCCCATGTTTACGGCGATTATGTTCAAGTTACTCATCATAGCGCGGGGGCTTTCCCTATTATGATTCCGGCAGGTCATGCATTTGACGAAAACACAATTACGCTGACTTATGCAACAGCCGCCGTGGGCGGTGCATTTAATGGTTTTTCAAATGATATTATTACTTTCTATGACAGCGTAATTGTCGGAGAGGCTCAGTACGACAGCTATCAAGATGTTCTTAATAGGAATTTTGAATATCAGCTCTTCTCCGAAATCGCCGCCGATAATTACGCCGCACTTTTGAAAATTGATTATACCTTTGTGTTAGAGGACGGCAGGTATAAAGTTCAGAGTATAAAGCCACATTCGCTCGGGAACGCAGACACTCGGCTCGGATACGACCGCTGGTTTCAAGAAATGACAAGCTCAGACGAAATAGCTATAACAGTCAACGGAACATATGTAATCAGCCCCGATAAGAAAAGCGACTTTATCGACTGGCTTCAAAGTCTTTCTATTGAAGTAGAGCTCAAGGATGATATTTCAGTCGCATTTACCATGCCGATATTAACACAGTGGAATTTCGTAGTGAACGATGATTTTTATTTAAACTACACAATTTTCTCGGACGGTATAGATTCTGTTGGTTTTATTGCCTGTGACGAATGGTACAGAGCAAAGGCTATCCCTTTTGATTTAGATTATTTCATCAATTGATAGATTTAAACAAGCTTTGAATAAGGCGTCTGTTCTTGCTTTTTGTGTCTTTTATGGTGCTGCTCCAATTATGCGTTAAAAAAGTCTTGACAATCATAGATAAGCTATGTTATAATAGTTAAGTGGCTTTTTAACAGTCGCATAAGCATTGATTTCTGGGGCGTCGCCAAGCGGTAAGGCAACGGACTCTGACTCCGTCATTCGAGGGTTCAAATCCTTCCGCCCCAATTTTTGTTCATATCCGCAAATCTGCTCACTGGGCGGATTTGCGGATTTTGATTTTCGGGGAAAATCGGACTTGTCCTTTGTTTGTCCTTTACCCAAATGCGGGAGCGAGCGATATGATGTTTGAGATTGACTTAATCGCCTTCGCCTGTGAATTTTGAAGCTCATGGCAATAAATTGATAAAGTCGTTATCGGCGTGCTATGTCCAAGTATTCCTTGAATCGTTTTCACGTCTACACCATTTGAAATTAACACCGATGCAAAAAAATGTCTGAACGAATGGATTGTTACATCTCTCAATTTATGTTTTTCACAAAATTTCTTAACGAATCTGTATGGTCTGTTTACAACCATCGGTTCACCGTTGTGCCGAGTGAAAAGACGGTCATGTTCCTTCCATTCCCTGCCCGCCTCCGCTTTTTGCTCGTTCTGATAATCTTGGAAGCTTTTTAACAACGGCATCATTTCACAGGATAAAACTAAACATCTGCGACTGGATTTGGTTTTCGGTGTATCAGTGTAAGTGCCGAGCTCTTTTGTCCAGTAAGATGCGCGTTTAATTGAGATAATTTTGTTTTCCCAGTCTATGTCCTTCCATTCGAGCCCTAAAAGCTCTCCGAGCCTGCATCCGGTGAAAATTAAAAGAGCAAAGAAAATAAAATACTTAAAATTGCTCCCTGTTTCCTTTGACAGGAGATTCAAGAAATGCTGAACTTCTTCCGGTGTGTATAGGTCGTGCTCAACTTCGTTCATTCTCGGCAAAGTCGCCAGTGTGCAGGGATTGACGCTAATCAATTGCATCTTCAAAGCATAATTCATTACCGTGGAAATGAAGCCGACATGATTCTTTATGGATTTAGGCGAAAGATTGTCTTTTACCAAATCAAGTATAAATCCTTGAATGTGCCTCGGGGTCACCCTGTCGAGCCGGAGATGACCGATGGACTTATATGCTCTGATTGTATGATTGCGATACGACTTTAAGGTTAGTGGTTTTAGTTTTATGTATGCATATTCCATGAACCACCGCTCAGCGAAATCTTCAAACTTTACTGCGGTTGCGGTTATTTGCCGTCTCAGACATTCCTCTTCAAACAGCACCGCCTGCCGCTGTAACTCTTTTTCGATTTGCTTTTCCGTCATGTTGGAAGCCGGAATCCATGTTTTTGAAACTGTTACCTGTTCACCGGAAGCGTTATATCCTGTGGAAACTCTTATTTGATAAGAGTTTTTTCTTTTTCTGATAGTAGCCATATTTTCAATAAGCCCTCCTAAACTTACGGTATAAAATATGACATACTCTCCTTACAATTTCATCTTAAACGCTTAAAATGAATTTGTCAAGCGACGGTATGCCATTTTTTCAACTATTTTTTAAGAAAACAGGTTAATCAGTGCGTTTTTATTTATAAGGAATTTTTTTCCTGCTTTATAATATGATAGTTCTCCATTAGCGCACATCTTGCGAATACGATACTCGGTTATGCCTCCGATTATTTTTGCTGCTTCTTTTATAGTAAGCATTTGTACTTTGTCGTTTATGATGAACGACCTCCCTTCAAACAATTATAAATATGACTCTCCCATACTTCCATATAGGGGCTTCCCGGATTTCTTCATAGCTCCATCCGGCGAGGAACACCGAAAAGGCTTAGCTCCCACGCGTATTTATACGCGCAGGTATACCCCGTGTGCTGTTTTGCCACACAACACAGCCAAATGCAAAATGGCGACCTTACTCATCAGTCCGGTTTCTGCTCGGTTCAATGCGCTGCTGCGTGCAAATGCAACAGATTTTCGCTTACTCCTCATAAAAGTGCGCGCTACCCGATGTTTTTCCAGTGCTACTATTCAATTGTCAAAGAGCGAGTCGTGAAGAAGATTTTCTCGTTTCTTCACAGAGCCCGCTTTTTGAAATTATTTATATAATATTTCCAAAATATTCTTGATTCAAGATAATACATATTATCTTGCCGAATTTATCCTGTTGCTTTGTGTTGTGAATTATGATAAAATATAGACAAATTCAAGATTATTCGGAGGTACAGCTAATGAAAACCAAAGAAGCAAAATTAAAAGTTGATAGATTCAGGCAATTCCTGACGGAGCAGCAGAAAAGCAAGTCGACCATAAAAACCTACATTCGGGGAGTGACGCTGTTTTTTTTGTTCATCGAGGGAAAAGGGATTGATTCGCTTAGTGACCGTGCTTTGTTAGACTTCAAGGAACATATCATCAATTCCTTCTCCTCGGCAAGCTCGAATACGTACATAGTGGGGTTTAATGCCTTTTTGACGCACATCAAGCATAGCGGTATGCGGCTCAAGTGCATAAAACGACAGAGCAAGGATTACGTGGCGTTCCCGCTTACAGAGGGCGAGTACGTAAGGCTGATGAAGACTGCGGGAACGCTCGGCGGTGACTACTGCGCGCTGTTCAAGACGTTAGCTGGGACGGGGATTCGGGTAGGCGAATTGAAGTTTATCACTGTAGAAGCTCTGAGAAATGGTTACGCCGAGGTCAATAACAAAGGAAAAGTGCGTATTCTCTGGCTTAGTGACAGCCTGCGTCAGTTCCTCCTTGATTATTGCGCCGAGAAAAATATTACGAGCGGTGTGGTTTTCACAGGCAGAGATGGCATTTCGCCCCTTTCGACCAGCGCAATCTGGCGGAAGCTGAACGGGCTTTCTGCCGAGACCGGAATTGAGAAGCGGAAGCTTCATCCGCATAATCTCAGGCATTTTTATGCGAGCAAATTCATGAGAATTGTAAACGACATCGATGTTTTATGCGGACTGCTCGGACATTCGGACATAAAGACAACCACGATTTATACGCATCCCGACGGCGATTACATACGGCGCTGCGTAAATAAAATGGTAGCATGACGGCAATTCGACAAGAGTAGTGATAAATTTCATGCAGAAAACGACAAATTTTTCTATTTCCGTGTGATACAATAATTTCCAAGAGAGCCCGCAAAAGCACAAAAACGGCATTTCTGCGGCAAGATAATATGTATTATCTTGAATCAGCGAAAAACACACATGAATACACAAAAAACACCGGGGATTGTCATAAGGACAACGCCCGGATTTTATTTTTTATGCCTTTTTTGAATATGCGCCGATTGACAGAGCAATCAACGCGTGTTATAATGGAAGCATCTTCCAGAAAGGCTTAGTATTATTTATGAAATCTTCCGTTAAGGACAAGATTTTTGCATTTATTGGAACGCCGCGCCAATGCACTCGCCGAGAAATTTATGACGAAGTTATAATCGCCGGCGGGATAATTGAAGAGAACATAACTACCCTTCTGCACTATGTAGTAGCATTTTCGGGAGCAGAAAAGACGGTCAAATACAAGAAAGCCGCCAAACTCGCCGAAAAAGGGCTTTTGGCAATTATCAGTGAGGAGCAGTTCTTTGCTGCGCTTGAAAGTAAAGCGGCACTGCCGGAGGTGGCTTGATTTAAGCCATTCTGCGGGACGGAAACGCTGAAATTATTCTCTTTGTATAGAATTCATCGTGTGCGTCTGCTTTTATAAATTCCTCGAAAACATTCTGCGGAACGCTGTTATAGGCGAGTAGCTTTTCATTTTTTAGCTTCACGAACATATTCTTGCCGTAGTAGCTTACCGATTCTATTATGCTTGATGATATTTTAAATTCTTCCATGTTGACCCTCCACTGGAAGAATTATACCATATCTTGTATTGTTTTGCAAGTGTTAGGAGCAAATTTTAATGAAAAATCATGTAAAGGTAGATGGGAAGCTACTTCAAACGAATAAGAAGTGGTCACAGCTTAAAAGCTCGCAACAACATTGGATTTGTGAGCAAATCAAAGCAGAGCACGTTAAATTTATAGAACAGAATAATTGCTTGCCGTGGAAAAATAAGAAGGCAGAGGTTTTAGATTCTGTTTGGAAGAAGATTTTAGAGCGTGAAATTTGGATTCCTCGTTATGAATATGAACGGAATGCCGGGAAGATGATTGACCGACTCAACCGGAAATGTTCACTATTTACAGGAGAAAAAGAATGATTGCAACACTATCAAGACCAACTTTGCGTATAAGTCCGAGCGGTCTTACATTCAATGCATCGTGTATGAAGCTGATGCCAGATGTAAGCTATGTTCAATTTCTGCATTGTTTCGAGCGCGGAGGGCTTTATGCTGTAGAGTGCGATGCTTTCGACCATGACAATATACTGTGGCGAGCCAATTGCAACAGCAGAAAAATTCACGCAAAGCGTGTAAAGTGGCAGAAATTCTATGCTTTTATTTGTGATGGCATGGGGTGGCTTCACGGGAACGAGTATATTATCCCCGCAATGCTTCAAGAGTTTGAAGAAAAACGAATAGTTTTCTTTGACCTTAATAATTATAAAGAATATAATCCTTTAAATATGAGGTTGAGTGATTTTCAAACTATAATGCAAAACAATTAAGGAAAAATAGTTTAACAAGCTCGCTAAATATATGGGATTTCGATGTTAATAATGGGCATTTAAGGGGCTTTTTAAAAAACAACACGCTGCGGCTTTAAAGCCGCAGCGTTTCTTCTGTTTCAACCCTGTATTCGTCTTTACCGTCAAACCACACCGCCACAGTCTTGAAGCTCTCATTCCCCGTTATAACCACGCTCGCCTTACAAGCCCGTACTATTTCAAAAACCGTCATAAACCCAATCCCGCTCCCACCCGAGTTAGCGCGAGTCGTAATCCTCTGCTTACCTAAAAGTTTGAGTGTCTCCGGCTCAAAAGCGATGCCGCTATCCATGACACTTAACCCGCTGTTGCTCAAATTTACAACAATACTTTTATCCGTCTGGGAACTATTTTGACAGGCGATTATTGCGTTGTCGAGGAGGTTCGCAACAAGTGTTTCAAGCTCTGACTGCTTTATTAAACTCGGCGTTCCGCGCACAATTAAATCAAAATCTATTTCTTTCTCCGCGCAAATCTTTTGGTAGTGCGTGAAAATCGCATCTAAAAGTTCCAAACCCGTTGACGGCAGAGCTTTCTTTTCCCGCAGTTCTCTTGAAACCCGCTCAGAATACTCCTCACGTGCGTTCAATATTTCCGCCAGAACCTGCGCGGCTTTTTCTTTCATCCCCAGGTTTTCGGTGCTTTCAATAAGGCTTTCCACGACTCCCTGATATGCAGGGAGTTTTTTGCTATCATTATGTACGATTTTTTCGAGGTACAGTCGGACTTCGTTTAGTTGTTCGTTCTCGGCTCTTAGCTTGGAATTGATTTTGAGATGGACTTTTTCGCTATATGCGGCGAGAGATTCCCGTTTAATCCAGCAGAATAATCCGAAGATGCATAAAAAAATTCCAACAACTAAAAACCAGTAAACCCTAATCGATAGCTCTCCCTCACGGAAAATTCCGTGCATAACTAATGCAATACCCGATAATGCCACGCCTGCACCGCCGAATCCTTTTTTGTTTTCCAGTATTATTTTGAAATTTATCTTACATATAACTAAGATAAATATAATTTCAAGAATAAGAGCTAAAACTAATATCCTAACATCCACATCGTTTATTTCATATATTATAGTTAAAATGGCGGTTGATATGATTGATGAGATTATTAAAGTCAGAAAACTAATAGCGAATGAAACAATCATAAAGAAGAATGTTTCTGAAAACTTCTTTTTGAATAATAGAAAAAAGAAAATACTTGAAAGAAAAATTAATAAACCAGATTTATATGGTTCATCGAATAACAGTGCCATGATTAATGAAATAGTAGTGAAGATGGCAATATAAATAGCACCAATAAATACATTTTTAATGACTCCTACATTGTTGTTTGTTAGTTTTATATAAACTACATAAACAGGCAGGATAATTAATAATGTTTTAATTAAATCATTTATTTCCATTGCTAAAATAGAAAAAATAGAAATTAAATTACTATCTTTCTTCCCTTTCAATTATGTTAACCTATTAATGAAAAGATTCGGAGGGAGGATGCGAAGTGGGTTTCTGGGAAAATGTTTTCAATATAGTGTCAGCAATTCTGCGCTTAGGTTAAGATGTTGAAAAGCGGGGTGTTAAGCAATACACCCCGCAAATTCACTCTTGATTTTATCGGAAACGAATAGAATCATTTCCTTGTTAGTGGGGAAACCTGTGTCGTAGTCGGTGTTTGAAGTGTAGTTTTCGAGCAAGGTGTCGATGTCGGTTATGCGCCATGTTTTAATTATTGCATTTCGGATACCGCGTTCGACATTCCAGTCGGTTTTCTTGTGTTTCCGTGCTACGACGGGATAAATCTCGGTTTTAAGCGACGGATTGTTTTTATTGAGATGAATTGCTGTAATAACCGCGTCGATGAGGTATCGCTTGCCGCCCATTGATGAGGTGAAGCCGATTTTTTCGATTTCGCGGGTTATAATCGCTTCCAAAGTGATTTCGTTTTCATTTTGAAGCACCGGTTCTTTCATGCATTTAAAAGCAAAATCAAAAACAAGGCGCGGAGAATAATCCGGTTTACTCTTCATAAACAGATAATCCGCGCCCATGCTTCGGGCGATATTGTGCGTTGTGTACGACGGATTTTTTGTAATAACGATGATGTAGGGCTTCTTTTTCAACTTCATTTCCCTCAACTGAGTAAGAAAAAGAATCCCGTCCCCGTCGCTGCCGTTCAGCTCGAGGTCGAGAATAATTATATTGTATATACACTTTTCAACCAACGAAACAGCCTGCTTCAGCCCGAACGCAGTGCTAAGCTCTAAAGGATATAACAAGGCTTCGGCGCAGTCTTTGTACTGCTGACAGTGCTTCGCTTCATCGTCAATAAGCAAGATTTTCATTTTGTCAGTCCTCAGATGTCGTTATTTTGTGTTTTACCGCCAAACGGGGTACAGGTAATTGCTTTCTTTGGCTTCGTGGAGTCGGTTTATACAGTCGCGACAGGAGCAGAGATTTCCCATGCGGACAAGCTCATGCACCGAATTGCAGAAAGTGCAACTCAGCCGCAGTCTTTTTATGAGTATTCCGCCGTCCTGCATGGATATTTCCACCTCAATGCCGTCCTCAAGGCGGAGTTCTTCGATATATTCGGGCGGGAGCGTGATTTTTCCACCTTTTTCAATACTTGTAATCATCGCGAACCCCTCCCTGCCGATTGTGGCGTGATGATTTTAACGTTCTGCCGGAAAGCAAGCGCAGCTTCGACCTTTTCCTTGAAGCGCGACAAGTCCTCTTGTAGCAAATACATGGTGTAACCGCCGCTCTTCAATGGGCGAAGCCGTCCTAAGTGGCTCTTGTTCAAGGCTTCCCAGTTGTCAAGCGTGTCGGTAGCGTCGCTCAGTGTTTCGTCGGTTCTTACGTAAAGATTGGCAGTTTCATGCAATTCAGAAACGCAAAAAGTGCTATAAATCCTGTTTTCATCGTAATAATGTCCTATAAGTTGCGTCATCTGCCACTCCTTTTTGAATCATTATACCATAAATGCCCAATATAGTCAACCCCTATCTCTTATCCGTGGGTTCTGTTGCTTGTCGAATTTTGTTATAATTAAGTGATAGAGGATAATAATTATGAACTTAAATTACAAAGGAATAGGACAAAGAATTAGGAATAGACGGCTTTCTTTAGGTTTAACACAGCAAATGTTGGCGGATAAATCTGGGATTTCTGAGAAATATTTGTCGAACATTGAGAATGGGAACAGCCACTTTTCCTTTCCGGTGCTTATCAGCATCGCTAACAATCTCAATTTGAGTGCGGATTACATTCTTGGGGATAATTTAGCTTTTAACGGGATTGTCAGCGCTGATGATTCAATTCAACGAGAAATCGTGCAGGAGCTTAGTACGCTGTCGAAGGAAAAGCAGGAGTATATATTAGAGTGTGCGAGACTGTTGGAAGGAGTGAAAGGCTGAAAATAATAATTTAGTGTGTAGATTTTACAGATGCGTTCACCTTCTAATTATTAAGGCGCTCATAGAAGTTTCGATTATGATGATTACATATATTAGCGAAAATATTTAATGATGGAGGGTTGCTAGATTTACCCTAAAAAACGCAAAGAAGTTTAAATTTGAAAGATAGACTGGCAAAGAAAAATGTTTTCGCAAATGAAGTTCATAAGATAGATTAATGAAATTCAACACTGAAAGAATTTTTATTAATATGTTAGGGATATATTGATTCAATACTATTTAAATTAAATTAATATGTTCATTCTTCAACTATAAAAAGATAAAGTGAGGATAATATAATTATGGCTGACAATAATCTTAACTCTCGTGATTTCGCAAATTTACTTTTATTATCACCCTTTACAAAAACAGGGCATGAATCATATATTTCACTTAGCTCAGCTTTAAAAATAAATCAATTTACAGCAGACGAATGGAAAAACATTTTCCTTAACGAGTTATATGCTGAACCATATTTTTTAGCGGAGCAAAAATTTGATTTATGTGGAACAGAAGATGAGTTTACATTTAATAATCGCTATGATTCTAACCACATTAATATGTTACGTTCAATTTATAATAATTTTGAAAATGAATTCGTTGGTTCCGACGATGAAAACTCATTGGTTAAGACGCTTTATGTTATAACAGGTTCCGCCGGATGTGGAAAAACAACATTTTCACATAAACTTATTTCTAAGAGAGAAATTTTAAAATGTTTATATATTGATTTTGAAAATATGCATATTGATAATGTTCTTTTTGTTTCTAAAAGATTTAAAATTGATGTAATAACTCCTCTTAATGTTTTAATTCTATTACTTGTTCAACAAATAGGTAAATGCTTTTTTAACAAAAACGATTATACTGGATTTAAAAATATTCCTAAAATATATTATCAATACTTCAACAACCAAGAATTCCATCTAAATGATAATTATATTTATATTGAATTCTTCGAATTCCTTTTAAATTTAGATAATAACACAAAAGATATTGACTTTTTTTCAACATCGATTCTTTCATATTTAGAGAAACATTTTATTAATGATTTATGCGAAAAAAAAGAGATAATTGAAAATTTAACAGGTTTGTTGTTAAGATTATTCTTTTGCCTTACAAAAATAAAAGGGGAGTATTATAATAAAAAAATAATACTTTTTATCGATAATATTGAAAATGCAATTATTGACAATTATAACGATGTAACATCAATAACAGATTCACATATTACCACAATTTTGCAATCAATACATATCGCTACATTATCTTTTAATAATCGCATGACGAGTATAAGGAATTCTTTGCCAACAACTGAACACAAGAACTCTGTTGCCATTCTTTTATCTATGAGAGATTCAACATATGCAATTCTTTGTTCCATGAGAGAAAACATGAACACAATGCATAATGTAAATCATATAGAATATCTTTCAATTACAAGTTGGTTTGATAATTTTGATATTATGTCAAAAAGATTAAAGTATTTTATCGAAGATAGTTTCATTGATGATAACTTTTTCAATGTTATTCAAGATAAAGGTCATGGCGTTTTAACATTTTTTAATGTTTTCAATGATAGGAGTTTGTCTCCGTGGGGTCTATGTGATTTCTTATGTTTATTTTACAATAATTCTAAAAGGTTAATTTATGAACGCTTTGTAGGTGGCTTTCTTAATTATTTTGAAAATTATGATGGTTTTAATGGATCAAATCCATTGGAAATATTTAATGCCAAATGGTTAAATCGCACGCAATTTGAGACTACAAAACACGCTTATACACATCTTTGCAGAATGTATTTATTAAGATTACTCTTTAATTACGTCAATCTTCATAATGAAAACAATTTTTTTGTTATTGAAAAAATGCGAGATAATTATATTTCCGATATAGAAGTAAAATCATATACAAGATGGATACTACTTTATTTATCAAACTTGCTTTTTGAAAATATGGGGAAAAATGAAATTGGAACTGTCAATATTTATCAATTAATTAGAGATATAATTATCCGCGATGATTCTATTTCTGATATAAGTATGTTTAACAATACTGATGATATAAATCATAAAATTTATTGTTTTAGCGAAATACTCTTTAATCTCAACTTTTACAAATCCGTGGACACGCATTGGACAAATTTAATTCAAATTGATACTCCAAATGGAAATGTTTACAGTAAAGAGCTGTTTATGAAAACGATTAAAGAAGATTGGGAACAGTATGCTAGTACAAATGGAAAAGAAAGTTTAAAAGTTTCCTGCCTTAAAGTAAGAATAACCAAAGCGGGTAAACAATATCTTTTATTTATGATGGAATTTGAATATTTTGCATGTTTATACGCTCCAGAATCAAAACCCCTACTGTCAATTACCACGAACAGCGAATTAACAAATGTTTTAGACAAAGTGGTTGAAGCAATTTCTAAACATATTGTAAATATGCGTCTTTTAAATAATAAAAGAAAACTTAAAGACTTATTCAGGGACTTAGTTTATTATAAAAATGACAAAAAATATATAATTTCATTTGAGCGAATGCTTTTAAAATCACATAAAAATTATCTAAATAATTACTTGAAGTATTTAGAAAGTGAATATAATTTAATAGATGAAAACGAAAAATTTAAAATGCTTCGAACATTAAATAATTATTTACAAATATATGCAGATAAAGAAATGACGCAGGAAACAATAAATTATAATTAAAGGAGAAAAGTAATGCCCAAAATTACAGCACAAATGCTTTCAAATATGTTGTTATCATCGCCTTTTACAAAAGAAGGAAAAAGCAAATATGACAGCATGGCTCCGTTTTTTAAAAAAGAGAGTCTAACAACAAAGCAATGGCGTTCAGAATATTTATCGAAAATATATGCGAACCCTTATTTTATTGAAGAGCAATATAATTATGAAAATGATAATGAAGAAGACGATGAGTCAAAAATAATAAAAAGATATAGAGACGATTTTAGAAGTATGCATAAAACGGCATTTGACACATTCGAAAAGGATATGATTGGCGATTCAGATGAAAACACTTTACAAAAATCACTATATTTAATAATCGGCTCTGTAGGTAGCGGAAAAACAAGTTTTGCCCACAAACTAATTTCCGAAAGAAAGGAAATCTTACATATTTTCGAATCAGATTTTGAATATACAAATATTGACAATGTACGATTTTTAGAAAATGACTATACCGTTAGTGATATCAATTCAATTAATGCTTTAAAATTAATTTTATTAGAGAATATAGGTAAATGCTTTAGGGAGTTACAAGATTCTGATGAGTATATATGGGTATATAGAATACCATTATTGAAAGATTTAATTATAAGAATCGATGAGTTATGTAAAATTTATTATAAGTATTTTAACAATGATGAGCATAATTTAAATGACATTAGTGTATATAAAAAATTTTTTGAACATTTAAACAAAGCTCTCGAACTTGGAAGTATAAGACAAATTGGAGAACATATATTAAACTATATTAGTATCTCTATTCTCGGGAATACAACGGACGAAAAAGAACAATTAGAGTATTTAGCAGGTATACTTTTAAGATTGTATTTTTGTTTATCAAAAATACAAAGTAGTTATAAAACAAATAATTTAAATAAGAAATTTGCTTTACTAATTGATAATATAGAGTATTCCTTATATGAAGAGAGCAAGGAGGACAGAATACCAATAAACCCGATATATGAATCTCACATTTACATTATTTTATTAGCAATACACGAAGCGACTAAAAAATTTAGTGAACGTATCGGAAAAATAAAATCAGCTTTATCATATAACGAAACCAATCCAGCTGCAATTATTTTAACAATGAGGGAATGCACATTTGGGATTCTTCAAAATATGTGGAGAACTAATGCTTTGGCATTTATAATAAATCAACCACATATATCGTATGTTGATGTAAGTGAATGGTTTGATAACGAAACAATCTTTAAAAATAGAATTGTATATTTTACAGGACATGATTCTATTGAAAATGTTTTCACTGATAAACGTTGGGAAATGAGTGTTGGTGTTACAGCATATTTTAATATTATCAAAGACCGAAGTGATTCTATATGGGGATTACATAATTTTGTGAGTTTATTTTATAATAATTCTAAAAGATTAGTTTATGAGCGTTTTATAGGTAAATTTTTAACCTTATATGAAAATATTAATGAAAAAGATGTGAAGAGTATTAAATATCTTCATGATTCATATAATCCATTAACATTTTTCAATGAAAAATGGGGATTAATTAAACAAGCAAAAGATATAAGTAGCGATGAATATAGGGCAAGTATAAATTTATGTCGTAAATATTTAATACGTTTACTTTTGGATTTTGTAAATAGTCACAATTTTTGTAATTTTAAGAAATTAGGGCATGATATTGGAAATCCACATAGATATAACTCTTATACGAGAAGAGTTTTGGTATACTTGTTAAAGTGTCTCCAAGAAAAACCTGGAGGAGGAGGTGATGAAGTACAAGAACTTTACGAGTTCATACCTGCAAGTATATTAATTAGAGATTTAATAGAATGCGATTCAAACATTACACAATTTAATATTGCTAGCACAGTAGACAATGAGCATATTTCAAATTTCGTTAATGTTTTATGGCAATTAAACCTATCGGCTTTTAATGATACCTTTGGAGCTAATTACTTATTTATTGAGATTCCTAAAGGAGGTTGTTTTAATAAAGATGAATTACTTGCTTTTGTAAAATATGATTGGCAAAATTTTAAGACTATAAACGGCAACGAAGAAGGGATTAAAGAAACACCAAGAGTGGATATAAGATTAACAACCGCTGGTCAGATATATTCATTATTTATCCCGGATTTTGAATATTTTACATGTCGATATCATGATAAATCAAACGCTTTATTAACATATTATGATAGTAGAGCTCTTCGTGAACACTTAAAAAATGTGTTTGACTCAACAAAAAAGTGTATTGAAACAATTAAAGAGACTGAAAAAAAGATACACACAAAAGATATTAAATGGCATTATTCATTTATAAAAGAAAATGGCGATAAAATCAAAAGAAGTCACTCTCAAAGACTTATAAATAGTCATACACGATATCTCGGAAATTTCAAAAAATATTTAAGAAGTAATTTATGTTCTAATTTAGGTGAGACAGCAATAAAAAACATGGAGGTAGCAATAAATGAATACATTTCCTTGTACAATGAGTTGAAATAGGCTAATAATCAAATATTTTCGACAAACAATAACATTATAAATGCGAATATTTATGAAAGGACATGAATAAATATGCTCTGTACATATAATATTATAATAGGTATTATAGATGATGTATTTAAAATCATTTTATCTATATTAGTTATTATTGGATTTTGCCGTGGAGGTAAAAAATTGTCAGAATTAATTAAATACTATCAAACAAAATATTTCGACGCAGTTTTTGGCTATTACGCAAAACTTGAAGCGAATTGTTTTCAATTAAAGCATGCTCTTGAAAAACTCATGGAAACAGATTATTGTAATGGAAGCAATCCCAATAATAATCCTGCGAAGTATTATTGTGAATCCATAAGAGAATTCTCGAAAATATTTTTAATGTTTTTCTCTTCTGAAAACAATCAAGTACCTCCCAAAAATAATCATATAGAATGGGGAGAAAAAATAATTGCTTTACAAGAATTTCTTAATAAATGCTTATATATTGGGATACGTGAACCTGATGAAAGAGAAAAGTTTATCGAAGATATTAATATCATATTAAATTATTTTACTATAAATATTCCAAAAAGAAGAAAGGAGATCATGAATAAAGCGCCAGATTTGTTAAAACTTAATGATGAAAAAGAATAGATTATACCTCATATTGCCTATATAAATATTTTCGTATTAAAATTCTATATATTAATAATCTTGTAATCGGTTAGTATGCATTGTTAAAATCCATACTTGAAAGAATTACAAATATTTAGAAGATTTTTTAATTTTACCAATATAATGTTTTACCTAGAACCACGCTATATGTAATGGACTAAATTAGTATGGCTCAAGTTTTTGTTCATTACTATATTAAACATGAAAATGCACCTCCAAAAGTTAGATTATTTGTCTAACTTTTGGAGTGCATTACAATTACTGCACTGTTTTCTTGTGTTAGTCTAATTTTACGCCGCCGTCAATAACGTCCCCTGTTGAAACATCCCGGAGCGTATCGCCAGCTCCTGTGCCTGAACATTAAGTACGTCAAAATCGTCTTCCAAGCCGTTAAGCTGCTGTTTGAGAACATCTTCGTAAACAGCTTTCTTAGCTTTTAGGTCGTCGATTCGCTTCAGCCAGCGTTCAATTACAGCTTTAGAATTCCCGCCGTTTGCAATGAAATTCTGAATACGGAATTGATAATCCTCAATGTCACGCTTGTAATTTGCGTAAAATTCATCTTTCATCTTCTCGCGCTGCTTTTCATCGTCAACCACGAACATTGAATTGCAAACTACATCGCCGACGTTATTATTTTTCTTTGAAATCGCGTCTATGTAGTCCTCGAAAAGCGAAACATAGCCGAGATTTTGCTTCGGAACAAAGAAAATGCGACCGCGGATTGAGATTTTACTCGCCTGCATACCTTGAAGCAAATCTTCCAAAACCGTTTCTACGTGCGTTGAGTTATAACAAGTCCTGTACAGGTCGTAGAGCCGCCGCGTTTCATCGCAGAAACCCTCTATATCAACGTGGCTGTCATAAGCCTTGTTGAAGAAACTGATACTTTCATTCGCCTTGTCAAATTCAATGTTCATCAGCTTTGTGTAGTCATTAGTGTGCTCGCCGGGTTCTTCTTTTATTAGCTCACGGCTTATTATATTCTTTTCGGTGCGTTTGTTGTTTCGGCAATAAATCCGGTAAGTTGCAGGCGTAGAACCGTTTTTGACAGTAACACGCTCATAGAGAGCCGTGGTTGCTTTCGAGAAAGCATCTGCCGGCGATTCACGCGCAGGTTTTACTTTCGCCAATCCGAAATCCTTTCCGATTTGCTGAAATTCGTCCCTATCAATCAGAATGTTGCTTACGGAATAGTAAATGATTTTGCCGAGAACGCCTTCCGTGTCTTGGGTTACTGCCATGTAATCACTAAGTTTTATTAGTTTTCACCGTTCCTTTCATTTTCGCTTGCAAGATTTGCAAGGTATTCTTTAGCCTCAGCATACTTTTCATCCGCTTTGTTAATTTTTGTTATCACATTTTCAAGAGCTAACGGGTAAAGATTTTTCTCAAACTCTACATATTCGCGTGATGTTATATCTTTTATGTGAGTGCGACATTCTAAGTTTGGAGAATCGGGAGCATCTTCTCGTATATTGCTGGGAAAAGCAGCTCTTTCAAGCCATCTCAATGTTTCATAACCGTCAATTTGACTAAACCATCCATTACCGGCTCCTTCATGAAAAACCTTGTAAATGTCTATATTAGTTATCTCCTTCGCCACATAGTACAGTTCCCAGCCGCCTTTATCAGCTCCGAGCTTTCGCAATTCCTCGTAGATTTCCTGAGCGGGTCTGTCGGAATACGGATTATCGACAACGGGCTTTTTCACTTCGGTTTCTTCGCTGTTGTGAAAAAGTGTTAAATACTCATTGTCATAAACGAAGATATATGCGTTATAATCGCCTTTGTTCGGGAAATACCGCACATAATAAGTGACGCCTGCCGTTTTAATCTTAAATCCATAAGCCTCACCGCCGATTGAACCGGAAATATGATGCTTGGTATTCGCCAAGTAATAATTAAACATACTTCTGCGGCTTTTGAAAAGCGGTTGTTCTTCGCTTTTCGTTAGGTACTCCACGATTTTGTCAAGCTCAGCTTGCATTGCTTCGGTTTTCAATTCCTTTTGAATATCAAACCAAGATGTTAAAAGCCAGTCATCGCTGTCGAAATACCCGCGCATATATCCGATTACGCCTGCTTTTTCTGATTTACCTTGCGAGTAGAAGAACAGCTCATGCTCTTCTTTAGGTGCGGTTAAAATTGTGAATGACATTATTTTATCCTCCGTTTCATTATTTCAAATCCACCTTGTGCTGCTGCTGCATTTTTTCATTGAAAACACCAATTTTTTCTACAATAGATAGAATATGAGTATGAGTATAATCATCCTCGTTATAATTCTTCATAATATAATTGACTGTAGAATAATATAACTTTTGCTGGAAGACTATATATTCGTCCTTGGAGTTATCTGTGTAAAATATCATATCTTCAATTGTTCCATATGAAGGCTCATTTGGGTTTTCGTATTTTATTGTTCCAAATCTTTCAGCCGCAGCAATCGCCGTAAGCCCTACATCCTCATCTACATCAAAAATTTCTGTTCCTTTGAAATTTTTAATAAATCGTTTTCTTTTAATGCCGAGGATTTTACAGCAATTTTTGAATAAGAATTCTTCACCACTTTCCAACAAATAGAATATTTCGTAAATTTCCTGTGAATTTTCCATTGTTAAATTGTTTTTAATGAAGTTTTCAAAATAACTTTTGCTATCAAAATTCATTGCTTTTCACCGTTCCTTTCAATTTTCATTACCTTGCAAATACCTGCTTTTCTGCTTGAACAGAAGATAATCGTCGATGCCTTTCCATTCCTCCGACCAATAAAACGGCTTGTATTCCTCGCACAGCGGCATCGCTATGCTTTGGATTCGGTTAAGAGCCTCTCTGACATGGGGGTTATGCAATTTATCCATATCAATGCACTCAACTATTCGCCTTGGATTTACTGACCGGATTAATTCTGCAAGCTGCCCGACAGCTTTTACTCCTGTAAGTCCTACGAATAACGCGCCACCCGCAAGGTAACTTGCGACGTCTGCCTTGAGCGGACCCTCGGTGATGTACAGCGTATCGCTTGTTATATCACCGACCATGTGCATAAATCCGTAGATTTTAGTGCCGTTCTCGAAGCCGTTGGTTGACAGCCAGCGGAATTTTTTGTCGCTCACGTCGTCAAGCCTTACCTGCAAGCCCTGTATAAGATTGTCTTTTGTGCAGACGGGAATGAGAATCCCCGGCTTTCCGTAGAGCTTCCAGCGACAGTTTTTTGTGAAGAAACCCGGCATACCCGTAAGGTCGTACCTGTCGGCGAGCCTGCTCGCGATTTCTTCCCGCTTATAATCGTCCGGCATTGAACGATACATATTGCCTTCGATTAGCTTTTCCGAAAGCCCGCGCTCCCGCAGGTTTTTGCGGTGTTCGTCTTTAAGACTGAGCATTTCAAGCAGCTCGAGGTAAATTGCGTGGCGCTGTTCAAGCGGTTTTAGTTCATGCGATTGCGGTTTAATATAGTCATTTTGGATTTTCGCTACATTCGGATTGTTCATCAGGGCGAGGTACGAATCCTTGGTCGCAAGACCAAAGATTCGCGCGTAGAGAGTAACAGCGTTACCCCCTGTGCCGCAGTTGTGGCAGTAATAAGTCGGATTGTCGCGTTCTCTTGACAGATACATTCTGTACTTTCTGTCGTTGCAGAACGGACACCTTGCCACAACCTCCGGATGCCCCACTGAAACAGGCTTTATCTCTAAATTGCACACTATTGCGGTGTCAACAACGTCGATATAGTTATAGCCCATTTCTTTTAC